>Ga0194061_1001312_pt1 | contig 14571 bp, 25 predicted proteins | sample SepL2221m_MetaG_FD_163423 | JGI IMG/M metagenome (GOLD analysis project Ga0194061, IMG submission 163423) | Anoxic zone freshwater microbial communities from boreal shield lake in IISD Experimental Lakes Area, Ontario, Canada - Sep2016-L224-21m | ecosystem: Environmental > Aquatic > Freshwater >...
TGGCAAGCCCTCGTCCAATACATCATCGCGAGAATACTCGCAGCAAAACTGAAATGTCACCTTACTTCGGAGGTCGCGCCCATGGTCTCGCCTCTCATCGCAACGGGGTAACAGAGGAATTTAGGTTTAAGCATCGTGGCCTATCAAAACAGCAAGCCTCGCTTATTGCTTAACGTCAAGCGAGGCAAGCCCATACCGGCGATACCGGCAAAGACGAAATATTACAACGGTATTATAAAAGTTCTCAGTCAATCGCTGGCCGCCGCATCCACCGGAAAGCTAGGCCCGGACGATGCCGCCGCAGTCATGGCGCTATTAACCGCTCAGGCGAAACTCGTTGAACAGTCCGAAGTCATAGCACGCCTGGAAGCCATCGAGCAATGGTTAGCGAAGGGGAAGCCGTGAGTACCGCCACGAAGCGCACTCTAGCCGCCGCAGAGCAACGCATAGGCTCGACGGGCACCGTCATCAACCGCACGCCCGACGAAGCCGCCAGGCTGGCCCGCATGGGATTGAGCGGCCAGCCCGTCGCATCAATGCCAGCCAGCGACATTCGGACGCTAGGCCAGATGTTCGACGGCAACTTCCCGCCGACGATGACCGACGAAGACATTGAAGAATTCCGCCAGATCGACGCACTTTTTGAACAGGCTTGCTAATGAACACAAAATCCAGGATGCTCAACATGGAGCGCCAGCGTCAAGGCGGATGCCGACTCAAAACCCGATTCCCGTGGATGGATGATGCAGAATTCTGCACGATGCTGGGCGTTCCGCTCGACGCCACCGACGAACAACTGTGGCACGTCGTGCAGGCTGGGAACGTCGAAGACTTCGCCGCCGCTTACCGGCAAGGTGCCGCGCAGTGACCACAGTCGCCACCCGCCTTGCCCTAGCAGAAGCCAGCATGCGGGTACAGCAACCGCCCGCCGATGCGGAGCCGGAAGCACTTGCAATTGTCATTGGCCTTGATGCCCGGGTTTGACTAGGTGCAGCCCACTCGCGTTTGAAGCGCGAAAGGGGATGGTATTTTGCCACCTCCTTTGCAAAGCGGTTGATTCGTAAAGTAAGCCGAAAACGGCTTAGCCATCCCAGCTTGCTCGCGCTTCAAACGCGGCCATGTTTCAGGTATTCGATATTTTCGAGTACCTAACGAAATCAACCTGTTCATTGATGCTGTAGAGATGCGCGCAACACTAACCGGCAAACCCCCCTTTGCCCGACTGGCTTCTACGTGCATTTATTTTCTGCGCGCACGAATGACAAGCGCGCACCAGGTACAACTTCGGAATAGGCCAGGCATGCCCCGAGAACCGCATGAATAGGGGCTTGCAGGGCAGATGCTTGCAAAAAGGTTCGCGTTTCAAACGCGATCCTTTAGATGCGAACAATTCTCACTGGCGACGGATAGCAGTACAAAGAAAAACCGCCCGAAGGCGGCTTTGTTGTGGGGCTTATTTGAATATTTTTACCCAAAGCCCCGAAAAGGTAAAACTTAGCAGGTTCTAATATATTGCCGCTTAGGACTTTGGGTTATTTCACTCTCACAAGAGTCTTAGATGTTGTGATAGGTTGCCTATCATAAATCGAATCATGGTCTATTGAGAGGTTTTTGGGACATATCCATCATCTATCACTAGGGCAAGGTCTATTGATAGATCGAATCCGCCCGAGTCAGGCACAACCCATGGGTGGATCAATAGAGCCTGCACATCGGTGCGATAGTGCAGTAGCGATATACGATGGTTCGTCGGCACATGAACCAAGAAACCATTGGCTTGGCGTTCGAGATTCTCTCCTCTGTGCGATGACAAAGAAAAACCGCCCGTAGGCGGCTCTGTGTGGCTGTCCTAGCCGTCAAATCCTCGCCACCATTTGCCGATACAGCTCATGAATTTCACACGCCAGCGTTGCGCATCCGTAGAGATAGCTGTCCTGTATTCCAGCGTTGCAGCAACGGAAAGACTCCCCCTGTTCTCCAGTTGTCTGACATAGCATCGCATCGAGAAGCGCAAACCGCCCGTCGATTGCATCCTGAAGATCCATGACGGTCACGCCTTCAGCAATGACATACAGCCGGCTTGTGGCGAACGGGTAGTCAAACGGCGGCAATGGCTTTGCAGTGGGACTCATGCGGCACTCCTTTCAAGCGCCTCAAGCGTTTTTCCCACCGCATAACCCACATCGTTATGAACGCTTCCAATCATTAAAAATGCATATTGGAGCAAGCCGGGTAAAGTCTCACTGTTTAGTCGGATGCCGTGCGCAAAACCGCCGCCTGTCTTGATGTTGTGACTGTGGTGAGTGTCGTTGTGCTCAGGTGCGCGCTCAAGAGCGGCAAGGACACGGCAGGCGTCAAGCATGTGCATAACTACGGACAATTCGCTATCGGCAACGTCCCAAGCGTTTTTCAGGTCGTAGCAGGTTTCTTTGATTTTGGCGCTCATGCCGTCACCTCTTCTGCCGCCTGCATGACGCGTTGCTTGAAGTACGGAGCCATCTCCCCATCCCGTTGTTCGATACCCAGCGCCTTGCCCTTGCCAACGATGCCCGACCAGGTGGCGCGCCAATCGGCCCGTTGACCCAAAAACGTAGCGATGTAGCCGGGGTTCAACGGAGCAGGGTTGCCATCGCGTTGGCGGGCTTCCAGGGCGGCACGGGCAGCGGCTTCCAGAGCATCCAGCGTTACGCCGGACTCAATCCACTGCGCCAGCTTGGCATCACCGTGCTTGTGGGCAATCGGGTAGCCGAGTTTTTGGGAAAGCAGATTTAAAAAATCAGCAGCAATGCCGCCGGCTGAGTTATCCACAGACCGAGGTGTACCTGCTGCTGTTGAGGTGTAGACATTGCTTTTCTTAAACCTAAGATGTGCGCCCCGTTCGGCACTTTCCGCCTGCCCCGTTCGCCTTGAATCCCTTACTGTGTCTGGGTTTGCGGCGAGTGCTACCGTGCCCCGTTCCCGCCCTGTATGAAATGGACGTGACTCGGACTTTTGTGCACATGCAAGGTGAAAAACCAGCGGCCCGACAATCTCAACCAGACCATGCCGCTCTAGGCCAGCCAGCGCGCAACGCACTGCCTTCTCAGTCGGTTGCGTGCGCTGGTAACCCTGCCCCTTCGGCGTTTCGACTTCGCAATCTTCCTTCAAGGACTGATAGCTGATGCGGCGATGCTTGCCTACGGTGCAGGTGGAGAAATCCATCAGCGACCGCAAACGAAGGTACAGGCGGACGGCTAGATCGGACAGCCCGATGGTGGCGATCAACTCATCGGACGTAATGTAGACGCCGTTGCTCATGCTGGCACCCAGCCGAAAAAACTAAGGCGGTAGGCCGTGGCTGGGCCGGTAATACGACGGATGACGAGGTACAAGGCAAGGCGGGTAGAGAGTGAGGTAACGCTGATACGACGCGCTAGGGCGTGAATACGGGTGTTCATGGTTTGCTCCTTTATGAGACTGGGAACCTGTTCTTTAAGCAGGTGGGCGGGATGTTAAAGAACCGCATAAAGACGGCGAACGGTATTTCCCCGAAGGGTGTTGTATTGCCGTTCCATCCCGCCCATTAGGAGAAACCTATGGGCGTAAAAAATGCCACTGACTGACGGGGTGACATTCCGCTTTATGAGGTGTTCTTTAAGCACCGTGGCGGAAGTCTGCGCCATGAGCACAGCGTCGTCAAGGGTGTGTCGATATTTTTGTGCCCGGAAATTAGCCGGTAGCAGGCTACCCGTGACGGATTACTGGCGTTCTTCAAAACCGGAATTCCGGTTGTGGAAGAAAATCAATCACTTGCAGGCCGTTTTAGGGGTACTACATATTTTGTAGTAACCCGCTAATAGCGGGGATGTAAATTTGCAGGTGGTCGATAATTTCGACAACCTATGCCCGACATCGGAATTCCGAGGACGGCAGTGTGGTGGATGACGGAGCGGTGCAGGGGGGGTAACTGGCCGTTAGCCCCTTGTCGATTTGAAACAGGGGGGTTCACCACTAGCCGAATGCAAGCACACTGCCCGGAGAGCGGAGTCACATCTATTCACACCACTTTCGGCACTCATGGAAAGCTACGCCTTTTCTCCGTATGTGCTACATTGAATATCCATCATAACAACGGAGATTCACATGATTGTTGCGGTATGCAACACAAAAGGAGGAGTCGGCAAAACAACCCTCGCGCTCAATCTTGCCGCCGTCTGCGCACTCGCAGGGGATCGCGTTTTAGCCATCGACGGGGATCGCCAAGGCAGCTTGAGCGCGGCCCTCGCTAACCGTGACGTGGTGCCTGTTATTGACGTTGCGCACCTACCCGACGGAACCGACATCATCGCCCGTGTGGATTCGGCCAAGGGCGAGTACCGGAACATCGTCATCGACGCAGGTGGACGCGACAATTCGGCGTTACGCGCCGCGTTGATGGTGGCCGATGTGGTTGTCGTTCCATTCCAGCCCCGCAGCTTCGATGTGTGGGCGCTCGACGACATGGCGATGCTGATCGGAGAAGCCCGCGCCGTCCGGGCTGTCCGCGCCATAGCCCTGCTGACGATGGGCGATCCAAGGGGGAGCGATAACGACGATGCTGGCGCAGCGATCCCGCCCACGTTCGAGCGGGTAGCCGGAATCATCGGACGGCGGAAAGCGTTTGCAGACGCAGCCTCTATCGGGAAAAGCGTTCTGGAGACGGGCAAGGATGCGAAGGCGATTGACGAGATTCGATATATATTCAACGTAGTATTTCAATAGTTAATACGGAGAAACAACATAATGTCGATAGTGCAAAAAAAAGCACCAGCAACGGTTACCGCTTTCGTTTCCGGCGCACCGGATGCCCAGGCCAAAACGATCAAGACGAGTGGGAAAAAGCAGGTAATCAGCGTCACCGTCTCTCCCGATTTACTGGCCGAGTTCGATGCTTGGGCAGCCGCCCGTTCTATGTCACGCGCCGCCGGGATTGGTTTTGCGATGCGCCTGGCGATGGATAACGCTCGCTAGGCCGTGATCGCGGACGCGCCTACTCTCCGCACCTTAACGCGCTCCGCTTCGCTTGCTTGTTTCCGGCATGGTTCGATAAAGCCGAACCACACCGGTCAAGTTCGATAGTCAAAAGCGATTTACAAAATCCCCTAAAACCCGCATTCCCGACCGCCAAGGGTTGATTGCCTTGCACCTGGCACGGCGGTATTGCCCGGTTCGAAGATCGCACGTTACGCGCCGGAAGGCGCAACCCGCTAGGCGGCATTGCCCGGACTCCCCTCTAAAGACGTTTTTGAATTCGCTTCATGGCGTACCTCTTACGCCACGCTGGCACGGTTCAGGTAGGTGTTTTTTTACGCCTCGCACGCGCGTAAACCATAGAGTGAGAAGCAAACTGTCATGAAGCCTTATTCTATAAGGGGGCTAGTTGCAGATTCTGCAACTACAGTTTAAGAATCTGCAACTAGGCGGTTGTTCATGCGTTTTTATAGTTGCAATAAATTTTTGATTTTTGCAACTGTAGAAGCTACCATGTGCCCGTCGAGTTGATAAAACGTGGTGCGAAAATGAAACTAGAGCTTAGAAAAATCGACCTCAGAAGCCCGGATTATTCACCTAATGTGAATCCTCTCCTGAACTTCAACGAGGTTCAAATAAAGTCAAAGCAGGTTCGAACGGGGTCTAGCTCATCGGTCATCAACCAAGACACAGGGGAAGTGCTTACCTCTATCGTCCACCAGACGCGAATTGTCGATCAAGAGCACTTCGTTAAGGTTTTTGCCGACGGGATACGGGCATCGTATGAGTTGAATTTAACGGGTTACCGAGTTTTCCAAGCAATATTGGACGTTTACCAAAACTCGCCGATGTCTGGCGGTTTTGTAGATTCGATTTACATCATATTTATGGATGGCGGACTGTGCGGAGCTTCCATCGGAATCAGTGAGTCGCAGTTTTATCGCGGCCTAAAGATTCTCATTTCGAAAGGTTTTTTATCCCCCAGATCGCCCAACTTGTTTTGGGTCAATCCGCATTTATTTTTTCGTGGTGACCGTGCCCTGTTTGTTACCGAGTACCGCCGCGAGAAACTACAAAAGCCACTAGGCAACCCCGCAGAGTAACCGCATCGATGGCTATTGCACATATATCCGCAAGTTGCGTATATAGTTAGCTCATGAAAGCTCTGTTCGTTGAACTGCCAGCGTTTGCCCGATACCGGGCGGATTACCTTGACGATGAAGGGCTTCGCGGCGTGCAGGTGGGGCTGCTGAAGAACCCCGAATGCGGAGACGTAATCGAAGGTACAGGTGGATTGCGAAAGCTGCGCTATGGCGATGCGAGGCGCGGCAAGGGCAAGCGAGGGGGTTTGCGGATTATCTATTACTGGTGGGCGTCCGGGCGGCAATTCTGGCTATTCACCCTCTACGACAAAGATGAGGCTGAAGATTTAAGCGCAAGCGAAAAGAAGCTACTCAAGGATATGCTCAAGGCTGAATTGGAGGCTAGAAAATGAAAAAAAGGAACCTATTTGCAGATATTTCCGAAGGGTTCGTTGCGTTGGCCGATGGTCGTGCAGGACGGCTGACATTGCGCACAGTCGAAGTGGAAATTAAGCAGGCCGTGGAGATTAGCGCATCTGACCTGCTGGCGTTGCGCGAACGCCTTCGCTTGTCGCGCCCGATTCTGGCCGCTTATCTCAGAACCAATCCCCGTACATTGGAGAATTGGGAGCAGGGAAGAGCCAAGCCGAATGCGCAGGCGGCCCTGCTGATTCGCCTGGTAGAGAAATACCCAGATACCGTTGAACGGATAGCTGCCCTGGAGGCAGCGTAGAGTCGCCGCCCCGGTTTCTCGCATCGCCGCCTAAATGCCTCGCCGAACACTACATTTAGTCGCCAGTCCAACAAAGAACACCGCATGCGGTGAAAAAAGAATCGTTCAACGATACTTCGTCATACAAGCCGCCATCTGGTAACATTGCTAATTGTATGACGCTGTAAACGGGAGAAGCCCAAGTTCTTGGAGGAACTAGGGCTTCTTGAAACTAAATTTGTCGTAGCAGACAGTTTTGAAAGGCGCGCAGAACGCCCAGTCGGATACTAGCCTAAAAAAAGCCCGCAAGTAAAGATCGTCACGTCCTTTGCTCGGGTGATTTCCTGGTCCGTATTGGCTTTTGCACGCCTGTCACACGTCTGTAAAATCCCGAAAGGATTTTGCAATGATAGGCATCACGCACCTGAGCGCCGATGGCGTTCAACTCAAAACAGCCTCCGAAGCCGCTCGCCACCTCGACCGCTCAATGGTCACGCTCGCAGCTTGGCGCGGTAACAAATCCCACCCCTTGCCGTTCCTGAAACAAGGCAATCACGTTTTTTATCGCGTGCCTGACCTTGACGCGTTCGTCGCTGCCCGTGTCCAGACTGGCGAGGCGACGTAATGGATACCTCGCACAAAAATGGAAAGAGCCGCCTGGACACCCTCCAGACGACTCTCGAAAGCAAAAACACGGTAGCGCATTCTGACATAGGCGACCGTTTACAGGAAGCGGAAATTGACCCGTTTCTGGGCTGGCACGCGTTGGCCGCTGGCGTGAAGGCTTCGAAGCTGCGTCAGATGAAACGCGGATGGCAGCGGAAGGGGGGCCGGTAATGGACAGCTCGACAGCATCAAGCAACACATCACACACGCCTGTTTCACCGGATTTTTCCCAACCGTACACGCGAGAAGTGGAAATTACTATGGATAGCGAATCCATCCCGCTGGCCGAAGAAAAAAACGTCGACGAAGTGCTGACAGTTTTCGCAACCGACCGGTTAGAAACCGGGGAAACCGGTGAAACCGGTGTTTTTGCGAATCTGACCAATGCGGAATTCCTCGCGGAAGTCTTCTTTGCCGTACCAGAAGGGGCATCACCCGCCGTTTGTTCAATGCCGGGAGACCCCGAAAACAAGAAAACGCAAAACTTCAAGGCCACGGCCCTAGCGTCTATATCCGGGAATGCCAGGGTTAGCCTCCAAACACTCAACAACTATTTGGGAGTGGCGAGCTTTTACCCCAGAGAAGACGGTTCTTTCAGAGCACGGAAGGATTCTTTTGCGGCCTGCCATTTTTTAATGTTGGACGATCTTGGCTCCAAAGCATCAATGGATCGCCTTGGCGATGTTGAACTCTCATGGCTAATCGAGACCAGTCCCGGCAATCACCAAGGCGGGATCATTTTCGACGAGCCGATTACCGATAGAAATCTAGCAACCCGGTTGCTCACCGCGATTATTTCGGCGGGTTTGTGCGACCCAGGAAGTCAACAGGCGTTAAGTAAATGGGCGCGGTTGCCAGTAGCGATCAACGGCAAGACAAAGCATACCCGCGAAGATGGCACACCATTTCAGTGTCGCCTGATCGAGTGGCGACCTGATAGGCGTTATGCCCCGCAAGAGCTTGTAGACCGGTTGCAATTGGAACTCGCCCCTGCTGGCCGCCCTAAGAAAGAAAAAAGGAAGACGGACAGCCCCTCTGACCAAGGCGCGGCCCCTGCACAGAATACCGATTTTGCCATTGAGGAAGTTCTAAAACCGAGAGCGGCAGAGAATCCGGTACTGACGGCACTCAAGCTGCGACAGCTCTATAAAACGCCGCTTGGGGGCGGAAAACATGACGTAACGTGCCCTTGGGTACATGAGCACACCGACGCCATTGATGATCGAGCCGCCTATTGGGAACCCGACGAATTCTTTTCCCATGGTGGATTTTGCTGCCAGCACAAACATCGTGACAAATACCATTTGCGGCAGTTGATTGAGTTCTTGGGCGTACAGATCAACGATGCACGCCATAAGCCGACCATCCGAATTTACGCCGGAGAGCTTCACGGCGTCGTCGATGCGGCTGAAAAAGAACTGGCTGATCGTGGCCGGCACTACCAAAGTGGGGGCTTGATCGTTTCGGTATCTACTGACCCGGTAACGGGTGACCCCGCTATTTGTCCCACCAGCGCACCGGCATTGACGCGAGAACTTTCTGTAGCCGTGACCTGGGAACGGTTTGACGGACGCGCCGGAGCATGGACACGCTCAGACCCGCCCACCCGGCACGTTGCGATTCTGTACGACTCCCAGCAATTCCGCCACCTCTCCCCGCTAGCCGGTGTTGTTCGTCAGCCCTATTTCCGGGAGCAGGACGGCGTTTTGATCAACGAACCCGGTTACGACAAAGTTTCACAACGCTTTGGTGTTTTCGATGCGCGTCAGTTCGTTATCCCTGACCCGACACCGGAGGCGGCAAAGGCGGCGCTGGCTTTGCTTGAGGATTTGCTGAAAGAGTTCCACTTTGTGACGGACAGCGACAAAGCCGCCGCACTATCAGCGATTTTTACCGCCGTGGTGCGTCCAACGCTACCGCAAGCCCCAGGTTTTCATGCGAGAGCGCCCATTTTTGGCAGCGGCAAGACCTATCTGTGTGAGCTGATTGGTGCTTTTGCTGGCCCAGCACTCAACAAAAAACACAGTTACCCAACGACTTCGGAGGAGGCAACAAAAACAATTCTAGCGGAGCTGCTGACCAGCCCGGCAGTCATCGAATTTGACGACATGGATACCGACTGGATACCGCACGGCGTCATCAAGCGGATGCTGACAGCGGAACAGATTACCGACCGCATTTTGGGTGTGAGCAAGACGGCGACGGTCAGCACGCGCACCTTGTTTTTGGGGTCGGGCAATAACGTCGGCCCGATACGTGATTTGCTGCGCCGCGTACTGACGATACACATTGACCCACGCTGCCAAACGCCAGCAACCCTTGCCTACAACGGCGCGCCCGTTGATAAGGTGCGCAAAAATCGCGGAAAGTACGTGTCCGCCGTGCTGACCATCATTCTGGCGTGGCGCAAAGCCGGTTCACCCAAATCTGTAGTTGAAAACATCGTCACCTTTGGCGGCGCATGGGCGAACTACTGCCGACATCCATTGATCTGGCTTGGGCACAGAGACCCGGCAACATCGTTACTTGAGCAGGTCAAGCACGACCCCGATGCTGACATCCTCGCGGGATTGATGGTCGAATGGGTAGCGGCATTCGGCTCTGTTCCAACAACGGTACGTAAAGCCGTCGAGAAGGCAAGGGATCATCACCCCGACCTACTCGACGCGATGCGCGAATTTCCCATTGAGGAAAAAGGGGAAATTAACCGCCGTAAGCTAGGCTGGATATTGAGCAAGAACGCCAACCGTATCGTCAAAGGGTTTGAGTTCAAAGAAGCCGAGGCGGACGGTCGGAAAGCCTGGAAAGTCATTCCGGTAAAAACACCGGTTTCGCCGGTTTCACCGGTTTATTCCCAGCCGGTTGAAAAAACTGTCACGCTCGACGATTACGCCGAGGTTGAGGTATGAACCCCGCCACCCTCATCAATCAAGCCGAGGAGGACGGCGTTCGCCTCGCGCTGTCCGATACCGGCACCCTTAAGGCCAGCGGAGATAAGTCGCACATTGATAAGTGGCTTCCCGTCATCCGCGCACACAAAGTCGGCCTCATCGCGTTGTTGTCTTTCGCGGCCAACGACCCGACGCCCGACCTCACGCCACGTTACGGATGGCTAATCCACTTCACCGACCGGGAGCCGGTATATGCCACCTACAGCCCGGAAGCGACACACGCCGAAGTGTTGCGCGGTTACCCCGATGCCGTTGCCGCCGTTCCTACGGACAGTGCGCCGAGTGGCGAGCGTTACGGCGTAACGGCACCGACGGCAGACCCAGACGACCGCATCACTTGCAGGCAGTGCGAGAACTTCACTTACTCCGGCATCTGTACCATCGCCAGACCCGGCGGGCCGGTATCGGCGCAGAAAGGCTACCGAATCGCCGGCGCAGATATGCGCCAACGATGCCCGGCATTCCAACCAATACCCTTGAAAGGAACCCAAAATGATTGATGCACTCATCGCCGGCAAGCTGACCAAGAAGCCCGTACAGCGCACCGGCAACAGCGGCAAGCCCTTCGCTACGGCCAACGTCCGCGTTGCCACCACGGGCGAAGACGCGGTATTCGTGAGCGTGATCGCCTTCGACGGTGTTGTGCTCAAGGCGTTGATGGTTCTCGACGCTGGCGATAGCGTTTCACTATCCGGCGTGCTGACGCCGAAGGTGTGGCAAGGCAAGCCGGCCCTTGATTTGGTAGCGCATGGAATCCTGAGTGCCTACCACGTTAAGCGGAAGCGCAAGGCCGTAGAGCCGGAACCCGAGCCTGTCGGGCCGCAGTACGAGCGCGACTACGCGCAAGACGCGGGAGGATTTTGAGATGAACACGACAAAGAACGTCCCCGCACCCGGCGCGGTAGCCGCTGGCCTGATGTCTCCTCAAATGCGCAACGGTGAGCCATGCCTGACCGACGCCGGCTTGTTCGCGCTGGCCGGAATGATGGCCTTCAGCACCGATCCAGATGATGACGATTCACGCCAGCACTGCTTGAGCGGCGTTTTTCGCGCCTTGGGTGCCGCACGCAACGGCGGGATGGAGGAGAAATGGGAGCGAGTCATTCTGTGGGCGTTTTCTGAACACGTCGACCCGGCAGACGGCAGCACTGAGGGCAATGCACTGGCGGCGTTGTGCCGGCTCGTTTCTGACACCGTCGGGGCGGGCCGCATGAGCGTCTTAATCGAAGGCCGGAAGACTCATTGAGGAAAAGACCATGACCACAATCAACCCCGTTTTTGTGCGCCTGATGACGCAGTACGCAGAGCTTCACAAAGCCGGCCTGGCTGAAACGCCAGAAGCCAGCGACCTGTTTTGTGAGGCGATGCAGTACGCACCGGACAGTCTCAAAGAAAAAGCGCACGTCCTAGCGGTTGAAATGGGCTTGATGCCCGAGAAGCCCGACGGCTACAGCGACGACGGCGAACCGCTGTATATCTTGGAGAAGCAGTGCGAGCGACTCGGTATTGACCCCGCTGACGTATCCAGGAACATTACCGAGCGCGCCTATCGCGGGAACTTCAACCGGGCGCATTGATATGGATACCACCGACGACACCACCCCAAACAAAAAGAAGCCGATCATGCCGAAGGATTCCCTTGAGGTTCAGGCGATGCACGCAGCCCTAGTTGCGCAGCATGGCGAAATAGAGACGCTCAAGCGCAAGCTGAAGGCTGAACGCGCCAACCACCGCTTCACCAAGGCCGAACTCGACGTAGAAAAAAGGTTTAAAAGCTTCGCGGCGAATCCATCAGCGGGTCTGTGGCCCCACGGGATGCTGGACAGGCTTGTTCGCCTATGCCACCCGGACAAACACGCGGGCAGCGCGGCTGCAAACGAGGCAACGGCATGGCTGTTGAAGCAACGCCGATCCTAGCCTTCACGATCAACCCCCCCAGCAATGGGGATTTTTAATGCCCGATTTTTGACGATGGCCACAGCCAGAAATCGGCGCAAAACAGCCCCGGCTTCCAGATTGTGGACGTGTCCGAAACCGATCCTATTCGGACACCTGTTTTGAGCATGTCCGAAAGTGGGCAAATCCGCTTTTCGGACGGGCAAAAGATTCGTACAACGGTTTCGTACACGTAAATGGGCTTTTTGCTCAACGTGATAAACCGTTTATACCGTTTCTTGCAGATCATCAGCTCAATTTTGAGCCGATGATCACCCAGGCATCCCCGTGCCGCCCGTCTGGCCGGTAGTGACAAAAAAATGAGAAGCGTTGCCATCAACGGACGCTTCCCATGCTCGCACCATCCCCCCGCGCCGACGGTATCGCCTACCGCATCGCCTACGGCTTCACGATGTTCGATTGCACGGCGCTACACGCCAGCCTCAGCCCGGCAAACTGCGCCGACAATTTCATAAATCGCCGTTGCTTCGCCTGCGTCGGTTGCTCGATAGGCGCTACCCACAGCGGCAAGGCCACACAATCGACGCCAGAGCCAGCGCACAGGAGCGGCGAGTGCATCCGTTGCGGACAAAAAGATGTGCGCCGCCAGATAGGCTCGACTCACTGCATGAGCTGCTACAACCGGCAGCTTGAGGTGCTGCGAGGTGTGAATCGGAAAGGACAGTGGCCCCGCGTGAGCGCCGCCCGTCTGCACCGCTGCGTTGCAACCCTCTCTGGTGACAGCTTGCTGGCCGCGTTCCGCCTAGAAGGCCACCACCAGCACAGCCAGCCGGAATTCCCCCGCCTCACCCAGATTGCGCCAGGCCGTTTTGTGCTGACTGCCGTCGTCACCGACGCTCTGGAGCTTTCCCGCCTTGTCGCCAGGCGGTTGCCCGGTGCCGTCATCCTCGCATCAACAATATTCCCGAGTTTTTCGGAGTGCCGACAGTCGTGACATGACACTGAAAGCACGCCGCAAACCTTTCACAAAGCCGGATATATCCAAATGACCATCGAAACAAAATTGATTGACGGGCAAATTTTCGTCATCCAGCGTCAGGGCAAAAAAGAATTTACCCGCACCCCCGCAGAAGCCATCGCAGCTATTGAGCATGACATTGAATGCCTCGACGACGATCTACGCCGCGCCAAACGTGCCGCTTCCGTTGTCGGCCCTGAGATGCAAGCCGCACTACTTGCCGGATTGCCCACCAACGACCTTCGCACGAAGCTGGCCGCCGCGAACGAGGTTGCAGACGCACTCATTGCGGAAATGGGCGAGCTGCGCGAACAGTCCCACGAAGTCTGGGTAAAGGTTAATTCCCACCAGGCCGACCTCATTCGCGCCAACGACGCAGCCCGTCTTGCCGCACTTGTTGAACCCGCCGAAAACATCTTGAAGGAACTTGCTCAATGACACCCGAAAACCTCGCAGAAGCGCAACGCGCCTTCGTTGAAGTCAAAAACGCCCGTGACGTAGCTGTAGCCAAGGCAGCGGCCATCACCGAACGTCTCTCCGCGATGCGTGACACTCTTGCCGCAATCACCGCTAAGCGCCTGTCCGGCACGGTGACGCCCGGTGATACCGCTGAATTTGTTGTTGTGACTGCCGACCTTGTTGCATTGCAGGAAATGCTCGACACCACCAACACCGAGGCTGCCCAGCTCGATACCAAACCAGCCCAGGACAATCTTCGTGCAGTAGAGAAAGCGCACGAGCGTGACCAAAATGAGATTGCTTTTGCCGCCGTGGCCGCGCAAGTCACCAAGCTCGAAAACGCCTTGTGCGATGCCGTAGCAACGCTGCATGGCATCGGGCAACGGCTAGGGAGGGTTAGCCTTGTGATGAGTTGGCGACCGTCGCAGCGCCTTGACCGCGCCGTGAAATCGGGGATCGTACCGTGAAGGTCAAGTCCGTATTCGTGATCCAGCGGGAACTCCAGACGAAGCTCAACCGCTTCTCCAGCCAGATCGCTGAAAAGGTGCTGGCGAAGGCATTAGCAGGGGATTCTCAATGTCTGGCCGCCGCGAGCGCCCTGATTATCCACGCCAATTCCGCGCCACTCGCCGAGGTGAAAAAATGAGCATCGAGGACGGCGATTTCAGCGAACTATTAACCGATTTAACCTATTTTCCTCAGTTGCCCGTCCTGAAATTGCTGCAAACTGAGCGCGGGTGCGGTTTTCAGTCGAATAAGGAGGGTCACCCAATGGGTGAGGCGAAATTTGAGCAAAAA
>Ga0194061_1001314_pt1 | contig 14558 bp, 8 predicted proteins | sample SepL2221m_MetaG_FD_163423 | JGI IMG/M metagenome (GOLD analysis project Ga0194061, IMG submission 163423) | Anoxic zone freshwater microbial communities from boreal shield lake in IISD Experimental Lakes Area, Ontario, Canada - Sep2016-L224-21m | ecosystem: Environmental > Aquatic > Freshwater >...
CCGAGGATCAAATACGGACTGTTGGCCACCGCCATCGCAAACGAGACTACATGTTGAAGCTTGTCAGGGTTGTTTTTCGGGTCCGTAGTAAAAACCTGAGTACCACCCTGGTTGCCATTGGAGACAATGAAGAAATTCAACTGGGTTCCGGCGGACTTAACCCCGAGGTCCACAAAATCGCCCGAGAGCAACGGATTGTTTTTATCGCGTTTGATACCCGTGGTCTTGCCCAGATAGCTGCTGTTGGACGAAGCGTTGGGGAAAATGATTTTCGCGTCGGTTTTCTTGATGCCGGACTGCAGCGAATATTCCGACGTGAAGAAACCCAGCGAATTCTGGTACCCGGCACCCTCACCCACAAAATAGACCCGGGCGTTGGTATCGTGCGACAGAGTCAGTTGCTTGGGGTCCAGTGCGAAGGTATCCAACTTGCTGACTTTGGTATACTCGGACAAATTGATATTGACGTTGTTCTGAATGGACGGCAATACTTTCTTTTGGAAAGCCTCGGAACGATCATCCGAGCCGGCCTCGCGCACCTTGCCAGCCAGTGGGAGGCCCAAAGTGCTGAGTTTTTCATTTTCCGGTAGTTCAATGTTTGCCCGGGCAACCTTGGTCGCTCCAGCCATCACACTTGCACCCAATGCCAAACCGACTAACGCTTTCAAGTTACGCTGCATGTTCAAGCCTCCAAGAACTAAACTAAACCATCTCATTTTGACAAACCCGTCAGTAAGACGGACATGGTTATAAAGAACCACAAAGGTCGTGCCAAAAGGTTGATACCGCCTAGATTTAGGCCTCATTGTCATTCTGAGATGGCTTCCACGCGATTGCGAACCCGATTCGACAGTTGTGTTGCGGCCACTTGGTCAGGCTCTCAAACTGGTATCCAGCCGCATTATGACGCCTTAATCGCCTGTTCCAGCCGGGCATAGGCCACCGACAGATCGGGCATAAGTTTAGCCACCTGCGCCCACTGTTCCTGTAGGGCGTATTGCTCCATCGAGGCAGCCACCTGGCGCAATTGTTCCGCATTGATATTCGCCGCCGCACCTTTGATGGTGTGGGCTTCGCGCAGAATACTCGGTCCGTTTTTAGTCTGGATGCTTTGCGTCAAGGCGTCGATGCGCTGGGGGGTGTCTTTGATAAACAGGCCTAGGATTTCCTGGGCCAAATCCTCGAACCCCATAACCCGCTCGATCAAGCCCGCACGATCAAAAATGTCTTTATCCGGCGGTGCCGTGACCGGGGGCGCAGGACTGGCGGGCAGGGGTGTAACCACGGGCTCAGCCGGTACTTCAGGGGCAATTCCGCCATCGAGCCACCGATGCAAGACATCCGCCAACTCTTTAGGGTTGATCGGCTTGGAAATGTAATCGTTCATCCCCGCCGTCAGGCAGATCTCGCGATCCCCCTGCATGGCATGCGCCGTCATGGCAATAATGGGTATCTGGTGATTCAGAACCTGCGCGTCACGGTTCCGGAGGTTGTAGGTCGCTTCGATCCCGCTCAATTCGGGCATCTGCACATCCATGAGGACCAAATCAAACGGCATGGTCTGCAGGGCGTCCAAAGCTTCGCGGCCATTGCCCACCGCGGTGGCACTGTAACCGAGTTTCTGCAAAATCCCCAGCGCCACCTGTTGGTTGGTGGTATTGTCCTCGGCCACCAGAATGCGGCCATGACCGTGCTGGAGTTCCCGAATCCGCTGCCGGGTGATCAGCGGGCCAGGCCGCTCGTGTTTGGCCAGTACCAGCAGGAGACAATCATACAACTCGGTCTGCCGGACCGGCTTGGTCAGGTATGCGGCAAAGCCCATGGTTTCGAACCGTTGCGCATCGCCGCGCTGGGTCAACGAACTCATCATCACCAAATGCATCTGCTGGATGCGGGTGTCGCCCTTGATGACCCGACCCAAGGCTTCGCCGTCCATACCGGGCATCTGCATATCCAAAATCGCCAGAACGTAGGGGTCCTTTTCCGCATGCGCCTGGTAAAGTTTTTGCAGCGCCGTGGGACCATCGTGGGCCTCGTCGGCCCGGGCACCCCAGCCGCGCAGATGCGTCATCACGATTTCCCGGTTGGTGCTGTTGTCGTCCACCACCAGCACCCGCACCTGAGCCAGGCTCTTGGGCAACAACATCGGGAGCAGCGCGGCGTTGTTCTGCCGGGCCATCCGCACGGTGAACCAGAATTCCGAACCCGCCCCCGCGCGCGTGTTGACCCCGATTTCCCCGCCCATCATTTCCACCAGTTGCTTACAGATCGCCAGCCCCAGGCCGGTTCCGCCATAACGCCGGGTGGTGCTGGCGTCAATCTGCGAGAAACTTTGGAAGAGCCGGTCCAGTTTGTCGGCGGGAATCCCGATGCCAGTATCCCGGATCGTGAAATGCAATAGAACCGAGTCTGTGGTTTCACTCAACAATTTCACCTGAACCGCGATTTCCCCGGTTTGGGTGAACTTGATTGCGTTGCCCACCAGATTATTCAACACCTGCCGGAGCCGGCCCGGATCGCCGCGCAGCTTCGTGGGCACATTGGTTTGTACCACGCTGAGGAATTCCAGACCCTTTTCCTGGGCCTTCACGGCCATCATGGCGCCAAAATCTTCCAAGGTGTTGAGCAGATCAAAGTCCAACAGTTCCAAATCCATTTTGCCGGCTTCAATCTTGGAGAAGTCGAGAATATCATTGACCACAGCCAGCAGACTGTCAGCGCTGTTGCGCACGGTTTCCGCGTACCGATGTTGTTCGGCGTCCAGTTCGGTATCCAACAGCAGGCCGGTCATACCGATCACCCCGTTCATGGGGGTGCGGATTTCATGGCTCATATTGGCCAGAAATTCACTCTTGGCCGCATTGGCCTGGCGGGCTTCGGCCATGGCCTGCTTGAGTTGTTCGTTGCTTTCCAGCAGCATGTTTTCGGCCAGCTTGCGCGTGGTGATATTGGCATGGCTGACAATAATCCCCCGCGCCCCGTGCTGCAGTGGGATGGCCACCAGATGATACCAGCGCAGCACCGTGGGACTGTGACAGGGATAATCCAACTCATAACTTTTATCCAACCGATTCAGCACACGCTGGATACCGGCCCGGACTTCCTTCACGTCCGCCTCCACCATACTGGCGCGGGCACATACGTCCAGATAATTTTCGCCCACGAAGTCCTGAATACCGCCATTCTCCCGCGCGAAACGCCGCCAGGATTCGTTCACCTGGATAATGATCCCGCTGGGGTCCAGCACCGCCACGTGATCGCTGAGGGAATCCAAAATCCCCAGCGCAAACTCCTGACTGGCCCGCAGTTCGTGTTCGGTCTGTTTCCGCAGGGTGATATTCTGCACCACCGACCAGAGGGTTTCCCGGCCCTCATGATCGCGGACCAGAATTCCATTCAGCAGCACATTGATCCGGGCGCCGGTTTTGGTGACATATTCTTTTTCATACGGGCCATAACCGCCGCGCTCTTTGATGACCTGAAGCTGAATCTGCTCCTGCTCGGTATAACTCGCCGGGGTCACCTGCCAATAGTTCAGGTTCAGCAGTTCCGCCCGGGTATAGCCCAACATATCCAGCAAGGCCTGATTCACTTCAATGAACTGCCCGGTCGCCGGATCGTTCAGGGCAATACCTACCGGGGCCATTTCATAGAACGAGCGATATTTCTGCTCACTTTCCTGCAGCACCTGTTCGATCCGTTTGCGTTCGGAAATATCCACAAAGGTTTCCAGCAGTTTGTCCCGCCCGCCGATGCGGATCATCCGGGCCGATTTCAATACCGCCAGCCGCGCACCCTGCGCGGTGAGCATTATCCGGTCGGCCTGATCCACTTCCTGATGCAAGTCGGTAACCGGACAGGCATGTTCCTCGGCAGGGCAGAGGAATTTATGGCATTTCTGCCCAACAATCTGCGCCGCCGGGGCGCCGAACATATTCGCCGCCGCGGGGTTCACCAACTCAATGACATGGGTTTGCGCATCCACAATGATGACGCCAGCCGACAGGCTATCGAACAAGACCTGCTGGTTTGCCACAATTTCCCGCAGCGCCTCGCGCTGACGATATTCCGGGGTGACATCCCGGAAGACCAGCACCGCCCCGAGGATGGTACCGTCCGGGGCGCGGATCGGCGCACAACTGTCGGCAATCTGGCGCTCAATCCCATTGCGGGCCAACAGAACCGAATGATTGGCCAGAGACTGGGCTTCACCCGACCGCAAGGCAGACCAGATGGGATTTTCCACCGGAGTCCGGGTTTCACTATGGATAATATTGAACACGCGATCCACCAATACCCCTGCGGCCTCCCGTTGGGTCCAGCCACACAGATCCTGCGCCACACTGTTGAGCGAGACAATATCCCCCTTGGGATTGGTGCAGATCACGCCGTCGCCAATGGATTGCAGCGTGGCCGCCAGCAAACCCTCGCTGTTGCGCAGTTGGGTTTCCCGCCCATGGATGGCACGATCGGTCCGCCCCAGCACACTGTACAAAAACACCAGCACACACGTGGCCAGCAGCACCAGCACCGTGAGTAAAACCCATAACCGCTGATAGAACAGCGCATAATCTTTGGTGAAATCATGGACCAGAATAATCCGTCCCACAGTCCGGTTCGCCACATCGTACAGCGGTGCGGTCGCCAAACGTAGTTGCTTGGCCTGATGGGTAACCGCGGTATTGTTGAGCTCATGATCGGCGGACTGGGGCAGAGGTTGATCGAGTACATCGGGCAAATAGACCAACGAAGAATATATCAGCGCCTCGTTGGGATAGCGCGACCAGTTCGCTTCGCGCCCCAGCATACGCATGCCGGCTTCCCATTCGCCCCGTTGCATGTCCGCCTTATTCAGAAGCAGCGCCACATCCACCCCAAGATTTTGCTGCAACTTGTTGACGACATCTTCGATTTCCTTGCCCAGTTCCACATAGCCGATAACCTGACCCGCCCGCATAACCGGGTGAACCACCCGGATGGTCAGCGTACCCAGTGGTCCGATCTCCAGCCCACTGGCCAGTGCTTGGTTCTTTTGGGCCATCAAGAGGGTCGTCCGGGTGATTAAATCACCTTTTTTTTCCGGTTTGTGTACCCGCAGCACACACCGGCGCTGGGCATCATGAAAATAGAAATGGGTCAGGCCGTAATCACGGTTCAATTCCTGGAACAACCCCTGATACTGCGCCAGCAGACGTGCGGAATCGCCCTTTTGCAGGGCCTCCTGCATCGCAGTGTCACCAATCATGGGCCGCAGCAAGGCCCCTAGACTTTGGGCCTGTTCCTGCACCTGCATGCGCAACATGGCCGGGACATCCACCAGACTATGGTCCACCTTGGCGTTTAAACGATCTTCTTCCTGCCACCAGAAAAATACGCCGGTCGCCGTCATTAACACCAAGGTCACCACTGCAAACCCCGGCAGCAAACGCCACCGTAACGGCTTGGGGCACACGTAGACGCGGCGTTGGGTCACCACTGCGGCGAACAAGACCATCATCAGGCTATATAAAACTCCCACCGGCAGGGCCACCCGCGCCGCCTGCTGCCAGTACCATTCCCGGGCATCCACATCCATCCCAAGTACGGTGATTACATGGGTTCCCCCCCGATCCATAATCGGAATCGCCACACTGATCCAGCGTCCCCAACGATCGGTGTATGGACCAAATACCTGCGTCTTGTGGTCTGAAAAAGCCAGCGGATAGGCGGTAACGCGGGCAGCTTCCTCATAAACCTCCCCCGGGGGAGACATATCCACCGAATCCGGTGGTTCGGAATCTACATAGAAAAATATGGTCCCATCCGAACGCTGTCCGAGCAGATATAAAAAGCGGCAGGCGGAATTGGCCTTCCGGGCCCCATCGAGCAATGCTTTCAAACGCAAGTATTCCGGATGGCGCACCTCGTCCGGCTGGCCCTTCAGGCTAACAACACTCTGCCCGTCAATAGTTTGGGTTACGATTTGCGCATAGGTCTGCACCTGAGCGCGCATGGTTTGATCCGCCTGCCACCACAACCACCACCCCAGCAGCGCGGCCACACAGGTCAGACCCACAAACAGCCCTGCCATACCCAAGCCGGACATTCTCTGGGGGGCGTTTTCCATGCTGAAGGTCTCCGTATCCGCTGTATCGGCGCCAAAACCCGCTGTCAAACTATGCGGCCATAATCACTCGGTCTGCACACTCATATTTCACCGCACCACATACCCATCGCTAACCCTGAGGGACCAGCGGCCTTGCAAGCAGAACATTTACATTGCAAAACCGTTGTCGGGAAATGAGGTACTGCCGCTTATTGAGCCTAATCCAAGCCAACTGTCAGGTCAACACTACTCCGGATAAATAGCTCCGCTGTACCGTGGCACCATGCATTCTTACCGCTTCCAGCCGACAGTGGGACTTGAACCCGCAACCCCGGCTTTACAAAAGCCGTGCTCTACCAATTGAGCTATGTCGGCGAACACTAAAACTATAACGTCTTTTGGGAAAAATGCCTAGCCCGACCCATTAAATCACCGGCTGCGCAATAGCGCCAGCGCGGCCGTTTGCCCGTGGACAAAATTTCGCCCCCCCACCGGCCCAATCTCTCCGGCGGCAAAAAAGCCCGCCAAGGGTATCTTGCCCACCTGGGACTGGACCAGAGCCGCATCATGATGCGGGAGGTTAAACAGCCGTTGCCCCCGTCCATTGCAGGTAAACATCAACACCGCTTCGGGGACTCCCGATAACAGCACTTCCCCCTCCAGCAAGAGCCGCATTTCCGCATCGGCGGTATCCGCATCGCGCAGATGAAACTGAATCGTCTGCCCCTGGTGGACATAATCACCAATTGCCACGGCTCCGGTTTCAGCCTTCACACTGACCAAGGACCGGATCAGGAAATCCCCCGGCCCCAGCGTCTGATGCCGGGCATCCACCGCCGCCCCAATAAACAGCCCCTTCGACTGCATCAATACCCGGTCCTGCAAGGACAAACCTGTAATCATGGCCTCGATGGCCTGAATGGCTGGCACCCCGCCCAGTTCTTCGATCACATTAGACTGACAACGGGTAATCTGCATGGGGGTACCAATTGGCCGACACCCCTGCGAGACCACGGTATCAATTTCAATCGCCCCGGTAAAGGCCACGCCGATGGCCCCGCGATGGGCTACCTTACCGTCGCAGATCAGCGCCACCTGGCCCGGCCGATTCACCCCGCTGGCCATACCGCCAAACACCGGGACTTCGGGATAATCACGGTCCAGTTTCTGCAATAATTGCACAATTGGGGCACTGAAAGGATCACTCAAAATCATAAGTCCCTGAACTTGGTCCGATGGCCCCATCAATTCGCCCAGCCGATCCCCCTCCAAGACCGCGTCCCAGTCTTCTTCGTCAATATGAAACGGCCGAACTGCCGCATCAGGCATACACAGCGCCAAGGCAGACAGGGCCGGTTTAAGCTCAATTTCCGCCCCGATACCCGCCACACTCTCGGCAGTGCATACCACGTGATGCACCGGGGCAAGTTCCCCGACCAAAGCCTGGGTAATCACGGCGGCATGCCGGGCCAGCGGCGCAGTAATGAAACAGATCAGCAACTCAGGCCGGACACCCCCTAGTTGCACGGCTAAATCCGCCCAAATCCCGGAAATCATCTGATCCGGGTCTTCCGTCTCCAGATATGCACTAACCGCCTTCATAATGCTTTTCCCAAAAGAGGTTGCACGCGTCATTCAGGCAATATTAGGCAGGTTCGGGGAGATTTCTTTAACCGTGAACAAAATAATTCCCAAATGCGACTTTTCTTGCCAAACTCACGAATTCCTATGTTTTACTTGCCCCCAAGAGACCTAATGACTAAGCTACATATTGGTCAAACGTGCGCTGTTTCATGTTTTGACTGTTGTAAGATGGAGGTTCATGATCATCATGACCGACATGTCCGCCAAATCTGAACACGAACTGATCGGCAAGTCATTACCGGCCTGCCACGCGGTTACGTTGTCCCCTGCAGTTGAATCACATCCACCCAGCGCCCCCCACCAAACACCCTTAGCCAACGCCACGTACCAACCCGTCCCCACGCAGATGCGGCCCTGGGCCAATGCGGCCAGTCCCTTTGGCGCGGCATTTTATGAAGCCGCCGTAGCTCAGGCGGCCGTAGGAGTGCTGACTTTGGACTGCACCGGGATGGTCCGCGCCGCCAATCAGCGGGCTGGCACCTTTTGGGGTTTTCACGATACCCATGACATGATCGGCCAGCCCTTGCTGGGTTTGGTGGTGACGGAGCAGCGGGTGGAACTGGACCAGGTGTTCCGCCGCAGCGTGAGCCAGCGTTCCATCAACAGCATCGAAGTCGCCATTGTCCCCCCCGGCGGACAACGCTGGTTTTATCTGGGGCTGATGTTCTCGCCGGTGCTGGATGGGGCGGGCGAATTGCAGGGGGTTATGGCGTGGGTTCGTGATATCAGTAACCGTAAGGAATTGGAAAGCAATCTTTCGCGTACCCGCATGATGGCCAGCCTGGGTACGCTCGCCTCGGGCGTGGCCCATCACTTCAACAATATTATCTGCGGCGCTTCGACCATGGTGGATTTTGCGCTGGATACCGACGACCCGGCCACGATGAAGCGGGCGCTGCGTATGGTCAACGAAGCGACCAGCCGGATCAGTTATATCACCCAGAGCCTGCTGGCGATGAGCGGGCCCAGCGACAGTGCGCCGGATATGGCAGATATGACCGAAGAAATTTTGCGCTTCGCCGATGCGGTCGAGCCCACCCTCACGCAGCATAGCATCAAACTGGAACTGGACCTGCAATCCACCTGTATGGTCGAAGTCCCCCGGCAGCGTTTCAGTCAGGCCCTGGCCCACTTGTTGCAAAACGCCGAAGACGCCTTCGCCGGCATCTCGCCGCTGCACAATCGCGTAATTACCGTACGTACCCACAGTCAGGCCGGTCAGGTTCTGATGCAATTTCAGGACACCGGGGCGGGGATCAAACCCGAACATGTTCCCCAGGTTTTTGATCCCTTCTTCACCACCAAGGGCGTCCAGTCCGGCGGGAATGGTAACAACCCGGGCTTGGGCCTAACCATCATCCATAGTCTGGTGATGGACTTGGGTGGGCATGTATGGCTGGAATCCGTCCTCGGCGAGGGCACCACGGTCAATATCATGCTGCCGGGTTTGACGTATATCACCCCTCCCAACGCTTAATAGCCTTAAATATCTTGCTTTCTAATCGGGACTTACCTATCCTTATTTATAGGCAGCGGGTACATGGTTGGCTATTTGTATGGGTGAGACCATGACAATGCGAATTGGAAAACTCCTTGGCGATTTATTCATATTAGCCTGTGCGGGTGCGGCCATGCACTTTTTTGGCTGGCACCACAAGCGCCCCGATGACCTGCTGGATACCGCCCTTTTGGGGGTTTCGCTGGGGGCAGCCGTATTGATTCTGGCGTATCTGTTGCTCAAACAAAACCGCATCCCGGACCAGTTCAAAATTTTGGCCCGCGAATTCGGAGGCTGGTTCGCGCTGGGTTATTCGGTATTCGTTGTGGTGCTTTATGGCGTTTGGGGATTGCTTACAGTCAAGATATTCACCCAAGACCCCTTCAGTGCCAATCCGGTCAATGAGATGGTGCTATGCATGATTGTCTTTGGGGTATTGGGCGCGCTGAATGCCTATGTGAAAGACCAGCAGCACTCCGGTTATTAACTCTGCTATTGCCGTAACCGCGCGTGTACCTGCATGATGATCTGCGCATGGATGGCCCAGTCAAAGTTGGCCACCCGGCGCATGCGTTGGGCGCGTTCGCTGTAAACTTCCTGACGCTGCAACAAATCCCCGCCGACTGCACACCACGCGGCCAGGTCGTCCTCTGGCAGATAGGTGGCCACATCCCCGCCGATTTCCACCAGCGCCGGCAGCGCCCGTGCCAACACTTTGCTCCCGCACGCCAGAGCCTCGGCCAAGGTGGGTGTAAAGGTATCCTCGCTCTGTGGAACCACCACCAGGCCCGCACCATGATACAGCCCGGCGCGATCCACCTCGGTGGGGTTTTCCAGATGACTCACATACGACCACACGCCCAGGCGCTCGGCCTCGACCGCGCACGCCGGGGTGGGTGGTGGCCCGATCCACAGCAGCCGTCCTGGCCAGCCTTGCTGGCGTAGATGGGCCAGCAGAGCCAGCGTGATGCGGAACTCTGCCAAACTATACTGCCCGCCGACCTGCAACAGGTATGGCCCCCCTGCCAGCCATCGCCGCACGCGCGGCAGCAGATTCTCCGCCGGGGGTGCGGACTGACGGAACACCTCCGCCACGCCGGGCGGACAATAGACCAGCCGGGCATCGTCGAGGAGTTCATGGATGAGAATTTTACGCCGGAGGGTTTCGGTGCTGTAGAGCACCACTGCCGCACGGCGCAGACCTTCGAGTTGCTGGCGTACCAAGGCCTGGCGCAGCGGATTACCACCGCGCTGCAGAACACTGGTAAACGGATGCAGATCATGACAACAGACCACCACCCGGCCGGGAGGGAGTTCCGCCGTCAAATGGGCGTCGCGGGCATCGCAGAAATGGTAACTGTCACACCGCCGGCGCAAACGCCGCCGGAGGTAGTCAGGATGATTCCCCAGCCGGTTGATAACTTCATCGCACATCTGCCCCACCGACCACGGCATACGTCCCAGCAGATGCCACCAATGCGGACTGAGCACCTGCGTCTCAACCTGTCCGGAGCCATATTGTCGCAGGGAACCAATGACCTGCCAGGCGTACTGCACCAACGCGGGGGCATGGTACGGACTCTCGGGGGCAAAAATACCCACCCGGGGCAAGGTCGGCTCGGTCATTGCCCGGCCTCCCGCCCGCCACGGGCAGCCGTGTAGCGTAAGGGTCCACTCATCATACTCACTATGGTAACCCCAACGTGGCCAGGCTTCACGTAAATAATTGTTCTGTGGTGTGAAGTTAGCGCCAAAGCTACGGCTTAATGCGTCAAACTATACACCAGAATATTCGTCCCCAGCTTCAGGGCGTCTTGATCCTGATAACTCTTGGCATACGGATTGGGCAATTGTTCCCAGCCGTTGCTCAGACTGATCCGGCTGTAAATCACCTGCGGGACGCCGTCTTTGACCACCGCCTCCAGCAGCGGGGTTTTCAAGTCCGGCTCGACGGACTGAACCAGGGGCGAATACTGCACTTGCTGAAGTTTGAAGACGTTGTTGAATATGGTGTGGTTCAGGGGCAGCGGTTCCAGCTTGGACCCGGGCAGCACCTCAGCCAACGTCTTACGCAGTGATTCATCAAAGGCACTGGAGCCCATGGCCGCTTCCACGAACAGAATTCCCCCCGCCCCCAGATAGTCGCGCAGGTGGGCTTGCTGTTTGGCGGTCAGGGCAAAGTTACGCAGGCCGGTCATATACAGGATCGGATTCTTGGGAGCGTCCGTTTCGTCGAGATTGATCGCCACGCGTTTGAACTGCACATTCAGTGTGGAATTGCTGTCAATGAATTTCAGCAAATTCGGCAGGCCATGGGGCGTGGGGTCCCAATCGCCATTATGCATGAGCTGGGCGACCACCAATTGATCGCGCGTGGCCATGTCGGCCTGATGGTAAATCTTGGTATTCTCAAACGCCCGGCCATATTCATAGTTGGCCAGCACGTAGGTCAGCATATTGGCGCCCAATTGCAGCGAATCGTTCTGGGCATAAAGGATGCCGCCTTCGATGGGCTGGGCCTGGGCATCCCAGCCCCAGGAAATATCAATCGGACTGTAAATAATCGCCGCGCGGCAACCGATATACATGCCTTCCAGATAAGCGGGGACTTCTTTCCAATCGCCCTTGCCTTCACGCACTTTCAGGGTTTTTATTTTGTTCAGGCACGAGTAAATGGCATGGTCCAGCGGCAGCGGCGCCATGGGCCGATCGGGGAATAATTGCGCCTGGAATTTGCGGAAACTGGCGTTGAATTCCGGCCGGCCGCAATTGGCATGCACCACAAACGTCCCGCCGGCCATGAGATACTCGCGCAGTTTCTGGCGGATTGGTTCGCCGATCTCCGGCAGCGGGGTCCAGCCGGTGATATACAACACCGGCAACTCGACGGGCGAGTAACTGAATTTGGTCAAGTCGGTTTCGATGAAACGATAACGCAGCTTGAGCTGGTTATTCGTATAGTTCATCAGGTTTTCGATATCCAGCGCCACCGTGGGATAATTAGAAACTGTGGTGCCATCGGTCACGTTGAGGGTAATCTTGCCCACCAGCGCCGGCGGCGCGGGTTCGCGCTTGCGCTCGGTACGCCGCACCGGCGTGGCCGGCAACGGCAGCGGCGGAAAGCTCTCGCCTCCACTGATACGCGCGGGCGCTGCGGCGGGGGGAATCTTGGCCTTGGGATTCTCCCAAGCCGCCTGAGCCTGCGCCCAAACGACCCCAGCCACCACCAAACCCAACCCCAGCGCGATCTGTTGCCACTTCATAACACGCCTCAAGCAAAAGCCACTGCGACAGGAATACACCTGTAATGATAGCATAACGCATGGTAGGATAGGATGTTGCAGAATAGATTCATTCGCAACATCCATAACTACTTACCAAGAACGAGAGTTGCCAACGATCATTACGCATTGGAGAAAATCCAATCAATATTACCAACATACAAAGAGCTTATTTCTTCCTCATAATTTTTCCACACCTGCTGCAGTTTTGGAATCAGTTCCTGTTTAAGTAGCGGGACATCAATATATTTAAAGTCACTTGCACTTCGTGGAGGCAAAAATACCGTTTCATTTGAACGCAGCAAAATGTTATCCATGAAACAAAATATACGACATATAATTTCGTGCGCACGCCAAACATCATCCAGTGTTATCTTCACATCCCATGGATTTATTTCATTACGACTTTCTCTCGTTGCGGCATGAGCAATAAATTTATCGACGTATGCTTTCATAATGTTGTCCACACTACGGATTTTTTCAAGTAGCGTATCGAAAATTATCTCTGCGACGGCATCTGCTTGGTTGCGTTGATTTGATTGCACGCCACAGAGTCTGTCTAAATTCAAATCAACCCCCTCTATATCTTGAACGTCTAACGCATCAAGCGACCCGCATTCTCGACTTAATATGCCGAGTTCAATCTTACGTTCAACATGCGAAGCAACAATGTTTTTTCTGGTTAAGATTGCCCGCGACTTTTTCATATCATCCAGTATAGCACGTAATGAATTAACGCCTCTTTCACCGTTTAAATCATACCCGTCAAGAAGACGACGGATTGACATTAATTGGCTTTGAAAGAAACATTTGTCGAACAACTGATGAACCAGCCGATTGCACTTAATCCTACCGCCATTATCTCGCTCGGAAAGTTCGCGAGATTTTATGACTACTCGAAAAACTGCTGCATCATGGAGCGTATGCATGATCTGTGCGGCTATTGAGTTGTCGTCCAAAGCATGACTACCCGGCCCAGGTCCGTCCAGAGCATTGAGCCATATTTTGCGTTTTTCCGCGTATTCTGTATCCATTCTAAGCTTCATTTTTCACCCCATGAATAAGTGCATACATGGAAAATTATTCCTCATCCACCCGCGTCTTTGCGCCCATGGGGGCTTCGTAGAGGAAGGTGCGGTCGAAGGTTACCTGGGTCATCACCCATTCGCCAATGTTGGGATGGTTGGCAAAGTCGGGGCCGTAGCGGGATTGCAGGATGATGCTGTGGTCTTCGCTTTCGCAGTCGCGGAGGTGGTCCAGCGTGGCCAGCGCGGTGAAGAACCAATTGGGATAGACCACGTCGGGCATGTCCTTACCGTAGACGGCGACATCCTCGCTGATAATCAGCCCCCGGCAATGGCGGCATTCCACCCGGCAGCGGATCATGCGGCGGAGCAAACGGGGATTTACGCCGGCACTCATGGCTTGACCCCGCGATAACAGACACAAATCCCCGCCGTCAGTGCCCGGGCATCCACCTGCGTCAGACCCGCCTGCGTGAAGCGCTGCTGCATGGCCGCGCGGGTGATAAAGGTATTCACTGATTCGGGCAGATATTTATAAGCCCCGGAGCGGTCGCCACTCAGCAGCGTGGCCGTACGGGGCATGATGTGGCGAAAATAGAGATTGTACAAACCACGCAAAACCGGATTGGTCGGGAGCGAAAATTCCAGCACCAGCAAACGCCCGCCGGGACGCAGCACGCGGACAAATTCATCAATCGCCCGGCCCCAGTCGGAGACATTGCGAATGCCGAAGGCAATCGAAACCACATCCGCACTCGCATCCGCCAGCGGCAGTGCCAACGCATCGCCATTGATCCATTGCAGACCCACATTTCGATATTGGTCGGCGTGGCGTTGGCCCTTGCGTTGCGCGATGGGAAGCATCTCGTAGGTAAAGTCCACACCCAGCACCTTGCCTCCCCCCTGCCGGGATAATTGGCGGGCGAATTTCAGCGTCAGGTCCCCTGTGCCACAAGCTACATCCACCACGGTCTCACCGGCCCGGACGTTGGCGCGGTCCACCGTCACGCGGCGCCAGTACTGGT
>Ga0194061_1001315_pt1 | contig 14551 bp, 14 predicted proteins | sample SepL2221m_MetaG_FD_163423 | JGI IMG/M metagenome (GOLD analysis project Ga0194061, IMG submission 163423) | Anoxic zone freshwater microbial communities from boreal shield lake in IISD Experimental Lakes Area, Ontario, Canada - Sep2016-L224-21m | ecosystem: Environmental > Aquatic > Freshwater >...
GCGACTGTGGTTGTCAGGCTGGAGCAGGTGCATGGCGGTTCCTATTTTTGAATCAGGTATTCGCTTGACGCCATCACCAAAAACACGGCCGCCGCCACGCGGTCGCGCTTGGCGCTGTCGGTGCTGCTGGCGGTCAGCGCCGTTGCATTGAGCGCCGCCACGATCAGGGTCTGGTTGGCAGCCGCCATTTGCCCGGCACACAGCAGCAGGTTCAGTCTTTTGACAAGCGCAGTGGCGTCGAGCACCAAGCCCAGCTCTGTGGCATAGCTGGCCGTGATGTCGTAGCCGTTGGTTGTGTTGCTGGCGCTTTGCGGCAGGTCCGGGGCATTGACAAAAATCCCGTTGCGAATAACGTTCTGCATGGCGTTGAGATAACCACCCACGCTGCTCTCATTCACCAGCTGAAACTCTGGGGCCGGTGTCAGCGTAGCGCTCAACGCAGTCGACGGGGGCACATAGCCAGGCCGGAAAAAATTAAACACACTGGGGGAGCGCAGCGGGCTCTGACCCAGTTGCGTGGCCGGGTTGCTGGTATCGCCCATCTTCCAGCTACCCCTTGCCGAGGTAATGCCAAACGTGCGGCCCCACTGCACCATGCGCACCATGGGTTCGCGCAATTTTCCAAAGCCGATTTGTGTCAAACCCGCCGGACCTCTGGCCTCGTCATCCAGCAACACCGCAGCAAAAACCGCCTGCAGGTCACCGCGCACCCCCGCACCGTTGTTGATGAAGGCACTGGCCACGCGCCCGACGTAGGCCGGACTGGGGTTGCTGGTCACCAGTCGCTGAATCATCTGCTTGCCAAAGAATGGGCCGACGTTGGGATGGTTGAACAGCGTGTCCAGTGCCGTTTTCAGCGCAGCGACGCCATCGGTACCGGCCGGCACGGTGGTCCCCAAAAACGTCGCAGCCAGCGTGGAGTGGTTGGCCGGCGTCAGACGCATCGGGATACGGGTGAAAACCGTGTTGGGTATGGTGCGGTTACTTACCGGCTCTACCGTGTTGACGTTTTGCGTCTGGTCAAAATCCCACCCGGTAAAGAGGCGGGCAATATTGGTGATGTCGCTCTGGGTATACGACTCCAGCTTGTTGCCACTGGCATCACGTTTCTCAGAGCCGTCCACGTTGAGTTGGTACAAGCCCAGGCTAAACAGCTGCATCACCTCGCGGCCGTAATTTTCATCTGGCGCACGGCCAGTAGCCGTGTTTTCTTTCAGGTTACCCTTGGTATTGAGGTAGTAACCCATCGCCGGGTTCAGCGTGACGTCTTCCAGCAGCTTGCGGTAGTTGCCAAAAGCATTGGCAACCAGCATGTCCCACCAGGCGGCAATGGCGTGACTGCGCCAGGGGAAATCGATGCCCGACAGTGACACGACAAAAAACTCCGACAAAGCCAACGCCACGCGCTTACGCACTGCGTCACCAGACGTCATGAGCTGGTTCCAGATCATGTAGTCGCCGGGGTAAGTGTTATCGAAAAAATTCGTGGTGTTGATGGTGGCGTAGCCACGCGCATTCAGCCAGTCGAAACCAGAGGTGGTGGCGGGTGCTGCAAACTGCTCGTGCAACCAGGTTGAATAGCCTTTGCTGCGCACGGCAGCGATCTCTGCATCCGATGCAGAAAACTGGGCTTGCAACAAAAAACGGGCTGCATCTTCGTCCGTGGCAGGGCCGACAAAGTTGGCGCTACCTGTGCTACCGGGTCCCGGGGTAGTGGCTCCGGTGCCACTTCCTGCGCCCGTGCTAACACTGGCACTGCCACCACCGCCGCAAGCCGTTTGCAATGCGGTTGCCGCCAGGACGGTGGCTGCTTTGACCTCAATGGCAGTCGTGTTACGGGAATCAGCGGATTGACCACTATCTACCAATTCTGCGACAAGCATATTTGTGCACCTGATTCAACAAGAAATACAGCTTATCCGCAAATGCGTGACCTCGGAATGACAACGGCGCGCGGTGGCGCATCAGATGTTACGGCGTGTAACAGGCCGCAGCCAGCAGGTCGCGAGTTTTTGCGGCCTCCCTGCGCGAGGCGGCAGCAAAATCTGCGTCAGAGGCTGCATACAAAATCGCACGCGACGAGTTCACCACAATGGGCGACACGGTTTCACCGCCCTGATTGCGCCAACCGGCCTTGACCGTGGCAGCTGCATCACCGCCTTGTGCGCCAACACCGGGAATCAACAAAGGCACGGTGGGCGCCAGGGCGCGCACCCGCTCAATCTCGGCCGGGTAAGTAGCCCCAACAACCAGACCGAGCTGGCCGTTAAGGTTCCATGGCCCCTGCACCAGACGCGCAATGTGTTCGTACAAAAAGGGTTCGCCCGCTACCGATGCCAGACGCTGCGACTGCAAATCGTCACCACCGGGGTTGGACGTGCGGCACAGCAGGAAGGCCCCCTTGCCGTGGTACTTCAAATACGGCGCAACCGAGTCAAAACCCATGAAGGGTGACAGCGTGACGGCATCGGCTCCATAACGCTCAAAAGCCTCAATGGCGTACTGCTCGGCCGTGCTGCCGATGTCGCCGCGCTTGGCGTCCAGAATGACGGGCACGTTGGGTGCCGTGCTGCGCATGTGCGCCACCAGGCGCTCCAATTGGGCTTCGGCACGGTGGGCGGCAAAGTAGGCAATCTGGGGCTTGAAGGCAATGACCAGATCGGCGGTGGCATCCACAATGGCCGCGCAAAAGTCAAATATGCGACTGGCATCACCGCGCCAATGCTCTGGAAACTTGGCCGGCTCGGGGTCCAGACCCACGCACAAGAGGGAGCCGTTTTGGCGCTCGGCAGTGCGCAACTGTTCAAGAAATTTCATGGCGACCATTGTAGGGAGGCCCCGTTGGACGCGGATGCAGGCTTAATTTGGGATGATTTTCCCCAGCGTCACCCTAAAATACCCCCATGACCTCCTTGCCCTCTACCCCAGCTGTGCTGACCCGGCGCAAGCTGCCCATTGGCATTCAGACCTTTGCCAAACTGCGCGAAGAGGGCTGCTACTACGTCGACAAAACCGCCCATGCGATGCAGCTGATTGAGAGTGGCAGCTACTATTTTCTGAGCCGCCCACGTCGCTTTGGCAAGAGCCTGTTTCTCGACATGCTCAAGGAGTTGTTTGAGGGTAAACAAGCCTTGTTTACCGGACTGGCCGCCGAGTCCCGCTGGGACTGGAGCAAAAAGTACCCCGTGATTCGCATTAGCTTTTCTGATGGCGTGTTGCAAAGCCGTGCCGAGCTCAATGGGCGCATTCATGAGATCTTGCAGGACAACCAGCAGCGCCTGGGGGTCAGTTGCACACACCAGAGTATTGGCGGGCGCTTTGAACAACTGATTGCCGAAGTGCACAGAAGCACCGGTCAGCGCGCCGTCGTACTGATCGACGAATACGACAAACCGATTCTGGACAATATTGACAACAACGCGGTGGCCCTGGAGATGCGCGAGGGGCTGAAGAACCTGTACTCGGTACTAAAAGGTGCGGACGAGCATTTGAAGTTTGTTTTTCTGGCCGGTGTCTCCAAGTTCAGCAAGGTGAGCTTGTTTTCTGGCTTGAACCACCTGACCGACATCACCCTGGACAAGACGTACAGCTCGATCTGCGGCTACACCGAGGGCGATGTCGACACGGTGTTTGCGCCCGAGTTGCCCGGACTGGACCGCGCGTTGATCCGCCAGTGGTACAACGGCTACAACTGGCTCGGTGAGCCGGTCTACAACCCGTTTGGCCTGTTGCAACTGTTTCGCTCGCGCGAGTTCAAACCGCACTGGTTTGAGACCGGCACCCCCACTTTTTTGATCAAGTTGCTGGAACAACGCCAGCAGTTCACGCCCGATTTGAGTCGCATCGTGGCCTCCGAGTCACTACTCTCGACCTTCGATGTCGACAACATCCCGGTCGAGGCGCTGATGTTTCAGGCTGGCTACCTGACCATCAAGGACGTCTGGCAGGCACCCGGGCTGATGGAGTTGACGCTCAAATACCCCAACCTGGAAGTGCAGGCCGCCCTCAACAGCAGTTTGCTGCAAAGCCTGACCGGAGGCCTTCATGTGCCCGGGCCGCAGATCAGCCAGCTCTACAAGCTGTTGATGGCGCAAGACTTTGCCGGCCTCAAAAACCTGTTCCACGCTTTCTACGCCAGCATTGCCAACGACTGGTACCGCAAGAACGAGCTGAGCAATTTTGAGGGCTACTACGTCAGCATCTTCTACAGCTACTTTGCCGCGCTGGGCCTGGAAATGCGCCTGGAAGACCCGACCAACCAGGGTCGCATCGACATGACGGTGCTGTTCAACGGCCAGGTCTTCTTGTTCGAGTTCAAGGTGGTGGAGATGAATCCGGCAGGAGCGGCCTTGCAGCAAATCAAGGACATGGGCTACGCCGACAAGTACCGCAGTCGGGGGGAGCCTATCCACCTGATTGGCGTGGAGTTCAGCAAGGCGAGCCGCAACATTGTCGGGTTTGCGGTTCAAGCGCTATTAATTTAATAGCTAGTTGCGCACTATCTACGGGGGCTAGCGCCACATTTCATGCAAAAAACCGGACCGCATTGCGCCCGGCCTCCTTGGCCTGGTACATCGCGGCGTCGGCGTTCTTCAAGATGTCAACCTGGCTGGTTTCCTGGTTTACAAACAGAACCACGCCAATGCTGGCGCTGCAATGGTGTTCGACGGCGCTTTGGGCCTGCCCTGGTCGTGATACCGCCAACCGATAGGGCAGGCACAAGCTGGTGCGAATCTTCTCGGCCACAGCGGCTGCCTGCTCGGCGGACTTATCCCTTTCATCGCGCAGTTCACTGAGCATCACCACAAATTCGTCACCCCCCACTCGCGCCACGGTGTCCATTTCACGCACGCACTTGGTCAAGCGTCTGGCTACATCGTGCAGAAGCAAGTCACCCACCTCGTGCCCATGGGCGTCGTTCAGGGATTTGAAATTGTCCAGGTCAATGAACATCACCGCACCAAACAGCCCGCTGCGCTTGCTCGCTGCCATCGCCTGCTGGATGCGGTCGTTAAGCATCAATCGGTTCGGCAGGCCGGTGAGCGCATCGTGAAAAGCGATTTCGCGCAATTGGTCTCGCTGCAACCCAACTTCCTTGCGCAATTGCTCGCGCTCCACCAGATTGCGAATGCGATGGCGCGCAATGGTCACATTGATCGGTTTGGTGATGTAGTCGGCGGCACCCAGCGCCAGGCCGTCTATTTCGGATTCAACGTCATCCAAGGCCGTCACAAAAATCACCGGAATGTCCCTCAGGCGGGGCTCAGCGACCAGCCTGCGGTAGGTCTCAAAACCGTCCATTTCGGGCATCATCACATCTAGCAAGATCAGGTCAGGCGGATTTTTCAGGGCCAACGCAATGCCCATCGGCCCCGAGGATGCAAACTGCAGATCAAACTCAACTTCGAGCGCCGCCCCCAGGGTCATCAAGTTAACCGGCGTGTCGTCAATGGCGAGAATTTGTGGGCGTCGAGACGTCATGCTTGTTTCTCGGTACTGGGTTGCGCCAGCCATTGCGTCATGGCCACTTTCAGTGACTCCAAAGCGATCGGTTTGCTCAAAAAGTCATTCATACCCACGGCCAGACAGTGGCGGCGATCCTCTTCAAATGCATCCGCTGTCAGTGCGATGATGGGCAGATGGCGCCGCGCATGTTGGGCTTCCCATTGCCTGATTTGTTCGGTCGCGCTGTAGCCATCCATCACCGGCATGTGCAGATCCATCAGGATCAGATCGGGCAGTTCGCCGGCCGCGCAGTGGACGATCGCCTCCACCGCCTGCTGGCCATCGCCCACCAGCGTCATGGTGATGCCTAGCCGCCCCAGCAGTGCCTTGATGACCAGCGCGTTGATCGGGTTGTCCTCGGCCACCAGCACGTGGCCCCTCAGCAGTCCCGCTCCCGGCACATGGTTGCTTGGCATCGGCTCTGCCCGGGGCATGCCACGGCTGTCTTGGCCATCGGCCACGGTTTGCACGCGAATGCGGAACCAGAAAGTCGACCCCTTGCCCGGCTCACTGTCCACACCCACATCGCCCCCCATGGCCATTGCCAATTGACGCACGATAGACAGCCCCAAGCCGGTGCCACCAAATTCCCGTGTGGTCGAACTGTCGGCCTGTGAAAACGGCTTGAACAAAACCCCTATTTTTTCCGACGCAATGCCTATGCCCGAATCGCGTACTGCAAATTCCAGCAGCGCCGCCGGCCCCTCGATCTGGGTCTGCTTGCCTTCAATGCGCACGCTGCCCTGCGCAGTGAACTTGATCGCATTGCCGACCAGATTGGCCAGCATCTGGCGCAGGCGGTGCGAGTCGGCCAGGTAGCGTTGCTCCAGCGGCCCGAGCCACTGGTAGTCCAGCTGCAAGCCTTTGGTATGCGCGGCGCCGGCAAACAGATCACAGGTTTCGTGCAGCAGCGCCTGCGGTGCAAAGGCGGTGCTTTCGAGCTGAAACTTGCCGGCCTCGATTTTGGACAAATCCAGAATGTCGTTGAGCAGCGTCAGCAGGGTTTGGCCGCTGGACAAAATGGTACGGGCGTAGTCGGTGCGCTCAGTCTCCTGGAGATTGGGCATCAGCAACATTTGCGCAAATATCTGATTGACATTTTTCAAGTCAGTGCGGATACTCACATCACTGGCGATATGAAAAACACACCCAAACTTGTCATCGATACCAATATTCTGGTGGCTGCCACACGCAACCGTCATGGGCCATCGTTCGCACTGATGCAAATCATTCGGTTGGGGCAGGTCAAGATGCATTGCAGCCCTGCACTATTTTTGGAGTACGAAGATGTCCTCAAGCGGGCTAGCCAATTGGCCGCATCAGGTCTTTTAGCCAGCGACATCGACGCGATTTTGAGCGAATTGGCGGGAATCATTGAGCCGGTCACCACGCATTACCAATGGAGACCACAGTTACGTGACCCTGCGGATGAAATGGTGCTGGAAGCCGCAGCCAATGCGCAGGCGCACGCCATCGTGACTTACAACCTGCGGGACTTTGGTCCTGCAAAGCTATTTGGTATCCCCGTGCTCAACCCGGAGCAAACTTTTCAACACTTTCGCCTAACCGTCACAAGGAGTACCGCGCCATGAGCAGCTATGCCCTACGTCTGCCCGAATCGCTGAAACAAGCCGCCAAGCGCATTGCAGCCGCTGACGACACCACCATGAACCAATTCTTTGTGGTGGCAATTGCTGAAAAGATCAGTGCCATGGAGACCGCCAAATTTTTTGAACAACGTGCTGCTGCGGGCAACGCTGGCGCCGCCCAGGCGGCTTGGGACAAGGTGGGCTCCAATGCCGCCATTGCCAACGACAAATGGAGCCAGTGATTGAGCATAGAAAAGCCGATGCTCTCGCCCAGCGTGGGGTGCGGTCCACGGATTACACGAATACAGTAGCGTTTTACGGGGGCTGCAGGCCAATCCATCCTAAGCCTGTGCATAGGCCATGCCGGCGGCCCAGACATCGGACATCAGGCCCAGGGTTGTCGCCGGGATGCGCGCATCCTGGCGTGCCAGCGCCAAGGTGTCGGACATGGCCTGTGCAATGCGCCCAATCACCGCCTTCGGCGCTTTGACCCGGCACACCGTGCTACCAAAACGGCACAGTTCAGCAGGGCTTGGATAGCTGCGGGTTTGGCCTTGGCCCGCAAATAGCTTGAGTGCCATGGTGTGATCCACCCAATCGTCGCCACCGGCGAACCTGGCATACCGATAGATCGAGGTCGTGACCACATCAAACATGGGGGAGAGCCGCACATCGTCAGTGCCCTTGTAAAGCACACCGTAGTTTTTAAGGTGCCCATCGCCGTTGGAAACCATCACCGTGAGCGCCACTTGCTCAAAAAAGCGCTGCAAATCGGCCTCTGGCAGGCGCAACATCTTCAGCGCCTGGGCCATGCGCTCGTAGCTGCCGTGGTACTTGCGTTCTGACAACGTGTCACGCACACGCAGACCCATGATCGAGGCGATGTCTTCAAATCCAAGACGATCTCCATTGGGCTCAATGTCAAACCTGTCCACCAACAGCACCTGGCCGTCGTGCGAGAGTTCAAACCCTGGCGTGGAAATGCCTGCCGCAGATGCCGCCTTCAGGCACAGATACTCATTGGCCGCCAAGCCCGGATAGGCGCTGGATGCGGCCTTGACAATCACCGTCGGGATGGCGATGGTGGGGCGATCGGGCACCATGATCTTGGGTTGCATGCCGGCCACACCGGCCCCGGTGCTGAGGTAGGCCTGCACCAGCTCATCAAAAACTGCGGGCGTGAAGGGCATGGACAACAGTTGTTGCCGTGAGATAAATACCGGGTTCTGTGGCGGCGCACTGCCCGGCAGCGCAAACCCAAGCCGCCCTATGCCATTGGCCCCGCACAGGGCCAACAAATGCATGGCTGTCATGGCTTGCTTGGGAAACATCTGGCGCAAGCGCATGAACAGGTCGCCCTCGGGCAAGTTCTGATCCATCACGGCAAACAGCGCACTATCGTGGTACGTCAGTTGGGTCGGTGGCATCAGCAAACCCACTGGCAGCTGCGACGCACTGGCGTCCAGGTAGCGAAACTCGAATTGGCCTTGGTGCAGCAATTGCCCGCCACCGTTTTTGCCAATGCGCACGTCGAGCAGTTTGATTTTGTCAGGCAGCATCGTCCTGCTCCTCAAGATCGGCGAAACGTGCGGCCATCTCGTCCAGAGTGGGAAGGCCCATGCGCTCGATGCGCAGTACCAATCCCAGGGTAGCCAGAATGTCCATTAACGACGATACGGTGACGTCTTGTCCGCGCTCCAGCCGGTTGAGAATATCGCGGCTGCGCCCGCTGCGCTTAGCAACGTCCGTGGCTTTGATGCCTTGCGCGACGCGCGCGCCCTTGATGGCAAGGCCTAAGTCTTTGGGTAAACGAATAATGTCCTGCATAATGGACATTATTATCTATAAACAGAAATTTGTCAGTTATTCTGGACGATTCCGATCCTCATCTTGCACCCCAGCCGGTCCGCATCCTTGCAATCATGGAGTTTCGCTCCATGATTTGCAAGGATAAATTTGTCTCTGACAAACCCGGCGCGGGTCCGTGGCATTAGCGGGTTGGGCTTAAAGATGTCACGCAAGCAGAGGTCTCTGATGCACTGACGAAGCAAATGGGCAAGCACAAGATCACCATCATGCTCGATGATGCAGTGGTGCAGGCCTACAAGGCCCGGGCCGGTGGTCGCGGCTATCAGACGCTGATTAATGAAACATTGCGCCGTGCCTTACACGCCGATTCGGTCAAGGAATCTTTGCGCGAGGTGATTCGCGAGGAGCGCGCTCAAGGCTGAATCCTGGTTTGCGGCTGGCACACCAATTACTCCTGAATTGATAGCTGCTCACGCAATCCATTCGGTGGCTAGAGCCATCCCTAGCGCTTGGATGCCGCCCACGAAATCAACTCGGCACCACTCTTGAGCCCGAGTTTTCTCTTCAGGCTGGCGCGGTATATGTCTACCGTGCGCGAACTGATGCCCAGCTCGAAAGCGGTTTCCTTGGTGGTCTTGCCCAGGCTGAGTTTCTCCAGCACATCGAGCTCGCGCGTGCTGAGCTTTTCAGTGGACGCAGTGGCAGCGGTACCGCTGTGCGCGCCGGGGTGTGCGCTGATTTGGGGCTGGAGGCGATTGAGCATCTGCGCACTGACGGCCGCGCTGACCCACACCTGACCACCGAGCACGGCCAGCACGGCGGCCAGTGCAAACTGCAGTGCGTGTTCTTTCATCAGATAACCCCGTGCACCCAGCGCCACCACCTGTTCGGCATAGATCAGCTCATCGTGCATGGAAATGACAAGCACCGACCTGCCGCACTGGGCAGCGACCACACTGCGCACCGTGTCCAGGCCCTGTGAATCGCCCATTGACAGGTCACTGATGACCAGGTCAGGCCGGTGTTGGGCAATGCCCAGCAACCCGTCGTGCACATTGGCGGCTTCGCCCACCAGCTTCAGGTCGGGCCAGGCGTTTAGTAGGCCACTCAGCCCAAACCGCACGATGTCATGGTCGTCCATGATGAAAATAGTTGACATCAGCTTGGCTCCACACCCCAGGTGATGGTGACGCTAACGCCACCATCGTCATTGACATACCACTTGAAGGCACCACCGATGATCTTGGCCCTGGCCTGCATAGACTGCAAGCCAATGCCGGCGGTGCTGCGTGTGCCACCCGCTTCGGGCGACACCTGAATGCCGTTATCGACCACGGTCATGACATAGCCGCCTTCGCGCTGTTGCAAACTGACTGCTATGGCGCTCGCATGGCCGTGCTTGACGGCGTTGAGCAGTGCTTCCTGCGCAATGCGATACAGATGGTTGCCGGTTTCGGCACTGATGTCTTCAAAGTCACCATCGATCGACAACCCGCATTGCACGCCGGCCAGCTTGGCATAGTTCAGGCACAAGCGCTCTAAAGCGCGCCAGAAAGCACCGCCGGACCCGTCCACCGGCATCAGACTGTGCGACAGGGTGCGACTGGCTTGTGCTGCGGCCTGAATGTGATCCAGTGCCATCCTGATTTCGCCCCCCAGCTCAGGTTGCTTCTGGGCCACGCCACCGAGCAGCATGCCCACGCCCGCCAGGCGTGAGCCCAGGGAGTCATGCAATTCGCGTGCAATGCTGGCCTGCTGCTGCTCCAACTGGGTCACCAGTAACCGCTCGTAGCGCTCTTCGGTTGCGCGGATTTCCTGCTCCACATGGTTCGATCCTCCCAGGGGGGTGATGGACGCCAGAAACTGTGGCTCACCACCCCAGCTGACGATGGAGCCGCTGAGCAGGCAGGTGACCATGACCCCGCCATTGCCACTCAATTTCATCAGTTTGGGCGGCAAGGTTTCGCCATAGGTTTTGGCCCGCTTGTGGCGCGCGCTCAGGTATTTCTGGTCTGCTGTCGGAACCAGGCTGCCCATGGTCAAATGATCCAGTGGCTGCGTGGCCCCATAGCTCAGCAGGGACCGAAACGCAGGGTTGCAGTACAGCAGCCCGGTCTCTGAAAAGATCACAACCCCGGTTTGCTGGTTGTCAAAGCAGACTTGTAGTGACTGCTGGTGCTCTTCGATGGCGCGTCGGCTGAGTACGCTTTCGGTCACGTCCCGCGCCACGACATAGATACGAAGCGGCTGCCCTGCGCTGTCATAGGTAAACCGGGTTGAGTCTTCGCGCCAAATATAGTGTCCCTTTTTGTGTCTGGCCCGGTAGGTGTAGACGGCACGCTCGAGTTTGTTTTGTATGGCCGAATACACGCTTCCCAAAACGCGATCTGCATCACCCGGATGGATGATGGACTTGATGGCATCTTCGCCCCGGCCCATCTCCTCTTGAAACGCATATCCGAGCAGGGTCAGGTAGGTCTGCGATGCATAGACGATGACATTGTTTTCAAAGACTGCCAGTCCGTCGCTGGTGTTGAGTGCCAGCAGACGGAATTGCGCCTCGCTCTCGCGCAGCTCGGCGTTGGCATGCTCGAGCCGGCTGGTCTGCTCGGCCACCATGTCTTCAAGGTGGTCGCGGTAGCGCGCCAGCTGGATTTGGTTGAGCTTTTGCTCGGAGATGTTGGTGTGCACGATCACAACGTTGGCTTCATCGGCCACGTTCAGTGGCGTGGCCAACAGGTGAAACCAGCGCAGCTCGTCCGGCGAATGGCAGGGGTACTCCAGACTGAAGGATGGCACGCGTCCGAGCAGGACTTGCTGGATTCCGTCGTGCGCTTCCTGGCCTGGCGCCGATGCCAAACCACCAGGACCCCGACATATGTCGAGGTAATTCACGCCAACCCCGGTGTTGGGTGCTGCTTGTCCGAACGCATTGCTGTTGTCCCGCGCAAACCGGCTCCAGGCGGTGTTCACGGCAACGATTGCGCCGGTGTGGTTTAGCACGGCAATGTGGGAGGACATGGCATTCAGAATGTCGGACTTGAACTCTTCGCTTTGGCGCAACGCAAGCTCGCGCTGGCCCAAGGTTTGCAGCAATTGGTTAAAGGCACCCACCAATTCACCAATTTCGGCGCGCTGGGGCACCGGCAACGCGGGCATGGCTCGCTTTGAATGCCCGATTTGGGCCAATGCTTTTGCAGTTGTCATCAAGGGGTTGAGTTCATGGCGCAATATCCACCAGATCAAACCGGCAACCAGACCCGTCAGCAGCAACGTGGCCAATTGAAATTTCAAACGCAAGGCGTTGATCGGGGCGTGTGCCTGCGCTGTGGGCATAGTGATGCCCAGCACCTAATCTGCCACCTCAATGCCCTTGACGGACGCCATGACTTCAATGCCGGCTGGGTTGACATAAGTCAGCGTACCCTCATAACCCTGCGCAAAGCGGTCCAATTGCGGGGCGACGCCAGGCGCCGGGAAACTACTCAGGGTACGACTGGTGTCGGCTCCGGCAATGAACACGCGGCGTTTGCGGTCGGCCAGCACGTAGCTACCCGTTTTGCCGTAAGTGTGCCCCGATACTTTTGCCAGAAAACTGGATTTATCCAAGTTGACGGTTCCGACCACAGCGCCAATCACACGGCCGCCCGCATCGCGGATGGGGGCTACAACGCTGAATATCGGAACCCCCAGTCTTTTGCCCATGGCGGGTCGTCCAATTACGGAGATGCCCTGCTGCAGAGGCACCGAGACCGATTCACGGTCTATGTAGTTGGTACCAATGCGACCGGTTAAGAGTGGCACATCGGCGATGGCGGTACCGCGGGCGTCAGTAATAAACAAGCCGCCATTGAACATGTGTTCCCAAAACACACTGCGCTCAAGCAGCGCTTGCAAGGCAACTGGATTGGTCATCAATCGGCTATCAATGTCACTTGCGAGTTTCTCTAGGCCTGCCTTTGCGTCGCGCAATTCGTCATTGATTTCGCCTGCGATCATGCTCACCACCGAAAATTGCTGCTCACCCAACAGGCGTTGCATATCGTTGCGCAGCATGCTACTGGCGTAGTACGACAACGCCCACAAGCTGACGAGGAAGATGGCCAGCGTGAACACGGTCACGCGGGTCTTGATCGAGTGGGTGGCTAGCATGCCTCTTGAGCGTCCAGCACATCCATGGCCATACACAGGTCGGCCCAGGCCTTGGCCTTGTCGGCACTGGCGCGCAACAACACCTTGGGGTGGTAGGTCACCACCACGGGAATGCCACGGTACCGGTACACGCGCCCGCGCTGTTTTCCAAGCGGCAGAGTGGCCTGCTCCGGGTACTCCTGCAGCAGCAGCTGGATCGCAAACCGCCCCATGGCCAGTATCAGCCTGGGTTGCACCAAGGCTATTTCTCGGTGCAGGAACTGTGCGCACTGCTGCAGTTCCGCAGCCTGAGGCAGGCGCGCATTGGGTGGGCGGCATTTGACGACATTGCTCAGATAGGCACCCGAGCGAGCCTGGCCACCACGGCGAGCACCTACCGCCTTGAGCATGTTGTCCATCAGGATGCCTGCCTGTTCGGCAAAGGGCTGGCCCAGCCGGTCTTCGTCTTCGTCAGGCGGGTCACCCAGCACCAGCCAATCGGCTTGAATGGTTGCCGCTGGTGCCTGTAGTGTGGATTTTTTGCGGCCCGCGCACAAACCGCAGGCCTGGCAACTGGTTGCCGCCTGGGCGAGTGACTGCCAATCCAGACCGGGCAGCGCCATTGGCGCGTCGGGTACCTTATCCTCCATGAGCCGTGGCGGCAAAGCGTTCTGCTCCGTGTCCCCCGGCCTGCGGCCTCCTCCTTTTACCTGCGCAGAACGCTCTGCCACCACGGCTTCGTGCGCTACAACCTGCGGCAACCAGACGTGCACACCCATCTCGCGCAGCATGGCACGTTGGCGGGTGTCGAGTTCAAGTTCCATATTTCTATTCAGTTGGGGTCACAAGCGCAAACCCATAACCACCGCATCTTCGCGCTGGCCGTGGCCTGATGGATAGTATTCCTTGCGCTGACCGACCCGCTTGTACCCATGGGCCTCGTAGACCCGCATGGCGCGCAGATTGCCAACCCGGACCTCCAGCCACAGCCACTCGGCTGACTGGCCGCGCGCCCACAACGTCAGTGCATCCAGCATCACGCGGGACCAACCCTGGCCCTGGTACTGGGGCGCTACAGTGATATTGAGCAGATGCACTTCGTTTACGCCCTGCATGGCAACAAAATAGCCCAGAAGCACGTCGCCCGCCATCAACAACTGGGCTTGATTGCCGGACTGAAGGGAGTCCAGAAAATGGGTCCGGTTCCAGGGGTGGGCATAGGCTCGCTGCTCAATGGCCACCACATCATCCAGTCGTTCGGCCAGCATGGGCACAAACAACACTTCCACGGCTTTGCTTTCCGGCATGGTCAGAGACTCCCACCCGCATTGACCGTTGCCTTCTCGACGGCGCGCTCGGCCGTGGTCTTGGCCACCTTGTCGCGGATGTAGCTGGGCAGCGCCTGCTCGGCCGCCACTGCCTTGCCAGCCGCCAGCAACTGCGGGGCCAAACGCAACATGGCAGTCGCTGTGGGCAAGGCTGGCAGTCGCAGGGCACCCGCACCGGCGGGGTCACCG
>Ga0194061_1001316_pt1 | contig 14548 bp, 8 predicted proteins | sample SepL2221m_MetaG_FD_163423 | JGI IMG/M metagenome (GOLD analysis project Ga0194061, IMG submission 163423) | Anoxic zone freshwater microbial communities from boreal shield lake in IISD Experimental Lakes Area, Ontario, Canada - Sep2016-L224-21m | ecosystem: Environmental > Aquatic > Freshwater >...
AAATCACAATATCCCTGTCCATCCCTATTATAGTTTCTTAAAATTGATGTACGGACTTTTAATCATAAAATTAATTTTTCTGAATTTCAAAAAACGGACTCATATTAAAAGCAGCTTTTGTTAATCTATTATAAATAGTTGGGGCTGTTGCTTTAGTTTTATCGTCCGTATTGATAAGAATTGAATTCCAGTTTACATCTTCAATACTTCCGTTATACGCTGGGGTTAAATACTTCCCTAATATCTGCAAATAATTATCCGTATACAAACTTCCGATTCTGGCATTACTTGCGGCTTGTTCTCCTTTTTTTACTGCAGTCGCTAAAAAAGAAGCTCTTTCATCAATAAATAATTTCTTACAATAATCAGGATATAAAGTAAAAAAACCTCTTTTGGTTTTACCGTCATCAATCATTGGAACATTTTTCAATTTATACTCCGTATTACAACAATCGCTAAACACACAATTTAATCTCGCACCTTTTGATACTATTATTTTATAAATTTCTTGAATACCCATTGTAGCATTACGTAAAGCCTCTTCCTGTTCTTTTGCTTTTAAATTTTCCCAAACTGGCCTATCAGGATATGGCACAAGAAAAAGATTAGGATAAGGATCATTAGGATCTTCCCGATTAAATCCATGGCCAGTGTAATGAAAAACCACAATATCATTAGTTCCTGGCTTTAAGGAATCTAACGCCATTTGAACGCCACTGCGATTATATCTTTCATTTGTAATGATAACGGTATCTAATCTAATTTTAAGTCGGGTTGCCACTGAAGTATAAAATTGAATCAATTTTTTTCGATCTTCATCACATCCAACACCAATATGGGTATCGAATAAATCGGCTAAAATATAAACATGTAAAGTGGGTATTGATTTGCCCCAATTAGGGCCGCCTCTTGATTTTGCTTTAGTGTAGTTTTTATAAATAGGTTCATCACTCAAAAATAAACCATCCAGTATTTTTTCATTGATATCAGATTCAGTTAAACTATTTTGATTTAAAAAATCCATGGACTTTATTATGGTTCCATTCGAAGATAGTGATGCAAAAGAAACTGGTTGTTTTACCTGTTCCCCTTTAATAGATTTAAAAATAAACGCAAACAATTCAAAATGTATACTTGAAACACCTTGTATTGATTTTGGGTTAACTAATTTAATTAAGTAGTTGGTACTGTCTAAGTTAGTGGGTTGAGTTGACCATTGTATTTGACATTCTGTGATAATTTGTTTCTGTTGCAAAGAATCGAAATAACCAATTCTTACAATTCCATCATTATCATCATATTGAATCAAAAAAGCTTTAAATATTGAGTTGTGGTTCAATTCCGGATATGCGAATTGAAGATGATAAAAACTTTGTCCAATTGTATTTAAACTGATGCTCAAAAAGAGTATCAGAGGAAGGAATATTTTTTTATTCCTGATTATCTGTTTACTTTTCATATATAGAAAGTTATGTGGGTAACCCCTTTCATATTATTTTTTCTATAAACAATATAACAATTTATAATGATTAACTCCATCTTTAGTGATGGTATAGAAGGATAACCTGCTCATGAAAAAAATTATACTTTTTTGTCTTTTAATATGTTTCTTTTCCAATACACAAGCACAAAATATTGATGCTGATAGTATTACAGCAATTCTAGAGACCGAAAAAATTGATTCGAATCGGATCCGTTTACTAAATGATTTGGCTACTGAGTATTATTTATCCAACCCCACTAAAAGTATTATAACTGCAAAGGAGGCATACAAACTTGCACACGAAACAAAATCATTCGCAGAGGAATTACGTGCTCTTAGTACAATGGCAAATTCCTATAACATCATGGGGGATTATAACAAGTCACTTGAAATGTTTTTGAAACAAGAGGAATTGTCAGAGAAAACTAATTTGACTTCCACTATGGCGAAAACACTTATGAATATTGGTATTATTTATACACAACAATTAGATTATAAAAGGGCTTTGCCATATTATTTAAGATCCGACTCTATTATTAAAGCTAATAAATTAGTAAAAATCGAATACAATAGTTACCAAAATCTTGGAGACTTATACGATCGACTAAATAAAAATGATACTGCTTTGATCTATTATAAAAAGGCTTTTCAAATTGCCAGCAACCCAAAAACAAAAAATCTTGAATTCTTGGGTGCTTCTTATATTGGATTAGGGAATTGTTTCAAAAAAGCTAAAGATTTAATCAGTGCTAAAGAAAATTATATCCTTGCATTAGTAAACCTAAGAATGACAAAAAATGATGACCTGATTTGTGAAGGATCATTAAATTTAGCCAATCTACTTCTACTTGAAAATCACAAAGATTCTGCTGTAAAGCTTGCCTGGGAAGTATTTCATATCGCTGAAAAAGATAGTTTCCCCTCAAGGCTAATTGATGCTTGTGTTTTCCTCAGCAACTTTCATAAAACTATCGGAAGATATGATAGTGCACTTTATTATAAGGAAAAAGAGATTGCTATTCAATCCATTACAAATAGCCAGGAAAAAGTAAAAGAGTTCCAGTTTAAAACTTTTAATGAAGAGATCAGACAAGCCGAATTAGCAGAGGCTAAAAGAAAGGAATCGGCAGAAAGAGACCAACAACTGCAATTGATGCTCATTGGGATCTTTATTCCCATTTTTTTCTTGTTAACAGTATTTCTAAGCAAACGCAAGGTTCATGTTAAGGCTATTAAAACTCTTGGAATCATTTCATTGCTATTATTATTTGAATACATCACTTTATTATTTCATCCATTTGTTGCAACAATAACGAATCATACCCCCATTTTTCAATTATTAATTTTTGTATGCATAGCAGCATTATTAATTCCAACACATCATCGGGTGGAAGGTTGGCTAATAGATAAACTTACGGTTCACCATCATAAAACTAAAAGCGAAGAAGCGATTCATATTAAGCAGTCCCATTTAAAATTAAAAAAGCCTTCACCCTAAATATAGAAGAATCAATATTTGGGCAAAGGCTTTATTTTCCTATTTATTATAGTGAATAGAGACTATAAATTATGATTTTGGAGGTACAATGGGCTTACCAGTACCACTATCTTTAATACCTACAGTATCAATAACAGCAGGAGTTGGCATAGCTGAATCTTTTTTAACAGCAGAAGAATCTGCAGTTGCAGTTTTATCTGCACCAGTGCCACAACTAGAAATTGTCATACCTACTAAAAGACAAGCCAAAAAGAATGAAGTAATTTTTTTCATGTGAATGATTTTTTGAGTTTAGATGATAATATTAGTTGTTTTTATTGAAATTTTCAATTTTTTCGTCATATATTATAGTATTATAGTCAAACCCCACTTATATGTTTAAGCCTTCCCTCCTAGCTATTGCTATAACTGCAATAACTTCCTCAACAATTGCGCAAGCTCCTAAACTCATACTTCCGATTGGGCATACCGAATCAGTTAATGATGCCCAGTACAGCGCAGATGGCAAACGAATTCTCACTGTTTCGGATGATAAAACAGCAGATATTTGGGATGCAGAGACAGGAATTTTATTAGGCAATTTAAAAGGGCATAAAGCTGCCATTTTTTCTGGAAATTTTAGCCCAGATGGCAATTACATTCTCACGGTATCTAACGACAATTCAGCAAGAATCTGGAATTCTATTTCGGGTGACCTAATCTCAAAAATTGATTCAAAAATAGCTGACATTCTAGAAGCTAACTTTTCAAAAGACGGAAGCTTTATTTATGCTACATTTTCCGATGCTTCACTTCGAATTTATGATCCCAAATCGGGAGCCTTGAAAATGAAAATTAAAAATACAGAAGATTCAATGAAACAATCGGTAATCAGTGTTTCAAATACTGAAGCCGTAACATTTGGTGGAAAAAAATTTGCACAGATTTGGAGTTTAAATAGTGGAAAACAGGTTGCAAAATTAATGGGCCACACTCGAACATTAAATGATGCAGATTATAGCCCGGATGGAAGTAAAATAGTGACTGGCTCAGAAGATAGCACTGCTATCGTGTATGATAAAAATGGCAGTTTTTTATACCTTTTAAAATGTAATAACAAGGTTTTATATTCCAAATTTACTACTGACAATAAAAAAGTCTGCACTTCTACAGAAAATGTAATTACCCTTTGGGATATTAATACGGGAAAGCCACTAACTACCATTGCTAGTCAGAAAGATCTGGGTAAAATCTCTCAGTTACAATTTAGTCGGGATGGCCAACTATTGGCTGCCTGCTATGAGAATGCTGTTCAAATTTGGGATGCTAACTCAGGACGAACAATCAGAATTATAGATTTTTTTGATGGTGTCAATAGTATCCAATTCAATATTGATGGAACAAAGTTTGTAACTGGATTACAAAATCAATTGGCACAAATATGGGATATCAATACGGAAGAACCCATTGTTGATTTAGATGGTCACACTTACCCTTCCCATGATATTAATTACAGTGCAGATGGCAACAAAATCGTCACTGCTAATGATGATGGGATTGCTCGAATCTGGGATAACAATTCTAAGATTATAAATCTATTAATTGGGCATACTAATGCAATCAATAGCGCAGAATTTAGTAAAGACGGTAAATTGGTGATCACTACTTCAGACGATAGTACCATCAAAATATGGGATGCTAATAATTCGAAACTCATTCAAACTTTAAAAGGCCATCAAGCTAGGGTGAGTAGTGCATCCATAAGTTCTGATCAATTAAAAATAATTAGTACATCAAATGATAGTAGTTCAAATTTATATGTTTGGTCAAAAAGCTTAGGAAAATATGCTTTTGTCAAAAAAATTAATAACCCCGATGCCGAAATTGAAAAATCTATTTTTAGCGCAGACGCGCAACGTTTTTTAGTCCGCACTCAAAGTGGGGAGGGCTCTTTCATCCAGTTATATGATGCAAGTACTGGTAATTTAATTACAAGTTTTAAGGAACTTAATCAAAAAATTATTTGGGATGCTTCTTTTAGCCCCGACAGTAAAAAAATTATCATTCTCCAGGAAAACCAAGATTTTTTTAAAATTGAGGCCCCACAAATATGGGATGCTACTGATGGTCATTTTATTGGCAAAATAATTCTTGATAATGTTCTTTTTATTCCCCAAATAGCTGTGTTTAACCCGGATGGAACAAAAATTCTTTTTGGAGGAACCACCATTCAGAACGCTTTATCTATTAGAATTTTTGATATCAAATTAAATAAAATAATTTCAACTTTAAAAAATCTTCCATCCAAAAATAATGTATCCCCGACTGATTTAAGATTTAGCCCAAACGGCGAGAAAGTCATCATTAGCTTTGGTGATAATTCTGCTAGATTATGGGATGTAAATTCTGGCGATGAAAAAGCAAAACTAAAGGGTCATACAGACGATGTGATATCTGCTCAATTTAGTCCAGATGGAAATTATATCATCACAAATTCCCTAGATAATACTTTTAAAAAATGGACATCGAATGGAGAATTATTGTATACCTTTTTTGCAGTGGATAATCAATTTGATTATTTAGCCATTGATCCCTATGATCGGTACGATGGCACTTCTGAAGCTAGAAAATTATTATATTTCACTTGTGGCACTGAAGTAATTGAGTTAGAACAATTTGAGGATTTAAGTTGGCAGCCAGGATTGATTCCAATGATTTTAGGCACCAATAAATTACCTATCACAGCAAAAAAATTATCGGAGATACAGATTTGTAATAATACGCCAACTGTAATTCAAAAAGGGATCAACAATGGGAAATATGAATTCCTTGTAATTCCAAGGAATGGCGGGATTGGTACTGTACAACTCTTTATTAATTCAAAATTGAGAACCGAATACCCTTTGAACAAATTATCCAAAAATAATGAAGGCTATTTATTATCAGTCCAAGCAGAAGAACTCCGACCCTATTTTGTATCTGGCAAAGCAAATACTGTTTCAGTTAAAGCCACAACTACTAATGGTGAAATGACCTCAAGGGGTGGCGTAGTTGAAACTGCTGTTTTGAAGAAAGATAATAATGTGGTGCCGAATATTTATTTAGTTTCAATAGGCATCAATCAATATAAAGGCGATAAACTAAAATTAAATTACGCATCCACTGATGCAGAAAGTTTTGCATCAGCTGTAACCGCTTCTGCCATAAAATTACTGGGCAATGCACATGTTTTTACTTACACTTTTAGTACAGAAAAAGGAAACCTTAACTGGCCAAGTAAAAATGGGATCCAACAAAAAATTGAAGAAATCGCCAATACCGCTAAGGCGGATGATATTTTTGTTTTATTCTTTGCAGGACATGGTGTGTTATTGAGTGGACAGAAAAATTTCTTTATTCTAACTGCCGACGCTTCTTCTTTTGAACTTAACGGCGTTGAAAAAGATGTTGCTATCAGTACTGATGAATTAAATGAATGGATGCGAAAAATTAAAGCCAATAAGCAACTTCTGATATTAGATGCCTGCAATAGCGGGAAGGCTTTAGAAGATATACAAAATCAAATAGCAAGAAGAGATATTCCACCAGATCAGGTAAAGGCATTAGAAAATTTGAAAGATAAAACAGGCATCTTTATTTTGTCAGCATCTGCATCTGGACAATCCGCTTTTGAAGCTAGTCAATTTGGTCAGGGACTACTTACCTATAGTTTACTTTCCGGAATTAAACTGGGAACTGGATTAAAGGATGACAAATTTATTGATGTAACAAGGTGGTTTAATAATGCTTCAGATAATGTGAGAGAATTAGCTAAATCTATTGGAGGTCGTCAAGAGCCGCAAATAGTGGGCAATGCCAGTTTTGATGTTGGCATCGCAGATAGAGAAGTGAAAGACGGAATCCATATCAATAGTGAACCAAAAAAAATATTTTCGAGATCTGTTTTGTTCACTGGCGATGTTAGTTTACTCATTGATGACATACAACTAGGAGGAGATTTCGATAAAGAGTTAGCCCTCAGATCATCAATGGGAAAACAAAGTATCCTTTCCTTTATTGGAACATATCGAGGCGAAGACGCTTATTCTATTCGAGGAAGTTATGATGTTCAGGGAAATGCATTAACTATTAAAGTTCATTTGGTTGCACAGAAAAAAGGGGTTGGAAATGAAATCATAAAAACGGGCAGTCTGGATCAAAAAGATCAATTAATAAAAAGCGTGTTAGATGATATTTCATTGCTTATTAAGTAAATAAGAAAAATATGAAATTGTTCCTACCAATTTACCTGGCAATTTTTATTTTATGGGCGCCATCAATCGGTAATAGTCAAGAAAACAAACCAACCAAACACGCTTTGCTATTTGCCATTTCAGACTACCCTGAAAAGGGTGGTTGGGATAAACTTTCCTCTTCCAATGATATTGTTCATATCTCTAAGGCATTACAGTGGATTGGATTTCAACCCTCTTGCATTGTAACAGTAACAGACAATAAAGTAACTGTACCGGGTATCAAAGAGGCCTTCAACGATTTAAACAATCGTATTAAAAAAGGGGATATCGTATTTATTCATTTTTCTGGACACGGAACACAGGTAGAAGCGGATCGGGATAATAAAATAGATGGATTGGACGAATGCCTGGTTCCTTATGATGCACTCTCTTTAGAAAAAATAGATATCAACGATAGTATTCAGTTAAACAATGAAATGGCAAAATATTTAAGGGGCCATGTATTGGGTGATCTGTTGAAACAAATCAGGGCTAAGCTTGGAAGTAAAGGGGATCTGGTTGTTACGCTTGATTTTTGTTGCTCTGGAGGTGCAACTCGAGGTGCCAATAAAGTAAGGGGTGGTAAAGCACCGTTGGTTTCTAAAAACTTTAACCCTTCCAAACATAAAGTATCCGATAGTAGTCAGCTGTTCAAACAAACCTTAACCAGTTTTCAAGATCAACAACTTTCCTCCTACAATGTTATTTCGGCAACAAGGCCTGAAGAATTAGATACTGAAACAAAAGATGAAAATGGAAAAGAAATTGGGCCTTTGAGTTATGCATTATATCAATCATTCTCTCAATTAAATCCCAACACCACGTATCGTTCATTTTTTGCCCGGATTCAAGGCATGATGAATATTTCTGCTCAGGATCAGCATCCTGTTTTAGAAGGCAATGCAGCAACAAGAACTTTGTTTGGAGGATCGTATTTACAGCAAACCGCTTTTTTTGAAATCAATGAAATCATTAATGAAAAAAAGATTACAGTAAAAGGAGGTGCTGTGGCTGGTTTGGGGGTTGGTGCAAAGTTATTGGTTCATGGTGCAGGTACCACCGACCCTACTCTTAAAAAACCCATCGCAAAAGGAACAGTAGTATTTACTGATAATTTTATTGCAACCGTTCAACTAGAAGAACCACTAAATTTTAAGCAGGTATATGATGGATGGGTTTTTATTTCAGACCCGGTATATAACATTAATCCGGTGGCCTTGCAAATTGCAACAAAACCATCAACAACAAAATATAGTGCGTTTACTTTAGAAGATGCTAAAAAAATAGCTTCTTCTCTTTCTTCATTTCCATCGGTTGATCTACAATCAAAACCAGATTTATTATTAGTAAAAGGAATAGAAAAAGATTCATTGATTGTAGCTTCAAATGGTTATTTTTTTAGTGAGTTGTCTAGCGTACTTTCCAATACAGATGATTTGAAATCAAAATTGAAACAATACATTCAACATCAGTTTTTACTCGGATTACAAGCCAAAACAGAAGGAATTAGTATGGAAGTAAAATTAGTTCCAGTTGTGAATGACAAAGCAGATACAAATTTGATCGAATCAAAAAAGATCAATGGACTTTATGAATTTACAGAAGGTGATGAAATAACTTTATCTATTAAAAATACAGGCAAGAAACCCGCCTATATCAATATACTGGATTTACAACCAGACGGAATTATAAATGCCATTTTACCAAAGAAAATAGCAGGTGAAAATCAAAAACCTATATTGCCAAATAGTTTAAGATTTATTCCGAGTGAAACCAGTTTTGTATTTGACCCAAAAGAATTTAAAATTAGAATCGAAAAACCTTATGGAAATGAAGTATTTAAAATTTTTGTTTCTGATAAAGAAATTGACCTGGAAGATATTGCTAATACAAAAGGAGCACCGACCAGGGGTGATTTAAGTGTATTGGAATCTTTATTAAAAGAATCTTATAACGGTGTTCATAAAAGAGGTAATGACAAAGCTGATGGAACCATTTCAGAAATCATTTTTAGGATCAAGCCGCAATTGACTAAATGAGATATGTAAATCTTCATTAACTAAAAAATACCCCAACTTCAAACGAGGTTGGGGTATTTTCTTGTTTCCATAAAAGGATTTGTGATCCGGATTGGATTCGAACCAATGACCTACTGCTTAGAAGGCAGTTGCTCTATCCAGCTGAGCTACCGAACCTAAATTTTTGTACTTCAAACAGTGTTACCTTATCTGAAGGGCGGCAAAAATAAATTTTAATTAGTTTGCATCCAAAACCATTTGCAAACAATGACCATAAAAATGGAAGAAAGTTGGAAAGAACAGCTAAAAGAGGAGTTTAAAAAACCCTATTTTCTGCAATTAGTAGACCATTTAAAGGCTGAAAAGGCCTTAAACAGACAAATCTATCCTGCTGGAAATAATATTTTTAAAGCTTTTGAAAAAACGCCTTTTGATCAAGTAAAACTGGTGATTTTAGGACAAGATCCCTATCATGGCCCAAATCAAGCACATGGTTTAAGCTTTTCTGTACAAGATGGAGTGGCCATTCCCCGATCCTTGAAAAACATATTTAAAGAGCTTCAATCTGATATCGGCATTTCAATTCCTACTTCTGGGAACCTTACTGCCTGGGCTGAAAAAGGAGTGCTTTTACTTAATGCCAGCTTAACTGTTCGAGCTGATGAACCTGCTAGTCATGCCCAAATAGGATGGCTCACTTTTACAGATGCTGTAATTAGTACCCTATCAGCAAATAAAAAGGATCTGGTTTTTTTATTATGGGGAAAATTTGCGCAGGAAAAACAACTACTAATTGATGGGAATAAACACTTTGTTTTAAAAGCAGCTCACCCCTCTCCTTTTAGTGCTGAGAAAGGTTTTTTTGGATGCAAACATTTTAGCAAATCAAATGAGTACCTGATGCAAAAAGGATTTGACCCAATCGATTGGAAACTATAGCCTACCAATTTTCTCAAATTAAATTAAGATATTGCACCTTATATTCTTAAACGATGAAATCGATACAATCTAAGCCAGGAATTCTTTTACAAATTTTTGCCAGAATCTGGGCATTCTGGGGTTTAATAAGTTTTGCAGGAACTTTTTTAATCATCATAATTCCTTCGCTGCTAACCAAACTAATTAAGGATCCAAAGGGAATGTGGTGGTTCATCAGCATCGCACGTGGATGGCAATGGACCTGGTTACATTTAATTGGATGCCCGGTTACCATTAAAGGAAAAGAGCATTTTGAAAAGGGAAAGACCTATGTGGTAACCTGCAATCATAATGCCCTATTAGATGTTCCTTTATCTGCACCTTTTATTCCTGGCCCCAACCAAACTATTGCAAAAAAAGAATTTACGAAAGTGCCTTTATTTGGTTTTTATTATGCCCGTGGTTCTGTTTTAGTTGACCGCAATAGTGATGCTAGTAGAAGAAAAAGTTTTGAAGACATGAAAGCCGCATTGAAAAAAGGATTCCATATGTGCATCTTTCCTGAAGGCACTAGAAATAAATCGAATGAACCATTAAAGCAATTTTATGATGGGGCTTTTAAATTAGCAGTAGATACCAAAACTTCAGTAATACCTGCAGTAATCCTACATACTAAAAAAGCAATGCCATCCGATAAAAGTTTTTGGTTGGTTCCTCATCCGGTGGCGATACATTTTCTTCCAGCTATAGAAGTGGAAGGGTATACTTCAAAAGAATTGAGGGATAAGGTATTTGGGGTGATGAGGGATTATTATGTGGCTAATGAGTAAAATTATCTAAAGAGATTCAACCACCCCAGCCGTATTCCGCGGTCGCGGAATCGGCGTCCCCTCCATCGCATGCGATGGAGGGGAAACTTAATTTTACATTTAAATTTTTACTTTTCACTTTTCACTTCTCTCCTTTTCTTAGTAGTTCGAGAAAGTTCTACTACGGTTGATTTTTAAATCACGGAGAATACCCGATTTTGGGTTAAGCGTAATATTGAAAGAACGATACAATCCAATTGGAGTAATATTGATAGCCAATTGCCAACAATGCATTTCTCTGGTAATAAACATACTTAATTGTTGCAATTTCCCCTGATTAAAATCAAAATAACCAGTGCCTCCCATTTTCCATTTTGGAGTTAAAGTAAAATCACCATTAAAATTCATCGAAGAATAAATAGTGCTTTCCCAACCACTATAATCGGCCTTTAGTGTTCTACTGTAATTGAGTGAATAGGAAAAACTAAGCGACCATGGCACATTGAAATCTGTAAACTCTGCTGGATTGGCTCTTGCAAATTGCAACTGCCTTTGTTGTTCATCTGGAGTCATAAATGGATCAAGTGGTAATTCCTTTGTTGTTTTTCCTGCTTTTTCATCTTTAGACTTACTCTTGAATGAGGTAGATATAGCCAGGTTGGCACTAGTAATTCTTCCAAATTTAAAATGAGCAGGATCGAATAATAATTCGTTTACCCGATAGCCCTTATTATCCACTTTATAAGGATCTAAGTTGGCATTCGCAGTAATATTAATTTTTTCAAATAGCGTACTACGAGCATAGAGATTAAAATTGCCAACACCAAAACTATCTGCCATGAAATTGTAATTAGATGAGAACCCGAATCCATCAATTAGCTTCACTTTTTTTGTTGCCACTCCAGTTGAATCCGTTTTATCCTTCACTTTCATTTCCAATAAATTGTCTACCCCAAAACCCATACCCCCAAATTTTCCTTCTGAGAACGAGCCAATAATCCCCCCGTCAAATTGAGAAAATCGAACTTTACGACCAGAAGTATCCACTTGTGTGCTGTAATAATATTGCTGAGCCATATCAGGCTTATAATTAATCGAAATATTAGGTCTTATCTCATGTCTGATTTTTTGAATCCCTTTAGAATTTTTAAAGTTATAAGTACCGAATATTCTTGTATTCATTCCAATACCAAAACTCATCTGACGAGCAGTATAAAAACCTTTTTGTATGGTTGTGTCAACCTTATGCTTGGCACTATCCCAACTTTTGAAATTCCTTTGACCATACCATCTTTCTTCATATGAAATACTTGGTGAAACAGTAATTGGCCCCAGTGAAGGAAGTGATAAAGTAATAGGAATATTATGTTGTGCACCCCACTGCATGGTGTCAATCATTCTTCTGAAATTGAAAGTGGAATCATAAAACGAGAACTGGTTTTGTAAATTACCACTATAGCCAAGTCCTAACTTTTCATACCATTTTGGTGATCCAATACTTTCCTTTTTTTGAAAGGGATAAAATGTAATTACATTAAAATTAGCAGTGGGTAAATTCATGTTCACTAAACCTGTAACACTGTTTTGGTTGTGGTTCATATTCAAAGAAAGATTGTATTTACCGCCCCAATCTTTACCATAATTGATGGAAGAACTTAACTGGTTATTAAAATTTTGATACGGATTATTTAGTAATGTCTTATTAAACTTAGTGCTACCAAAATTCACACTCGCACCAAAGGTAGTTCCAGGTCTTGCCCTTTGATCGCTACTATGACTCCAGTTTATCATATAGGATTTTGAAACATTGAATTCATCCTGACTATAACCCGACTTATTTAAAATCTTACTATTTTGAAAAGTAATGTTCAAATTTCCCGTGTACCGATACCTTTTAATATATTTCGAATTCAGATTTACCAACCAACCTCCATAGGAATATAGATTGGCACGTGTGGTAAAATCTACATTATCGTTAAGCACTTTATAATAGCCAAAGTTCTCTAGTCCAACTCCAAAATCTTCACTCGTGATAAATGAAGGCGGCAAAATTCCTGAATGCCGGCCCCGACTTAAAGGATATAATCCAAAAGGAATTCCAATGGGCATGGGCACTCCTTCAAACTCAGGAAATGCAGGACCAGAAACACCAATTTTATTATTGATGATTTTCATTTTTGAAGTTCTGAATGCAAAGTGTGGCGTATCCAAATTACAGGTAGTAAATCTCGCTCTTCTTGCAAATGCCTCTTCAGAATTAATTTTTTTTAATTTCTGAGCGTTCACATAAATCTCTCCTTCCTGCAAAAAGGTATTTTGAATATAGGCCTTTCCAGTTTTGGTATTAAATGCAATGGTGTCGCTGATCGTTTTTGTTTCACCCTGATTAAAATGGGGTTTATTCAAAGGATTCTTCGCTGTATCGATCCCACCGAAAGCTCGGATTTCTTGATTTTGCTGGTCATATTGAATGGTATTGGCATCCAAATTCATGTCTTTATAATCCATTTTTGCTTTCCCATACAAATAAAACTGCTTCGTGGCGATAATCAATACACCAGAATCGTCTCCACTGTATTTGATAGGGGCATCAATTGAATCTTTGGAAATAATAAGGGTATCAATATGTGGAACACTATCCTGATAAGTGGTGTCGCCTGTTTCTTTATCTATTATAATTTTTGCTGATGTTTTTACAGGAACAGTATCAATCCGATGGTTTTCAATAGAATATACAAGCCGAAATGGAGCTTTAGCTGCGTTTGTATGAATTGTTAATATCAGTAAATAACCCGCCACAACAATAGCCAGGAGGGTTTTTACGTTAAATTTGCACAGTTTGCTCATAGTAATCGGGGCAAAAATAAGGCCTTAGAAGTGTAAAATGGTAAGTGTGAAAAATCCTTTAACGAATTGATATGATGCGAAGATATTTTGTTGCTTTTATTTTGTTGAGTTTTTGTGGGTTAGTAGGCATGTCATTTGTTCAAGACAAACCGATTCCTAGCCAGAAACAAGTACTTAGAAAAATCGTTATCGATCCCGGACATGGTGGAGCCGACGGCGGCGCACGTGGCAGTTTTTCTAATGAAAAAGATATCGCCCTGGCAGTTTCTTTGAAATTAGAACAAATGCTGCATGATGAAATGCCTGAAGTGGAAATTGTAATGACCAGAAGAACTGATGTATTTAATTCAGTTATCCAAAAGGCAAATATTGCAAACCAAGCCAGAGGCGATCTATTCGTGTGTATTCACGTAAATGATGTTCCCCCAATTCATCACAAAGAAGTTACTGGCCATCATACTGAAACCTATTACACTGGCAAGGGTTCTAAAAAAAAGAAACGTACTAAAACAGTGACCGATTACAATCATTGGACCACTCCTAATCCAGCCAAGGGAACTGAGACCTATATTTACGGAGTAGGTAAAACTGATGCAAAAAAAGAAGCGTTGAGCGAAAATATGGACCTCTATATGGATAGTGTGTCTGCAAAAGAATTGAAGGACTTCGATCCGAACGATCCTACCAAGATGATGATCTCTACCATAAAGACTCAACAATAC
>Ga0194061_1001317_pt1 | contig 14546 bp, 11 predicted proteins | sample SepL2221m_MetaG_FD_163423 | JGI IMG/M metagenome (GOLD analysis project Ga0194061, IMG submission 163423) | Anoxic zone freshwater microbial communities from boreal shield lake in IISD Experimental Lakes Area, Ontario, Canada - Sep2016-L224-21m | ecosystem: Environmental > Aquatic > Freshwater >...
GCCCCCACCCTGGGCTCCACCCTCCTGCTCACCCTGCTGATGGCCATCGGGCTGGTTTTTTTCTTGCGGGCCGCCAGCAAGGACCGCACCACGGTGGTGGATGTCCAATCCCCGAAGCCGGCGCTGGAGGTGCTCGCCGGACTCAGCGATTGGCTGCAGCAAAGGGGTTGGCAGGCCGAGGCGAGCAATGCCGAGCGGCGGGTGCTCAGCTTCACCGGCCAGGTGCGGGCCAGCGCCGGCCTGGCCCTGCTTCTCTCCCTGCTGGGGGCCGTCGGTGCGGCCAGCCTGGCTCTGGTGCTGCGCCAGCTGCTGCCGGCCCTCGGTTGGTGGCCCCTGTTGCTCATCTACCTGGGCCCCCTGGCGGGCGTCGTCTACCAAGGCCGGGCCCGGCGCCAGGAGCGGGTGGAACTGCGCCTGCTCAGCGGCGATGACGACACCGGCAGCAGCTTGCGGCTGCGGGCCCACCGCGACGAACTGATCGCCCTTGAACGGGACCTGGGACCCAGCCTCCAGCTGGCCAGCGATGGGGCCCTGCTGCGTTCCCCCATCTGAGGCCCACCCATGGATCACCCCGTCCGTCCCGCCCTGGCCGTCGCCCTGATCCTGGGGTTGGCCGGTGGTGCTGCCGCCCGGGCTCCCTACCTGCCCAGCAGTGATCCCCTCACCGGCCCCCGCACCCCCCTCGTCAAGGACTGGGTGGGGCTACGGCCGATCCCCCAGGGCACGCCGATCCTGGTGATGGCGGGCCACGCCGATTCCCAGGGCGTCGGTGGCGCCGGCACCTCCGGGGCCGCCGTGGCCTTGAACCGCTGGCCCCCCATGGACCCGTCGATGACGGACGAGCTCTATTGGAATCTGCAAACGGCCCAGGCCGTTGTGGCCCTTGGCCAGCGCCGCGGCCTCAACATCCGCTTCTATGACCCTCCGGCGCGCACGATTGCCAGTGGCGACGACCCTCGCACCACCTGGAGCGTCGGCCGTAACCACGTTCTTGCGGGCGGTTACGCCATGGAGATCCACTACGACGCCTACGGCCCGGACGGCTACGGCTCCGGCGTGATCCCGGCGATTTCGGCCCCGATCAGCCGCCTCGACGAGAGCCTCGCCGCGGCCTTCGGGGCCTATCCCGTTTTCTACCGCAAAGGGCTGGGGGGGCCGAAACGGGGCATAACGATCCTGGAAATCGGCAAGCTCGAGGGCACCCTGGAGGCCGCCCTGCGCGATCCGACCAGCCGCGTTGCGGCCCTGGATGCGATCGCCGAACGGGTGGTCAGTTCCCTTGAACTGGGGCTCAGGCCAGCGCCTGGTGCGGGCGACAGCGCTCGTCAAGACTGGGGTCGTCCAGCCAGTGCTGGGGGCGAGTGAACAGATCGGTGAGCAGGGCCTCCCTGCTCCCAGGCTCGGGCGTATAGCCGTACTCCCAGCGCACCAGGGGGGGCAAGGACATCAGGATCGACTCGGTGCGGCCATTGGTCTGCAGGCCGAAAATCGTGCCCCGGTCGAACACCAGGTTGAACTCCACGTAGCGGCCCCGGCGGTAGAGCTGGAACTGGCGTTCCCGCTCGCCGTAGGCCAGGCCATGGCGCCGCTCCACGATCGGCACGTAGCTGGGTAAGAAGGCACTGCCACAGGAGCTGGCCAGGGCGAACAGCTGCTCCCAGCTCTGGGGATGGTCACCCGCGGCATCGGCCACCGCCGCTGCGGGCCCTGCCGGATCCTGTCCCTTGTAGAGCCGACCGGCGGGGTCTTGGTAGTCGTAAAAAATGCCGCCGATGCCCCGGGTTTCCTGGCGGTGCTTGAGGAAGAAGTATTCGTCGCACCAGGGCTTGAACACCGGGTAGTAGGCCGGGTTTACCGCGTCGCAGGCGCCCTTGAGGGTGCGGTGGAAGTGGCGGGCATCCTCCAGGAACGGGTAGTAGGGGGTCAGGTCGGCCCCGCCGCCGAACCACCACACCGGGCCCGCCTCGAAGTAGCGGTAGTTGAGGTGCACCGTCGGCACGTAGGGGTTGCGGGGATGCAGCACCATCGAGGTGCCGGTGGCGAACCAGCGCTGTCCCGCCGCCTCGGGGCGATGGCTGAGGATCGAAGGGGGGAGGCTGTCCCCCTCCACTTCGGAGAAGTTCACGCCGCCCTGCTCGAAGATGCGCCCCTCGCGCATCACGCGGGAGCGACCGCCGCCGCCCTCCGGCCGCACCCAGCTCTCTTCTTGAAAGGATCCCTCTCCGTCCAGGGCCTGCAAGCCGGCGCAGATGCTGTCCTGCAGACCCATCAGCAGGGCCTTCGCCCGCTGACGCGAATCGGCAGGGGGACCCTCCAGGGCCCGGGCCCCGTTCGTCACAGCCTGGTCTGCCACTGCTGGATCCGCCACTGCGCCTTGCACCCGTCGGGCGCCGGAAAGGTGTTCAGCCTTCCACCCTCCCACCCCAAGGCACAAGCCCTCAAGAGGGACTGTCACCCACCAGGGGCCACCCCAGCCAGGCTCGGAAGCACGACTCCTAGGATCCAGACCTCCTCCAACGCCACGGATGGCCAGCGCAGAACAGGCCCTGGGCGCCCTTGCCCCCCTCAAGGACGCCGGCAGCGGCCGAAGCCTGCTGGAGCTGGCCTGGATCGATCAGGTGCGCACCCAGGGCAACCGGGTGATCTTCCGCCTCGCACTGCCGGGCTACGCCAACGCCCAGCGGGAGCGGATCGCCACGGAGGCGCGGGCGGCCCTGCTGAGCCTCGGCGACGTGGAAGACGTGCAGATCGAACTGGCCCAGGCCGAAGGCGCCCCGATCGGCCAGGCGGGCCATGGTCAGGGCAACGAGCGGCGACCGATCCCGGGGGTCCGCCAGGTGATCGCCGTCAGCAGCGGCAAGGGCGGCGTGGGCAAGAGCACCGTGGCGGTGAATCTGGCCTGCGCCCTGGCGGCCTCGGGCCTGCGGGTGGGCCTGCTGGATGCGGACATCTATGGCCCCAATGCCCCCACGATGCTGGGGGTGGCCGACCAAACGCCCCAGGTGCGCGGCAGCGGCGACGGGCAGGTGCTCACACCGATCGAGAGCTGCGGCATCGCCCTGGTGTCGATGGGGCTGCTGATCCAGGAAAACCAGCCGGTGATCTGGCGGGGCCCCATGCTCAACGGCATCATCCGCCAGTTCCTCTACCAGGTCGACTGGGGCGAGAGGGATGTGCTGGTGGTGGATCTCCCCCCTGGCACCGGCGACGCTCAGCTCTCGTTGGCCCAGGCGGTGCCGATGGCCGGCGTGCTGATCGTGACCACACCCCAGAAGGTGTCCCTCCAGGACGCCCGCCGCGGCCTGGCCATGTTCCTGCAGATGGGCGTGCCGGTGTTGGGCGTGGTGGAGAACATGACCGCGTTCATTCCCCCCGACCGTCCCGAGGCCCGCTACGAGCTGTTCGGCTCCGGCGGTGGCGCCCTGCTGGCCGGTGAGGCCGGCGTGCCCCTGCTGGCCCAGATCCCGATGGAGCTGGGGGTGGTGGCGGGCGGCGACGGCGGCGTGCCGGTGGTGCTGGCCCAGCCCGACTCCGCCAGCGCCCGGTGCTTCCGGGAACTGGCCCTGCGCTTGCCGACGCCAACGCCCGCCGCATGACCATGCTCGGCTTCAAGCGCCGGCGCAGCATGTTCTCCGGCGGCGGCCCCGCCCGCCGCAATCCCCTCGAAGGGGTGGATCTGGTGCTCTGGGGCCTTCCCCTGGCCATGACCCTGATCGCGGGGGTCCTGATCGCCAGCACCCAGCGGCAGGCCGACTACGCCGATTGGTATCAGCACTGGATCACCGCGGCGGTGGGGATTGCCATTGCCCTGGTGGTGCGCCGCATGCCCCTCGAACGGCTGCAGCGCTGGCTGAAGCCGATCTACGCCCTCACGGTGATCAGCCTGGTGGGCGTGCGCTTCGTGGGCACCTCGGCCCTGGGGGCCCAGCGTTGGATCAACATCGCCGGGGTGCACGTGCAACCCTCGGAGTTCGCCAAGCTGGCGGCGATTCTGCTGCTGGCTGGGGTGCTGGCCCGTTATCCGATCGAGCGGCCGGTGGACCTGAACCGGCCCGCGGCCGTGATCCTGCTGCCCTGGCTGCTGGTGTTCATCCAGCCCGACCTGGGCACCTCCCTGGTCTTCGGTGCGGTGTTGCTGCCCATGCTCTTCTGGGCCGGCATGCCCCTGGCCTGGGTGGTGCTTCTGCTCTCCCCCCTGGTCGCGGCGATCCTGGCCGGTGTCGTCCCCATGGCCCTGCTGGGCTGGGTCCCGCTGATGGGGGTGCTGGCCTGGCGCTCCCTACCGTGGAAGCGGGTGGGAGTGGGCATTGTGCTGGCGGTCCAGGGGCTGTTCGCCGTCCTCACCCCCTACCTCTGGGAGCATGGGTTGAAGGACTACCAGAAGGACCGGCTGGTGCTGTTCCTCGATCCCTCCAAGGATCCCCTCGGGGGTGGCTATCACCTGCTCCAGAGCAAGATCGGCATCGGTTCAGGGGGGCTGTTCGGCACGGGCCTGATGCAGGGCCATCTCACCAAGTTGCGCTTCATCCCCGAGCAGCACACCGATTTCATCTTCAGCGCCCTGGGGGAGGAAACGGGCTTCTTCGGCTCGATGCTGCTGGTGATCGGCTTCGCCGTTCTCTGTTGGAAATTGCTGCAGATCGCCGGCCGCGCCCGCACCGACTTCGAATCCCTGGTGGTGGTAGGCATCGGCGCCATGCTGATGTTCCAGGTGGTGGTGAACATCTCGATGACCATCGGCCTGGGACCGGTCACAGGAATTCCGCTTCCCTGGATGAGCTACGGCCGCTTCGCCATGCTGGTGAACTTCACCTCCCTGGGGCTCTGCGCCTCGGTGCAGCGGCGCAGCCAGGCCGCCCAGGGACGCTGGTGAGCGACACCAGCCTGGTGGCCCTGAGGCGACGACTGGCGGAGGGCGTGCCCCCCGGTCGCAGCGACGAGGACTCCGTTCGGCGCCAATGGTGGGGGGCCCTCGCCACGCTCCAGGAGGACCTGCTGTTGCCCCACCAGCCCCTCGGGGGTATCTGGATCGCCTCCCCCCTGCCGGCCCTGTACGAACCCGAGCTCCTGCGCCGCTTGCAGGGGTGGGTTTGGGCGCCCCAGGAGCTGGGCAGCCTGTTGCACCAGGGGGCGGCCCCCCTGCTCCCGGGCGCCGAACCGGCGAAGGTCGGGGGCCAAAGGCCCTCCGAAGGGTTTGAGCGCTTGGCCCTGGAGGAGGCCGACGGCACCGATCCCCTCCTGCTGGTGATCACGCCGCGGCTGCAGGTGGCCCTGGCGCTGCATGGCCCCCCCCAGGCCCGCCAGTTGTTGGTGCGCTTCGATCCGGCCACCCTGTCAGCGACGCTCACCCTTCTGGACCAACGGCTGCGACGCAGCGACCCGTCAGCAGGCCAACGCCTCAGGCAGGCCATCGGCAGCCTTGGAGATCTGCATGCCGACCAGGCCATGGCCCAGGCGTTTTGGCCGCGCCTGGCGGAACGCCTGGCGGCGATGGCTCCGAGCGTCACCCTGCAGCCCCTGGTGCACGGCGGTGGTGGAGAGAAAAAGGGGACCAGCAGTGAGCTGGCCCTGCTCGAAGCCCTGACCCACGAGGTGCGCACGCCCCTGGCCACCATCCGCACCCTGATCCGGTCCCTGCTCCGCCGCAGTGACCTCCCCGCCCTGGTGCGCCAGCGCCTGCATGCCATCGACGGGGAATGCAGTGAGCAGATCGACCGCTTCGGACTGATCTTCCATGCCGCCGAGTTGCAACGGCGGCCCCGCAGCGACCAGCCCCTGGCCCGCACCGACCTGGCCCAGCTGCTCGGTCGGTTGGAGGAGCTCTGGCAGCAGCAACTGCAGCGGCGGGGGCTGAAGCTCGACCTGACAATCGATCCGGGGCTACCGCCGGTGCTGAGCGATCCCAGCCGCCTGGAGACCATGCTGGGCGGCCTGTTGGACCGCTTCAGCCGCAGCCTGCCGGGGGGCTCCACACTGCAGATCAGTCTTCAGCCGGCGGGTTCCCGTTTGAAGCTGCAGCTCAGGGGTGTCGATCGATCGCCGGCGGCCACGGAACGGGGGGCGGAGCGGGAAACGGGACAGCGGCAAGAAACCTCCGAGGCCGTCGGGCCGGTGCTGAGTTGGAACCCGGAAACCGGCAGCCTCCAGCTCAGCCGCCAGGCCACCCAGCGGCTCTTCCACAGCCTGGGCGGCCGCCTGACCGAACGGGGCGATCGGGGGTTGACGGTGTTCTTTCCCCTGGCCAGCTCCGGCCCCTCCCGCTGAGGTTTGTTGACGGGTGTGAAGAGAGCCCTGAACGCCCCAAAATGAAGCAAAACCCAGTGCTAGCTTCCAGCCGACACGGCCTGCCGACTCCCCCCCACCCAAGGAAAAGCCATGACAGCAACGGCGCTGAGCGGTCAACTCCCGAAGTACCTCGGCAGCACGGGGGGGCTTCTCAACTCGGCTGAAACCGAGGAGAAGTACGCCATCACCTGGACCAGCACCACGGCCCAGGGCTTTGAGCTCCCCACCGGTGGCGCGGCGGAGATGAACGAAGGCGAGAACATCATGTACTTCGCCCGCAAAGAGCAGTGCCTGGCCCTTGGCACCCAACTGCGCACAAAGTTCAAGCCCCGCATCGAGGACTACAAGATCTACCGGATCTTCCCCGGCGGCGACACCGAGTTCCTCCACCCCAAGGACGGCGTCTTCCCCGAGAAAGTCAATGAGGGCCGCTCCATCGTGGGCCATAACCCCCGTCGCATCGGCGACAACCCCAATCCCGCGAACCTGAAGTTCTCCGGGCGCAACACCTTCGACTCCTGAACCCTTCGGCCAACTCCTATAAAGGCGGGGCCAGGCGCCCCGTTTTTTTTGCCTGAGTGATGCCCTGAATGCCCTTCCCCGATCGCAAGGCCTTTCTGGATCAGGCGGCGGCTGGTCTCAGCTTCCTTCCGGTCTGGTCCTGCTGGCCCGCTGATCTGGAGACCCCCCTCACCACCTGGCTGAAGGTGGGCGCCAGAGCCAATCACGGCGTCCTGCTGGAGTCAGTGGAGGGTGGCGAGAACCTGGGTCGCTGGAGCTTCGTGGTCAGCGATCCGCTCTGGACCCTCACCGTGCGTGGCGACGAAGCTGAGCAGCTCTGGCGCGATGGCCGCCACCGCCGCCACCGGGGCAACCCCTTCGCCCTGCTGCGCCAGTGCCTGGCGCCGTACACCAGTGCGCCCATCGCAGGGCTGCCACCGGTGGGTCAGCTGTTCGGGTTCTGGGGCTACGAACTGATCCACTGGATCGAGCCGAGCGTGCCGATCCACCCCAACGACCCCCAAGGCCCACCCGACGGCTGCTGGATGCTGGCGGACAGCCTGCTGGTGTTTGACCAGGTCAAACGACAGATCACAGCCGTGGTCTATGCCGACCTCACGGAGGGGGGCGATGCCGGCGCCGCCCACGACCGGGCCCTGGGACGGCTGACCGCCCTGGAGGCCCGCATGCACGAGCCCCTTCCCCCGGGCGTCGCCCCCCTGGCCTGGGATCCAAACCCCCAACGGGATCTGCCGAACCGCAGCAACCGCACCCCGGACGACTTCCGTGCGGCGGTGGTCAGCGCCCGGGAACACATCGCCGCTGGCGACGTGTTCCAGCTGGTGCTCAGCCAGAGGCTGGAAACCCGGTTTGAGCGCGATCCATTTGAGCTCTACCGCAGCCTGCGGATGGTGAACCCGTCGCCCTACATGGCGTTCTTCAACTTCGGCGGCTGGTACCTGATCGGCTCCAGCCCGGAGGTGATGGTCAAAGCGGAGCCCAGCGAAGCGGGGGTGAAGGCCTCACTGCGGCCCATCGCCGGCACCCGGCCCCGGGGCCTAACGGACGCGGAGGACCGGGCCCATGAAGCCGACCTGCTGGCCGATCCCAAGGAGCGGGCGGAGCACGTGATGCTGGTGGACCTGGGGCGCAACGATCTGGGCCGGGTCTGCCGGGCCGGCAGTGTCCGGGTGAGCGAACTGATGGTGATCGAGCGCTACTCCCACGTGATGCACATCGTCAGCGAAGTGGAGGGCCTGCTGGAACCTGGACGCGACATCTGGGATCTGCTGATGGCGGCCTTCCCCGCCGGCACGGTCAGCGGCGCCCCCAAGATCCGGGCGATGCAGCTGATTCATGAGCTGGAGCCCGACGCCCGGGGGCCCTACTCCGGCGTTTACGGCGCCGTGGATCTGGGGGGAGCGCTCAACACCGCGATCACGATCCGCACCATGGTGGTGCAGCCGGCGCCGGAAGGGGGCTGGACCGTACGGGTGCAGGCCGGCGCAGGCATCGTGGCCGACTCCCAGCCCGAGGCGGAGTACCAGGAAACCCTCAACAAGGCTCGGGCCCTGCTCAAGGCCCTTGCCTGTCTGGACACACCCCCCCCGGCCCCAGTCAAGGAGCTCCAGCCATGAGCGATGCCCTGCTGCTCAAGGGCTTTGAGGTGGAGATCTACACGGGCCGGACCGACGGCACGGTGGTGGGGGTTGCCGCCGAGGCCGCCGAGGCCCTCGATGGCTTCGTCACCGAACCGGACAACCGCAACCTGGAGTACACCACCGGTCCTGACGCGAACTACGACCACCAGCTGGCCCAACTGCTGGCCCCACGCCAGCGGCTGCGGGCCTGGCTGACGGAGCGGAATCTCACCCTGCTGCCCGGCAGCACCCTGAGCCTGGGTGACAGTCACCGCTTCGAGCGTTCCGATCCGACGAACGCCTACCACGGCTACATCGAGTCCACCTACGGCACCCGGGTGGTGACCGCCAGCATCCACATCAACTTCGGCCTCACCGCGATGGAGGCCCTGTTCGCGGGCTGCCGTTTGATGCGCTGCGAAGCCGCCCTGCTCCTGGCCCTCAGCGCCAGCTCCCCCTTCCTCGACGGGGTGGCCACCGGCGCCCACTCCCAGCGCTGGCTCCAGTTCCCCCTCACCCCACCCCAGGTCCCCCTGTTCCTGTCGCATCAGCACTACATCGACTGGATGCTGGAAGGGCTGGCGGCCGGATCGATGCAGAACGTGCGCCATCTGTGGACCTCCGTGCGCCCCAACGGGGACGACCGGCCCTATGGCCTCAACCGACTGGAAGTGCGCATCTGCGATCTGATCAGCGATCCACAGCTGTTGTTGGCGATCACCGCCTTCGCCGAACTGCGGCTGCTGCAGCTGCTGAACGACCCCGAGGCCCACGACCCCCTCCGCGCGAGTCGGCTCGATCCAGTCGAACTGGCCCTGCTGGCCGACGAGAACGATCGCTCGGCGGCCCAGAACAGCCTGGAGGCATCGCTGCGGGACTGGCGCACCGGGGAGCCGATCAAGGCCCAGGACTGGATTTTGCAGGAACTGGACTCCCTTACCCCCCTCGCCCGCGCCTGCGGTCTCACCGCCGTGCTGGAGCCCTTGGGAGCCACGCTGGCGGAGGGCAATCAGGCGATGCGGTGGATCAAGCGCCACGGGGCAGGCGAGGCCATCGCCAGCATCGTCAGCAGCGAGGCCGCAGCCCTGGAGCGCCAGGAAAACATCCTGGCGGCTCGCTTGGCGACAGTCGGCTCGCAGCCTTTGGGATGATCATGGTTCCTTGCCCACTCCGCCCGGCCCCATGCGGCAGCCCGTGACCCTTCCTGAAGCGAGCCCCGCAGCGGTGTCCCCCAGGTCCGTGCCCCCAGCCACGACACGGCTGCTCGGCGAACGACTGGAGCTGGTGGAAGACCTGTGGCAGACCGTTCTGCGTAGTGAGTGCCCGCCGGACCATGCCGAACGGCTGCTGCGTCTCAAGCGCCTCAACGACACCAGTGACCACCAGCTGGAGGGGGAAGCGGCGGCGGCGATCGTCCAGCTGATTGGGGAGATGGACCTGGCGGAGGCCATCGCCGCGGCCCGGGCCTTCTCCCTCTATTTCCAGTTGGTCAACATCCTCGAACAGCACATCGAAGAGGACAGCTACCTGGCCAGCCTCAAGGCCGGCCAACAGCCCATCGACAGCGATCCGTTCATTCCCCCCCTGGCCAACCAGACCGACCCAGCCACCTTCCGCGAGCTGTTCGGCCGCCTGCGTGGTCTGAACCTGCCGCCTGCCCGCCTGGAGTCGCTGCTACGGGAACTGGACATCCGCCTGGTGTTCACGGCCCACCCCACCGAAATCGTTCGCCACACCGTGCGCCACAAGCAACGGCGGGTGGCGGCGCTGATCCAGAAGCTGCAGCACAGCGATCTCCATGAGCTCGATGACACCGGCAGCCTGCGGCTCCAGCTGGAAGAGGAGATCCGCCTCTGGTGGCGCACCGACGAACTGCACCAGTTCAAACCCTCGGTGCTCGACGAGGTGGACTACGCCCTCCATTACTTCCAACAGGTGCTGTTCCACGCCCTGCCCCAACTGCGGCAGCGCCTCCACAGCGCCCTGGTGGCCAACTACCCGGATGTGGTCCCCCCCCAGGACGCCTTCTGCACCTTCGGCTCCTGGGTGGGCTCCGACCGGGACGGCAACCCCTCAGTCACCCCCGAGATCACCTGGCGCACGGCCTGTTACCAGCGGCGGCTGATGCTGGATCGCTACATCAAGGCCGTTGGAGACCTGCGCGACCAGCTGAGCATCTCGATGCAGTGGAGCCAGGTGAGCACACCGCTGTTGGAATCGCTGGAGATGGACCGGCTGAGGTTCCCCGAGATCTACGAGGCACGCGCCGCCCGTTACCGCCTGGAGCCCTACCGCCTCAAGCTGAGCTACACCCTCGAGCGGCTGCGCCTCACCCTTGAGCGCAACCAGCTGCTCGCCGACGGCGGCTGGGAGTCGCCCTACGAGTCCACGGCCGGCAACGGCGCCGGCGCCCTTGGCCCCCAGCCCACCCAGGAGCTCCATTACGCCGGCGTCGAGGAGTTCCGCACTGACCTGGAGCTGATCCGCGACAGCCTGGTGGCCACAGGCCTCAGCTGCGAGCCGATCGAGACCCTGCTGAGCCAGGTGCACATCTTCGCGTTCTGCCTCGCCAGCCTCGACATCCGCCAGGAGAGCACCCGCCACAGCGAAGCCCTCGACGAGCTCACCCGCTACCTGCTGTTGCCCCGTCCCTATGGGGACATGGAGGAGGAGGAACGGGTCCAGTGGCTGCTCCAGGAGCTCCAGACCCGCCGGCCACTGGCCCCCGCCTCCGCCCGCTGGTCGGCCGCCAGCGCCGAGACCTTCGCGGTCTTCCGCATGCTCCAGCGGCTGCAGCAGGAGTTCGGGCCGCGCATCTGCGGCACCTACGTGATCTCCATGAGCCACACCGTCTCAGACCTGCTGGAGGTGCTGCTGCTGGCGAAGGAGGCGGGGCTGGTGGACCCCAAGGCCCAGTCCTCCGACCTCCTGGTGGTGCCCCTGTTCGAAACGGTGGAGGATTTGCAGCGGGCTCCGGCGGTGATGGAGCGTCTGTTCCGCGAGCCCTTCTACCTCCAGCTGCTGGCCAGCAGCAACCCCACCGACAGCCCCCTGCAGGAGGTGATGCTCGGCTACTCCGACAGCAACAAGGATTCGGGGTTCCTCTCGAGCAACTGGGAGATCCACCGGGCCCAGATCGCCCTGCAGAAGCTGGCAACGGAACACGGTGTGGCCCTGCGCATCTTCCACGGTCGGGGCGGATCCGTGGGGCGTGGGGGCGGCCCCGCTTACCAGGCAATCCTGGCCCAACCCAGCGGCACCATGAGCGGACGGATCAAGATCACCGAGCAGGGGGAGGTGCTCGCTTCGAAGTACTCCCTGCCCGAGCTGGCCCTCTACAACCTGGAAACGGTCACCACCGCCGTGCTGCAGAACAGCCTGGTGAGCACCCACCTCGACGACACCCCCAGCTGGAATGAGCTGATGGGGCGGCTGGCGGCCCGCTCCCGCTCCCATTACCGCGCCCTGGTGCACGAAAACCCCGATCTGGTGGAGTTCTTCCAGCAGGTCACCCCGATCGAGGAGATCAGCAAGCTGCAAATCTCCAGCCGGCCGGCCCGGCGCAAGAGCGGCGCCAAGGATCTCTCCAGCCTGCGGGCAATCCCCTGGGTGTTCGGCTGGACCCAGAGCCGCTTCCTGCTCCCCAGCTGGTACGGCGTCGGGGCTGCGTTGAAGGAGGAGGTGGATCGGGACCCGGAGCAGGCGGAACTGCTGCGCCTGCTCTACCAGCGCTGGCCCTTCTTCCGCATGCTGATCTCCAAGGTGGAGATGACCCTCTCGAAAGTCGACCTCGACCTGGCCCACCACTACGTGCAGGCCCTGGGGCGGCCCAGCCACCGGGAGTCGTTTGAGCAAATCTTCGAAGCGATCGCCGCCGAATTCGTGCTCACCAGGGATCTGGTGCTGATGATCACCGGTCACCAACGCCTGCTGGATGGCGATCCGGCCCTGCAACTGTCGGTGGATCTGCGCAACCGCACGATCATTCCCCTGGGCTTCCTGCAGGTGGCCCTGCTGCGGCGCCTGCGGGACCAGAACCGTCAGCCCCCCATGAGCGAGGGAGCCGGCAACCCCAGCACCGACGGCCGCACCTACAGCCGCAGTGAACTGCTGCGGGGGGCGCTGCTCACCATCAACGGCATCGCCGCCGGCATGCGTAACACCGGCTGAGGCAGCCCTTGATTCCCTTTCGCAGCACTTCGACCCAACCGCGTCTGCCGGAGGGCTACCGGCTGGAATCCAGCCCTGCCCCCAACCTGGGGGAGATCGATGCGCTGCTCGTGAGCTGCGGCGAACGCTCCCGCAGTCCGGAGCGGCTCGCCCGGGTGATCGAGCACAGCATCTGGCAACTGACGGTCCGGGATCCCCAAGGAGCCCTGGTGGGCTTTGTGCGGGCCACCAGCGATCTGGCCCTCAACGCCAATCTCTGGGACCTGGCCGCGGCCCCAGGGGATCCCTCCCGCGCGGATGTGCTCGAGGCCCTGGTGCAGGCGGCCCTGCAGCGGTTACGGCGGGACATGGCCGGCTGCAGCATTTCACTCTCGGCCCCCCCGGAAGCCCTTGAGGCGCTCCGACGCCACGGCTTCATCGTGGACCCCGGAGGTATCCGGGCCATGGGACTCACGCTCAACGGTCCGGTGGAGAGCGTGGACTGAAACACGAGCATGGAGGGACTCGAACCCCCGACCCTCAGAACCGGAATCTGATGCTCTATCCAACTGAGCTACATGCCCTCGCCGTGGCCCAGGGCCATGACTACCGATGGAAGCAAGCCCCCGACCGGTGGGTTTACCTTAACCGCACGCCGCCCCGGACCCATTCGGCTGCATCGCCTGGAGCTGCTGCGTTTCCGTAACTACGAGGCCCTCGACCTCCAGCTGACCTCCCCTCGCCTGCTGGTGATCGGTGACAACGGCGAGGGGAAATCAAATCTGCTGGAGGCGGTCGAACTGCTGGGGAGCCTGCGCTCCCACCGCTGTAGCCGTGATGCGGACCTGATCCAGCAGGGGGAGAAGGAAAGCCGGCTCACGGGCTGGTGCTCAGAAGGGGAGCGGCTCGACCTGGAGCTGCGACGCCAGGGGGGGCGCCAGGCCCGTCGCAACGGCAAAACCCTGGAGCGCCATCTCGACCTGCTCGGCCCCCTGCGTTGTGTTGGCTTCAGTGCCCTCGATCTCGATCTGGTGCGGGGCGAACCGGCCCTGCGGCGCCAGTGGCTGGATCGAGTCGTGCTGCAGCTGGAGCCGATCTACACCGAACTGCTCAGCCGTTACGGCCGTTTGCTGCGCCAGCGCAGCCAGCTGCTGCGCCGGGGCCTGAGCAGGGAAAACCTCGGCGAGCTGCTGGATGCCTACGACCAGCAGATGGCCCTAATCGGCGTGCGCCTGCATCGGCGCAGGGCCCGGGCCCTGGCACGGCTGGCGCCCCTGGCGGCCGCCTGGCAGGAACGGCTCAGCGGCGGCCGCGAACGGCTCGAGCTCAGCTACCAACCCGGCAGCACCCTGGAGGGGGAGGAGGCCGAAGGCCCGTGGCGCCAAGCCCTGGAAGCCCAGCTGTTGGCCCAGCGGCAGGAGGAACTGCGTTTGGGCCACTGTGCCGTCGGGCCCCATCGCGATGAGGTGGAGCTGCAGCTGGGCGGCCAGCCGGCCCGCCGTTACGGCTCGGCGGGTCAGCAGCGCACCCTCGTGCTCGCCCTCAAGCTGGCGGAGCTCGATCTGGTGCGCGAGCTCTGCGGAGCACCGCCGCTGCTGCTGCTGGACGACGTGCTGGCGGAACTGGATCCCGGCCGGCAGCAACTGCTGCTGGAGGCGGTGGGCGAAGGCCACCAGTGCCTGGTGAGCGCGACCCATCTGGGGGCCTTCAGTGGCGGCTGGCGCGACCAATCCCAGCTGATCCGGGTGAGGGCTGGACGCATCGAGCCGCAGACGGCAGTCCCCTGAGGGGATTGGCAGCACACCAATGGAGGGAATCCCAGGGCACAGGCTGCCGTCTTGGACTGTTCAGTAGGGGTATGGTGGTCGCTTGTCCATAAAGATCTGATGACCCAGGCCCTTCTGCGTAGCCTCCACCCCAACCCAGGATGGAATGGAGCCGCAAGCCCCCACCTCCCCACCACTCCCCAAC
>Ga0194061_1001318_pt1 | contig 14544 bp, 10 predicted proteins | sample SepL2221m_MetaG_FD_163423 | JGI IMG/M metagenome (GOLD analysis project Ga0194061, IMG submission 163423) | Anoxic zone freshwater microbial communities from boreal shield lake in IISD Experimental Lakes Area, Ontario, Canada - Sep2016-L224-21m | ecosystem: Environmental > Aquatic > Freshwater >...
ACTTGGTGGGGCACCAACTTCGACGCCGTCAACGCACAGTGGACGAAGTTCACAGCTGGGTGACCAATCTGCCTGATGGTTGCCAGTCGGCGAGAGGATGCTCTGGCCGACTGGCAACAGGACAAGAGGAGCGCCGTTAGTTTGCGGCGCCGAGCAGCGGGCGGGAGGCAGTTATGGCTAGCGGTAGTCGACGAAAGCAGCGGGACCTTGATGTTGGCTGGCTGATGACTCCCATGCTCGTCCTGCTTCTCATCTTGTTTGTGGTTCCGGTTGGGCTGCTATTGCTGCGCAGCTTCACGGGCAATCCGGGCGGGCTTACCGCGTATCGAGAGTTCCTCGGCACACCGGAGTTTGTCGGCATCCTGTGGCGGACTATCTATGTGGCGCTGATTGTCACTTTGATTTCTCTGGCCGTGGGTTACCCGTACGCCTATCTGGCTGCACGTTCATCTACGCGCGTCCAGCGGATTCTCATCGGTTTGGTATCGGTTTCGCTGTTCTTGAGTTTGGTTGTTCGGTGCTACGCGTGGCTGGCAATACTTGGCCCGGGCGGTGTGTTGAACTTGGTGGCCCATTCGGTGGGGCTAAACGTGCGTATCAATGGCGTACACAACATGTTCGGGGTGCTCGTCGGCGACCTGCAGTACACACTTCCTTTTGTGATTCTGCCGATCTACGACGTGATGCGCCGAGTCGACCCGCGGCTTATGTCCGCGGCAGCGACTCTTGGCGGGGGACCGGTTCGCCGATTCATCAGGGTGTATCTGCCGTCGACGATGCCAGGAGTGGCGGCCGGATGTCTCGTCGCGTTTGTGGCCACCCTCGGCTACTACATAACCCCATCTATTCTTGGCGCGCCACAGAACATGATGATCGGCCAACTGATCGCTGGGCTTATGCTTACATCGTTGCAGTGGGATCTCGGTACGGCCGTTGCGTCAATTCTGTTGGTGACGGCAGTCGCGTTCTTCGTAGGATTTCGCCGGATTATGGCGAGAGTTGCGTGATGGATCGCATCGGGCGGATTGCCTTGTGGGTGGTTGCTGCTGCAGTGCTGGCTTTCCTGCTGGCCCCAGCAATTCTCGTACTGCCGATGTCGTTGAACTCCAGTCCGTTTCTGGTGTTTCCGCCGCCGGGCTACACGTTTAGTTGGTTTGGACAGTTCTTCGCGAGTCCGGAATGGATGGCGGCGCTTCAGCGCAGTGGCGAGGTGGCACTTGGTGTGGTGCTCCTTTCGGTCCTTCTTGGCCTGACAGCCGCTTACGCTTTGACCCGTTCTCGGCGCCAACGATTCATGCCACTTGTTGAGCCACTAGTGACCTTGCCGATGATTGTTCCCTCGCTGATCTTCGCTGTTGGCGTCTACATCGTCGCTATTCGACTCCACCTGCTTGGCGGTCTTTGGATAGTCGTACTGGGGCAGGCCGTCCTTGCTATTCCATTCGTCTTACTCAACCTTCGTGCGGCCCTGCAAACAATCGACCCTCGGCTTGAAGAGGCTGCCTGGACGCTGGGATCTAAGCGCATCGCGTCATTCGTACGAATCACACTTCCGCTCATGGTGCCGGCGCTCATCGCGAGCGCCGTCCTGGCGGCGGTGTTGTCGCTGGATGAAACAGTTTTTGCGCTCTTCATGACACCAGATACCGCGCCGACGCTGCCGGTCCTGATGTATCGGAACATTCAATACAACTTGAATCCACTGGTTCCAGTGGCAGCGGCAGTGATGGTTTTTGCTACCGGCCTAGTAGGCGGGGTCGGCGGATTCGCCTACTGGCTGGCTCGTCGCCGACTCGGAAGTGGCCGTGGCTCGGCTTCAATGCTGAATCAGGATTTGATATCCCAATCGACGGCGGACGAGGTGGCAAGCGATGGTGAAGTCGCAGGTGTCTGAAGGCTCGTCCAGAGGTGGCGGTATCGGACGTGTGACCGGGGGATCTCTCCAGTTGGAATCCCTTGAACGCCACTACGGCTCGATCGCCGCAGTGGCTGGAGTGGACCTACGGGTCAATTCTGGGGAGTTTGTTTCTCTCTTGGGACCAAGCGGCTCAGGCAAGACGACGACGCTCGCGATCATTGCTGGGCTGGAGAAGGCAGATGCCGGACGGGTTGTCCTCGATGACGTCGACATCACTTCGTGGCGCCCGCACAAGCGAAACATTGGCGTTGTCTTCCAGAGCTACGCCCTCTTCCCGCATATGACTGTTGCCGAGAACCTTGCCTACCCGCTGCATTGCCGCAAGCTCGATAGAAAAGAGATCGAGGGGCGCGTTAAGTGGGCCCTGGGACTTGTCCGTTTGGAGGGGTACGAGAAGCGCTATCCCCGGGAGTTGTCTGGGGGCCAACAACAACGGGTTGCAGTGGCTAGGGCCGTGATCTACGGGCCTCGACTGCTCTTGATGGATGAACCCCTGAGCGCACTGGACCGGCGACTACGTGATGAGTTGCAAGGCGAGATTCGCGAATTGCACAAGAACTTGGGCATGACCGTCGTCTATGTCACGCACGATCAGGGCGAAGCGTTGTCGCTCAGCGACCGAGTCGTGGTCATGCGGGACGGTCTCGTAGAGCAGGTAGGAACTCCTCAGGAGATCTATGACCGTCCTGACACTGAGTTCGTAGCTCGTTTCGTCGGGAATTCAAACTTTCTTCGCGGGACGCTAGCGGGACCGGCCGATGCCTCGGGGGTCGCCCGAGTTCACCTTCCAGGTGGCAGCGTTGTGCTTGGGGTTTCGCGAGTGCCGACCAACAGTGGTCGTGATGTGCAGGTGTTGGTGCGCCCTGAGTATTTGCACGTAGGCGAGCCAAACGCAGCGTCAGTTGGTTCGAGCCTGCAGGTCAGGATTACCGACACCGTTTATCAAGGAAGTTTTGTACTTTGCGTTGGAGAATTCGAGACTGGCGAGTCCTGCCGCCTGCACTTGGGGCGCGAGGAGGCTGCTTCGCTAATCCGTGATGGGCGCGGTCAGGTGTGGTGGCGACCGGAAGACGGGGTAATCCTGCCGGTGCAGCCAAACGCCTGACCTAGATCCGCTGCCCCTCCTGACCTTAGACAGAAAGCGACGTCGCTCTCTTGACACTGGACCGTGGCCTTGGCTAGGTTCCAGCAACTACAGTCGGTTCGCCGAGAGTGGTCAGGGACGTAGACATGAGAGGTCTTCGAATGGGTTGCGGGACGTCGCAAATTGCCAGGCGTGGGTAGCGCGGCGGACTCATGACTGGTCCTGCAGCTGGTTTGACTCTGGCGCTCAATGACATCGAGAAGCGCTTCGGTGACGTACTTGCTGTCAACCGGCTAAAGATCACTTTTGCCCCGGGTGAAGTGCACGCCCTGCTCGGCGAAAACGGCGCCGGCAAGTCGACGCTGATGAATATTGCGGCCGGCTTCTTGACGCCGGACTCCGGCGAGGTCGTGGTCGGCGGAAAGGCAATGCGCTTCGGAGCCCCCAAGGACGCCATTGCGGCCGGGATCGGAATGGTTCACCAGCACTTCCGGTTGGTCGAGCAGTTCACGGTCGGCGAGAACCTGGCGATCGGGGCTCACGATGTTCGTGCCATGGCCTCAGCGAGCGCTTTGAACGCACGCGCGTCCGCGATCGGCGAGCGCTACGGAATGCCGGTCGACCCAAAGAAGATCGTGGGCACGCTTTCGGTGGGCGAACGGCAGCGGGTTGAGATCCTGCGGACCTTGTCGCGCGGCGCTCAAGTTCTCATTCTTGATGAACCAACGGCGGTCCTAACACCTGAGGAGAGCGACCAGCTTTGCGCAAACTTGCGCAGCATGGCAGCCGACGGCGCCACCATCATCTTCATCTCACACAAGTTGAATGAAGTACTCGCAGTTGCCGACCGGGTTTCGGTCATGCGAAAGGGAATTCTGTTCGCCACAAAAGACCGTAGGGAATGCGATCTCGAGTCCCTGGCCAAGATGATGTTTGACGAATACCACGCTGGCGCCGGTGACACCTCGGTCCGCGCTGACCGCACGGTGGGCACAGAGGTCCTTCGCGTCTCTGGCCTCTCGGCACTGGATGACCGCGGCGCTTCCGCACTTAGCGACGTCAGTTTCGCCGTCAAGGAAAGCGAGCTCGTTGGCGTTGTTGGGGTGGCTGGCAATGGCCAGCAGGAACTCGAGCAGATAATCACGGGGCTGCGGAAATCGCAGTCCGGAACAATTGAAATCGATGGCCACGCGGTCAAGAACGTCAAGCAAGCACTTCGCGCTGGCATGGCTCACATTCCCGAAGACCGACTTGGTACTGGTCTTGTCCCGTCGCAGCCGATTTGGCGCAATGCAATTCTGCGCACCTACAAATCGGCGCCCATTGCGCGCGGCCCTTTCATCCGCACGCGTGAAGCGCGCGCTTTCGCTGGCAAACTCGCCGCATCGGTAGACCTTTCGACCAGTGATCTGTCGACCTTGGTGCAACACCTTTCCGGTGGTAACGCTCAGAAATTGCTTGCCGGTCGCGAACTTGCAGGGGACCGTCGCGCTGTGGTTGCGGTGAACCCGACTCAAGGCCTGGATGTGCGGGCTGCCGAAGCGGTCCGAGCCGGATTGGTTGCCGCTCGCGACCGCGGTCTGGCTGTACTTCTGATTTCTGCAGACCTTGATGAAGTCCTTTCTCTTGCTGATCGACTTCTGGTCCTCTACGAAGGTCGCATCGCCGGTGAGTTCTCAGCCGGGAATTTCGACCGGGACCTGATCGGCCGCTTGATGGGCGGGGGAAAAGTACATGAGTCGTAGTGCGACAGCTCAGCGGCGCTTGCTTCCGTGGCACATCGAACGGCGCCCTGACCCCAGTCGGATTGGGGTCTACCGAATTGTTGCGGTACTGGTGGGTTTGGCAGTCTCGTTGCTGTCGGCTCCGTTCTTTTCTTCGGTATCGCCGTCCGAGTTTTATAAGTCGATCTGGAGCGGAACGTTCGGTAGTTCCCTGGGAATGGGGAACCTGCTAACAATCGCGATTCCGCTGCTCTTGGCGGGCCTCGCGGCCTCTATCCCGTACCGGCTCGGATTGTGGAATGTCGGGATTGACGGACAGATGCTCATTGGGGCCTGGATGGCGACCTGGGTCGGCGTTCTGATCCCGACGGCTCCCGGACCGATCCTGATTCCCCTGATGATGCTTGCCGGGATGATCGGTGGCGCAGTTTGGATCATCATCCCGACGATGGCCAGGGTTCGACTGGGTGTTAGCGAGGTCATCACGACGTTCCTGCTCAACTTCGTTGCCCTGTCTTGGGTCACCTACTGGTGCAAAGGACCGTGGTTCACTCCGAGTGCAGCCGGCGGGATTCGCGCTAATCCGATCCCCCATCAAAGTCAGATCGGAGTCATCAACTTCCACGGCATCACGATCAACTGGGCGATCTTCGTCGCGATTTCGCTGCCAGTTGTCTTCTGGGTGGCTAATCGCTTTACGCGCTCGGGCTACGAGTTGACCATGATCGGTGCCAACCATGATGCGGGTCGCTACGCGGGCATGAACGTACGCCGACTGTTGATCAGCGCGATGCTGATCGGCGGGGCAATCGCTGGGCTTGCCGGCGCATTGAACATGATGGGCACGACTCACCAGTTGAATCCCGACATTTCGAATCAGGCCGGCTTCAACGGACTCGTTATCGGCGTGCTTGCAGGCGCTAACGAATTGGGAGTCCTTGCCCTGGGCTTCATCTACTCGTTACTGCTTGCCGGCGGCGGTTCGGTGGCAATCATCGGCGTGCAGTACGACTTGGTGTACGCCATCATCGGAGTCACCCTCATCTTCGGGTCACTCGGTGAGGCCTATGCCCGGCTGCGACTTGTTCGAACCAAGCACCCCACTGAACCAGCCGAACCACCCGACAAGCCAGATCCGGTTTACGCTGCCGCCCAACCCTGATCTATCCAGTCCGATCTTGAAGCGAAGGAGGAATAAATGGCTGATTCATTAGTCGCTACGTCGATCGCGAGCGCTATCGGCGGTAGTACGGCCATCCTCATCGCGGCGACGGGGGAACTGCTCGTCGAGAAGGTAGGCGTCTACAACATCGCGCTTGAAGGTGTGATGCTGGTGGGTGGTTTGAGCGGATACGCAACTGGCCAAACCACCGGCTCATGGGTGCTGGGACTGGTCGCCGGAGGAATCGCGGGAACGCTGTTTGCGATGATCTTCGGGCTCGTAACCGTCATCCTGCGCACCGACATGATTGTTGTCGGCGTTGCCTTGATCTTGGTGGCCCAAGGACTGACAGACGTGGTGGGCAATAGCTACGTCGGTGCCGAGACCCGCACCACGATTCCCAACTGGAACATCCCGGGCCTTTCCTCGATTCCGGTACTGGGACCGGCGCTCTTCAAGCAGTCGATCGTCACCTACATTGCCGCTTGGCTTCCATTCGTAGTGGCGTTCTTCCTCACGCGAAGCAAGCATGGTTTGAACATGCGCTCCATCGGAGAGAACCCAAAGGCCGCCGACACCGCCGGCATCTCGGTCGTTGGCTGGCGGCTGTTCTACGTGGGCGTGGGCGGCTGGATGGCTGGGGTAGGTGGGGCCGTGCTGACGCTGGGGATCGTCAACAGCTGGCAGAACAACGTGACCAGCGGTCAAGGTTGGATCGCCTTCGCCATCGTCTTCTTCGCTGGGTGGCAGCCCATCTGGATCCTGGTCGGCGCCTACTTCTTCGGGGCCTTGAGCGTCCTGAACACGGTTGGGCAAGCCGAGGGTTGGACCATTCCCACCGAGGTCTTCACAATCCTGCCGTATGTGGGCACGGTGGCGGTCATGGTGATCCGGGCTTGGTCCCAGAAGCGACGTGGGTCAGTGAGCTGGCCGGCCGCCCTCGGGGTGCCCTTCTACCGCGGCTGATCGGGTGCGGTCCCAAGTGGCTCACGGTAAGGTCACAATATGAGAAAAGTGACGTCACTCTCTTGACTTACGTGTCGCGGCTCACTAACTTCCGGGGTGGGTAGGGACCGTCGCGTCGGTGCTCCCTGCGGCTCAAAGAACGTCTGTTGCCCCGACCATGATGCGGTACAGAGTTGCGAAGGATCGCAGCCCACTGGTACTGCTGGCCAAGTAGAAGGCAGGAATGAATATGAAGTTGCGAACCGTCACCGCGGCCGTGCTAGCGGTTGGGCTTGCGAGCACCATGGCTGCGTGTAGCAGCTCGACCACCACCACTCCAAGCGCTAGTGCGAGCGCGAGTGCCAGCAGTTCCCCGGCGAAGGCGCTGAAGGTCACCTGGACCTTCACCGGCCCGGAGAACGATGGCGGCTACAACACAATCAACGAAGTGGCCATGAACGCCATGACCTCGGTCCCCGGCGTCACCATCAACCCGATCTACAACGTGCCCTACACGGATCAGGCGTCACAGATCCTCACGCAGGCCATCGCGGCCGGCACGAATGTCATCGTCGACACGATCGGCCTTGGCTCGCTCTTGACGGACGTGTGCAAGAAGCACCCTGACGTCATCTGCTACTCCGGCGCTGACGCAACGGCACAGCCGGCCAACTCGGTCAGCTGGTGGCTTCCTGACTGGCACCTTGGCTATGTCGCCGGTGTCGCCGCTGGACTCATGACCAAGACCCACACCGTCGGCATGGTGGTTCCCTACTCGATTCCGATCGCGAACCAGGCCATCAACACCTTCACTCTGGGCTGCCAGAGCGTGGACCCGACCTGCAAGGTCAAGGTCATCTTCACCGACAACTACTTCGACCCCACCGCAGCGACTCGGGCAGCTACGACGCTCGTCAATGCTGGAGCCGACGTACTCCGTAACATCACCGATGACCCGAGCTTCTGCAAGGTCGCTGCGGCCAAGCACGTCTACGCGGTTGGCGAGTACAACGACTTCTCGTCTGCCTGCGCCGACTCGATCATCACCTCGACGGTCTGGGACTTCTCGGACTTCATGAAGGCGCAGGCGTTGGCCATCCAGGCTGGCACCGTAACGGGCTCTGGAACAACGCCGGTTATCGTGCCGCTGGGTACCGCGGCCGGAAGCCCCCACCTGGGTGCTTTCGGTGCGTTCGTCCCAGCCGACGTGCAGACCAAGATCCAGGACGTCTACAACCAGATCCAGGGTGGCAAGAGCTTCCTGGTTGGTCCGATCACGGACCAGAAGGGCGTTGTCAAGGTTCCTGCCGGAACCACGCTGGATGACAAGTTCCTGTTTGAGGGCTGGACCTGGTTCGTCAAGGGTGTTACGACTACCGGCAAGTGACGGTTAGGACAGTGTGATTCTGAGCCTGGCCGGGCACCGTAGTTGCCCGGCCAGGCTCATCACTGAGACGAGCACGACCATGTAGTGCGGGACGTGAAGAAAAGTCCAATACTCATGGCAGCGTCCGGCAGAACCTCGAAGTTCAAGGAAGTCATGGCACAGGCTCCAGAAACAGACGAATACATCTTGCAAGAGGTACGAACCACTGCTCGCCGCTTCTTGGCCGAGCAAGTGAAGATCGATGATGTCGCCACTCAGGCTGATGCTCTGGTTACTTCACTCGATGCCAAGATTTGGGCAGCCATCGTCGATATGGGTTGGCCCGCAATAGCGCTGCCGGAAGCCGTTGGTGGTGCTGGGGCAGAATTCGACCTCCTGGCTGTGCTTTTTGAAGAGACCGGCCGCGGACTTTACCCCGGCCCGCTTTTTGCCAGCCTTGTGCTTTCGGCCCCTGCGCTTGCTGCCGCCCCCGCTGCCGCGGAACGGCTTATCTCTGGCGATGCTGCCTTCACGTTTGCGTATGCGGAGGCCAGTGGCTCGGTTTCTCTGGCTGACATGTCGAGCGTGGAATGTGTGGCCGAGCACACAGCCGGCGGGATACATCTCACTGGCCGCAAGATTGAGGTAATCGATGCAGGTGTAGCGTCCGCGGCCGTTGTTAGTGCCAGGTCGAGCGAAGGCGTTGGCCTCTATCTCGTTGACTTGCGGACGACCGAAGTCGTCGTCGGCCCGAATCCCGGTATAGATGGAACCCGTCGGTCGTACACCGTCGACTTCGATCGAGCACAAGCAACCGTATTGGTCGATGCAATAGGTACGCCGGATGTTCTAGCAGGACTTCGCCGTCGGGCTTTGGTAGCCGCCTCATTCGAAGCAATCGGGGTCGCCGAACAGGTTTTGCACGACGCTGTGGAATACGCAAAGACTCGCGAGCAGTTCGGTAAGCCGATCGGTGCCTTCCAGGCAGTCTCCGGCCCATTGGCTGATTGTTTCGTCGAGATTGAACTTGCTCGGGCGTTGGCAGACTGGGCGGTGCGCGCTATTTCCCTTGACGACGTGGACGTAGACATCGCGGTTGCCGCAGCCAAAGCCGAAAGCACAGACACTGCCATTCGCGTAGTCGAACGAGCTATTCAGGCTTCCGGGGCCATCGGCTTTACCTGGGAGTACCGCTTCCATCGCTACTTGCGCCGAGCACTATGGCTTGCCGCTTTTGAAGGAACATCGGGCGAACACCGCAAGAGCATTGCCGTGGCTCTGCTGGATGAAGGTCGATCACCGAGAACCGTGGAACTTCTCGATTCGCCCGAATCGGCCGTTTACCGGGCATCGGTCCGAACTTGGGTGTCAGAGAACTTGCCAACGGCCGAACACGGTTTGGGACTTGTGTCTTCGATGCCAGCCTTCGAAGAACACAAGCTCAAGTGGCAGGAAGCCATGTGCCAGACGGGCAATCTTGTCGCGCACTGGCCGACTGAATACGGCGGACAAAGCGCCTCGGATGTCATCACCGCTATCTACCGCGAGGAAGCGATCAGGGCACATCCGCGGGTATCGCATGGAGATTGCGGCGTGGATCTTGTCGCCCCGTTGCTGATGCGTTACGGAACCGAGGAGCAGAAGCAACGCTTCCTTGGCCCGATCCGGTGGGAGACCGAAATCTGGACCCAAGGATTCTCAGAGCCAAACTCAGGGTCGGACCTTGCTTCGCTGCGAACTCAGGCGACCAAGTCAGACGATGGTTGGATCCTCAACGGCAACAAGACGTGGTCTACGTATGCGCCAGACGCCGACTGGATCTTTGTGCTCGCGCGAACGGATCCAAATTCGGTCCGGCATCGCGGCATCTCCTGCCTCTTCGTGGATGCCAAGTCGCCCGGTGTTGAGATCAGACCAATCAAGGACATTGCTGGTTCGTTGGAATTCGGTGAGATCTTCTTCACCGACGTCAAGGTCCCGGCCGCGAATCTCCTCGGAAACGAGAACGAAGGTTGGGCCGTGGCCGTAATGACGCTTGCACATGAGCGCGTAATCGAGTCCTACGAAGACATCGGTGAACTCGGATTTGCCTTCGACAGGCTCTTGGATGGGCTGCGGCCGATAGCGGCGGCAGGCGGTGTCGACGCGAGCGTTCGTGACCGGACAGCTCGGCTTTGGTCGGCACTGCAGGCGGTCCGTCTAGTTCAGTACCGGTGCGTTTTGGCGCTCGAGGGTTCGGACACGCCACCCTCGGAGAGCGAGATCGTCAAGCTCGTCTGGTCTGAGATCGCCCAGCAGGTTGCGTCGTTAGGTCATGAGTTGTTTGCGCTTCCTGCAAGCGCGCGCGCCAACCCGAACTCGGCTGCCGCATTCTGGGAATGGGACTACCTGAACGCTCGCTCATTGACGATCTATGCCGGCACATCGGAGATCATCAGGAGCGTCGTCGCCGAACGAGTACTGGGACTTCCAAAGTCTCGTTGAGCATGGCAATCTGCAACAGCTAAGGAGCAAAGTCGTGGAACTGAAGTTGAAGGCACCGCAGGATGTAACCCGAGTGGCCGTCGTTGGTGGCGGAGTTATTGGTACCGGGTGGGTGTTGCACTACCTGCGGATGGGTTTTGACGTCACGGCCTATGACCCGATTCCTGAAGCAAGGGCCCGAATTGCGACCATGGTTGACGACACTTGGCCGCTGATGGTTGATCTCGGATTGCGGGCTGGGGCCTCGCGCGATCGGCTCACAATATGTGATTCGCTTTCCGCCGCCGTGAGCGAGGCCGATGTTGTTCAGGAAGCCATCCCCGAGGTGCCAGCGATGAAGGCGCAGATGTTTGCCGACATGGACAAGTTGGTTCCCGACCATGCGGTACTGCTGACAAGCACTTCGGGTATCAGCATGACAACCATTCAGGCTGACTGCGTGCACCCCGAACGCACCGCAGTTGGTCATCCGTTCAATCCGCCCTATGTCGTTCCGCTAGTCGAGATTCTGGGTGGGGAGCGCACAGCGCCCGAGACCGTTCAGTGGGCGGTCGATTTCTATCGGATGTACGACAAGGACCCCATTGTCCTAGAGCGCGAGGTACCGGCGTTCATCGCAAGCCGACTCCAGGAAGCCATGTGGCGCGAAGCCCTGCACATGATCGCTGCAGGTGAAGCCACCGTAGAAATGATTGACGTCAGCGTGCGCCAAGGGCCTGGCCTGCGCTGGGCGTTGACCGGTCCGATGATGAACTTCCACCTTGCCGGCGGCCCTGGCGGCATGGCGCATGTGCTCGATCACTTTGGGCCGACGCTCAAGGAGCCGTGGACCCGTTTGGTTGCACCGGAACTGACCGATGATTTGCGGAACAAGGTGATCGAAGGCTGCGAGCGGGAAGCGGCTGGGCGGTCGGTGGCTGAGTTAGTTGACGAGCGAGATCGCGCGCTTGTCGCGATCATGCGGGCTCGTGATGCCATCATGAAGGACTCGAGAGTTGTCGGCGAAGCTGAAGGGCGTGACTGATATCTCCACACACCGACTTGGCTCCTTGTTCGCGCCAACGTCAGTAGCGGTTGTTGGTGCGAGTAGCAGAGCAGGGCGCCCCGGGTACCAGGTGCTCGAAGTATTGCGGCGTTTTGACCCGACCCTCCCCATCTTTCCGATCACTCCGACGTACGAGGAAATCATGGGAATTCCATGTTTCCCTGACATCGTTAGCGCCCCCGTTCCGGATCTGACGATCATTGCGGGCGCGAGTTCGCGAATCGAATCTGACGTTGACGCGGCCCTTGCACACGGCACCAAGGCGTTGCTCATCTTTGGCGCACCGGTGCCGGATGAGAACCGGCCCGTTTGGTTGCGCAGGGTCGCGCAGGCGGCGAAGTCGGCTGGAGTTCCCCTACTCGGACCGGACTCGCTTGGCTACGTCAACTACGCCCACGCCCGCGGGGTCACGTGGGCCGTTCCCGATGAAGCTAAGCCAGGAGGCATCGCCGTCATTTCGCAGTCGGGCACGGTGTTCTGGGAAGCGATCACAAACGATCCGCGGCTGAGATTCAGTTTCTCAGGGCACAGTGGGCTTGAAGCTACGCTGAGCATGGCCGATCTGATCAGCTACAGCCTTTCGTTGGAATCGACGAATGTGATCGGCTTGTACGCCGAAACTGTGCGTGATGCCGATGGTTTTGCTGCAGCACTTGCGGAAGCGGCAGATCGGGACATACCTGTAGTGGCTCTTTATGCTGGCCGGACGGAGCGCTCGCGTGCACAGTTGATGACCCACGCTGGGCGCCTGGCAGGTGATCGATCCGCACTAGAGGCCATCTTCCGACGTTACGGGGTAACGCGGGTTGAATCGCCCGACGAGTGGTGGACCACGTTGGCACTGCTCGGCGGCGAACGACGAATGGGCCCTGGCGGCCTAGCGGCTGTCATGGATTCCGGTGGCGGTCTAGCGATGTTCCTCGATTTTGCCGAGGAACTTAACTTGCCAGTGGCAGAGATAAGCGGAGCCACCAAAGACGTTCTTGCCGGGCTGCTTGGGTACCACGGTGAACTCGGCGGAGCGATCGACTTCTGGGTTGGCGATTCAGATCGGCACGCACAGACCCAGGATCTGCTCTCGGCACTTATTGCCGATGAGGGCAGCGCCGCAGTGATGGCGTTCACGACGTACGCAGAGGCGACAACCGCTGGCTTCGCGACCAACATTGCCGACGCCTGCATAAGCGTTGCGGGACAGACGAATAAGCCCGTGATTTCCTCGACGTACACCAGTCGGCAGTTGTACCCCGATCTCATGATGCGAATTGCGGACGCGGGGATTCCCATCCTCGACGGAATGCGTACGGCATTGCAGGCCGCCGCTCATGCATTCGCGTACCGCGACTTCCGCGCAGCTTGGGATCAAGGCCTGATCGGTTCTACGTCAACCGTTGACTCGACCAAGCTGACCGAATGGCTTCCTGCACTGTCTGATCCCGCTGGTCTAGTGGAGGCCGATGCACTGGCGTTCCTCGCAGATTTCGGCGTGCCGACAATTCCTACACTTCGAGCGTCGGACGAATCGGGCGCAGTGACCGCCGCAGCATCGGTCGGGTATCCAGTCGTGCTGAAGACCGACGAGGGAATTGCACACAAGGCGTCGCGTGGCGGGGTAATTCTGTGGTTATCCGACGAAGCTGCGGTTCGTGATGCCTATCAGAAGTTGGCGGCCAACCTCGGTCCGAAAGTCATTGTGGCGCCGATGGCCGCCGGGCTCGAGTTGGCGATCGGAGTTGTTTCAGGTCAGTTCGGTCCAGTGCTGATGGTGGGGTCCGGCGGAGTGCTCATTGAGGCGCTCTCGGACCGGTGTTACGTAAAGTGTCCGGCGTCACCCGACGAAGTGCGCCGCGCTATGTCAGGACTGCAACTGGTCAAGGTTCTTCGGGCATCCCTTGGTACGGATTCTCAGGCGGAGTCTGATTTCTGCGAATTGGCCAGCAGCGTGTCAACGGTGGCTTGGGCATTTCGAGACAACATCACGGAGCTAGACATCAATCCCGTTTTGGTAAGTAAGCACGGTTGCGTTGCGGTGGACGCCCTCGTGGGCGTTGTGTCGGCCGGTCAGCAGTTCTAAGCAGGAGGCGATGGATGGCCACGGTAAGAGTTGAGGAGCGCGGTTCGGTCCTCGAGGTGACGATTGACAAGCCGAAAGCAAATGCGATCGACGGTCCCACCTGTAGAGCAATGAGCGAGATCTTTGTCGAGTTCCGTGACAATCCGAAGTATCGCGTCGCAATCCTTACCGGAGCAGGCGACCGTTTCTTCTGCGCTGGCTGGGATCTCAAGGAGATCTCCACTTTGGGAGAGCCGGACACGGACTTCGGTGAGGGCGGCTGGGGAGGCATTCAGGAACTGCCGAATCTCAACAAGCCCGTGATCGCTGCCGTCAATGGCATGGCGGTGGGCGGCGGTTTCGAACTCGCTCTTGCGGCAGATCTGATCGTGGCCGCGGATCATGCGACCTTTGCGCTGCCCGAGATTAAGGCCGGAATCCTGGCGGATGCCGCCACCGTAAAACTGCACCGGCGCATCCCGTACCACGTCGCGATGGACATGCTGATGACCGGACGATGGATGGACGCGACAGAGGCTAAGCAATGGGGGATTCTTCGTGACGTGGTGCCGCTCGCACAGTTGATGGATACGGCGCGCGAACTGGCAGACATGCTTGCCGCAGGTCCGCCCCTGCTCTACCCGGCCATCAAAGAAACGATGCGCGTGACCGAGATGATGACGGTTCAGGACGCATTTGATGAAGTTAACAGTGGTCGGATCGCTACGGTCGCAACGCTCTATGCGAGCGAAGACATGATCGA
>Ga0194061_1001319_pt1 | contig 14542 bp, 14 predicted proteins | sample SepL2221m_MetaG_FD_163423 | JGI IMG/M metagenome (GOLD analysis project Ga0194061, IMG submission 163423) | Anoxic zone freshwater microbial communities from boreal shield lake in IISD Experimental Lakes Area, Ontario, Canada - Sep2016-L224-21m | ecosystem: Environmental > Aquatic > Freshwater >...
GTGTACCCGCGTTCGCTCGATCTCGATGTGGTCTCGGCACTCGTGCAGGCGGCTGCCGGTCCTGCCGACCTTGCGCTCACGATTCGCCTTATGGCCGGTCAGGAACTCGCAACCGAAGGATTCCGACCCGGCCAGGTCGGTTCTTCGGCCATGCCGCACAAGATGAATAGCCGCAGTTGTGAACGCATTGGTGGTTTGCTCGCCATTCTGCGCGGCCATCTCACGATGGTTGCTTCGCTGGCCGGCGATCAGTGGAACGAAGGCGATGTCAGTTGTTCGGTGGTGCGTCGTGTTGCATTGCCCGACGCATTCCTCGCCATCGATGGTTTGTTCGAAACGTTCTTGACCGTGCTCGATGATTTTGGTTTCTATCCCGCAGTCATCGAACGTGAACTTGATCGGTACCTCCCTTTCCTCGCGACGACCAAAGTGCTTGTTGCTGCAGTGCGCAACGGCGTGGGTCGCGAACAAGCGCATGAAGCCATTAAGGAACATGCGGTTGCGGCGGCGTTGCGCCTTCGTGAAGACGGTGCCGAGGGCAATGACCTCATTGAACGACTCGCTGCTGATCCGCGACTTGGACTTGCCCCCGATGAACTCGCCGGCGTGCTCGCCAGCCCGATCGACTTCGTAGGCCGTGCACCCGAACAGGTTGCGTCATTTGTCGCCACTGTTTCGGCGCTCGTGTCGGCAGACCCTGCCGCTGCTGGGTATCGTCCGGGAGACATCCTCTGATCTGAGGATCTGCCGCCGGCCGCTTCCAGGAGACCCGCTATGACCGACGCACTCCCACATATCTATTCCGGCAAGGTTCGTGACATCTACGACGCTGGCGACAACCGCTTGCTCATGGTCACCTCCGATCGTCTGAGCGCGTTTGATGTGGTCATGGCCGAACCGATTCCCGACAAGGGCCGTGTGCTCACGGCCATGTCGGCGTTTTGGTTCGAGAAGTTCCAAGGCATCGTTGGAAGCCATCTCCTTTCGACCTCTCTTGATGACTGCCCACCTGCCGCCCAGCGCGACGACTGGCAGGGCCGCATCATGCTGTGTCGCAAGGCCGAAATGTTGCCCATCGAATGCATTGTTCGGGGCTATCTCACCGGTTCGGCGTGGAAGGAATACAAGGCCAACGGGACGATGCACGGTCAGCAACTCCCCGCGGGGCTGCTGGAATCGGCCCAATTGCCCGAGCCGGTGTTCACCCCTTCCACGAAGGCCGCCGAGGGCCACGACGAGAACATCTCGTTCGAGGCCGCGGTCGATCTGATCGGGGCTGACCTCGCCGAGCGGGCTCGTTCGGTCTCACTTGAGCTCTACACAAAGGGTGCCGAATGGGCTGCGGCCCGGGGCATTCTTATTGCCGATACCAAGTTCGAATTGGGCCTGATCGATGGCGAACTCGTTCTTTGTGACGAGGTTCTGACCCCGGACTCGTCGCGTTTCTGGGCCGCGGAAAGTTGGGAACCGGGCAGCACGCCGCCTTCGTTTGATAAGCAGCCGGTGCGCGATTACCTCGATGGTCTCGATTGGAACAAGCAGCCACCCGCGCCACCGCTGCCGGCCGAGGTGGTCGACACCACAAGTGCTCGGTACATCGACGCCTATGAGCGGATCACCGGTCGATCATTTTCCGAATGGCGCGGGTGACGATCGACCGCGGTAGCGACTGCTCCGCGCACGCGCGTCGATGTGCGAGCATGGTCGCATGATCTTCTCGGTGCACGTCGAAGTCCGTCTTCGACCTGGGATCGCTGATCCCCAAGGTTCCACCATCGAACGAGCCATGCCCACGCTGGGTTTTGCGGGAGTGAGCGGCGTGCGTGTCGGCAAGAGCATTCGCTTCGAAATCGATGCAGCCGATGAAGCAGCAGCGCGTTCGGAAGCCGAGGATTTATGTCGTCGGTTTCTCACCAATCCCGTCATCGAAGACGCGATTGTTGAACTCGAACCAGCTGGCGTTGCATCGTGAGTTCACGCGTCGGGGTCGTCGTTTTCCCCGGTTCGAATTGCGAGCAGGACATGCTCGAGGCCATGCGCCTCGTTGGTGGCGAGCCCGAACTTCTGTGGCACGGCGACGCAACGGTGAACGGTGTCGATGCTGTCATCGTTCCTGGTGGTTTCGCACACGGTGATTACTTGCGGCCCGGTGCCATCGCTCGCTTCTCGCCGGTGATGTCAGCGGTGGCGGAGTTCGCTGCCGCTGGTGGCCCAGTTGTAGGTATTTGTAATGGTTTTCAGGTGCTTACCGAAGCGGGGCTTCTTCCCGGCGCACTGCAAAAGAACGCGGGATTGAAGTTCCTCTGTGCTCCCACGCAGTTGCGGGTCGAGACCACGAACTCTGTGCTCACACGTGCAGCCGACAAAGGCGCAGTGCTGAGCATTCCGATCAATCACTTTGAAGGCAACTACACCTGCGATGCCGAAACGCTTGCGCAACTTCGCGACGAGGATCGCATTGTGTTGCGATATGTCGTGAATCCCAACGGCTCGGTCGATGACATTGCCGGTGTGTGCAACGAGGGTCGCAATGTGGTTGGGCTCATGCCGCATCCGGAACGCTCGACCAGCGAACTCCTTGGCAGTACCGACGGGTTGCCGCTGCTGCGCTCGTTGCTTTCTGCCTAAGCGACAGCATCCAAACTTTTCAGTTCAGAATTCCGGCGCGCCGCAAAACTTCGCGCGGAACACCGAGCTCAAGCCACGCTTCGGGGCTGAGCTCCTTTGAGTCGTTGTAGGCCTTGGCCACGCCAACGAACTCGTTTTCGAGGGCTACGAGATCAATCGGCGACTCGAGTTCTTCGAGTTCTTTCTGCTTCTTGATCTTCGATTGCACCAAATCGAGTTTGCGCAATGGATCCTTTTCGGTCGCGAGGCTCGCATCGATTTTCTCGATGCTCTTGCGTAAACCATCAGGGGTGACTGGCCGACCGCGCTTGGGTTTCGCTGACTCGATCGCTTGCAGGTAGCGGCGCACGATTTGTCCGCGCTCGCGACCCTCTTTGAGCGCGAGCTTGTGGCTCGGCGTCATCCTGCCGGGAGGAAGCCCGATACGCGGCTTTCCTTCGGACGGCTCAGAGGTCGGGTCACTCATGACCGTTGAGTCCATCACACTGTCGCGAAACCGACAATGGTCACGTTGAAACCCGGTAAATGGGGTGTTCCAGCGCACTAGCCTGCACGCAATGGCTGACGCGATTCACCGTTCACTCGGACTCACCGATTCCGAATACGAAGACATCCGCAAGATTCTCAATCGCGACCCAAACCACCTCGAACTGGCGATGTTTGCAGTGATGTGGTCCGAGCACTGTTCGTACAAGTCCTCTCGCGTCCATCTCAAACGACTTCCTACCGAAGCTCCGTGGGTGCTGGTGGGCCCGGGCGAAAACGCTGGTGTGGTCGATGTTGGCGACGGTATTGCCGCAGCTATTCGCATCGAATCGCATAACCACCCTTCGGCGATCGAGCCCTATCAGGGTGCAGCCACGGGCGTCGGGGGCATTCTGCGCGACATCTTCACCATGGGTGCTCGACCGATTGCGCTCATGGATCCGCTTCGATTCGGCCCCCTCGATGATCCCCGCAGCCGGTGGATCGCTGAAGGAGTTGTCAGCGGAGTTTCTGGCTATGGCAATTCGGTTGGGGTACCCACTGTCGGTGGCGAGACTGTTTTCGATGCCACCTACATGGGTAATCCCCTCGTCAATGTGCTGTGCCTCGGTGTTCTGCCCACCGAGCGTCTCGTTCTTGGACAGGCCACTGGCGTCGGCAATCTCGCGGTGCTGCTGGGCTCAAGCACCGGCCGTGACGGCATCGGTGGTGTGAGTGTCCTCGCGTCGGCGGGATTTTCTGACGAAGAGACCGATGCCGAGAAGCGTCCGTCGGTTCAGGTGGGCGATCCGTACGAAGAGAAGCGCCTGATCGAAGCCTGTCTCGAACTTCTCGATGCTGGACTTGTGGTTGGTATTCAAGATCTCGGCGGCGCCGGCCTGGCGTGCGCCACCAGTGAAACCGCGAGCCGCGGCGGAATGGGCATGGATGTTGATGTCAATGCCATCCCGCGTCGCGAAGCGGGCATGGAACCGTTCGAAGTCATGACCTCCGAGAGTCAAGAGCGAATGCTCGCCATTGTTGAGCCCGCTGATCTCGATCAAGTGCTCGCAATTTGTGCTCGCTGGGAAGTTCGTTCTTCCGTTATCGGCATCGTCACCGACGGCCCCGCTACTGGTCATCCCGAAGGCGGCCGCCTCCGTATCCGCAATGGCTTCGACGGCGAAATCCTTTGCGATATCCCCGCGGCATCGCTGCACGAAGATGCGCCGCTCTACAACCGTCCCATCGCCGAACCGGCAGCGTTCGATGCTGCAACGCGCACGATGGGCACCGAACCCGCGCCAGCGTCGGTCGATACCGGAGCGGAATTACTTGAACTTCTGGCCGACGCGCGCTGGGTGTTCTCGCAGTACGACCACCAGTTGTTCCTCAATACCGTTGAAGGTCCGGGCGGCGACGCAGCAGTGCTTCGTCTGAAGCACCCCACTACCGGTGTCGATACTGGTCGCGGCATTGCCCTCACCACCGATGGAAATCATCGTTGGTGCGCGGTTGATCCTCGTCAGGGCACCGCACTCACGGTTGCCGAATCGCTGCTGAATCTCGCGTGCGTCGGTGCTCGTCCGTTGGCAGTCGTGAATTGTTTGAACTTCGGCAATCCCGAACACCCCGAAGTCATGTGGCAGTTATCCGAAGCCATCGACGGCATGTCCGAAGCTTGTGTGGCGTTCGATACCCCTGTTATCGGCGGAAACGTCAGTCTGTATAACGAATCTCAGGGCACCGACATCGACCCCACCCCGGTGGTGGGCATGCTCGGTGTCATCGATTCACTCGTCCGTCGTCCGCCCGGAGTTGGGCTGGTTGCGCAGGGTCGTCTCATGCTGATTGGTGTGACCCAGCCCGAGGTTTCGGGTTCTCGCTGGGCCCGAGCTCGTGGGCACCGCGGCGGAACGCTTCCAACACTTGACCCTGTGCACCACCTGAAAGTCGCCGAGGTTGTTCGCAAACTCGTCGCTGGCGATGTACTTGCCGGCGTTCACGATGTCTCGGGCGGCGGCCTTGGTGTCGCTCTCGCTGAGATGGCCGCGAAATCTGGTCTGGGTGTCTCTGTCGCTCGAGTGGCTGATGCTGCGGAACTTTTTGCTGAAGGTCCCTCTCGGGTCATCGTCTGTGTCGAACCCGAATCGATGGGCGTCGTCGAGAACATCTGCGCACAGGCCGGTGTCCCTGTTTCTCGCATCGGCGTCGCCGGTGGTGATCGATTTAGCGTAAAGGGACTTGTCGACCTTCCGCTTTCCGCAGTCGTCGATGCCTGGACCAATCACATTCCGTCCGCACTCGGTGCGGGCACGGCGCAGGACTGACACATGGAAACCGATTGCGTGAATCCCGACGACGACACCCCGAAAGAGGCGTGTGGGGTTTTCGGTGTGTATGCGCCGGGTCAAGCGGTTTCCCATCTCACCTATCTGGGTTTGTATGCGCTGCAGCATCGCGGTCAGGAAGCCGCGGGCATGGCGGTAAGCGATGGATCAACCATCACGGTGGTGAAGGAAACCGGATTGGTATCGAACGCGTTCGATGATCGAACCCTTGCGGCGCTTACTGGCCATCTCGCCATCGGCCACACGCGATATTCCACGACTGGTTCAAGCGTGTGGCACAACGCTCAGCCGGTCTACCGAGATGTTGGTGCCCATACTGTTGCCATTGCCCACAACGGCAACCTCGTCAATACGTCAGAACTCGCTGATCAACTGGGGATGCTTCCGGGCACAGTGAGTTCAGACAGCGATGTCATGGCGGAATTGCTCGCTTCGGAACTGGCGAAAAACCCCGATGAGAGTTCCGATCACCGTGCACTCGAACGTGCGATGCAGGCGATTCTTCCCCGCCTAAAGGGTGCGTTTTCGGTGGTGGCGATGGACGAGGGCCATGTCATTGGCGTGCGTGATCCCAACGGTTTCCGCCCGCTCTGTCTCGGCAAACTCGACAACGGTTGGGTACTCGCCTCGGAGAGCCCTGCACTCGATGTCGTTGGGGCTCATTTGGTTCGCGAACTTGAACCAGGCGAGATGATCATCATCGATGCCACTGGGTACCGTGCGGTGCGAGTGTTCGAACCGTCGGTTGTCGATCCCAAGTTGTGTCTCTTTGAGTTCGTGTATTTCGCCCGGCCCGATACTCGGCTCTATGGACAGAGTGTCCATCAGGCTCGTGTGCGAATGGGCGAGAAACTTGCCCAACAGGCACCAGTGGAAGCCGATCTCGTGATGGGTGTCCCCGAATCCGGCATCCCTGCGGCCGAGGGATACGCGCGCAGCTCGGGCATCCCCTTTGGTCAGGGTCTGGTCAAGAACCGATACATCGGCCGTACGTTCATCGCTCCGAATCAGGAGATGCGGGCACTGGGTGTGCGCATGAAACTGAATCCATTGCGCGACAACATCGCTGGTCGGCGGCTCATCGTGGTCGATGACTCGATCGTTCGCGGCACGACAACGAGGGCCATGGTGTCGATGCTTCGTGAAGCTGGTGCTGCGGAAGTGCATATGCGCGTTTCGTCGCCGCCCTACAAGTGGCCGTGCTTCTACGGCATGGACACCGGAACTCGCGGTGAACTCCTTGCCGCCAATATGAGCGTCGACGAAATCCGTGAGTATCTCAACGTCGATTCGCTCTCCTATCTCACGCTTGATCGATTGTTGTCGGCCACGGGTGCGGTCGGCGCGGGGTTCTGCGACGCGTGTCTCACCGGCAACTATCCCGTCGCGATCCCCGACGAACTCGGTAAGCACATCCTCGAACTTCCGTCGCCGGCTTCGCGAACGAGCGGTGTTGTGGCTGAGGCTGTCGAGATCGTTCCTGTTCTCCCGGCGCAGGATGCGCTTTCCTTCTCATCGGACGACCGTGATGACTGACGAAGTGGAAGCGGGCGAGACCTACGCCGGAGCAGGCGTCAGTATCGATGCCGGCGAGGAAGCCGTCGATCGCATCAAGTCTCATGTTCGATCGACCTTCCGTCCCGAAGTCATCGGTGACATTGGCGGTTTTGGTGGGCTCTTCGCTCTTGACCTTGCACGCTTCAAGAAACCAGTCCTTGTCTCTTCAACCGACGGCGTCGGCACGAAAGCACTTGTCGCCCAAGCAACGGGTCGCTTCACCACTATTGGTGTCGACCTTGTCGCGATGTGTGTCGACGATCTCGTTTGTCAGGGAGCCGAACCGCTGTTCTTCCTTGATTACATCGCTGTCGGACGCCTCGATCCCGATCACATCGATCAACTCGTCGAGGGTGTGGCCGACGGATGTCGACAGGCCGGTTGCGCGCTCATCGGTGGAGAAATGGCGGAACATCCCGGCGCTATGGAGGCGGGAGAGTTCGATCTCGTTGGCTTCGCGGTGGGCATCGCCGATCGCGATGCGCTCATCACCGGTGCCACCATTACCCCAGGCGATGTACTCATCGGACTTCCCTCGCAGAACCTGCGTTCCAACGGCTTTTCGCTCGCTCGTCGGGTTCTTCTTGAACGCGCGCAACTTCCGCTTGATGGCCCGGCCTACCCCGGCGCGCATCACACTTTGGCCGATGAACTTCTCGCACCGTCGGTGATCTACTCGCCGGCGATCGCGACGCTTCAGGCCGCGGTCGACGTGCGCGGTGTGGCTCACATCACCGGCGGGGGCATTCCGGGAAACCTCAACCGAGTTCTTCCGCACGGAACCGCCGCCGAGGTCACCTGGGGAACCTGGGAGGTTCCACCGATCTTTGGCGAAATTCAGCGACTCGGTTCGGTGACTGACGACGAAATGGCCCGTGTATTCAACATGGGCGTGGGAATGATTGTGGTGGTACCCGAGGCGGATGTTTTCAAGTCCCTCGATGTCGCCCGCGCCGCCGGACATCGAGCGACCGTGATCGGTCAGATCATCGAGGGTGACGGCACTGTCCGCATCGTTTGATCTGTGGCACTTCGCGCCGCATCACTTGATCACTCATTCGTCTGATTGCGACCCTCTGATCTCTTCAGGCCGGTAGGTTCGTGACTGTGAGCACTCCAAGCGCAAAGCAGCAACTCATCGATCATCTCCTCGCCCATTCGGTACGCACCGGTGATTTCACTTTGAAGTCGGGCCGGAAGAGTTCGTGGTTCATCGATTCAAAGCAGACAGCCTGCCGGCCCGAGGGATTGCTGCTCATGGCTGACCTCGCTCTTGAACTCATTCCCCCGGACATCACCGCCATCGGTGGCCTTACGGTTGGAGCTGATCCGGTCGCCTACGGCATTGCTGCGGTTGCCGCCACCCGGGGCCGATCGCTCAAGTCGTTCACCATCCGCAAGGAAGCCAAGGACCACGGTGTTGCTGGTCGGTTGGCGGGCCCGCTCGAATCAGGAGACAAGGTTGTCATTACCGAAGACACCGTCACCCGTGGCCTGTCTCCCATGGAAGCGGTCCACGTCGCCCGGGAACTGGGCGCTGAGCCAGTGATGGTGCTCGTGGTCGTCGATCGCGGTGGCACCTGTCGGGCGATGGCCGAAGCCGAGGGTCTTGAGTTCAGGGCCCTTGTTACCGCCCCGGAACTGGGCTTCGACTACGAAGGCGCCTGAGCACCGGATTCCGGCTGCTTCAGGCCGCTGATAGCTCGACTTGGGGGAGGCCTCGGCCTGACGGGTAGCGTCTCGGCCCTATGGCTGACACAACGACCGCAGCATTCAGCATCCGTCTCCGCGTCCGACTGGGGAATGAACCCGGTGCCCTCGGACGGCTCACGACCGCCATCGGCTCGGTCGGGGGAAACATCTTTTCTCTCGAGGGATTCGAGGCGAAAAAAGAATCGCTCGACGAAGAACTCGTCGTGAACTGTTCGAGCGAAGCGCATCAGCAGCAGGTGATCGACGCGGTTCGTGAAATTTCCGACATCGAACTCCTCGATTGGGAGGACCGCACGTTTGCCCTGCACGCCGGGGGCAAGGTGCATGTGATCAGTCGAATCGCCGTCAACGATCGTGATGATCTGTCGATGGCCTACACCCCGGGCGTCGCTCGCGTGTGTACGGCGATCGCGAACGATCCGAAGTTGTCGCACGAACTCACTATTCGTAAGAACACCGTTGCCATCGTGAGCGATGGAACAGCGGTGCTCGGTCTGGGCGACATCGGCCCACTCGGTGCCATGCCTGTCATGGAGGGCAAGGCGCTTCTGTTCAAGGAGTTCGCCGGCGTCGATGGATTTCCCATTTGTCTCGACACCAAAGATCCTGAAGAGATCATTCGCACCGTTGTGAACATCGCCCCGTCATTCGGTGGCATCAATCTCGAGGACATCGCGGCACCGGCGTGCTTCGAAATCGAGGATCGACTCAAAGAATTGATCGATATCCCCGTCTTTCATGACGATCAGCACGGCACTGCAGTCGTCACGCTCGCAGCGCTTATGAACGCGCTGAAAATTGTCGACAAGAAGATGGAAGATCTCACGATCGTCATCGCCGGCGTCGGTGCGGCGGGTGTGGCGATTTCCAAGATCCTCATGAATGATGGCGTTCGCAACATCATCGGCGTTGACCGCGAAGGAGCGGTCTACAACGGTCGTGGAAACTTGAACGTTGCAAAGCTGTGGTTCTCTGAGAACACGAACCCCGAAGGTCGCAAGGGATCGCTCGCCGACATCATGCCTGGCTCCGACGTATTCATCGGCGTGAGTGGCCCCAATTTGATCAATCGGAACGACGTCATCTCGATGGCGAAGGACCCCATCGTGTTCGCTATGGCGAACCCTGATCCTGAAATTCGTCCGGAGGAGGCCGAGGGAGTTGTCGCCGTCATGGCGACAGGCCGAAGCGATTTCCCGAATCAGATCAACAACGTCCTTGCCTTCCCGGGAATCTTCCGCGGCGCTCTCGATTGTGGGGCCACGCAGATCACCGAAAACATGAAGTTGGCTGCTGCACACGCGATCGCGTCGGCGGTCAGTCCCGAGGAACTCTCCCCGGGTCACATCATTCCTTCAGTCTTCGACAAGCGGATCGCTCCGCTCGTCGCCGCTGCCGCTGCCGAAGCGGCGATCCGCGACGGCGTCATCAGAAAGCATTGAACAAGGTGTCGCGGTTCGACGCGATCACGTTCGATTTCTGGGACACGCTCGTTCGGGCGGACACCCCCGCCACCCGACTTCAGCGGCGACTAGCTATCGCTGAAGTTCTTTCCTCCTGCGGACTTCCTGTCGATCACGACGACATCGATGCCGCGTTCGATGAGGCGTGGAAGCGTTTTGATTCCTCGTGGGGAGACGGCGAGCAGTTCACGGGCCATCATGCAGCAGAAACCGTGCTTGATGTCCTCGGCCACACCGATGACGAGCAGGTGCGTGTTCGAGTGATCGATGCCTACCTCTCGGCGCCACGGACAATGCAACTTGATCTCACCGACAACCTTCTCCCCACATTGCAGACCTTGAAAGATGCTGGATTGCGCGTCGGGATCGTCTGCGATGTTGGGCTCACGCCATCGACGGTGCTGCGTGACTATCTCGAAGGTCATGGGATTCTCTCAATGTTCGACCACTGGTCGTTCTCCGACGAGGTCGGGGTCTACAAGCCGCATGCCGCGATTTTCGAACATGCCCTCGCTGGTCTCGGTGGCATCGATCCGAATCGGGCGGCACATATCGGCGATCTTCGACGTACCGATATTGCCGGCGCAAAGGGGATGGGGATGTTGTCATTGCGCTATCGAGGTGTCACCGATGACGATCCCGATCACGGCCCCGAGGGCGACATCGTGATCGACGATCATGCCGATGTGCCTGCTGCGTTGGGTCTCTAACGGCCGGCTCGGTCGTTAACGGCTCACTCTCCTGCGAGGGGCAGGATTCGCACGGTTCTTGGGAAACGATCGAGCCCGATGTGCCACAGTTGAGGCGCACATCTCGTCAAAGGGGACTCTCGTGGCACTCGATCCGCAAGCAAGGTTCATTCTCGATCTCATGGCCGATTCTGGCTTTACGTTCGAGGGGAAGACTCCCGAGGAACTTCGTTCGGGTATGGGACTCACGACAATGCCGAGTCCGATCGAGTTGGCGAGCATCTCGGATCGAACAATCCCAGGCCCGGCGGGCGAGATCCCAGTGCGTATCTATCGACCCAGCGCTGCCGCCGGGCTTCCGGTCACGGTGTTCTTCCACGGTGGCGGGTGGGTCATAGGCGATCTCGAGTCTCATGACCATTGCTGCCGAGTGATCGCAGCGAAAGCCGAGTGTGTCGTCGTTGCCGTCGACTATCGCCTGGCTCCCGAAGCAAAGTTTCCTGCCGCGATCGATGATGCATGGGCCGCCACCGAATGGGTGGCAACGCACGGCGACGAACTGAACGTTGATGCATCGCGTCTTGCGGTTGCTGGTGACAGCGCGGGCGGCAACCTCGCCGCAGTGGTTGCCAACATTTCGCGGGATCACGAACACGTGGAAGTTATCCAACAGGCATTGATCTACCCGGTTACTGACGGCGCATGTGATCGTCCGTCAATGACAGAGAATGCCGAGGGCTATTTGCTCACTCGCAATGCCATGGATTGGTTCCACGATCACTACACCGTGACCGTCGAGGACTTCAGCGATCCGCGTTACTCACCGATCTTGGCCGATCTCACTGATGCACCACCGGCAGTTGTCGTGACTGCTGGCTTTGATCCTCTTCGCGATCAGGGCAATGCCTATGCAGCGAAATTGGCGGAGGCGGGTGTTGATGTTGATCACGTTGAGTACGAGGGCATGTTCCATGGTTTCTTCTCGATGGATGCGGGGCTCGACGTCGCAGCCGAGGCTCAGGACCAGGTCGCTGCGGCCCTGAAGGACGCATTCGCTCGGTGACACGGGGTGCTCGATCGGCGCTCGTCGTCGCTCTCTTCGCTGCGTTTTTACTTGGCTGTTCCCAAGGTTCCTCCTCGCAAAATGCTCCAACAACTTCGTCAATACCCTCAACAACCACCACAACTGAGATGACTACTGTCTACGAGCCATATGCGAATGCGAGGGCGGAGGTTGAGCCGCTAGGAACCACTTCGGAAGCAACTCTTACGACGGCCGACGGACGGGTCCGTCGGTACCGAACCTTTGTTCCAGCCTCGCTCGTACCCGGTAAGAACGTTCCCTTGCTTATCGCGCTGCACGGTGGACTGGGTTGGTCCGAACAATTCGAAAGTAACAGTGGCTTCGATGGATTAGCTGAAGCGAATCAGTTCATCGTTGTCTACCCCGATGGCACCAATGCACAGGCCGACAGCCGCAAGTTGCTCACGTGGAATGGCGGTATGTGCTGCGGTCCCGCCGCCGCACAGAAGGTTGACGATGTTGGATTCATTTCGAAGGTGATCGACGTTCTTTCGACAACGCTTCCGATTGATCTGCGTCGAGTGTCGGCGACTGGTCATTCGAATGGAGCAATCCTCGCGTACCGCTTGGCCTGCGAACTCAGCGATCGAATCTCGGCAATCGGAGTGCAGGCGGGCGTTCTTGGGGTTCTGTGCACGCCGGCCAAACCGGTGAGCGTTTTTCATATTCACGGCTTGGCCGATACGAATATCCCGATCAACGGTGGCAAGGGATCGGGTGTATCGGGTGTCGAGTTTCCCTCCCCGCAAGAAGCACCGAAAGCGTTCGCACTGACGAATGGGTGCACTCAGGGTCCGGTAAACCAACGAGATCCAACGAATCCTGATGTCATTGCTCGTACGTGGTCGGGGTGTTCTGAATCTCGCGCCGTTCAATTCGTGACTGTTGCGGGAGCCTCGCACGCCTGGATGGGACACAGCGGAGTGAACCCGGGGGCCACATCTTTGGTTGGCGTTCCCTATCAGGGGTTCGACTCGAGCCGGGCAATCTGGTCGTTCCTCGCCGTGCAGCCCCCTCGCTGATGCAGCGTCTCTCGCCGAAATGTCAAAGGCCCGGGCTCAGAGCCCGGGCCTTTTCACTGTGGTCGGGACCGGCGTCGATCCGGTGACCTACCGCTTTTCAGGCGGCCGCTCTGCCAACTGAGCTACCCGACCATGGAGACAGAGTCTCCGTCCCTGACGCCCCGGCGAACCGGTGCGGCAGTTGGCGGTCCCGACGGGATTTGAACCCGCGACCTCCGGCTTGACAGGCCGGCGTGCACTCCAAACTGCACCACGGGACCAGAAACTGCTGCGTACCCCCAACGGGATTCGAACCCGTGTTACCTGCGTGAAAGGCAGGCGTCCTAGGCCGCTGGACGATGGGGGCTCTTGCGCCGCTAGGGCCTGCAGACCATAGCAGCACCCTCAGCGTGGCCCCCAATGCTGGTCCCCGGGCTGGTCAGGAGGTTCGAGCGAGAGCGTCGACCACCATTCCCACGAGTGCGCCGAGGAATTCATAAAGGGCCCATGCAGGGAGTTCTGGATCATCGGGCTCGAGCTGGGGAGATCCGTCCTCGCTCACATCGAGTCGAGTCCCGAGGACGAGCCGAACCGTGTTCAAGCCGATCATCCAGGTTTCGAGCGTCGCCCGATCGAGTTCGGAATCCTGAGCAGTTGCCGAAACCCGCTCGAGCGCCTCACGGCGGGTCCGGAGTAGATCGCTGTGGACGAGGTCGCGGTAGGCGTCGTTCACCGCTTCATCGGAAACGTGGGCCACGGGAAAGACACGGCGGAGCATCGGGTCGTGATGGGTTGCATCTTCATCGTCGAGTGCGGCGAGCAGGTCGTCACACACGGCGGCGATGACATCGCGCAGATCTCCGCGCAGATTGATGATGAAACGGTCAGGACCTTTTCTCTGGATGGGGCGCTTGAATCCGAATGCCATTTCAGTCCTGCTGCATCGTGGCCCACAGGCCATGTTCGTGCAGACGGAAGACATCGAGTTCCGCCTTCTCCTTGGAACCGCTCGACACAACAGCACGACCCTTCTCATGCACGTCAAGCATCATCGACTCGGCCTTCTCGTGGCTATAGCCAAAGACCTTCTGAAGGACGTAGGTCACGTAGGACATGAGGTTGATCGGATCGTTCCAGACGAGAACGATCCACGGACGATCGACCAACGATGTCGTATCGATCGTTGGTTCGTCGATCTCTACCGGAGCGACATCCGATGCGAACGGTTCGGTCATGAGCTGGTGACGAGCGCACCGCGCTGATCGACCTCGATGGGTCGTGCGATGAACGAGAGATCAAACGACAGCACTGCAATCCACACCACCGCGCTGCCGAGGATATGCACGAGCACAAGTCCGGGTGGAACGTTGGTGAAGTACTGCACATAACCGATGGTGCCCTGAATCAGGATCGCGGCAACGAGGAACTTCGCCCGTCGATCGACGGCGGTGGGAGCACCCGTTCTTCTGAGTACCACCAAAATCCCAATCGTCAGCGCGAGGAAGATCCAAACCGCTGTGCTGTGCACACGAGCAACGGCGGTGATATCGAAGGAAAGGCGTTCGACGTTTTCGTCGCCACCATGTGGACC
>Ga0194061_1001320_pt1 | contig 14533 bp, 10 predicted proteins | sample SepL2221m_MetaG_FD_163423 | JGI IMG/M metagenome (GOLD analysis project Ga0194061, IMG submission 163423) | Anoxic zone freshwater microbial communities from boreal shield lake in IISD Experimental Lakes Area, Ontario, Canada - Sep2016-L224-21m | ecosystem: Environmental > Aquatic > Freshwater >...
CTCTTGATTATGAATAACATCGCACAAGAACCGAGCCGCGAACTTTTAGAAACGTTTGAGAACCAATTTTCTAACCGCGACTATACGATCGAAATTATCTGTCCTGAATTCACGTCAGTTTGTCCCAAGACAGGCCAACCCGATTTCGGATCGCTTACGCTGCGATACATTCCCGATCGGATGTGCGTCGAACTGAAGAGCCTGAAAGTTTATCTGCAATCGTTCCGAAATCAGGGAATCTTTTATGAGCATGTCACCAATCGTATTCTTGACGACTTGGTTGCGGTAACTTCTCCACGCCGGATAACACTCGAAGCCCACTTCACTCCCAGAGGCGGGATTTCATCAAAGATTACGGTTTCTTATCCCGCAGGTGAGCATCTTGCTGGATAAACCTTTCACCTCGAAGAAAAAAACTTGGCTACGCGTTGTGGGAGACATGTTTTGGAAAATATTCTCAAAAAATTTTGAAATCAAAAAGCTAGAATTGTGGTTGCGGGCCGCTTGAACCGCATGAGGCCACAGAGCAAAATACCTCCGACGATTGATCGGAATGCTACATGTTTGAACGATTTCGTCGAAAGGTCTCAAGGAGAATTTTTTATGGCTCGCAGCACAGGCGTGCTTTTGTCGGCTCTTGCTGACGAGGCGGCTTTTGACCTTACGGCGATCGAACAGTTTTCGGCACTCGCGGCAATAGGCCTTGAGTATTACAGCCTACGATTCATCGATATTGGACGCGGTATCAAGAACGTCATGCAGTTGAGCATGTCCGAAATTCAAAAGATTCGGCACCTCGAAGATCGCTACGGTCTCAATGTTGCATCGATTGCATCTCCGATTGGAAAAGTGAAACTCATCGATGCCAATGATGGAACAAAAAACCGATATGTTCCGTTTCAGAAATATCTTGAGCAGGATGTAAAGAAGGCATGCGAGTTTGCCCATGCGTTTGAGACAAAGTTGATCCGAGGATTCTCGTTCTATCCTCCAAAGGGCTCTCGGCCCGAGGATCATCTCGAAGAGGCGGTCGATCGCATTGGACGTATTGTTGAAACCTGTCACCGTTCGGATCTCACATTCGGCTTGGAAGTTGAAGCGAATCTTGTCGGATGGAATGGCGATATGCTCGCTGAAATCCATCGTCGAGTGGCTCACCCTGCCCTCGTGCTCGTGTTTGATGCTGCAAATCTGGTTGTTCAAGGATGCTCTGAAGCTGAGGTGTATCGACAATGGACAGCCATGAAGCCGGGGCTTGGCTGGGTGCATATTAAGGACTACGCAAAAGTTCCCACCCGAGGACGAAGCCGAACGGGAAGTCATGTCAATGAGGATTCACTGCGAAACTTTGTTCCTGCAGGTCAAGGGGCCGGAGCGCATCACAAAATTCTGAAAGATCTCAAGGCCATGCTGCCGAGTCTTTCTAAAAAACTTGAACGTCGAGGAATTCCGGGGGTATTTTTAGATTTAGAGCCACACGTTCGAGGCGGTGGGCAATTTGGTGGTACGAGTGGTCCGGATGGAATGGGAATTGCCTTACGAAGCCTGTGTGAGGTGCTTGACTCATCAAAGGTTTCCTATCATCTCCGTGACTTTGACGATCTGCTCGCGGCAAGAGGAGATCGAGTGCCGAAGAAAAAATAACGATTCTGTTTGATAATCGAGAAGACAGCACAGCACACAGATCACGTTCTTGGCATGATTGGCGTTTCACAACTGCAACAATTGATGAGGGAAAGAACTTCCATGCCTACGTCGGATACCGAGCCCGGAAGTTACTTCGTCTCCAATTACCCACCGTTTGATTCATGGACTCAAGCAGGCGTTGCCGACGCGCAGGCAGCATTTGATCAAGGATCTCCGCAGAATCCTCCGTTAGGTCTGTACCTGCACATTCCATTTTGCAGAAAGCGATGCAAGTTTTGTTACTTTCGCGTTTATACGGACATGCCTGCTTCCGATGTCGAACGGTATTCCAAGGCGCTTGTAGCTGAAGCGATGCTTGTTGCTGCAAAACCGGCTATCGCCGGCCGCCGGCTTTCGTACGTCTATTTTGGCGGTGGGACTCCTTCTTTTTTAAGCGTGCGACAGTTGGAGCGATTGGTGGAAGGTCTTCACGAGAGCTTTGGATGGGAACATGCCAAAGAGGTCACGTTTGAGTGTGAGCCAGGCACCCTTTCAGAACCAAAACTTCGAGCACTCAAAGCCCTCGGCGTCACTCGCTTGAGTCTCGGAGTTGAGAATTTTGACGATGCGATTTTATCTGAAAATGGACGAGCACATCTTTCAGCTGAAATCATGAAGTCTTGGGAGTGGATTCAATCGATTGGATTCTCAAATACGAATGTTGATCTCATTGCGGGAATGGTTGGTGAAACGACCGAGTCATGGCACCGTACTGTTGAGCGTACGCTCTCGCTGCAGGCCGATAGCGTAACGATCTACCAGATGGAACTCCCGCTCAACACCGTCTATGCCAAAGATCTTCTGCAAGGCACAGCTCAATCATCGGTGGCCGACTGGCAGACGAAACGATCGTGGGTTGATTGGGCGTTCAGTAGATTTATTGAGGCGGGATACTCGATTTCCAGTGCCTACACGCTCGTTCGCGATCCAACGAAAGTCGCTTTTCAATATCGAGACATGTTGTGGCAAGGCAGCGATCTAGCAGCACTTGGAGTCGCAAGCTTTGGTCACATGAGTGGAGTTCACTATCAAAATGCATCCCACTGGGACGAATATCTCGCGGCGGTGGAAGGAGGTGTTTTTCCAATTACACGTGGTCTGAAGCCTTCACAAAAACAGCTTCTTATCCGAGAACTTGTGCTGGGCCTTAAAAAAGGTTCTGTGAATATTGATCGGCTCGAAAAAAAGTTTGGAATCAATCCGATGCAACAGTGGGCATCACAGTGGATGGCATTACAAACTGAAGGGTATATCGAATCGCTGGGCCGTTGCCCGACGCTTTCCCGTCGCGGACTTCTTGAAGTCGATAGCTTGCTGCCGCGATTTTTTGAGACGGCTTCTACGTCATCCGAGAGTCTCACTCCAAACGAGCTGAGTGTTGGTGAATAATGAACATGCGGTCGGCGCGAAGACCGGAGTGACTTTTCAGAAGTGGTGTTTTAAGTGGCACAAAAACTTCTTTTGGAGTTTTCACAACACGCCTTCAACGACTGATTGAAAAGGGTTTAAAATAGCTTTGCACTCGACAGCGATGCCAAAATAAGCCTATGATTTTCGCTTTTTCAAGGTACGCAGGTGGATGCGTTAAAAATTCCGTTTGCGTGCGGTTGTAACCCTATAAAGGAAGACTTGGAGCTTCCTGTACATTCGTTTTGGTATCAACTTTTGGAGCGGTTGTGCTTGACTCTTCACAAAGTCGATCTGCAAAGAAGAAACAAATTCTTGACGATTCGAAGAACGATGGTTCGGTTCAGTCGAACATGGCCTCTAGTCTTTCTGAATCTGTCAGTCCGCAGTCCCGGAGCCGAATTGAATCTCGCGGGTGTGCACAAAAGATTCCCAATGAAAAACTTCGAGGACAGTTGCGGGCGATGGCCACCGACGCTGTTGCATCTTGGAAAACGAATGGGATTCCAAGCTCATTGCGTCTGACCGACGGAATCAAACGCCTCGCTGAGCAACTCGTCGTCAGAGCTAGCGCGGACTCTTCTCATGTAGGGTGGACGATGGTCACAGTCGTCTCAGAGTTTTGGCGAGATCAACTTTCAAAAACAGGCCCCGGAAAAAAACTTCTTCTTCTGCCCGATTGTTCTGTGGCACTACATGTTCAAAATAGAAAATCCATGCCAGAGTTTTCTTTCGAAGTGTCGGCAGGAGCGAGTCCTCATCCACGCTCTTGCGGTCCAGGATGTGTGGTTACGGTCCTCGAAGCTGCCGCCATTGAAAGTGGTTGGGGAGTTGCTTCTTCGTCCCAGGCCCTCTCGGTCATAAGTGGACTTTTGGAAGGCCGCTTCGACGCGGTGCTCGGTGTGGCAAAGTTGGAGGAACTTGAAAAAGCTTTTTCAATGCTTCCGGTCTTTGCATTTCCAATAGCAGCAGTACCCATGGACGCGGTCAATGGAAATGGCATCAGTCATTCACCGGGTTGTTTGGCAGATTGTATTGATGCTGACTGGGTGTTGGGACTTCTCGGAGTGGGCGATGGATCATCGTCGCCGGCGTGTGGTTATCTACCGCTATTGAGAGAAGCATCGACGCTTTTTGTTCCGAAAGCGATTGAGGAAACATTCAAGACGCTTGGACTCGATCCAACAAGTATTCAAAGCATTGGTACTGGGGATAAAAAAAGTCAGGTGGAATCTTCGCATCTCTGTCCGCTTCATGCAGCAGATCGACTAAGCATCGAATTTCTTTCGAGAGGAGGAAAATTTCTCAGACCATTTATAACGCTTGCCTCATTTGACGCAGTGATGCTTGACGGATCTTCCGAGACTTCTGGACGTGCATCGCTTCGAGAGTCTGCCAAAATCGCGGCGATCGCAATCGAAGTCTTTCACAAGGCGTCTCTCGTGCATGACGACATTGAAGACGCCGATGAAATGCGATACGGACGAACATCGCTCCATGTCGATCATGGAATCCCCACGGCAATTAACGTCGGAGATTATCTGCTTGGACTCGGTTACCAAATCATCAGTCTTCTGCCATCTCCCGATCGCGCGATCAGTGCGGATGTGCTGAAAATTCTTTCGAGTGCGCACGTCAAGCTTGCGCGAGGTCAGGGGGCGGAGCTGTGGTGGAGAAAATCTGCCGGGAAGCAACTCTCGGTGCAAGAAACACTAGAAATGTATTCGCTCAAGACCTCCCCTGCATTTGAAGCGGCGATTGGTATCGGAGTCAGGCTTGCGGGAGTGATTCCGGAGGAGGCCGGTCCTATCAGTCGCTTTGCCAGTCATGTGGGAATCGCGTTTCAGATACTCAACGATCTGAAGGACTGGGAGGGTGATCTTGAGAACGCTCGGTCGAGTGCAGGGGATTTTTGTGGTGGGCGGCCCACGGTGTTGATGGCGATTGCCCACGAGCGAATGGCTCCTGAGCCAGCAGAAAAATTATCACAAATTGTCTTAGGAGTCGGCGATCATTCACAAGATTCGATAGAGAAAAAAATTGAATGTGCAAAACAATTGCTTGCCGATGCCGGTGTGTTTACTGCGGCAGAAAATCTCGTGATACATCACCGACAAGAGGCGAGTGCAGCGGCAGCACTCGTCACGATGCCACGATTTCGAGAAGTCCTAGAATTCTTAATTGAGATCGCGGTCCCCAGGTTTTCGTCGTTCGAAAGAACCAAAAACGTTTGAAACAAATAAAATCTTTAAAAAAGAGTTATGGAGTTGAGGCTCTCCAGAGGGGCCCAAAGCGTTGGGATTGTTTGTCTTCGGGACAAAATAAGAGGTTCAAAATTTGAAAATCCTCTTTGCTCAGGATTTAATGTTCAAAACATCTCATTTGAAGATACTCTGGTGGTTGTTTCGAGGATCTGTTTCTTGTCTACGCAAAGGTGTATGGAATGAAGGTGCATTCTGCCAGAGAGATTGGTCCGGTTGAGCGGGCGCTTGATCTGGCAGGATTGTTTTTCTCCCCTGCATCTGACATCGGTCTTCTATCTGTCGCACGATCTGAGGCGGTGCCGGATCCATTTAGGAGGTTGCTCGATCATTCCAACCATATGACAAGCAGCATGGAATCTTTTCATGGCTGCCGCGTGGATCTTAGAATTGTGAACCGACACACTGAACCGGCATACGCCCGCGAAATTATGCTGCACCGTACCGATGGCAGTCCGGTGCAGTACGGTATTGTGCGAATGAGATTTGACTCCGTCGACAATGATCTGAAACAGCAGATTCTAAAAGGCATGACTCCGCTGGGAACCCTGTTGATTCAAGCGGACGTACTGCGGCATATTGATGATGTGCAGATACTCGAATGTTTCCCTGGAAAGAGGCTCGCGGGTTTGTTTTGTGCACACGAAAATCTGCGGACGTTTGGTCGCGTGGCACAAATTATCCTGCATGGAAAACCAGCAATCGAACTCCTAGAAATCGTGGTTCCGCAATCAATTTCAACATCGACGGTCGTGGTGAAAGACCTGCAATCTTAGAGAAAGAAACGTGTTTATGACTGATTTGAACTGGGATGTCATTGTGATGGGAGGCGGCCCGGCAGGCGCAGCGGCTGCTGCTATCGTGTCGGAATCGGGTTTTCGTACTCTCCTGGTTGAGCGAGAAAAAATGCCTCGCTTTCATGTCGGAGAGTCATTGATGCCCGAGACGTACTGGACTCTGCGGCGACTCGGCTTGCTTGAGCAGATGCGATCAAGTGCGTTCACAAAAAAATATAGTGTTCAATTTGTAGATCGTTCTGGACGCGAGTCGCAGCCGTTTTATTTTTCTGATTCCTATGATCATGAATCTTCTCAGACATGGCAGGTTGTTCGGGGAGACTTCGACAAGATGCTCTTCGACAATGCCGAAAGATTGGGCGCGGTCTGCCGAGATCAAACGCGAGTCGTTGATGTTGATACAAGTGATCCTGCGGCCCCGTCGGTAACAATCATGGACTCCAGCGGTATTGCATCGCGTCAGAGATGCCGGGTGGTGATCGACGCAACTGGACAACAGTCTTTGCTTGGTGCCAGAAGCGGCGAACGAGTGGTCAATCCAGTTCTAAAAAAGTCTGCGGTGTGGGGGTATTGTCGTGCCGCGCTTCGTGAGCCGGGTCTCGATGAGGGCGCGACACTTGTGATTATGGCGAAGGATGGGAAAAGTTGGTTTTGGTACATCCCTCTTCCGGATGATGTCGTGAGTGTTGGTTTAGTTGGAGATGTTTCCGCAATTCTCAAGTCAGGTCTCTCACCCGAAGACAAATTCTTTGAAGAAATTAAAAATTGCCCTGCAGTTTCATTGCGAACAGGTCAGGGTCGATTTGAGGGTCCGATTCGTACCATGAAAGAGTTCTCCTACGTCTGCAAGGAACCGGCTGGGGATGGGTGGGTTCTTGTGGGCGATTCGCTCGGATTTCTCGATCCGATCTATAGCTCAGGTGTGTTCCTTGCGCTCAAGTCGGGAGAAATGGCTGCGGATTGCGTGATCGATGCTCTTGCCTCAGGAGAACCATCACGCAGACGCTTAGGCGCTTGGGTCGATCCATTTCTTGCTGGAATGAATCGCATGCGAAAACTTGTCTACGCTTTTTATACAGAAGGTTTTAGTTTTGGTGAATTTGTTCGATCTTATCCACAGCATCGGAAAGGCCTTACGGATCTGCTTGTCGGTCGAGTGTTTGCCGCTGATTCCGGTATTGTTTTTGATGATCTTGAGCCCTGGCTAGCCGCTCGCAGCAGCGATTGTGTTCTTCGGAAAGAGTCTTCGATGACTGTTTCGTAGCGTTCCGCCTTTGTGCGATGTTTTTTAAAAGGCTGAACCTCAGATATTTCCAAATAAAAATGAGAACGCGAAAGAAAGAATTTGCGCAAACTCTTGCAAGAGCGACGCTTACGCTGATTAGACCGATCTTGACTCAATGCGCAAGCTAGCTATACTCCGCCCAACCTGGCAAGAATGGCAAGCTCGGTGGTGCTCCGAGGAAATGGATTCCTATCACCACTCTTCTCAGCTTCATTCTTTCCAGTTGGTCCTGGTCTGCGTGGAACGCGGCAAGGAAGCCTAGGTAGTCGGGGAATCCTCGCGGATGGGGTATTCGTTCGGCTGCCGCAATGACTAGCAACACCACAGCTAGGGAGAGGGTGGTAAGCAGATGCAAAAGACGGTGTATACGACGGGTGAGGCTGCGAAGATTTGCAAAGTGAGCCAGCAGACGATTATTCGCTGCTTTGACTCTGGTCAATTGAAGGGATTTCGGGTTCCAGGGAGTCGGTTTCGCCGTATTCCTCGGGATCAACTGTTTCTCTTTATGAGGGACAATGGCATTCCAACCGATGCACTTGAAAGCGGTCGCCGAAAAATCCTTGTTGTTGATGACGACGTCGATCTTGTCGAACTCATCACTGATGTGCTCGAGCGCGATGGTCGATTTGAGACCAGAAGCGTTAACAATGGATTCGACGCAGGCATGATGGTGAAGGATTATCGTCCTGATCTGATTGTGCTTGATGTGATGCTGCCGGACATCAACGGCAAGGAAGTCTGTCAGCGTGTTCGCAGTGATGCGACCATGGATGAGGTTCGGATTATTTGCATCTCCGGTATGTGCGAACCGGAGAAGATTGAGGATCTTAAGGCTTCGGGCGCAAATGAATTTATTCAGAAGCCTTTTGAAGCAGATCTTCTGGTCGATCGGATTTGCGGATTACTTGACATAGAGTCGGTGACTACGGGCAGTTGATTCTTTGCCGTGTGTTGTCGGGAAGAGCACCTCATGTGACTTCATCGAAACGTGTCCGGCATCGGACGGGCGCAGTATTGTGGCCCAATCCGATGCCGGATTTTTTCGTATGAGGAAAGAACCAATGCTGCTCGGTTCAATGCATGAATTTTCTGGCATCTGGTTGCGTCTTGCCGTTGCATCACAGAAAGTAGCCCTGCCGCTTTCTTGTGAGTCTGTGTTGAAGATGACTGAAGCAATTCTCGATTCTACAAATACGTCTCTTACAACGTCTTTGCGCGAGTGTCTCGAAAAAAATGCCTGGCACGATCCAATTCTTGCTGCATGGCTGTGCGAAGTCTTACCCTCGAACGAGGAAAAAGAAAAAACGTATCGCACAGAGAGTCTGCTGATGTCGCGGCTAGAATCTTCGCTGACTCAGGATAAGTCTGAAAAAACAGTCGATTTTATCGAATGGATTGAGTGGGAACCGATATCTCGCAGCATTGTCAAGCCCTCGATTGGTGTCACGGGGTGGAAAGAATTTGGTTCGCAAACACGTGCGCGACTTGAGCAGAGGATTGACTCGGCATTGCAGGCCGTCGGGGCACCGAGCAGCAATTCAAGGAGAGAAAATGGAATACAGGTGAGTAGTAGTTGGAGCATGATCCAAAAAGTCTTCTTCACCGCACGAGAGTTGACGAAGCTTCAACTGCACTTCGAACAGGCAGTGGCGGACGCCAGAATGGAATCAATGCGTGAATTGGCGTATGGTGCGGGCCACGAAATTAATAATCCACTTGCAAACATTGCCGCCCGAGCTCAGTCGCTGCTGATAGGCGAAGTGGATGGCGAACGGCGAAAACGTCTCGCGACCGTGGTTGATCAGGCGTTTCGCGCGCGTGACATGATTGGTGGCCTCATGCTTTTTGCGAGGCCTCCTCAACCGCAGCCCGCACTGTTTGTGGTTGGGGACATGGTGCAGGCGATTGTGAAAGCTGTTTCTCAGATGGCTCGCACTCGTGGCATTCAGCTTGATTACAGCCCTGCCCCTGTTTTGATAGAAATGATGGCAGATCGTTCTCAGATTGAAGAATCACTTCGATCAATCGTTGTCAATGCAATTGAAGCAGTTGCTGATGGAGGGCGCATTCTTGTTCAGGTCGATCGAGTGAAGGAAGAAGGTTCTCTATCGCGAGTGGAAATCCGTGTCGAGGACAACGGTCCTGGAATGGATGCAGCAACTGCTCGGCGAGCCTGCGATCCATTTTTTAGTGGACGAGAAGCTGGTCGGGGTTGTGGGCTTGGTCTGTCAAAGGCCTGGCGTTTGATCGATTCCAACAAAGGGCAATTGATCATCCAATCACATCCACGGGAGGGCACTTCTGTAGCAATGATTTTTCCGATGATCGACATACAGCAGGAATTTAGGACCAACATTGTATGAAAATGATCGACGGAGTGATCGCCTTAAGCGCGTTAGAGTCAACGCAGACCCCCAGTCTTCTGTGAATGACTCTGAATTGCCGCAAGTCCGCACTTGCCGTATTTTTTTCTGCTTTCTATTCTTCTTCTCTGTGTCGTGTTTGCAATCTGCAGAAATGTTTGCAAAAGCTCGGTATCTGGCAACGGTCTTTCGAACTAAATTTTGAGTGTGTAAAAACCAAGGCAGCGATGGATCGACTGCCATTGTCGCGATGCTATGGATAGCATTATGAGCCACATCGGCCACAACGAAATTGGTGTACAAGAATCCGCATCGCGAGATGCCGGACGTTCTTCGTGTATGACAGAACGCTCTCGTTCAGTGTCGCCCACGTTCGAATCGAAAGCGATTGATTCAGCGCATCGCACCTGTCAATGGCTTTCGGATCGACAGGCACAGGATGGTCACTGGCGTGGTGCGCTCCAGGGCGACACCATTCTTGAAAGTGAATATCTTCTTATCCTTGCATGGGCTGGAAAATTGCACGGTCCGAAAGTTTTGGGGGCTACCGCCAGAATTCTCAAAGAACAACTGCCTGCCGGTGGTTGGGCGATTCATCCGGGTGGTCCTCCAGATGTCAGCGCGAGTGTCAAAGCGTATTTCGCGCTGAAACTCACCGGCCACGATCCACACTGCGATGCCATGCGCAACGCTCGCACTGCCATCGCCGCCTGTGGCGGAGTGCCTGCAGTCAATAGCTTCACTCGTTTTTATCTCGCACTCCTTGGGCAGATTCCCTATTCGGCATGTCCGGCTGTGCCTCCTGAAATGGTGCTGCTCCCCGACTGGTTTCCAATCAATTTACACTGCGTCAGCGCATGGTCGCGAACGATGATTGTTCCTCTCTCTCTGATTTGGGCATTTAAACCGCTCAGAATGGTGCCGCCTGACTTTGGTATCGGTGATCTTTTTTCTGGTGATGATCAGCGTCGCGCCTCAGTTCCCGGTGGACAGGCTCGCGGATGGGGAACGTTCTTTCGAGTTGTAGACCGATGTATCAAAGCATGTGATTGGATTGGCCTGCGTCCTCTGCGGGCTCGGGCGATTGCCGAGTGTCGTCGTTGGATGCTTGAGCGATTTGAGGGAAGCGACGGTCTCGGAGCCATTTTTCCTCCCATCGTATGGAGTATCGTTGCGCTCCGTGCAATGGGCTGTGCCGATGAATCACCAGAAGTTCAAGAATGTTGGAATCAACTCAACGAACTTGTCGAAGTTGAGAAGGATGGGTGCACTCGCGTAGAACCCTGTCGTTCTCCAGTGTGGGACACAGCAATCAGTTTGCGAGCGATGTCTGATGCAATGTCCGCTGGCATTAGTATTGGTTTTGCTGATCTTGAACGAGCCGTGGAATGGCTGCTTGATCGCGAAATTCGCACCGTCGGTGATTGGTCCCATCGAACGAAGGCCGAACCGAGTGGGTGGTGTTTTGAGTATTCCAACCGTTTCTATCCCGACGTCGATGATACCGCGATGGTGCTCATTGGATTGGCAGCGTGGAGGCGGGCTGCGATCGTGTCTTTGACCGGACAATTGATCGATCTTGAACTGCTGCAGAGAGTTGAAAAAGCAATGCAGCGAGGCAAACACTGGCTCAAGGCAATGCAAAATTCTGACGGCGGGTGGGGTGCATTTGATCGCGATAACAATATGGAATTGCTCTGCAAAGTTCCGTTTGCTGATCACAACGCAATGATCGACCCGAGTTCACCCGATCTAGCAGGCCGCGTGCTCGAGGCCTTTGGTGCCATTGGCATGCGTTCTTGTGATGGAGATCCATCGATCGATCGTGCGATCAAGTATCTCCGTACAACACAAGAGGCCAACGGTTGTTGGTATGGACGTTGGGGCGTGAACTATATTTACGGCACGTGGCAGTCGATCGAAGGATTGCGGAGTGTTGGCGTTTCCGTAGAGGATTCAGCCATTGTGCGAGGTGCCGATTGGCTCGCATCCTGTCAGCAGGATGCTGGTGGTTGGGGTGAATCGCCACTGAGTTATGCAGATCCGACATGGGCTGGTTGCGGAGATCTCACCGCCTCGCAAACTGCGTGGGCCTTATCGGGTTTGCTGAGCGCAGGTCGCATCGATTCTCCAGAGGTGCGACGGGGTGTTCGATGGCTTTTGTCTGAACAGTTGCAGGATGGGTCTTGGGAAGAACAGGCATTTACAGGCACCGGTTTCCCAAAAGTTTTTTATCTTCGGTACCACTACTACCCGATCTACTTTCCGCTCATTTCGATTGTGAAATGGTCTTGTGAGATGGAGAAGGAACGCGTGGGCCATTCCCGCTTGGGGTATGTTGCATGAGTGTTCCTTTCGGTCAAATGTGGGCTGTCGTTCGGCATGTCGTCAGGCAGCGATTGTTGGGCAATTCAAAATATCCCCTCGTTCTGATGCTCGAACCTCTTTTTCGATGCAATCTCGCCTGTGGTGGGTGTGGAAAGATTCAGCACCCCGTCGATGTTCTGCGTTCGCATCTGTCAGTGGCAGCATGCTTACAAGCAGTCGACGAATGCGGTGCACCAATTGTTTCGATACCGGGTGGAGAGCCGCTGCTGCATCCAGAGATTGATCAGATCGTAGCTGGCATCGTCGCACGGAAAAAATATCTCTATTTGTGTACCAACGCAATCAAGCTTGAAGAGATGCTCGAACGTTTTACGCCTTCAAAGTATCTGGCTTTTTCAGTTCACCTCGATGGTTCAAGAGCCGTTCACGACCGCGCTGTCGCACGCGAGGGCGTGTTTGATATAGCCGTGAAGGCGATTCGAGCAGCTAAAAAAGCTGGTTTTCGGGTGACGACAAACACAACTTTGTTTAATGACACAGACCCTCAGCAGGCTCGCACTTTTTTTGACGACGTTATGACCCTTGGTGTTGAAGGAATGATGATCTCCCCGGGCTACTCCTACTCGAAGGCTCCCGATCAAGAGCACTTTCTCGGTCGTGAGGAGTCTAGTTCGCTCTTTCGGCAGATTCTTGCAAACGCGCCGAGGCGGTGGAAATTCAATCAATCGCCCGTGTTTCTCGAGTTCCTCAAAGGACTCTGGTCGCTTGAGTGCCGTCCGTGGGGAACTCCCACATTTAATCTTTTTGGCTGGCAGCGACCTTGCTATCTGCTCGACGAGGGGCACGCAAAAAGTTTTCAAGATTTGATGAAGGAAACTCAGTGGAATGCGTATGGACGCTCAAGTGGCAATCCAAAATGCCAAGATTGCATGGTGCACTGCGGTTATGAGCCAGCTGCCGTAGAGGCAACGTTCGGGTCTCTGCGAGGAATGTTTGCTACGGCAAGCCTGATGTTCTTTGGTGCAAAAAAATCGACTGCTGAGAAATACGATGACACAATTCGAGTGAAACAAAAACAGAGTGAGCATTATCCAAAGCCGAAGATCCCTTCATCGTCGATGCCACGTTTATCGATTATCGAACTCCCTGTTCTGGAAAACGTGTAGCAGTAAACAAATCAGAATTATTTAAGCATTCTCGCGTATGTCGCGTTCTTTTGTGAGGGCCTGCTTCTCAATTGCCCGTACGATTTCACGCTTGATATATTCTTGGATTGCACGCAGGCCTCGCGATCTGAGAATTCCAAGTACATCCGCCAGCCCCATTTGCTCAAGTAAATTCGACTGCATTCCGAGTACCTCGTCGCAGGAGCAGCCGTCAAAGGCCCCTGCAAGAATGGCAACAAAACCCTTCACCGTAGGAGCCTCGGGCGCGATATCTGCAAAAAGATGCACCTTCTGATTCGCATCGAGTTCAATCTGCAGATAGACAGGTGTTTGGCACTCGTGCACGCGATGCTCACTGCGCGAGGCTAGAAGTGCGTGTTCTGGAGGAAGAACCGCAAGATTGTTGGAAAAATCGAGCAACAGTTCCAATTTCTCGCGGCTATCGAGATCAGTAAATTCACTAACGATGAGAGCAAGTCGTTCTCGTGCGACAGACATGCCTTCTCTCCTCACAAAAAAATGCCAAGAGTGCCCCCACAAAAATGATGCGCGGGGTCAATGATTTGAAATAATTCAGATTGGAGCAGCGATCTGTGGGATTTCAGCAGTTTGGCCGTTTGGGCTGGTTCCCTTCACAATTGGAACTCCGACGCAGTTGCCCCACTCCAGCCACGATCCATCGTAGTTTTTGACTTTACTAAAACCCAACAGGTAGGTGAGTACGAACCAGGTGAGGCTTGATCGCTCACCGATGCGACAGTAGGCAACGATCGGCGAATGACGTTTGAGCCGTATCGTTTTTTGGTACAGCTGCGTAAGTTCACGCGCGCTTTTGAACGTTCCGTCGTCGTTGACAGCCATGGACCACGGAACATTCACTGCACCGGGGATGTGACCGCCGCGCAGCGCTCCTTCATCGGGATATTCTGGCATGTGCCTGCGATCACCGCAGTATTCTTCAGGCGATCGGACATCAACGAGCGACTTTCCTGACTGCTGGTGTTTGAGTACTTGCTCACGAAATGACCGGATTGACCCATCTTGCTCTTGAGCCGTGTAGGAGGTGAGCGGATAGTCAACTCGATCGGAGGACCATTCGCGGCCATCGAGTTGCCAGCGTTTTCGACCGCCATTCATAATTCGACAATCAGCATGTCCAAAAAGTTTGAACACCCAGAATGCATAACACGCCCACCAATTGTTCTTGTCTCCATAGATGACAACGGTGGTGTTGTTATCT
>Ga0194061_1001322_pt1 | contig 14527 bp, 13 predicted proteins | sample SepL2221m_MetaG_FD_163423 | JGI IMG/M metagenome (GOLD analysis project Ga0194061, IMG submission 163423) | Anoxic zone freshwater microbial communities from boreal shield lake in IISD Experimental Lakes Area, Ontario, Canada - Sep2016-L224-21m | ecosystem: Environmental > Aquatic > Freshwater >...
GGGCGCGACAGCATTCACCTAACCAACTGAATTCACTAGCCCCAAAGCCATAAAATTGCGAGTCGATCAAAGTAAACACCAAAAGCATTATAATTTATTTATCAGTCAATACAAAAAACCATAAAAAACAACTTATTAAACTCTCTGCGAGCTAACACAAATAATGACAGTTTTTATGGTCACTTATAGTTCGCATTACAACAATAACAAACCATTCAAATCTAATACTGCTTTAGCACCAATATGCTCTACCTTACGCTCCCAATTATTTCCAAGATAATAAAACCGTAAACTATCTATCTTCTCATCCATCACATCGACTAAATCATTTTTTAATTGCGTCCACTGCGCCATATCGACTTCAATCTCAAACACAGAATACTGAACACGTTGACCATAGTTCAAACACAACTTGGCCATTCTTCTTAAGCGTTTGGGACCCGTTTCACTTTTAAAGCTAACATCATAAGTCACTAAAATCATCATCTTAAATTCGCCTCTTATTTCCAAAGAAAGGGCACATAACTATCACAATCCCCTCTCAAATATCGCGCTAATACCTGTGCTTGTAACCACGGCAACAAACCGATCGGAACGGTTTCTTCAAACCAGGGATGAAGTAAGGTATCCTGTTTTCGATCTTGCCAGGCGGCTAATAGAGTTCGACGCGGCTCATCTTTTAAAGTGACTGACCCATTAGGCCAGGTCTCAAAGTCTTTTTGGACTAACTGCCGCTTATTGATTAATGACAAAACAAACCGGTCAATCATAGGTCTAAATTCTTCTGCTAAATCCAAGGCTAATGAAGGCCGACCACTGCGTAATTGATGTAAGAATCCACTGGCAGGATCAAGTCCGGTCGTTTCTAGTGCTGAGCGACAATCATGAGTCAACAAGGTATAACAAAATGATAATAGTGCGTTTATAGGATCTGTCGGGGGGCGTCTTAATCGGGTATCAAAAGTAAAATCAGGTTGTCGAATTAAATGATCAAACACGCCAAAGTAAACCTGTGCCGCTTCCCCCTCTTTCCCCATTAAAGTATCAATGGCATGGCAATCAGCTAACTGCGTTAAACAGCGGGTTAATCTTTTCTCAGCCGTTTGTAATTGAACCAATGCTTTTTCATCACTGATTTTTTCACCATGATCCCTTAAATACCGTCTGATAACGTAACGCTGGTTATACAGCTTTCCGGTCAATAGGGTTCGAGCAATCGTGACGCTTTTCTCAACATTAGCACCCGCTAAGTGTTGGGTTCTACGCAATAAAACATTACCGCTCACCGGCCCTTCGACCCTTGCCAAATACTTACCAAACATATTCAGAAAAGTAATGGTGATACCATTCTCGGCACAGTGTGCCATTAAATACGGCGATAGAGTCACTTGACCAAAACACACCAAGCCTTGTAATTTATGGATTGGCACTCTGGCTTTGGTTTCATCACCGACTTTTAAAACCAGATTCTCGTTGTCTTTATGCAACCACGAGTTTTGAGTTTGTATATAAATGACATTGCGTAATGGACGCATGTTTAACCTTCATTAAGTTGTTTTTCTAACCAAGCAGCCGCTGATTTTTTAAAGCCTTTCGGGTGGCATAGGTCTATTAAAGAACACGCATTACACTTTTTTGCCTGGTAATCAGCTACGGGTGTACATTGGGTTTGAACAATGGCTCGACAGGCTAAAATTGTTTTCAGTGTTAAATCTCGTAATTCTGTGTCAAAAATAACCGCATGACGTCGCCGTACTTCACCATAAAATAACGCCCCCTCGGGAACAGTGATCCCATGCATGTCTTCTAAACAAAGTGCCTGTGCGCACAGTTGTACCTCATCAGCTCGATGAGTTTTTGGTTTACCACGCTTATATTCGATAGGAAACGGTGTTTCTGAGCCATCCGCTTGTTTATGATATTCGACCACATCAGCCACTCCCTCAATCCCTAATTCAACATGAGATAAACGCAAAGCCCAGACAGTGCGAATATCGCCACGTTTTTCTTGATCGGCTTGATTGACGCGTTGATGTAATACCTGACCCTCAGCCGTAAACTGATTTTCTACCCAGATATTTTCTAGCTCAATTAAGGCATACTGCCTTGGACAAAACAGATAATGCTGTAGGCGTGAGAGGTAAATGAGTTCTAGTTCCATACGCCTAATCAGACCAAGATTTGAGTATTGGAATATTCAGCAGATAAATCATTGGTAATTAACGTGCTCTCACTTAAAGCCCATCTGCATTACTCTCTGCTATGGATTGATTTATTTTTAAGCTTTGGTTAGCCACCAAATGTGATGCATTTCTTATTTGCTGGCTTAGTTTTTTTCTTTGGAGCATTTCCACATAATAACGTAATGAATCAGCAATAATTTCATCGGTCTGTTTATTATTCTCTTTGGCAATGTCGTGTAATAATCGACTAATATTATCATCGGCTGTAAAGGTAATCGTTTGCATGTTATTCACCTGGATTATTTATTAAGTAATTGGGTGGCTTTCATCATATCAACTGAATTTATAGGCATTTCTTGTAAATTGGCTTTTAAGCAAGCGGCGTGTATTTCTTCAACACTTGAAAGCCCATATTCGCTATAAATAGCGGCTTTAATACCAATTTCCCATAAGTTTACGGGGCTAAAAAATAGCTCGTGTGCTTGATGTATCGCCGCCACCGCAGCCTTAGGTAATTTCTTGGGACTGGCTAATGCCCACAGTAAAATATGGGTGTCTAGTAGAATATTCATACTGCTTAGGCGGTAAAATCTTTATAAAAATCTTCGGGTAAGCTGTCATCAAAGTTTTCGGGCACATCAAACGCGCCCTCTAATATCCCTAATATGACGTTATTATGTTTTTCAATCGGAACAAGCGCGACAAGGGCTTTACCTCCTTGCGCTAAAACAACTTCTTCACCTGCCAAGGTTTTTTCGACATAGTGGGCTAAATGGGCTTGGGCTTCGTGCATATTGACTTGCATGGTGCTCTCCAGTTTGATTTATTTTGTAGATACAGCTTACGTTATTGCTGACCCACCCTTTGACTTAAAATCCATCTATTTGTTCTGGAGTTAAACCATCAAGTGATTTTAACTCATAACTGCCATCGGAATTAACCGCTAGTGAATTATGAACTTTAGCTGACGAGTATTGCCCTGCTGGTGAATTATGTTGCCACCATATAACTTTCTTAATCGCCATTGAACCCGCAGGTCTTGCTGAAGACTCATCGCCTTCAAACAATTTTGGCAATACCGCTTTTATAGCTTCAGCATCATCATTACTAAAACCAGTTTTCTCAGCTAATTGAGGCGTAATAGCACCGTAAGTCACATAGATTGCTTCATCAACACGATGCTTCATACCCATAGTGTCAGAGCCTTTTTTTGTTCCATCCCCTTCACTATTTACACTTTTAGTAATTTGAGTGCTGGTAATACTAACCGGCTCAATACTAAAGGCCGATTGAATAGTGACAGGGCCTCTAATAGCGATGGAAACACCCGCAGCATCGGCTTCTTTTCCAAAAGCGAATACTTGCCCAAAAGCTCGCACATCAAGCCATTTATCAGTTACCAATTTTGCTGTTTGTTCTTTATTATTTTTCTTGGGGTTAAACGCATCTTTACCTACGCCAAACTCATCAGACTCTGCCCTTGCCTTAAGACTCACCATTCCATCTGTTTTTTTCTCATCAGACTGAACAAAAATCGCTTTACCTTCAGATTGTAATCTATCTCGAATCTTACGTTTCAAACACACATCAGTGACTTCACCGTAACCATCATAATCTGTTCTTGGGCGATTTCCATTAAGCGGATCTCCATTTGGATTAGCATGTTTAACACTGAATATAACTGCAAAATCAATTTTATTGCTTAATGAACTCATTCTGAGTCTCCTTCTATTGGGGTTTCATCGGTAGTTTCGGTTTCTGTTTTAGTTTTAAACTTTTGACGCTGACAGTGATAGGCTAATAAAAACTCACCCGATAACTTATCTTTACTATTAAACTCATCATGTTTAAACAACGCTAAAATAGCATCTATTTCTTTCAACTGATTGGTTAAAAACCCCGCCCGCGACAAGCGTAGGCGTTGCATATAGGGTTGTAATGCTAATTCAATTGTTCGCCAGGTTTCAAACGGCCGATCAGCAAATCGTTGCATTAGTCGTGCTGCCGTTGTGGATCGATTTTCACCGCTGATATTTAAAGCCACGTCTTCTATTCTTTCGGCTATGGCTAAAAGCCTACCGTAAAGATAATCACGTGAATCACAGTTCTCTTCTAATGCCATAGCATATTCTCTTCGTTTAGTTTTTATTGGATGACGGTGGTAGTAACCTTTATATAATGCACAGGCTATGCCTAAATTCTTTTCCCATAGCCATTGCGCATCACTGGCATAGCCGACTCGATTAGTTGCCTTACGCACACAACTAATAACTAAATCTTCAGGAAATGGCTGACCATCAATAATGCAAGGAATAAGACGTTCAATAACTTTTTTCTTTAAACTGTCGTTAACATTATCTCCATAAGCAGCGGCGGCTATATCTTTAGGTACAGGCGAACTAATGGGCCAAATAGTTTTGGTTTTAGGCTTTTTTCCCGAGTTATCTGCTATTTGAACGGTATGACGCTGTATCCACGCAAATTCTTTATGCCAGCTTTCCAGACGATTAAAAAAATCATCCCGAAACAGCTCTCGATAATAAATAATGCCCATACGGCCTGGCGTAGCAGAATCAATACCCATGATGATAATCTGCTCATTGGGACTTAATTTAGCCGCATAACCTGCCATATATTTTTTAAGTTGCTGGGCGTAGGATTGTCCTAAATCAATAGTATGATTTAAATCGGCGTTTGTTAGCTGAAGAGCATTTTCATCAACTTCTTCCAAATCAATTTCATCTAAATTAAATGACCAAGCATCGGTTAATGTCTCAGGGATAGTTTTACCTGAAACGGCCCATGACACATAAGCTTGATCACCGTTTCGAAAGCCTTGCCTTTGAATAAGCCAACTTAATGCATTATGTGCTTTTTGAGAAACATCAAAACCAACACCACAAGCTTGAACTTCATCAATAAACTTGCCACGATAAGTATATCCACTACTGTCATTAGATGAGATTAACTTAGCTTTATCACCAGAATGACGTATTTTTGCTGGATGTTTATTAGATAAATTTTGCTTAAGTCCGGTTATGTAACACAATCCAGAATTATCGGCATCTGTAGAGGTATATGCTATCCAACTATCTTGTATAGTTGAATCTTTCCACGTGTCACTTCTTGGATCACCGTTTGTCTCCACTGTCCAAGAAACCAATGCTGATCCTTGATCAACCCGCCCTTTTTCTTTAGGTAAAACTTTAAACAAAGTTGGAGTTTCTAAATCACCAACCCATTGGGTTAAAAGCACGTTATTGGAATCTACAAATACAATATTCTTTTCAACCAAATCTCTAATTATTTGGCCTTTTTTAATGTAGTTATAAACAGATTTAACTTTGTTATGTGAATTGTCTGACGCACACCACGCATGTAACTGTTTTTCGTAACTCTTAAAATATGCTTTTTTCTTTCCACCAAAAACTGCATAATCTTCCGCGACATATTGCAATTTATCAGCAAGTGCATGAGGCGCTTCATTATTACCCCGACATGCTGAATCTTCTGTTGCCGGTAAAATAATCTGTGTTTTTTCTAATACTGATGCACACTTAAAATTCCCCTCACCATCAATAACAATGTTGATATGGGCATTTTGCAGGGTGTGGCTAGTGGGCATTAAAGGTTGCTTTCCTTCTTCAATTGGCAAATCCAGTGCCATAGCCGCTTCATAAGTCTGGTAAAGCTTTTCCATCCAACTCATAACTGCGCCTCTTCATCTTCAACCGCTAATAAGTTAGTCCCGATACCAAATTCTTTTGAACTCATATTACGAACAAAACGACTGACTGTACATTGCTCGGGGCGAGGAAACTCCAAAACGCCTTTCTTCATGGTTGCTTGCCAAAAATTGCTATGTAATTCGTCAACGCCTGTTTCATCTGGATAAGAAAAACTATGAAACATTAAGCCAAAAGGTATATCAGGAGTTTCATCATAAACACCTTCACCTTCGCCAAAATCGCAAGGCTCTACATAAGCCTGACAATCACGAGTCCCTAAAAAAATATCCTGTCTACCACCTTTCTCTAAAGTACGCTTTAGAATACTGAAATGCTTACCATCAATACGATCATTAGCTAACTCGGGACGGTGTGTGTTCCATTCAAAATGTGCTTCAACTTGATATTCAACGTCTTTTAAAAAAGTATAAATCGCCAAGCTGTTACCGCCACCCCAAACTAACGGTTTAGTCCCTTTAGTTTGAGTGCGAAGCGGCTTTATCACTCTAACTCTATCGACATACCATATCAGGGTTGGCTTCCAATAAATTGATTTAAGGACACCTTTTATAGCCTCATAAGTCGGCAGATGATAAGAGCATTTTTCACCTCCTACTTTAGTTATGGGATCAGTAAATAATGCATACCGTCCCCATAATCTAAAACTAACATTGTTTTTCATGTTATCTATCCTTATAAAATAATCGCTTCGGCTTTACTAACGGGTTCCAAAGACAAGCCAAACTCTGTACTGTAATATGTTTTGTCTAGGTAATAGACATCTTCACCGGGATGAATTTCAATGACTGCATGTTGGTCCTGTAACTTTCTCCACACATTAGGAAATACGTTAACGCTAAATTTTTGGGCACGTTTTAAACATTCGTAATAACGCTTCGGTTCAAAATCTTTAGCCAGTCCACAAAGATCGGCAATCAACTCTTTACCTTCGCCGTAAGGCACAATAACTGATTGTGTCGGTGCATCTATCGCCTTAAAAGCAATACCGGCGGTCATAAATGACTGCTTCAAATGCATAGATACATTGCCGCCAATATTAAACTTATTTTCACTCAATAAATTGAGTAGCGAATCAGCTCTACCCGCCTGCTTTTCTTTTAATGGATAAGCCATCTGATCAGCCCGTTCATAAAAGAAATACTTAAAATAAAGCGCCATCGTTTCCGGTGCTAATAAATCTCTAGCATCAACTTCACTAAAAACTCGTTTTGTTTTTTCTTGACCCACTTTAATGTCAATCAGTTGGTCTATGGTTTCTTTCGTCGGATTAACAACGTGCACAGTAGCCGTTTCTAAACGACCATTTCTATTACATCGACCTGCCGCTTGGGCTATTGAATCTAACCCTGCAAGAAAACGGATGACACTGGCAAAATCAATATCGACTCCAGCTTCTATCAGTTGAGTACTGAAGCATAACACAGGTAACTGCTTATCCAAGCGATCTCGCATTTTGTCAAACAGTTCACTGCGGTGTGCAGAACATTGATGAGTGCTCAAATGAAACAAGCTGTTTTCATCAACTGTTTCCGCACATTGCAGATATAAAGCTTGCGCCCAGGCTTTGGTATTAACAATAACAAGGCAATTACCCTTATCTTTAAACTCTGACAAAGCCAACTCAACTATTTCATCTAACGACCAACCTTCAACTTTGGTTTTATTCCTAATTTCAACACGCTTTAATTGTTCAAATAACTCGCCAACATCAGCAATCAATTCATTTTGCTTAGGGATTAGTAGTTGACCTTTGTGGGGCGAATGTAATTGATCAAGTACCGGTTGAGTAGCCGTGCATAAAACCGCTGTGGTTTTGGCATAAGCACTTAAAAAGTTAAGCGAATTACAAAATAAATGTGTGCAGTTAATCGGAAGACTTTGAATTTCGTCAAAAATGATCACGCTATTAGCCAATTGATGTAATCGACGCACACCGCGAGTACCCCCACTAAATAAAGTCTCTAAAAATTGCACCATAGTCGTTAACACGATAGGCGCGTCCCAATTTTCAGCGGCTAATTTACTGTGCCATGTCTGATTCTCGGGTTCTAAATTTGAATGATGCTCTAATACCCAGGGATATTCGTCACCGTCTTGTTCAAGTACGTTACGAATTGCACTGGCATTTTGTTCGATGATTGAGGTGTAGGGAATAATATAAATAATTCGATCTAGATCATGGGTCTTGGCATGATGTAAGGCATAACGTAAGCTTGCATAAGTTTTACCACCTCCCGTTGGAACGGTAAGGGTATAAATACCTTGCGCGTCCTGCGCTCGGTTCTTACAAGTATTTGAGATGTTGTTACGTATCTCATTAATATTGGATTTGTACGCTTGTTGATCTTTCAAGAAGACCTCTAAACGAACAATTGCGGTATCCCATGTCACTGCTTTATTTCGGTAAGATGCATTTGTTGGCGTTTCAAAATCAGCACTGTTAATACGATCGGCATCAATCAAACAACTGAATAAGAACCGTGTCCAAAAGCCTATATAAAAGTGCTTAATCGTGTCTGATATTTCTTGCCCATGCTGTTCATTTTGCATGAGTAACTTAATTTGAGTTAGCATAGCCATCATCAAAGGCTTATCTGTTAATCGTTTTGCTTGTTCTGATATTATTGGATCAGCATTTTGTGTGCATTCAGCTAGGTGTGATTTAACATCCTCTTTGTTAATGCGCTGATTAAAGCCATTTGTTCCTTCTGGTTTTAAACAATCAATTAAGCCGCTGTGATGAGAGGCAATACATAAAGAAAGTATCTGCCCGCACAACTTACCCTCACCGTTTTTTCCATATTTACTTAATGCTTGCCATATCCATTGAGCGCCTGCGGTTGAATGATCAATTTTTCCTTTGAGAACGCCCGCGTTAACAAAAGCCTCACTATCTGGATCAATTAATCCCGTACCCGACTGAATATAATTTTGAAAAGACTGACTGTATTTCCCAAAATCATGCAGAAGCCCAATCAACTCACCGGCTTCTGGAACATTAATTTTAGTGGCTAACTGTTTAGCAATCTCTGCAACTTCTAACAAATGACTTGCAACCGATTGCTCAGCTTTATCAATTGCCCTAACGTGCGCGATGAATGATGGTGATGTTTTGTCTTTTATGATATCCATTGATGTCACGCGCCCTATAATTTTTGCAACTCATTATATATGCTATCGGTTAGCTTTGTCGAATGTCAGACACCCCGATCTCTGCATCAAGCAGCCTTAAAGCGATAATACAAACCGCCTATATAAACCAATAAGATAAAGTCGGAAAACTAAGAGTTAGCCAAATGACTTGCCAAATATTACGGAATTTGAAATGATCGCTCCTTTTATAATTTGAGAGATCACCCTGCGACATCACCATGCCTCAATTACAAATACCGATGTTTCCAGTGGGTGTTACCCACATCACCTCCTTACTTGCATTCCAAAATGAAGCAGGCAATATTATCTATTTCAATGGCAGTTTGCCGGTATTTAGCCATCGGGAAGAAGATAGGCAATCATTTAAAATGATCACAGCGCAATTCTGCGCCAATGGTCATGCTCGGCAGGCTGATATTGTCAGAGCATTTGGAGTCACTGCGATTAGTGTCAAGCGATCAGTTAAGCTATATCGGAAAGAAGGAGCAAGAGGCTTTTATCAACCTAGGAAAGCCCGTGGCCCAGCCATATTAACCCCTTCAGTGCTCCGTGAAGTTCAGCAATTACTGGATGCTAACCAAGCGGTCTCAGCTATTGCATCAAAACTGGATATCAAACCTGACACGTTGTCTAAAGCCATACGTGCCGGTCGGTTGTATCCGTGCGCTAAAAAAAAGAGTCCGACAATCCAATAAGCTGCAAAAGCGAGCGTAGCAGCGTAGACCGAGCCGCCCTGATGGGCGTTGGAGCACAAGACGTCATGGGGCGTGTTGCTGCTAGCCTAGGGGATCTAGCTTTTGTCACCCCCGAGTTCCAACCGGTCTTAGATGTACCGAATGGCGGTGTTCTGTTTGCATTGCCTGCCTTGCTGGCTATGGGCCTGTTGAAATACACCGAACGATTTTTTACCTTGCCAAAAGGCTACTATGGCTTGGATAGCCTGTTTTTGTTATTGGCATTTATGGCTTTGACTCGACTGAAATCCATCGAATCCCTGCGTTATTACGCGCCCGGCGAATGGGGAAAACTGTTGGGTCTGGATCGTATTCCGGAAGCACGTACTCTACGCAACAAAGTACAGCTCCTCAGTCAGGATAACCAAGCCAAAAACTGGAGTGCTGAGCTATGCCGCTACTGGATGGAGTTAGAGCCCGAACAGGCGGGCATCCTCTACATTGATGGGCATGTGCGTGTCTATAACGGCTCCCAAACCCAACTCCCCAAACATCATGTGGCGAGACAAAAACTGTGCCTACGAGCGACTACAGACTATTGGGTTAACGCCATGGATGGTCAGCCATTTATGGTGATCAATAAAGTCGCCGATCCAGGCTTAATAAAAACCATTGAAAACGATATTTTGCCTGAACTGGAAGCGCGGGTTCCGAATCAATCTGAACACATAGGCGCCGCCCTTTTACCTCATCCTCATAAATTTTCGTTGGTTTTTGATCGTGAAGGCTATAGCCCTGAACTCATGGATCGTCTGAAAGTAAAGCAGGTAGCTGTCTACACCTATCATAAATATCCCGGTGATAATTGGCCAGAAACCGAATTCAGTGACTATATTTTGACTTTGCCTGCCGGTCAAAAGACTCTGGTTAAACTGGCCGAGCGCGGTGTTTGTTTGAGCAATAAGCTGTGGGCACGTGAAGTTCGAAAACTCACTGAGCGTGGACATCAAACTTCAGTTTTATCCACCGATTATCAATCGGATTTAACCCGTATTGCGGCGGCCATGTTTGCTCGATGGTCACAGGAAAATTATTTTAAATACATGCGCGAACACTATGGATTAGATAGATTAGCGGACTATAGCGTCGAAACGATCACTGACCCCATTCAAGTCGTTAATCCTATCTATCGTGACCTTGATGGCAAGGTAAGATCGCAAGTGGGTAAACTTAATCGTATGCTGTCCATCTATGGAGCTATGCACTTTGAAGGTAACTTGGATGATGAACAACTGGAAGCCTTTTTAGACAAAAAAGCGAGTTTACGTGAAGAAATTGACCAGCAAAATAGTATTGTTGAAGGGCTAAAAATGGTACGAAAGAACACACAGCGTCACGTAAATGTACTTGATTTACCTGAGGAAGATAAATTCAAACAGTTAAGCACTCAAAGTAAGCACCTCATTGATACTTTAAAGATGATCGCTTATCGAGCAGAAACAGCTATGACAAACAGTGTGCGAGATAACCTCTCTCATTCAACCGAAGCGAGAACTTTACTACAGGCATTGTATAAGACCGAAGCTGATTTGCTACCCGATAAGCAAAACAACACACTGGTCATTCGGCTTCACCATTTAGCTAATGTAATGTCAGATAAAGTCATTGAAACACTTTGTACTGAACTCAACGCAACAGAAACATTATTTCCGCGTACAAATCTTCGCATGGTGTTCAAAATAGGATCATATTAAATTCCCCAGAGATCGGGGTGTCTGAATGTACACTTTATTAGAGGCCGTTGCGTAACAGATGGGGGAGGAGGGTGTGCTACAGGATTACGAGGTCATCCTAAGCGTGTCTTACAACTTTTGGATGTATTGGAACGGTAAATAAACGTTTGGTTTTAACTCACAAGTTGCTGGTTTGTGAGTTTTAAAAGTACTTAAGTAGCTTAAGTAACAATAATTGAAACAGGCGCACAAAAATCAGTGACACCTTCAGGGGTTACGCCCGCCATTATAAAATAATAAATAACACCCACTTCAAGGTCTGATACATCAAATGATGCACGAGTGCTGATACCTAATAAGATCCAGTCTGCATCATTTGTAGGTAGAGTGCCCTTACTGTATTTCCACTGGTATGACTGAGAACGATCAATAGCTTTAGCATCTAAGTGTACAGCACCTGACTTGGGGCCTGCTTTTGCGGCTAAAACAGGTTTTTGATGGGCCGAAGGCAGATGACTAGGATGAAACCCACTGGATAAAATTATTGTTTCATTACTTTTAGCTGTTCTTTCGACAAAAGCCGCATGATCACGAAAGATAGTATCAGCAGTTGCTTCACAATCATTCCGTATTGCAATAGCCACTCGATCACCATTAAGGGCATTAAGGTAGGCCGCTTCAAGAGCATCAACTGCTGCGGTAGATGTTTCTATCGGCACATCCGGTGCGTTAAAGATCGGATTGGTAATAAATGCTTGAAGTACAAAGCGGTAAAAACTGATTTTCTCCGATATATTAAGCCTTATAAAATCGTACAACACTTTTATCATTAGCATTTCATGCTCCTGTATTAGATTTAAGAGTCATCAGTGTAGTCCTATTTATTTAAACTTGTTGTTTATCTCATAATACTTCGTCAGTACAAAGCTTCACTTGATGAATTTTGATCTACACCCGGGTTATTCAAAGCTGTACTTGAGGTGTGCAGCTCGATACTTCGTCTATGCAAAGTTGCACTTGATGTATGAGAGCCTGGATTTAGGCTTTTTCTTTGTTGCACAGGACCAATGCAGACCTTAGGTTCAATGATGCAACGTTATATTCGAGCAGCGCAGGTCGATACCTCGGTTGTGCAAAGCTGCACTCGCGGTGTGAGAGTCTGTACTTGGGCTTTTTCTTTGTTGCACAGAACCAGTTAGGGTTGTTATAGCACCTGTGCAACTTTGCAAAGCTGATTGCAGCGTTGTAAAGCTGAGTCAAGATATGAAAACTTGCTACTCTGCTTGTTTGGCGCTCTGTGCAGGTAGATATACTCGATGTCACGCCTGTTATTTAATGCGTACCGACAGGAGGGCGATTATTCTGACATTTGAAAGCTAACCCAGTTGTATAACTAAGCCTAAGCTCTACTCTCTTTAACCATAGCCAAAGCAACGGCCTCAGCGACTTTAATACCATCTACAGCAGCTGAGAGTATACCGCCCGCATAACCCGCGCCCTCCCCAGCCGGATATAATCCTCGGGTATTGATACTTTGAAAGAATTCATCACGCTTGATACGAATCGGCGATGAAGTACGTGTTTCAACCCCTGTCAATACCGCGTCCGCCATTGCAAAGCCTTTTATTTTTTTATCAAACGCAGGTAATGCTTCTCTTATGGCTGTAATCGCATACTCCGGTAATGCCGTACTTAAATCACCTAAATGTACTCCAGGGGTATAAGAAGGTTGGACAGAACCTAAAACACTTGAGGGTCTATTCGCCAAGAAATCCCCCACCAACTGCCCCGGTGCCTGATACGTTTCACCGCCTAACTTAAAGGCTCTCTGTTCTAATTGACGTTGAAGATCAATCCCTGCCAAGGGATGCCCCGGATAATCATCCGGTGTAATACCCACCACAATACCGCTATTCGCGTTACGTTCGTTACGTGAATATTGGCTCATGCCATTCGTCACTACATGCCCTGCCTCTGAGGTTGCCGCAACTACCGTGCCCCCAGGACACATACAAAAACTATAAACCGCCCGACCGTTTTTACAATGATGAACCAATTTATAATCCGCCGCACCCAATAGAGGGTGACCCGCATTATTACCAAATCGACATTGATCAATCAGCGACTGAGGGTGCTCAATCCGAAAACCAATTGAAAAAGGTTTGGCTTCAATATACACGCCCTGCTCATACAGCATCTTAAAAGTATCCCTAGCACTATGACCCACTGCCAATACCACATACTGACTGCTTAAGGTTTCACCGTTTGCCAAGATAACCCCGGTAACTCTGCCTTGAGTAATGTTAAGTTGATCAACTCGACTTTGAAAACGAATCTCGCCACCTAAAGATTCTATCGTGGCTCGAATTTGTTCAACCATGGAAACCAGTCTAAAGGTACCGATATGGGGCTTACTGACCCTTAATATCTCTTCAGGCGCACCCGCTTTTACAAATTCAGTCAGGACTTTTCGACCATAATGATTCGGGTCTTTAATCTGTGTATACAACTTACCATCAGAAAAAGTACCCGCCCCGCCTTCACCAAACTGCACATTCGATTCTGGATTAAAAATACTTTTACGCCATAAGCCGAAAGTATCTTTAGTCCGTTCGCGCACTTCTTTACCACGCTCTAAAATAATGGGCTTAAAACCCATTTGCGCGAGAATTAAACCGACAAATAGCCCACAAGGCCCGGTGCCAATCACAATCGGTCTATCCGCTAATTTTGCAGGCGCTTGGGTAACAAAACGATAGCTTGTATCCGGTGTTAAGGATAAATGTGGGTCTTCACTTTTACGTGCTAATAATCCAGCTTCATTTTTAAGTTCAACGTCCAAGGTATAAACCAAACTGATATCATTACGCTTTCTGGCATCATGCCCCTGACGAAAAACGGTATAACTCAATAACTCAACTGCTGGAATTCCCAGTCGATTAAGGATGGCAGTTTTAATAGCACTTTCAGTATGGTCTAGAGGAAGTTTAAGTTCAGTGATTCTAAGCATGTTTATTAATCCAACAAGACAATAA
>Ga0194061_1001326_pt1 | contig 14501 bp, 18 predicted proteins | sample SepL2221m_MetaG_FD_163423 | JGI IMG/M metagenome (GOLD analysis project Ga0194061, IMG submission 163423) | Anoxic zone freshwater microbial communities from boreal shield lake in IISD Experimental Lakes Area, Ontario, Canada - Sep2016-L224-21m | ecosystem: Environmental > Aquatic > Freshwater >...
CTTCGGTAGCAGGAAGATCATGCACAGAACTAAATGAAGGAAGGCGATGGATTGGAGTTGGATAGTAAACATCGCAACCCACTCCGCCAGCCTTAATCAACTCAATGGCCTTATCGCGCGCTTCGCTCGTCACGCCATCAAGGCGAATCGTGTATTGGTGATAGGCATGCTCTGAACCAGGTCGAACGAATGGTGTGACAACGCCTTTGAGGTTGGCATTCAAATAAGCGGCGTTGGCGCGGCGTTGCTCGGTCCATGCCTTGACCTTGGTAACTTGAACGCGGCCGATAGCAGCATGAATATCAGTCATGCGATTGTTAAATCCGACAATCTCATTGGCATAGCGGATGACTCCACCTTGATTGCGCAACATACGGCTCTGGTGCTCGATATCGGCATCGTTGGTGACGATCATTCCACCTTCACCTGATGTCATGTTCTTGGTTGGATAGAAAGAGAAGGAAGCGACAGCGCCCCATTCCCCAGCCATGCGACCGTTGAGTGAGGCGAGGTGAGCCTGCGCCGCATCTTCAAATATTGTGAGGCCGTGCTTCTTACCGATCTCCTCAAAACGATCCATATCTGCCATATGCCCATAGAGGTGCACGGGCATGATCGCCTTGGTGCGCGGGGTAATTAATGATTCGACATGATCTGGGTCAAGGTTGAAGGTCTTCTTATCGATATCACCAAAGATTGGGATTGCTCCGGCAAGCGCGACCGAGTTAGCGGTGGCTGCGAAGGAGAAAGAGGGAACGATTACTTCATCGCCCGCTTTGATACCCGCTGCGATAAATCCCAGATGGAGGGCTGAGGTACCAGAGTTAACAGCGATGCAACGTCGTCCTCCAACAAATTGCGCGAACTCCTCTTCAAAGGCTTTGACCTCGGGACCTTGCGCCATCATTCCGCTGCGCAGAACGCGATCTACTGCGGCGCGCTCTTCGTCACCGATAATTGGACGGGCTGCTGGAATCAATTGACTCTTCTCTCCACTAGATTTCTAGATTCTCTATTAAAAAATTTTGCGCTACACAATCCCATAATTATTCTGCTACCAGCTCGTTCTCGGAAATCAGTCGGTATTCGCTCTGATCCTGCGGGCAACGGAAGCGATTATCGCCGATATCTTCCAGAGGAACCCCGGCGCGACCCACCCAGCGGATCCGCTTTGCGGGAACCCCGGCTACCAGGGCGAAATCTGGAACATTCTTTGTGACTACGGCACCAGCGGCCACTAAAGCCCACTTGCCAATGGTCACGGGGGCGATGCAGACGGCACGCGCTCCAATACTGGCACCATCATGGATGGTTACTCCCACGGCATCCCAGTCACTTCCGCTCTTGAGCGAGAGGTCGGCATTGACTGCACGGGGAAATTGATCGTTGGTGAGAACTGCAGCTGGACCTATGAAGACTCCATTGCCGATCTTTGCTGGCTCGTAGACCAGGGCATAGTTCTGAACTTTGCAGTTGTCACCCATGGTGACGCCACTTCCGATGTATGCGCCACGACCGATAATGCAGTTAGCACCGAGAACAACTCCATCGCGGATTTGGGCTAAATGCCAGATCGAACTGCCATCTCCGAGAGTTGCCGAAGTATCGACATCGGCGCTTGGGAGGATCTTTACAGCCATAAATGGAAGTCTAGCGGGTCAGCTTCACCATCTCGGCGGCGAATAAGGAGTATTCCCGCTCACTATCGAGGTTGCTACTAGCCCATTTGCGCGCCTGCTCGCGGGTCTGATCTAACTCGGCTGGATTCTGCCGCCAATATTTCAACCGCTCGGCGACGCCTTCTGGGGAACTTTCGATAGCACCCGATCTGCTGAGATTTATCAATTCGACGCAGCGTGGAAGTGGCGAAGAGATCGTCGCAAGTCCAACGCTCATATATTCGTAGAGCTTAGAAGGAACCGCTTCGACAAATGCGGGAGTGCTCTCTAAGAGTGAAAGACCTACCCAGGCGCCCGCCGCTACTTTCCAAGATTCGTGCGGAGCCAGCTTGCCGTGAAAGCGCACTCTTGATTGTGAAGATGGGTTCGCGCGAAACCACTGATCGACATCGACCTGATCAGCAGGTGCGATACCTCCGACGAAATCGAACTCCCAATCGGCCGCAAGTTCTGCGGTACGTAACATCGCCTGCAGCCCTCGGCTCTGGCGCAGATCACCGATGTAGATAGCGCGAGGGTTTGCACCGCGCTCGCCACTCTGGGTCAGCATGGAAGTATCGGGAAGATTACGAACCACTAAACGATTGCGTGCATCAAATGGTGGCACCTGCACATCCGCAACGGTTGTTAAATCGGCACGCTTGGCGAACCAGAGCGCAGACTTGGTATCGCTCTTGGCGATCCAACCCAGAATTCCAAAGTAATTGCTGGCCCAAGCGCGGTCATTGAGGAGGCGGAGATAATCTTCAAAGAAATCTACCGCTAATTTGCGGCGCCATAATTTTGTCTGAGCATAGGCTGGCGCGACTGCTTCTGGGGAGATGGCGTAAGTGACACGACCGCGCGCGCGGATCACAAATAGGCGTGAGCGATAATAGCGCGCGAGCAAATTTGAACGACGCCAAGGTGCAGCAAACCAGGAGCGACGAATGAAGAGGCGTTGTGAATTTTCTGTCGTTGTGGGTGCATCTTTCGCGAGCCCCGGGGCAAAGATTTCGACGCTTAATCCGGCGCGCAGCAAGGCTCTTGTTAGACGATGAAGCCTGGCATCCGCGAGATTTGCTCCCGAAGAGATGATCGAGATATCGATTTTTTGTGACATCTGATCGCTTCCTTACATATCTTCGTAGTTGGAAGGCAACGAACCAACGTTAAGAAACTTCAGGTAACCATCAACAATTTCTTCGGGTTTGCCTTTAGCGACCATGGCGCCTTTATGCATCCAAATTGCGGTGTCGCAGAGATCGGTGACTGTTGCAAGAGCGTGAGAAACAATGAGGATGGTGCGGGCTTCAGCGCACAATTGGCGCATCCGCTCGAATGACTTCTCTTTAAATGCAGCATCTCCGGCAGAGAGCGCTTCATCCAGCAGCAAGATATCTGGTGTCATGCTGACAGCCACCGCGAAGGAGAGGCGACCATACATTCCGCTGGAGTAGGTGCGAACAGGTAGATCGATAAAACCATCGGGAAGCGCGGCAAATTCCGCGATCTCATCGGTCTTTTCCGCGATCTCATCCATATTCAATCCAGAGGCAAGTCCACCCAAAATAATGTTATCTCGACCGGAGAGAGCTGGGTTGAAGCCAACGCCAAGTGCCAGCAGAGTTGAGATTTTACCGTTTACGATTACTCGCCCCTCAGTAGGAGAGAGAATGCCTGCGATACAACGCATTAACGTCGATTTGCCAGCTCCATTTGATCCAACAATTCCAAGTACAGATCCATGGGGAACGTCGAGGGTAAGCCCTTTCACCGCTTCGATAATTCGAGTGCGCTCTTTCTGTTTCAGGCTGGCACGCATAAGGGCGTTCTTCATCGTCCGCTTCGCTTCCAGACTCACCTTGTAAGTGATTGAAAGATTTTCGATGCGGATTGCCAGGTCGTCTGGCATCACTATTGGAGACTTAGAGGCGGATCGCAAAGTCACGCTCCCTTGAAATGAAGAAGTAGCCGCCGACTACGATTGATGCAACGGCCCAGAGTATGCAACCCAAGATAATTGGTTGGGTAAGAGATTCGCCGCTTACCCATACGCGCGAGGTCGCGTTGAGAACAGGTCCCAAGGGATTGATCCATAACAAGATTTTCATATTTCCACGCAAACTACTTGGCAGCCACAAGACGGGGGAGAGGTACATCCAGATTCGCGTGATGTACGTGAGCAATTTTGTGGTGTCACGGAAATATACATTGAGCGTTGCAAAGACGAGCGCCAATCCAAATCCAGTTAAACCAGTACAAATTAAAATGAAAGGAATCCAGAGGAAATTCCAGGTCCATCCTGGAACGATCGTTGTTGGGTATGCCCATTTACCTGCTACGAGTACGAAGATGTAGACGGGAATAGTTGGTAAAAATTGTTGGAAAGATTGAATGGCAGATGAGAATGGAAGAAGCGCGCGGGGGAAGGCTTGATTCAAAATGAGGCGGCCACCCGATGTAATGGAGAGTGCTCCGGCAGTTACGCAGTTCTGGGCAAAGTAGAAGGTGAAGAGTCCGATTAAAAGGTGGTCCAACCGGGTCATTCCCGAGACGGATCCGCCCGGGCGGATGATGGTCACGACCAGGTAATAAACCATGCCCAACAAGAGGGGGTTGAGCACGAGCCAGACCTTGCCTAAGCGAGAGTCGAGGTACTCGGCCTTATCGCCAAATCGGGCAAGCTCTGATGCAAAGGCGCGCCTAGTCCAAAATTCCTTGAGGTAAGGGATGAGCGGAGGAAGGGATGCGCGATGAGGTTCGAAAACCTGAATCTTCGGTACGAATCCTTCGTTCACGGGCATAGGGGTAAGTGTGCCATCCCAAGCCCCCTTCTATACACAGGCAGGAGTGTGAGGCCGAGCGCGCCCGGGCGCAGGTGAGCAGAATCCCCACATTCGGGCGGTCCACTACTGCCTATAACTATGAAAGGTGAAATACCAAATGGATGTACTCCAGAAGAAGGTGGCCCCCGTCGGGGCCGGAAAGAAATGGTTCACTCGCACTGTGAGCATCGCTCTCCTCGGTGCTCTTGTGCTTCCTGCAGTCGTAGAGAGCAGTGGGGCGCTCGCTGCCACCAAATCGACGACAGTGAAGAAGGTCGCCGCCAAGAAGGCGCCAGTCAAAAAGGCAGCGGTCAAAAAGGTAGCGGTCAAAAAGGCAGCGGTCAAAAAGGTAGCAACAAAGCGCGCTGCGACGAAGAGAGCAGCAGTGAAGGGAACTACTGCGAAGAAGGTTACTTCGAAGAGGGCGCCAGCGAAGCGAGCAACTGCGAAGAAGGTTACCTCGAAGAGAGCACCGGCGAAGAGATCTACAACCAGGAAGGCGCCAGTGAAGAAGTTAACTGCGAAGAGCGCAGCCATCAAGAAGGATTCCGTGGCGAAGGAGCCAACGAAGAGCGCAGCCATCAAGAAGGATTCCGTGGCTAAGGAGCCAGCTAAGTTAGCTGCTCCAGGAGCAGAGAGTGCAGCAGTGGCAGCCGGAACCGCGGCAGGTGTTGCAGTCTCCAAGGAGATGGCGGGCAAGAATTCTGTCGCAGAGAAAGTTGCTGCAAAGAAAAGCGCTACAAAGAAAAGTGCCAAGAGCGTGACTGCCAAGCCATTGAAGAAGATGCGAATGCGTCGCTTTCATCTCAAGCCATAAAGAGTTCGGCCTAACAGCCCCCGGGTGAGAGATATGAGAGATATGGGTTGAGACTTGGATACTTTATTTGCATCCGGTGGTGAGATTACCCTCCTGCCGAGTCAATGCGAGTGCCAAGTCTCATCCTCTGCAGATTCCGACTTATTAAGCGTAATTGATTCTAGATTTACAGAAAATAAACGATTGAGAGAACTGCTTTCCACTTGTGGGAGCAGTGGATAGGGAGTAACTTCTTGATATGGAGATCATCTTTCATACTCGCAATGCTGTACTCGCCGAAGATTTTCGCTCCATCGCCTCAGATAAGCTAAAAACGCTGCAACGATTTAGTGTCGCCATCGGGGGAATAAAGGTAGAAATCATTCATGAACCTAATCCTCGATTTGGCAAGACATCCCATTCGGTAACTCTCTCGACGCAGGGGAGCGGTCCATTTCTTCGTGCAGACGGTCAGGCATTTAATGATCTCGCTGCCTTTGATCTTGCAGTGAAAAGCCTAGAGTTGCAGCTGCGCAAGGCTCACGAACGGATCAAAGAGATCCCTCACGAGTCGCTACGCGAAGCCAAGGGTTAGCCGCTAACTCTTAGGTACTAATACCTAACGACTAGCACTTCAGAACCTGACTCTTTACTTCAGAACCTGACTCTTTACTTCAGAACCTGACTATCAGTTCCGTCGTGCTCTCTGCCATTTACTTAAGGCAGTGGCCCTACATACTTGGCATAGCCTTTCTCCCAATTTGTTAAAAAGATTGCTTGCCCGGTCTTAAGGGTGATTTGTCCCGCACAAACTAATTGATGTATGCGATTTTCCAATTGATCTTTGAGATAAGCACTCAATTTGATATTGCGCGGCTGCGGGAAGAGATTGAGTGGGCTCGACGGATTGCCACCGACTTCCAGTGGCACGATGTGATCTTCTTCGTAATTCTTCATGTTGAGATCGCCATCGAGGTTATATCCCGATTGCAGTTGGGAATATTTAAGTTGGTTTGTGTAGGAAACCGGCGGGCGGACAGTCTTTGTCCAGCCTGATACACAGATTGTGCTGCGAATATTTCTTTGATTGACAGCGGGGTTTATAGCGCCCGGAGTTAACTTTGTATTGGGGAGTCCCGAGTTTGCCGAGTAGGTAGCGGCTCCACATGCTGATAATCCGAAGGTGGCCGCCAGAATAAGACTGCTAGCAATTACTAGGGAATTTCTTGAGGTTCGCCTTAAAAGGGTGGACTCCCAAAGGCTAAGAGCGGGTCTAGAAACTACGGGCATTGATATCCGAATTCACTTAAAACATTGGGCGGAACGGTTCCGCATCCGACGAGTGCAGTTCCAAAATCGATAACGCTCCAGTGGCCATCCTTCACAGTAGCAAAACCGGTAGCGATATCTGTTACGGGTAGGTAGGGAACTGTGGTGAAGATAATCCATTGTGGATCAACGACTGAACTTCGCATATTAACGACCGCCCCGAAGTATTGATCCCCTTGCATCTCAGCTTTGACGACATTCTTAACGAGATCCAGACTGGTTGCTTGCGGTACCAATTTCCCACCCTTATATCGATTGAAGTAAGGCACTGGGTTGTTGGGATATTGACCTAAGAGGCTCCACGGCACGATCACCTGAGCCAGTTGACCCTTCGTGGGGTTGGGCCACTGCATAAACCAACCTGCATCGGTATCAATACCAGCAGGCAATTTCCCCGAGAGTTGAGCTTTAAGTGCCGCGGTTTCCCAGTTGACCATCTGGGGATGATTCGCTCCAAAACTGGAGACCAAGAGATTGATTCCGGTAACCAACGAATTATTAGCGGGTCTGGCATCGCCTGAAGGCGCTCCGCATCCAGAGAGCAGAAGAACGCCAACGACTATCGATGCGATGCCGCTGAAGGAGCGTTTACTTTTAGCCACGCCCCGATAGTAATCCCTGCATTGCTAACTAATGTCCTTCCAACAGTGCACCCCTGGAGGACTCACCTTTTCCACAGGCTGATGTTATCCCCAGCGCAAATGTATGACCCAAATCCACGACGCTTCCTAGAGTTTCCTGAGCATGTGAATGACTCTACAAATGAATTTGGCCCACTGGCTGGATTGATGGCAGATCCAACGATCGAAGAGATCTGGATCAACTCGCCGCATCGGATATTCATTGCGCGCACCGGGGTCAGCCAACTCACAAATATGGTCCTCAAACAGGAAGATGTTCGCGATCTGGTGGAACGGCTTCTGATGTGGGGTGGACGGCGACTAGATCTCTCCCATCCCTTTGTCGATGCCAGGTTGCCAGATGGAAGCCGGTTACATGTAGCAATCCCTGATGTGACCGCTACGCATTGGGCGGTAAATATTCGCAAGCACCTGATCCGCGGAAAGTCTCTGACCAATTTGTGCGAACTTGGGGTGATGACTCCTGCAATCGCCGATTACTTAGCTCGGGCGGTGCACGAGGGCCTAAATATTCTGGTCAGTGGATCAACCCAGGCGGGGAAGACCACGCTCCTTAATGCCCTTGTAAGTGCAACACCACTTCATAGTCGAGTAATAACTATCGAGGAGGTCTTCGAGCTCAAGCCACAACTTCCCGATTGCGTGGCCCTGCAAACTCGCCAGGCTAATTTGCAGGGCGAGGGGGAGATTCCGCTTCGCAAATTAATTAAAGAGGCGCTGCGAATGCGTCCGTCTCACCTGGTTGTTGGAGAAATTCGGGAGGCCGAGGCGCTCGATCTATTGATCGCTCTCAACTCAGGGTTGCCCGGAATGGCGACGATACATGCCAACTCCGCTCGCGACGCCATCGCTAAGTTGCAGACTCTGCCTTTGTTAGCGGGTGAAAATATCTCGTATCAATTCGTTGCCCCGATTGTTGCAGCGACCATTGACCTCATTGTTCACACCACAATCTTGCGCGATAGTGGCGAGCGACGCATCGTTGAGATATCTCATGTGACCGGACGAATTGAGAACGATCGCGCAGAGATTGAGACGCTCTACGTCTATCGCAAAGGTAGATACGAGGCGGGGCTCGGCGATCCCATGCGCATCTTTACACCGACTCGATCGGGGATGACGGCATGATACGAAAAGGCGAAAAGCTATCCATAAAGCGGAGTCAACTTCTCCTCTCTGCTTTGGCTGGATTCGTGCTCGCGGATTTGGTAATTGGTTCTGCCGTTCTCGCCCTTCCGATTGCCGCACTCTCCCCAGCGCTCCCTCTCTTTCTCCAGAAGAGACGTGCGCAGCGAAGGCAAGCTCAACTTGCGGGGCTATGGCCAGAACTTCTCGATCATATGATCTCTGGATTGAGATCTGGGCTATCTATTGCCGAAACCCTGGCGGGGCTAGCCATTCGAGGTCCCGAGATATCCCGTCCTATCTTTAAAGAGTGCCAAGCTCTTTTACGTTCCGGTTCCGATATTGAAAGAGTTTTTCAATACATCAAAGTTGAATTTAATGATCCAGTGGCTGATCAAGTTTGTGAGGTGCTGGATTTTGCGCGAGGGACAGGGAGCCGTGATACTGCAATAACCCTTCGGACGTTGGGGGACTTTATCCGGAGTGATATTGCGGTACGCGGTGAGATAGATGCAAAGCTGGGTTGGGTAAAGAATTCCGCCGTGGTCGCTGCAATAGCGCCCTGGATCCTGCTCGTAATTCTTTCAACCCAGCCCAGCACCCTGCAGGCATTTTCGACCGGAACTGGAAATCTCATTCTTCTCTTGGGTATAGCGCTGAGCGCCATCGCCTACCTGTGGATGTCGCGTGTTGGGCGGGTGCAGGGAATTCCACGGATCTTTCTCGAGGAGAGCGCGTGAGGCTGCTAATTGCGCTGATTGCTATCAGCCCGATCATGGGTCTTACCCTCTATGTTTTATGGCTGGAATTTCGCCAAGAGATCGTCACTGGTTACAACGATTTCTCATATAGAACTGCGACTAAGAAGTCACGGCGGCAGATCGAAAGGGAGTTTCCACTTGTCGTTGAGCTATTTGCAATCTTGTTGGCTGGAAATTTGAGTCCAGCGACCGCGCTCGACCATATAAGTCGGAGAACGAGCGGAGAGTTCTCTCTTCTCTTACGAGATACGGTCAGCGAGATTCAAAGCGGCGCAAGTTTTTCGCAAGCGCTTGATCTGTTGAGCGCGAGAATCCAATCACCGCTGGTCCGCAGATTCTGTGATTCTTTGATGATTGCGGTGGAGCGGGGTTCACCGCTAGTAGATGTGGTCAATCGTCAAGTAGAAGAGGTCCGTAACGAGGAGCGTTCGCGCCTCTTAGCCGCAGCGGGCAAGGCCGAGATCGCACTCATGATTCCAGTGGTATTCCTCATCCTTCCCATCTCAGTTCTCTTTGCCCTCTGGCCCTCCTATTTTGCGCTGGGAAGGAGCGCGGGCTTCTAAGCAAGTTGATAATGAAAGTGATTCAACGAGAGTGATTCAACGAGAGTAATTCAACGAGAGTGAGGAGAGAAAATGTTCAATAAAGTTAGGAAATTGGGACTGCGGATTTCCCAAAAGTGGCTCGACCGATCAATTTACATCTTTCAAGTGCTGCGGGACGAACGCGGAGATGTTCCAGGCTGGGTCCTAGTGGTTCTCATGACCACTGGGCTAGTAACAGGGATCTGGACGCTGGCAGCTCCTCGAATCGAATCAATACTGCGTAACTCCTTGGATTCGATGAATGGGATTCGGTGAAAGCACTCATTCGCGTTCTTGGCGACGACCGCGGTAACTTGGAGAGCGCACTCACCTTGATACCGCTGATGATCCTCTTTCTCACCGTTTCTCAGGTTGGTATCGCCGTCTACTCGAGGGATACCTATGCCCAGATGACTCAAGGGGCGGTTGCTTACACCGCGATGGGCGCCTCATCGCCGCAAGTAGATTCAATTTCAGGCGCTCCCGGAACTTTCAAATGGAGTGCTCCTCCCATTGCGCTGCCACTTCCCGGTGGTGGTTCTATCTTGGTCGGCCAGCGCCAGATTCAGACTCCTGGGGTGACACCTCTGGTGCCCGGCGGCGAGAGATTCTCTACAACGGGAGTCGCGGTACAAGAGTGAATCGCGCAAAACCAAGCAGGGTGAATGCGCGCGGTGCAAGAGTGAATCGCGCTCCGATACGCTTTTTGAAATACATAATGGCGATGCGAGATGAATCGGGGAGCGCCATCATTGAATTCGTCGTGCTCGCTATTCCACTGATGATCCCGATCATCATTTATCTCGGCATCGTTCATGAGAATTCAGTTATTAAGAACGACCTTCATAATCTTGCGAGGCAGAGTGCGCGCGCTTTCATCACCAGCTCGAGTGAGAGTTATGAAAGTGCCAGAGTGCAAAGCATCGCGGATCTCTTTGAAACTCGAATCTTGCGACCAGATGGAATTTCGGAGATCCCAACTGTAACCGTGGAATGTTCTGCCTCGCCCTGTTTGACACCTGATTCCAGAGTGAAGGTAACGGCTTCCCTTACCCACGTAAGGAATAGATTCTCTGGAATCTTTAGATTTATCACCGCTCCTCGCGTCCAATTTTCTGCCAGCGATGTTCAGATAGTTGATGCGTGGCGCTGATGCTCGATAAATTCAAAGGGAATCTCCGCGACGAAAGTGGCAGCTTGGTCATTCTGGTCTTCGCACTCTTCCTCTTGCTGCTTACAGCTTCCCTTGCCCTAGTTGATATCTCTGACAACTTCCTCGCAAAGCGGCAACTCATTGAAATCGGTGAGGTGGCAATTACTCGCGCTGCTCACCAAATTTCACTCTCGCGCTATTACTCTGGAAATATTCTTATGGATACTTCGGGCTCTGACGTCACTCAATTTCGCATCCCAATCGATTGCCCCGCAGCGCGCAGTGGCTTCGTAGATGAGATTTCCGCCGCCTCATTGCGTGGCTCACCTATCTCGATAACCGGCTGGAGTTGCGTGGGAGATGAGGTAACCGGAACCATCTCCGCTCAAATTCCCATATTGCTCAAATTGCCACTGGGGATCGCTTCAAACTCGACAAAGATCTCCTCCACCGTGGGAGCAACTTCGATAATCGGGGGAGTCAGGGGATAAGTGACCCTGCCCCGAACCATTACTCTTGAGCCATGGCTGCCCGCGATTACTTACAAGAGGTGAAACTGCTCGACGCCACCCTTGTAAGTATTGAAAAGGTGCTCGATCTACCAAAATTGAAGGCTGATGCAATCACTTTAGAGGCAGAGGCCAGTGCGCCAGATCTTTGGGATGATCCCGAGAAAGCCCAAGTGGTCACCAGCAAACTCTCCAGGGTCCAGGCCACCCTCAATCGCATGACCACCATTCGCCGCCGCTTGGAGGATGTACCCGTTCTCTTGGAATTGGCCGCTGAAGACAATGATCAAAAAGCCCTGCTCGATGCTGGATTGGAACTTGATGCAGTCACGCGCGCGATCGGAGATTTAGAAGTTCAAACCCTTCTCAGCGGGCAATATGACGAACGCGATGCGCTCATGACAATTCGCTCAGAGGCCGGCGGCGTAGAGGCAGCCGATTGGGCTGAAATGCTAAGTCGAATGTATTTCCGCTATTGCGAGCGCAATGATTACAAGGTAGATGTCCTAGAAACTTCCTACGCTGAAGAGGCCGGTATCAAGTCGACCACTTTTAGAATTAGCGCTCCTTATGCATACGGAAAGCTTTCGGTCGAGCAAGGAACTCATCGCTTGGTTCGCATCTCGCCCTTCGATTCACAGAGCCGCCGCCACACCTCATTTGCAGGGGTTGAAGTAGTTCCCGTAGTTGAGCAATCGGATCACATAGAGATTGACGAGAAAGAGATTCGGGTGGATGTTTATCGTTCATCGGGTCCTGGCGGACAGGGTGTAAACACAACCGACTCGGCCGTTCGCATCACCCACCTCCCCTCGGGAATTGTGGTCTCCTGTCAGAACGAACGCTCGCAGATTCAGAATAAGGCGACCGCGATGGCTGTCTTGCAGTCGAAACTGTTGGAGCGCCGCCGCCAAGAGGAGCGCGCACGTATGGATGCTCTTAAGGGCGATAACTCTGGTTCCTGGGGAAATCAGATGCGCTCCTATGTCCTCGCCCCGTATCAAATGGTTAAGGATCTGCGCACCGATTATGAGGTGGGAAATCCCGCGGGAGTACTCGATGGCGACCTCGAAGGATTTATTGAAGCTGGTATTCGCTGGAGGATGAGCGGCAGCAAGGGGTAATTGGCGCACTCTCAGCACCCGATATGTCCGACTTTATGTACTTTTTCACATCCGATCTGAGCCCAATCTCCCTAAGTTAGGCGCGCTACCAAACTAAACTGGCGGGGTACCCTCGCCCTAGCGTCCACACTCCAGGAGTCTTTAGTGATCAAATTTGAGAACGTCACCAAGATTTACCCGAAGCAGGATAGAGCGGCACTTGATCGGGTTGACCTGGAAATCCTCAAGGGGGAGTTTGTCTTCCTCGTAGGCCTATCGGGTTCGGGCAAGTCCACCTTCCTCCGCCTGGTGCTCCGCGAAGACCAGCCAACGAGCGGAAATATCATCGTCGCTGGCAAAGAGTTAGGCACTCTCGCCGCGCACAAAGTCCCTGAACTGCGCCGCCAAGTTGGAACCGTCTTCCAAGATTTTCGCCTGCTGCCAAACAAGACCGTTGTAGAGAATGTGGCTTTCACTTTGCACGTTCTTGGCTACTCCCAAAAGGAGATCAATCGCGAAGTACCAGAGGTACTTGAGATGGTTGGATTAGAAGAGAAGGGCGAGCGCAAGCCCAGCGAACTCTCCGGTGGAGAACAACAGCGCGTGGCAATCGCGCGTGCGTACGTCAGTCGCCCCATGATTTTGATCGCCGACGAACCAACTGGAAATCTCGATCCAGCCACGAGTGTTGGCATCATGAAGTTGCTAGACAGAATTAATCGCGATGGAACCACAGTTGTCATGGCCACCCACGATGCGGGTATCGTCGATCAGATGCGTAAGCGAGTGATCGAACTAGAAAATGGTCACGTCATTCGTGATCAGGTGCGCGGTGTTTATGGATATACCGGTTGAGTCGATGAAAAGCGTTAGTGCAAAGAAGTTCAATGAAGTAAAGAAGTTCAATGAAGTAAAGAAGTTCAATGAAGTAAAGAAGTTCAATGAAGTAAAGAAGTTCGCTAACGCAGGGGAGAGGTAAAGATGCGCGCAGGTTTCGTATTTAGCGAGGTCCGTATCGGGCTACGGAGAAATCTCACTATGACCTTTGCCGTTGTTATTACCGTTGCAATCTCATTAACGCTGCTCGGCGTTGGTCTCCTCGCCAACTCGCAGGTGCGCGTAATGAAAGATTATTGGTACAACAAGATTGAGGTCTCTGTCTTTCTTTGCGGTTCCCTTTCGCAATCACCATCGTGTTCGGGTGGACCCGTTACATCGGCGCAGCGGAATGCGATTCAGACCGACTTGAAGTCATTGCCAGTTGTTCAAACTGTTTATTACGAATCACAGGCACAGGCGTATCAACATTTCCAAGAGCAATTTAAGGGATCTGCGATTGCACAGAATGTAACTGCTGATCAATTACCAGAGAGCTTTAGAGTTAAGTTGCAGGATCCAACTCAATTTAGTGTTATCCAAAGCGCATTTGCGGGACGTCCAGGTGTGGATACTGTGCAAGATCAACGCCAGATACTCGATAAGTTCTTTAAGTTGCTTGGAGTTCTTCGCGATGGCGCCTTGCTCATCGGTATCGTCAGCGTGCTCACGGCTGCACTTCTCATCAGTAATACCTTGCGCCTTGCTGCATTTAGCAGGCGGCGTGAGACGGGCGTAATGCGCCTCGTTGGAGCATCATCGTTCTCCATTCAACTCCCATTCCTTCTTGAAGGCTTGATATCAGCGCTCTTGGGTTGGGCGGTTTCCGTAGGTTTGTTGTCAGGGTTCAAGACGCTAGTTGATGCCAAAGTGGCGCCGCTGCTCTCATTCACCCGCTTCTTTAGGTGGTCGGATGTCTGGGTTGCCTCCTCTGTGCTTCTCGGGGTGGGCTTAGTTGTTTCGGCTATTGCCTCGGTTCTCACACTCCGTAAATACTTAAGAGTCTGACGCTTCCTTAAAGAATAGATATGGTTCATAACTCTTCCGATGGCGAAAATGGAGCCACCAGCAACGGAGCCACCAGCAACGGAGCCACCAGCAACGGAGCCACCAGCAACGGAGCCACCAGCAACGGAGC
>Ga0194061_1001328_pt1 | contig 14485 bp, 15 predicted proteins | sample SepL2221m_MetaG_FD_163423 | JGI IMG/M metagenome (GOLD analysis project Ga0194061, IMG submission 163423) | Anoxic zone freshwater microbial communities from boreal shield lake in IISD Experimental Lakes Area, Ontario, Canada - Sep2016-L224-21m | ecosystem: Environmental > Aquatic > Freshwater >...
CTCAACAAAGCCAATACCTTCTAGAACGCTTGCCGCGAAATCTTCTCGCCTTGAAGAGACAGACACGCCGTAAAAGCCGCCTCTCAGATCTGGACGCCAAAGGGGTGCCCTCTCACCATCGATGTATGGAAGGAAGATAGGCAGATCCTCTGCGGTTGAAAGTACGGCCAGATCTACGAATTCTTCAGAGCTCACTCCAAGGAGTGACGCCGCCCATTCAACTGAACTACCGCTGGATTGAGTCGGACCATAAGTGACAGACAGAGGTGAACAAGTATTCGGAATGACGTAGAGCTGTCCGCCATCCATTGGAGGAGTCGCACTAGAAGCACCTACGACCGCTGATGTCCCGGTAATGATGAATGAGGTTGGATCGGTCATCACTCCCATTGCGACCATCCCGCACATCGCATCCGACCACCCAACGCTGACCGGAATACCTTCTGGAAATCCAAAGTAATGTGAAGCCTGCGAGGTGAGGGTTCCCCTGCTTTCGAATCCATCCCTTAATTCCGGCATGACTTCAGCTCCCCATCCGATGAATGCAAGGAGTTTTAGAATCGGGGACCTAGTAAGTACGTTACAAATTCCTTTCGTCGACCAGGGGTCAGAGATTGCTTTTCCAGTTAGGTGAAAACCAATGAAGTCTTTTGGCTGAAGTACCCAACGCGTCATCTTTTGTGTTTGCGGTTCATTCTTTGCAAGCCAGAACAATTTTGCCGGACAAGCGCTCGCCGACCATGGCAATGACGTACCAACAGTGTCGAGAGGATTCTCAAAGCGCTTTTGTAATTCGCTTGCTTCCAATTGCGCCCTGTTATCTTGCCACGTTAGAACAGGTCTGACTGGATTTCCATTTGCATCAATACATACCACCGAGGGTGTATGTCCGGAGAGCCCAATTGCTATGACATCCTTCATTAAATCCGCGTTTGACAGTGAAATCTTGCGCAGGCCTTTTAAATAGTCTTGTGCATCTTGCTCTGCGATTCCACCGTCTTCATAGTGGGTCTTGAGTTTCTCCTCGACTCTTCGCAGGATGTTTCCGTCGAGATCGATAAAGAGCACTTTTATAGACGAGGTCCCAACATCAACCCCAAGAATTACCTCTTTAGTCAAGCCGGCTCCAACGAACGAGCGCATCGCTACGTGAATTTATTCCGGGCTGCAAGGAGGTGCCCAATCCAGGTGCCGTAGGGGGTTCAAGGAAACCATTCTCGTACTTGGGCAGAACAGTAAGCATGTCCGAGTACCAGCCGTAGTAAAAATTCCGCACCATTTCTTGGAGTTCGATGTTAGGGAAAGTCACTCCCAGGTGGGTTCCAACGGTTAAAACAACTGGGCCAGTGCAATCGTGCGGGGCAACTGGAACACCATACGTTGACGCCAGTGTAATAACTTTCGTCGCCTCCGATATTCCACCCACCCAACCAGGGTCGATCATTAAATGATCTACCGCCTGCGATGCTAGGAGGCGGTGATGATCCCATCGTCCGCCCGTGGTTTCCCCGACGGTTAAGGGCGAGTTAATAGATCTTCTGAATCGAATAAGGGCATCTGTGCTTTCATGTCTGAAGGGATCTTCTATCCAAAATGGAGAATATTCTTCGACAGCGTTTGCAATGATCGTTGCAGCAGGAACCGACCAGAGTGAATGCATTTCAAGCATTATGTCGAAATCAGGTCCAGCGGCCTCTCGAGCTCGACGAAATATATTTACAGGCTCAGCAAGATCTGCGCCGAAAATAGTTTGTCCTCCTGATTTCATCGCCGCCTCGTCAAATGGCCAGATTTTCATAGCGGTCATTCCCATAGATTTCAATGATGCAACAAGATCTTCTGGGTTGTTGAGAAAGGCGTAAAGGTCTTCATAATCATTTGAGGTGACCACTCCGAGTTGCGCTTTTCGATTTCGGTCAATATTCGATGATCCCTTTGCGTATCCTGATCCCGCGCAGGTGTTGTAGGCGCGAATTTTGTCTCGGACTTTTCCGCCAAGTAGCTGAAAGATAGGTTGACCTGTAGCTTGTCCAAGAAGATCCCAGAGTGCAATGTCAACTGAGGAAGCTGCGCGCACCGCCACAGATGAGCCGGCAAATCCAATGAAGTCTTGGTGAAGTGTTTCGTGTATGGAATTGATGTTAAGGGGATTCTTGCCCAGTAATCGCGGAGCAACACTTTCGTGAATGAATGCTTCGACTGCTTCAACACCCACGCAATTTTCACCGAGACCAATGAGTCCTTCATCGGTATGAATTTGCAGAAAAAGAATCGCTGGAAATTCCTGAAGGCGGATGGTTTCTAATGCGGTTACTTTCATCAATTCTCCATCGATAAGTGTTGATTTATCTGTGTTTCATGGTTAGTCTCAATTGTCTATTGTTAACGATTTTTGTAGATCGGTCAAGGGGGCGACTGTGGCGCAGGAGGTTAAGAATGTTTCTCTGTCTCGTGAGGAAGTCCTCCAAATCTCCAAGGAAATATTGGAGCTTGTTGGAGCGCCCAGCGACTATGCGCTTTCGGTTGCCGAATCATTAGTTCAGGCACAAGAAGCGGGACATGCCTCCCATGGAATTATTCGACTCCTCGAATATGCAGATTCAGTAAAACGAAAAGTAATTGACCCTAGCGTTCGTCCAACTATTTTTCGTGAGGAAGGGGCAACCGCTGTCATAGATTCTCATTGGGGTTGGGGACAGATAGCGTGCAAATTTGCCGTGAAAGTCGCAGGGGAAAAGGCAAAAGAATTTGGTATCTCGATTGTTTCAATTCAAGGATGCAATCACATCGGCAGACTTGGTGAATACATCGAAATGTTGGCAGCAGAGAACCTTATTTCTATGATGTGGTGCAATGCCGATCCATCGGTTGCTGCATATGGGGGAAAGGACCGACTCTTCGGAACCAATCCTTGGGCCGCAGGTATCCCATCGGAAGATGTCCCCGTAGTCATCGATTTTGCTACAGCAACAAGCGCTGAAGGTAAATTGCGAGTGGCGCGCGCAAACGGCTCTTCAATTCCTATTGGAACCGTCATTGATAAGGAGGGAAGAGACAGCACGGATCCACAAGATTTCTATGATGGTGGAGCCCTCCTTCCCTTTGGAGGACATAAGGGATACTGCATGAGTTTAATGATTGAACTTCTGGGCGGTACTTTGTCGGGCAATCATCCATCGATGAATGCCGGTTACAGTCATGGTTATGGAACTGTTCTAGTCGCTATAGATCCCGAAAAGTTCTTTGGTGGCGCTCTTTTTAGAGCGGAAATTTCTGAGGCCACGAAAAAGATTCGAGGCGCAACCCCAGTAAACCTAAGTCAACCGGTTCTGGTGCCTGGCGATGTTGAAAACATTCAGAGGAAAAAGAATTCCCCGAAGCTCCAGGTTTCAGAATCTATCTGGCAGTCGATTAAAGACTTTAAATCAACTCTTTAATGGTGCCGGCATCTTCATAGGTTTTTTATTAAAGCGAGAGATCACACGCTCTTGACCGCGATCAATATGGGCAAGGATCACTGTTTTAGCTTTGGCCGCTTGCTTCGCTCGAATAATTTCGAGAATTTCGCGATGATCTGGTCCCCAATGCAGGACGTAAGCCTTATTGATGTTGGGATCGGTGGACCACGTGTACACCAAGAGAGAGTGGATCTGGGAACGTAAAACTTCCCATGTCTTTATCAAGCGTTGGTGATGTGACGATTCAAAGACTGCCGAATGAAAATCTAAATCGAATTGACTGACAACCTTTGGAGTTCGCTGCTTTTCGGTGACTTTGGAAAATCTTGTGAGAATCTCTTCCAGGGCTACGAAATCGGCCTCGGTGGCATTCTTGCAGGCCCATTGAATAGCCAAGACCTCAAGGGCTTTTCTCATTGAATACACTTCTTCAATATCTTCTTCGGTCCAAATCGCAACGCGAGCTCCCTTGTGCCGCTCGATGGTTACTAGACCTTCGCGTTCTAGGCGCATGAGCGCCTCGCGAACAGGTCCACGCGAGACACCTAATTGAATCGCCAGACCGTCTTCAGCGATCTTCATACCGGGTTCTAAATCATGTGAAAGTATCGCGTCGCGCAGATCGTCCGTCACTACATCTGAAAGCACTCGTCTTGAGGCAAGTGCCAAACTGTTGGACTTAATTGCCATTTTCTTCCTCAATAATTAATTGTAAATATCAACAGCGTTGTTGTTTGTTAACAACAATAGTGTAGACAGGATAGGACGATTTACATCCCCGGCTAGGTGGAGGCGCGCCTCCGATTCTTGGACGCCCTTAGTAATCCCCAAGGGTTCCACCTGCGTTATAGGCGAGGTTTCCACCGTCAACGGGGAGAATTGAGCCTGTAATCATGGCTGCGGCATCACTCGCTAGGAAGTGCACCGCCGCCGCGATGTCTTCTGGCTCGGCAACTCGGCCTAGGGGGATACCCCGCAGGAGAAGGGCCATTAAGGGCTTGGCTTTTTCTCCCTCGGTCTCGACCCAATGGCGCCACCCCGGGGTGTTTACCGAGCACGGTTGAATGGCATTGACTCGAATCCTAGATTTTGCCCATTCAATCGCTAGCTCTCGGGTGAATTGAATAACCCCGCCCTTAGCGGTGCTGTATGCAAAGTTGCCCCGCCCGATCGCAGAACTTCCAGCAATGGAAGCAATGTTGACCACCACACCGGGCTTTTTGGCTTTTAAGAGCAATTTTGAGAATTCTCTGGCGCATAGAAAGTATCCAGTGAGGCTGATTGTCAGAACTCGATTCCATTCGTCCAAGGTGGTGTCTTGGGGTGGAGTATGAATCCCTGTCGCAGCATTGTTCACCAGAATATCTGCTTGGCCGTATTTTTTTGATATGTAGTCAAAGTAAGAGATGACACTTTTTTCGCTCGTGGTGTCACAGATAAATGTATCGACTTTGGCTCCTAGCTTTTCAAGTTCTGCCTTGCCCGCCATCAGAGCAGATTCATTGATATCTGACATCACGATGGTCGCACCACTAGTCCCAAGTTGCTTGCAAACCGCTAATCCAATCCCGCCGGCCGCGCCTGTAATCGCAACAACCTTTCCAGAGATATCAAAAATAGATGTGCTCATTAATTTCTCCTCTATCTGACACTAGATGGATCTGTGTGACTCTTTGCTCCGTTGGTGACTCTTTGACGAGCTGTACGTTAGTAGGCCATCACTTGTTTGACGGCCTTGATAATCGAAGCAACGGTAGGAATTGCGGCATCTGCCATTGCTGGATTCGCGCTAATTGGCGCACGCGCTCCGCCAACTCGAACGATTGGCCCCTTAAGCGAACTGAAATTGCGCTCGGTAGCAGTGGCTGCAATTTCGGCCGTAATGGAGCCAAATACTGGCGCCTCGTCTAGCACTACGACGCGACCGAACTTTTTAACTGCATCGTTGATCGCTTGCTCATCGAGTGGATAGAGGGTTCGCAGATCAATTATTTCTACGGATACTCCCTCAGCTTCCAATGCTTGAGCTGCCTTTTGTGCAGTCACCAAGGAGTATCCGTAGCTGATAATTACGGCATCGGTTCCCGAGCGAATGCTTTTCGCTTTGCCAAATGGAACGAAGTAATTTTCGTCAGCAATCTCGCCCCGAATACCGGATAACTTCTTATGCATCAAGAAAATAACGGGATCTTCCGCACGAAGAGCGGTCTTAATGAGCCCCTTAACATCCATCGGTGTTGAAGGCACCGCAACTGAAAGTCCGGGCGTTGAAGCGAAGAGTGCTTCTAAAGAGTTGCAGTGGTGTGCCCCGCCAAGCGCTACTCCCGAAGTCGCGCGAATGACCAAGGGAACTTTGCCGTTGAACATGAAGCGAATCTTTGCGGCTTGATTGAGAATCTCATCCATCGCGCCAAACGCGAAATCGATGAAGTTCAGATCCACGATGGGATGGCATCCATACATTGCCGCTCCTACGCCGGCAGCGACCATTGCAGCTTCCGAAATCGGAGAGTCCTTGACTCTTTCGTGACCGAATTCTTGGGCGATTCCCTTTACCTGGGCAAAGTGCCCTCCACGTTCTATGAGATCGGTACCGAGGATAAATATCCCTGGGTTCCGCTTCATTTCTTCGCGAACGCCGGACTGAAATGCTTCCGAGTAGTTTGGATTCTGAACTTTCGGGGCTGTTGTAGGCGCGGTCGTCATAGTTGAACTCCCAACTTTCCTGAATCAATGTCGTCATAAATAGTTGAAATATCGGGCTCTGGTGAAGCGTCCGCAAAAGCGACGGCATCTTCAATTTCAGCGCGAACCGATGCGCGCATCTCATCAATAACGGCTTGGTCGGCATAACCATTTTCGATTACGACGGCTGTGAAATGATCGATGGGATCCTTTGTTGATTTCCACGTGTCAATTTCTTCTTGGGTTCGGTACTGGCCCTTCTCTCCCACGTTGTGACCGTAGTAGCGATAGGTGAGGGCATTGATGAAACTTGGACCTTCGCCATTCAACGCGCGTTCACGGGCCTCAGAAACATATTTCCGAACTTCTAGGACATCCATTCCATCGATGTTGAAGGCTTTCATTCCGAAGCCTTCCGCCCTTTTGGCCAGATCCCCGCCACCTGTTACACGACCGACGAATGTTTCTACGGCGTACTGATTGTTGTCTACTACAACGATTAAGGGGAGCTTCCAAATAACGGCCATGTTCACTGCTTCCCACGTTCTACCGGTGTTCATACCACCATCGCCAATAAAACCTACTGATACTTTCTTGTCACCTTTCTGTTGAATACCAAGGGCGGCTCCCATCGCAATTCCGACTCCAGCCCCGACAATTCCATTGCCACCGAAGTGCCCCTTTGTGACATCACCTAAGTGCATTGATGCACCTCGCCCACCGGAGATTCCTGTTGAACGGGTAAACAATTCCGCCATAATTTCTCGCGAAGTAAAACCTTTCGCGAGAGTGTGGTGATGGGATCTATGAGTTGTAGCTATTACATCAAGTGGTGCTAGTGCGGACAGAACGCCAACCGCCACTGCCTCTTGGCCAGAAGAGTTGTGCATTCCACCTGAAACTTTTCCACGCAGAGATAACTTGTCTGCCGTCTCTTCGAAATCTCTGATGACCATCATCTGACGTAACAAGGCAAGTGATGTTTTCTTATCTGGGATTGTCATGCTTCCACCTCACCTGGGGCTAGAACGACACACAGGGTATTTCCTGCGGGCACCTCATCATTTACTGCGTACATATGTTTTCCAAGAACACCTGATGTTTCTGCGGGTAAGTCGAGGGTTGTTTTATCAGTTTCAATGACGGCGACAATGTCACCGACATTTACCTGATCCCCCGGCTGCTTGAGCCACTCGAGAAGTACAGCGTTATCCATTGCCATTCCTAGGGCTGGCACAAAGATCTCTTCCATCAAACTTCCTCGCTTCTTCTCGGATTTTGCATTTAAAATGGACCAACTGCAAAGAGGCCATTGTGGATCTTTTGCTCTGTAATAAAGGTAAAGACATCATTTAGGCCCCAGTCAATAAGGCGAGGTCCAGAACTCTGCGAATACCAGGCCATGTGAGGGGAGATGAGTAGATTCTTCGTTCGCCTAAGAATCGAATCGAGCGGAAGAGGCTCCTTTTCAAATACATCCAGACCGGCTCCATCTAGATGTCCACTCTCCAGAGCCTCCACGAGCGCATCTTCATCAATCAAACCTCCACGAGAAACATTTACCAAGATCGACCCTTTTTGCATAAGGGCCAATTCGCGCTTTCCAATCATGTGGTGCGTGGCAGGCATATAGGGAGCGTGCATGCTTATGAATTTCGATTTCTCAAGAAGTTCATCCAGATCTTTGACCATCGTCACGCCTGGAATCTCCTCCGTAATTGCGGGGTCGTACCCCAAGACGTTCTCGAAGAAAGGATTCATTTTATGAATAAAGTTTCTGCCGATGCGACCACAACCGATAACCCCAAGAGTTGAATCTTGGAGTGATGCAGTTTCAGCAATCTGAATCGCTGGGAGCCATTGGCCATCGCGCGTGGTCAACGTCGCCTGCAAAACCCCTCGATGAAGTGCGAGCAACATTGCTGCCGCATGATTTGCCACTTCATTGAATGCATAGAGTGGCTGGAAAATGACGGGAACTTTATTCGCTTTCGCTGCGACCAAATCGATGCTATCCAAACCAACTCCAAAGCGACCCAGACATTTCACGGAATCTGGCAACGCCGCGAGTTTCTCCGCTGTCATTTTGTGCAGGCTCACCATGAGGGCGTCGCAACCCTTACTTGTTGCAATCACATCTTCAACAGTTTCAACGGGGCCGTACTTCACTGTAATTCCCAATTTCTTAGCCGGGATAGAGGCCCAATCTGTGTTGCCAAGGGCACCTTCTGCGATCGCTACCGTGATGCTGCTCATTTGACCCCCAGGTGCCGATTGTCTCAAGGAGTTTACTGTATACAATTTACTCCATTAAGGGTAGTGTTCCTTTGTCTTCTTTTCTTCTCTTCAAAGTAAGGAATCCCAATGAATTTACCTTTGCCAATGCCAGGAAAAGTCATAGCTGTGGGGCTCAATTACAAGGACCACGCGGCAGAAGCGGGCGTACCACTGCCCGAAGCGCCGGTCCTATTCACAAAATTTACGACGTCGTTGATTCCAAACGGAGCTCAGATCGTCAGACCTAAAGGGGTTACCCAACTTGACTGGGAAGCTGAATTTGCTGTCGTCATAGGAAAGCGCGCCTCTCGAGTCTCAGAGGCAGATGCTATGGATTATGTCTCGGGATATACCTGCATGAATGATGTGACCGACCGTGAGGCACAGAGCAAAGATGGTCAGTGGGTTCGAAGTAAGTCTTATGACACCTTTGGTCCTATTGGACCAGTAATTGTTCCGGCTAGGGATATCCCAGATCCTCATAACTTGAAAATCGAAGCAAGACTCAATGGCAAGACGATGCAGTCGAGCAATACAAAAAACCTTATTTTTAATGTTCCTTATCTGATCTCCTATATAAGCCGCACCATCACACTCGAGCCAGGGGACGTCATCACGACCGGCACGCCACATGGAGTGGGCACGTTCTGGAAGCCACCAATTTTCATGCAACCGGGTGATGTCATTGAAATTGAGATTGAAAAAATTGGAATCCTTCGAAATTCGGTCGTTGCGGAATAACTGTGAGTTATAAGAATTCTTCACGAAAACTTGCTTTAGTCACGGGCGCGGCCGGAGGAATTGGTTTCGCTACGGCGGACCATCTCGCTAAAGATGGATACGACCTCTTTCTCATCGATTTTAACGCCGAAAATTTGGCGATGGCCAGAGAGAAGCTGGCTCGACATGGTGTGAGAGTTGACTCGGTAGTTCTGGATTTGGCCAATTCAGAAGAAGTGCTCTCAGTTCTTACCGACAAACTGAAGACGTTTGAGGTGGACGCCTTGGTGAACAATGCAGGTATCGGTTTCGCGCGTACTGTCGAACAAACGACTCTTGACGAGTGGGATACAACTTTTGATGTAAATATTAAAGCGATGTTTATTACCTGCAAGCTCATTGTTCCCCAGATGATTGCACGTGGTGGTGGGGTCATTGTTAACGTTTCTTCGGCGGGTGCGCTGATTGGGCTAAAGAATCGAGTGGCATATTGCGCATCGAAATCGGCAGTCGTGGGTTTGACCCGCTGTATTGCCGCTGATCACGCTCTTGAGGGAATAAGGATAAATACAATTGCCCCCGGCACTGTTGATTCCCCGTGGATCGGCAAAATTCTTTCCGATGCCGCCGATCCTGTTGCCACTCGAAAAATGATGGAATCACGCCAACTAAATGGACGCATGGGGACCCCCGAAGAGGTTGCGAATGGCATCGCATTTTTACTTAGCCCTGAAGCAAGTTTCGTCAACGGATCGGTATTTTCAATGGATGCGGGGTTAACAGCGGTATGAGCTCTGGTGTTATTGCGGTTATTAGAACCGAGGAGTCTGAGTACGCCCTTACCTTGGGTCGAGGTTTTAGCGAAACCGATGTTGACGCCATCGAGATCACTATGACTGTTCCCGATGCGCTAGGTGTAATTGAGCGTCTAATAGGAGAGGGCGTGAAACGTGTTGGCGGTGGGACCGTCCGCACGATTGAACAAGTTCAGAGATTATCGAAAATTGGTGCAAGTTTCGTTGTGTCTCCGAATCTCGATGAAAAAATTGTGAAAGAGGCAGTGAATCTCGGGATCCCCGTCACGCCTGGCACCCTCACTCCTTCGGAAATGGTTCAGGCCATGCAGTGGGGCGCTACAAGTCAAAAAGTTTTTCCTATCAATGCTGTGGGTGGTCAAAGTTATGTAAAAAGCGTGCTTGAGCCATTGCCAGATTTATCGTTAGTTGTTTCTGGGGGCGTTCAAACATACGAAGTCAACTCCTACTTAGATCTTGGATGTGTAGGCGTATGTCTTGGAGCGGCGCTATGGCGCCTCGAGGATGCGGCGAGTGGGCAATCTCAAAAAGTGCGTGCGTACGCGGAGGCAGCTCTTGCGAGAGTTGCGATAGGAAAGTAAGTCGATGAAATTCGCGGTCATAGTAGTTTTTAAAGTGGTTGAAGGCCAAATTAATGAGTTTAAAAAAGCACTGCGATTTCATAGTGAAAATACTTGGCGCGAAGAGGGATCCATCAAATTTGTAAGTTATGTCGACGAGAAGGACCCCTCGGTGTTTTATCTATACGAACTGTATGAGAACCGTGATGCCTTTGAAGCACACACCAAGACCGATTACATTCTAAAATTCCGAGACATGGTGACTCCACTATTACGAGAGCCTTCAGTTATTTATCGAGGCATTCCGGCATTTGACGATCCATCATCACCCAAAGGCGATATTTAAGCATTTAATGGACGTGTGCGTGGAGCAAATTCAATGGAACTAGGTCAGAGCTTTCTTCCAGGGATAGATGCAATCAATTTCTTTGTATATTCCTCTTTCGGATTATTGAAGATCTCTTCCGTCTTCCCAGATTCTACGAAAACACCGTCTTTCATCACGTAGACGTAATCCGATAAATACCTGATGACACTGAGATCGTGTGATACCAAGACGATTGAGAGCCCATCTTTTATGAGGTTGTTAAACAATCCAAGCAATTGTGATTGAGCGCTTTGGTCGATGGCAGATGTCGGCTCATCTGCGATGAGGAGGCGAGGTTGAGCTGAGAGGGCTCTGGCAACGCTGGCACGCTGGCGTTGGCCGCCTGATAAAGATCGTGGATATTTATAAGCATCGTCGCCACTAATTCCCATACTTTCTAGGAGACGCACCCCGGCTTCTATCGCACTTTTTTTGTCTAGGTCTTGATGTTGCCGAATAGCCTCGGCGATCGCTTTAACTATTTTCATTCTTGGATTGAGGCTGCCATAGGGGTCTTGGAACACCATTTGAACATCTTTACGTAACTTTCCTGGATAGGTCTGCTTTCCGACTTGGATGGGATTACCCAGGTATGTAACTGATCCATTCGTCGGCAATTGCAAGCCCGATAAAACCCTCGCAAATGTGGACTTACCGCTTCCAGACTCTCCTACGATTCCAACCGTCTGTCCTTCAGGAAGGAAGAAATCTACATGGTCAACAGCTTTGATTTCGTGGCCGAATGACTCAAAAGTTACGGATACGTCCTTCGCTTCAATAATATTCATTGAATTTCGCTCACTTCTCGAGTTCGTTATATCGAAGGCAGGTGGAGAAACCATTGGCACCGATAGGGATGATTGGCAGCACTTGTGGATGTCGACATCTATCTTCTACAAAGTCACACCTCTCCGAAAACCGACAACCTACGGGCCAATTGCCAACTGTGGGAGGTTGGCCATTGATAGTTGTGAGTTCGCCTTTTGGTTCAACCAAATCAATCCGCGAGTCATATAGCGCGCGGGTGTAAGGATGATTTGCACTCGTGATATCTCGTGATGAAATTTTCTCAACGGTACTACCGGCATGCATTACGACGATTTCATCGCATATCTGGTTCACAAGTGGAAGATCGTGTGAAACCAAGATTATCGATGTCTTAAATTCCGACCTGATATCAAGCAGTAGTCGCATGATTTCTGCTTGAACGGTTACATCAAGACCAGTAGTAGGTTCGTCGGCAACAATTAATTCAGGCTGTTGTGCAATCGCACAAGCAATCATGACTCTCTGCTTCATGCCACCTGAAAGTTCGTGCTGGTACTGATGCATCACGACTTCTGGCCTTCTTATTTGCACGATATTGAGAAGTTCGATTGCTCTTGCTTTGACATTACCTCTTGAAAATTCCTTATCCTGCAAAATGGATTCTTCGAGTTGGGCGCCGATCGTCATTACTGGATTTGGTCCCGCAAGTGCGCTTTGAGGAACGTAACCTATTCGTTTGCCGCGAATATCAGCCCATGCTGGGCCTTTTGCCGCGACTAAATCGATTCCGTCAAAGGTCAACTTGCCCCCGGCTATGTATGCTCCGCGTCGCCCTAGCGTTCCTACCAGTGCCCGACACAACATAGTTTTGCCCGAGCCAGATTCTCCAATCAGGCCAATGATTTCTCCCCGGTCGATGCTGAACGTTGCAGTATCGACTATTGGCAGTCGGTTGGCACGCGTGAGTCGGACATCAATTTTTAGCTCATCAATTACGACAAGAGGTTCCACAGACATTTAGACCCCTCGATCTCTTCGGAACAAGCCCTCCACAATAAATGAAAGAGAGATTGCCGCCCAGCACAGTGCCAACCCAGGGAAGATAACTAACCACCAGGCCTGCCCAAGGAATATTCGGCCGTCCGCGATCATTGAGCCCCATTCGGCAGCTGGAGGTCGCGCCGCGAGACCAAGGAAAGATAGACCAGCAACGACGGTAATAACCAAGATGAAATCGCTGAGAGCGTATGCAATTGTTTCCGCCGAGACGTTTGGCGCAAGGTGCTTGCGAATAATGCGCCATCTCGGATACCCAAGCGTGCGAGCAGCTTCGATGTAATTTTGCTGAGCAACGACGACTGCCTTCGTTCGGGCGATTCTCGCGTACCTTGCCCAATTCGTAAGTGAAAGAATAATGATCACGCTTTTAAGACCAGGACCCAGAAAAGTGATTGCCGCAATGGCAATGATCAACAATGGGAAGGCATTGATACCGTCGATTATTGACCCGACTGTGCTCAGAAAGTATCTATTACGAGCCAAACCTAGCAAGATGCCAATAATGGTTCCAATGACGAATGGGATAGTAACGCCTAAGAAGGCGACTCCTAGATCCACACCCACCGCATTGAATACGCGAGAAAACATATCTCTACCTAGTTGATCTAACCCAAATGGATACTTCAAGGACGGTCGAGAGAATGGATCGCCTACAAATGCGTCAGATCGATTACCAAAGAGAGGGACTAAAATTCCCATCAATAAAAGAATTGCCATCATCATGACGCCACTGGATATGCCAATACCGCCTGGTCGGGCAACCCATGCCTTATAACTTCGGAATAGATTCTTGATCTTCATATTTTCACACGGCGATCCAAGAGATAGGCAATGAGGTCACCCATGAAACTCAGGAATACGGTAATTGCGCCAAAGTAAAGAAGAATTCCTTGTACTAGAGGATAGTCACTCGTCAAAACCGCGCCAACCATCTCTCTACCAATGCCCGGCAATGAAAAAATGGTTTCGAGAATGACAGTAGCTCCCAGCATTGTTCCCATCATGTAGGAAAGGAGTACCACAGTTGGGGCGAGAGAAGGTTTCAAGACGTAAAACCAGAAGAAACGGCGCCCACTAACCCCTCGGATGATTCCAGTTTCAACGAATTCTTGATCTTTGGTTTCAGTAACTGAGCTATATAGCACTCTCGAAATTACCGAGGTCATGATGATGGTGTTGACGACGACGGGAAGCCATAAGTAATGCAAGTTCCTTGGAAAAGCGGTGTCATACCCAAATACTGGCGCCCAATTGTGTCGGACTGAGAAAAATAGAATTCCAACCATCGCGATAAAGAAGTTTGGAGTGGCAAGAAACACGGCCGTGATTCCCCTAAACCCGTACACCAGTGGTCCTTTTCCTGACCAGCCGATAAAAGTACCTATTGGAATAGAGAGGAGGAGGGCGCATAAGGTCGAAAGAAGAATTAAGTAAATAGTTAGAGGAAGAGTGCGATTGATAATGTCAACGACCTTCACTCCGGTTTGCAATGAGGCTCCCAGATTCCCGTGAACGAGGTCATTCAAATACGAGAAGAATTGCGAGATTGGATTTCCACCGATGTGGAGTTGTTTCCTCAGAAGGTCAATGGCCTCTTGCTCAGCGCCGATTCCGAGCTTGGTGGAGGCAGGATCTCCAGGCGCGATCCTTATCAATGCGAAAGAGAGAACCATTACCCAAAAGGCAACAACAATTGCACGTAGAAAACGGCCGAAGATTTTTCGAGAAAGTTGGTTTCCTTTCTTCACAGCGGATCTCCTTTCCCTCAGTGAAATT
>Ga0194061_1001330_pt1 | contig 14467 bp, 13 predicted proteins | sample SepL2221m_MetaG_FD_163423 | JGI IMG/M metagenome (GOLD analysis project Ga0194061, IMG submission 163423) | Anoxic zone freshwater microbial communities from boreal shield lake in IISD Experimental Lakes Area, Ontario, Canada - Sep2016-L224-21m | ecosystem: Environmental > Aquatic > Freshwater >...
GTACATCTCCCTTCATTCACCGGGCCCGCCGATATGGGCCCCAAGCGCTGAAAAAAATTCAGCCGCAGGTTCCGTTTGATGGTTGATGTTTTTTAACCATTGACGGAGCAGCCGCACACCCTGCGGCTCTCGCGTGTGAGTAAAACCATGACTGACGCTTTTGAAGTGGCAGGTGCCTTTGCGCCTGCTGAAACATTTACCGAACCCCAAACTGCTGTTCACGCCGCAGATACCGTGGCTGCCGACCTTGCAGTTGAAATCGATACACCCGAAGAACCCGCAGCGCCGAATGGCTTTGTGGTGATGGGCCTGGCGCCTGAACTGGTGCATGCGGTCAAGGATCTGGGCTACACCCAGCCAACACCTGTTCAACTCAAGACCATTCCGCTGGCATTGCCTGGCGATAGCGATGGAAAGTCAGCCGCCAAGTACATCGATTTGATGGTTTCCAGCCAGACCGGTAGCGGCAAGACTGCTGCCTTTTTGTTGCCAGTACTGCACACGCTGTTAAAACAGCAGGCGCAAGCTGAAGCAGACGAGAGGTTGGCCTTTGAGCGTGAAGTGGCCGAAGCCACTGCCCGAGGGGAAGCTCCTCCCAAGCGTTCCAAGCGCAAGGACCCTACCAACCCACGCAATTTCAAGGCTCCTGCTCCAGGCGCGTTGATTGTTTGCCCAACACGCGAGTTGGCCCAACAGGTCGCCAATGATGCTATTGACCTGGTGCAACATTGCCGTGGTCTGCGCATTGCCAACATCGTGGGCGGCATGCCTTACCAATTGCAAATTGCCAAGCTGCAAAATGCCAACTTGGTTGTGGCTACGCCGGGTCGCTTGTTGGATCTGCAACGTTCCATGCAAATCAAGCTGGACCAAGTGCAGTTCTTGGTCGTGGACGAAGCCGACCGCATGTTGGACTTGGGCTTTTCCGATGATCTGGCCGAGATCAACCAACTCACCATCGCCCGCAAGCAAACCATGATGTTCAGCGCTACCTTTGCGCCGCGCATCCAGCAGTTGGCTGCCCGCGTGATGCGTGAACCCCAACGCATCACCATCGACAGTCCACAGGAAAAGCATGCCAACATTAAGCAGGTTCTGTTTTGGGCTGACAACGCCCACCACAAGCGCAAGCTGTTGGACCACTGGCTGCGTGACACCACCATCAATCAGGCTATCGTGTTTGCGAGCACCCAGATTGAGTGCGATGGTTTGGCCAATGACCTGCAGCAAGACGGCTTTGATGCCGTGGCTTTGCACGGAGCATTGAGCCAGGGTTTGCGTAACCGTCGCCTGATGGCGTTGCGCCAAGGGCAAGTTCAGATTTTGGTGGCAACCGATGTGGCCGCCCGCGGTATCGACGTGCCCACCATCACCCATGTGTTCAACTTTGGTTTGCCAATGAAAGCCGAAGACTACACCCACCGCATTGGCCGTACAGGCCGCGCCGGACGTGACGGGCTGGCTGTGACCTTTGCCGAAGTGCGCGACCGCCGCAAGATTTTTGACATCGAAGCGTATACCCGCCAGCATTTCAAATCCGAGACCATTCCAGGTCTGGAACCCCAGCAGCGCTTCCCTGAAGCGCGTCCGGGTACCGGCGCCAGTTTCGGCGGCCGTGGCAGCCACAATGCTGACCGCGCCCCCCGTGACCGCAACTTTGGCGGTGGTGGTCGTCCTGGTTTTGGAGGTAACCGTGGCGGCAATACGGGCTTTGGTGACAGAAATGACGCTGGCCCTCGTGGAATGGGCGCAGGCAGCTATCAAAACCATAGTGATTTTGGGGGCGTCAACCGAGACAACGGCCCCCGCGATGGAGGCGACAATGGCGGTTTTAATTACGCCCGCAAGGGTGGCTTTAATGACCGGTTCGCCGGTGGTGGTCGTCCTGATGCAGCCCCACGTAGTGGTGGTGATTTCGCTGCGGCGCGCAAGCCAGCTTTCAGCAAGCCCATGGGTGTGAAGCCCGGCAATGCAGGCAAAGTGTTTGTTCCCCGTGATGCCAAGAAGCGGGCCGCTCGCACGTTCGACTAACAGCGGTTGACCCCAAAACAAGGACCCCGAGGGGTCCTTTTTGTTAACTGTTGTTCATGACATGCCATTGCGACTGGCCAGTTCCACGAACAGGCCCGATTGGTCAAGGTCGGCCAGTCCGTGGTCTAGGCTCTGCGCGTACAACTGTTCAAACAGGGCCGTGATGGGCGCGTCATACCCAATTTCTTGTGCTGTTGACAAGGCGTTGCGCAGGTCTTTCAGTTGAACGGACATACGCCCTCTCGGTGTAAAGTCGCGCTCCACCATGCGCTGACCGTGCACTTGTAAAACGCGACTGTCAGCAAAGCCACCGGTGATTGCCTCTTTCACTTTTGCCATGTTGGCGCCTCCGCGTTCGCACAACAAAAGGGCCTCGGCAACGATGCCTATGGTCCCCCCCACAATCATCTGGTTGGCTAGTTTGGTGAGTTGACCGGCCCCGATTGGCCCCACATGCGTGGCACGGCCAAACACAGTCAGCACAGGCAGCGCCTGTTCGAAACTGTTGGTTTTTCCACCCGCCATGATGGCCAGAGTGCCGCTTTCCGCGCCGATGGTGCCTCCTGAGACCGGCGCATCAAGGTAGGCAATGTGTCGCTCGTTGAGTCGAGCCGCGTGGTCCCGAGCCTCAGTCGGCTTGATCGACGACATATCGACTAGCAGAGCTCCGGGTTTCATGGCAGCTGCGACACCGAGGTCAAACAGTACCCGTCCTACCACGCTGCCATTGTCCAGCATGGTGATGGTGATGTCGGCGTCACGCACTGCATCGGTCGGAGTTTCATGCACGATGGCGCCCGCTGCCGCCAATCGTTGCGCCTTATTCGACGTTCGATTCCATACGTGGACGGTGTAGCCCGCTTCACACAGCCGACGACCCATCGGGAAGCCCATCAGACCAATGCCCAATATCGCAATTTTCATCATATTTTCCTTGTTCGGCTTCAGAATACAGCGCGATGGACTCTTGGACTCACCCGCGGTTGTTGAATTGCTGACATTTGACTGACGAGCCCCGCCTCGTTTTCTGTCAGTAACTCGTCGGAGTTGGGTTGACAAATATCAAACTGTGCTCCGTGCTTGGCTATTCGCCTTGAAACCTAATCTGGATTAGTTTTTTTTTTGATCACCTAACCTACATTCTTCTCGTTAAACAACCCAGTCGAGCGCGCGCGGCGATTGCGGTGGGAGCCTTGAGGTGAACTTTCAACTTGGAGAGAAGCATATGAAACGATTGAACAGAACAGCCGTATCGCTGGTGGTTGGCTGCATGGGCTTTGCTGCCTCGGCAGTGTGGGCCGCAGACACGTTGCAGGACGTGTTGAAAGAGCGTGGGCTCAGCCAGCAGGATTTGTTGGCTGCGGCCAAGACTTATGTGCCAACTGGAAAACGAGATGAGTTTGTCGTCTTCAGTTCTGGCGGGCAATCGGGCCAGGTCATCGTTTATGCGGTTCCATCGATGCGTATTTTGAAGTACATCGGTGTGTTCACGCCCGAACCATGGCAAGGTTATGGCTTTGATGAAAGCTCGAAGAAAGTACTGGCTGGCGGCAGGATTGATGGTAAAGACATCACATGGGGCGATACCCACCATCCCGCTATCTCTGAAACCAATGGCGAATACGATGGTCAGTTTCTATTCATCAATGACAAGGCAAACCCCCGTATTGCCGTGATCGATTTGCGTGATTTTGAGACCAAGCAGATTGTGGTCAACCCGATCTTCAAGTCTGAGCATGGCGGTACGTTCGTCACGACTAACACTGAGTATGTGATTGAAGCGGCCCAGTATGCGTCTCCCTTGGAGAACAAGAAGTTTTACCCGCTGGAAGAGTTCAACGAGAAATACCGCGGCGGCATTACTTACTGGAAGTTTGACCGCAAGGAAGGTCGTATTGACACTGCCAAGTCTTTCTCCCTTGAATTGCCTCCTTATTCACAAGACTTGTCCGATGCTGGCAAGTTGGCTTCTGAGGGTTGGTCTTTCACAAATTCGTTCTGTTCCGAGCGCTATGTCGGTGGTATTGAAAAAGGTCGCCCACCGTATGAAGCTGGCTGTTCCGCCAAGGACACCGACTACATGCATGTGATCAACTGGAAGAAGGCCGCTGAACTGGTTGCAGCCGGCAAGGCCAAGAAGATCAATGGACATGACGTTCTGATGATGGAAACCGCTATCAAAGAAGGCATCTTATTCCTTATTCCTGAGCCGAAATCCCCCCATGGTGTGGACGTCACGCCAGACGGAAAGAGCATCATCGTTGCAGGAAAGCTCGACACCCACGTGTCGGTTTACAGTTTTGAGAAGATTCAGGCAGCCATCAAGGCCGGCAAGTTTGAGTCCAAAGATCCGTACGGCATTCCAGTTATTGCCATGAAGGATGCTATTGCCACGCAAGTTTCCCTAGGACTTGGACCACTGCATACCCAGTACGACAGCAAGCCTTGTGTCGCCTATACATCGTTGTATGTGGACTCGCAAGTTGCCAAGTGGAACTATTGTGAAGGTAAAGTTCTCGACAAGATCAGCGTGCACTACAACATCGGTCACTTGATGACCATGGAAGGTGATTCAACCAAGCCGGCTGGCAAGTATTTGGTCGCGTTGAACAAGCTCGCCATTGACCGCTTTGTACCAGTCGGTCCATTGCATCCGCAAAATCACCAGTTGATCGACATCAGTGGTGACAAGATGCAGTTGCTTTACGACATGCCGTTGCCTTTGGGTGAGCCGCATTATGCTGTGGCTATTGCAGCCAACAAGCTCAAGCCGGCAGTACGCTACAAGGTCGGAACTGATAGCCGTACCGATCAGCCGCACCCAGGCGCCGCCAAAGCCGGCGAAGAGCGCGTCGTGAAGAAGGGCAACAAGGTCGAAGTGTTCGGCACATTGATCCGTTCGCACATCACTCCAGAGACTATTGAAGTCGAAGTGGGTGACGAAGTCACCATTAACCTGACCAACCTTGAGCGCGCTCAGGACGAGACTCATGGCTTTACCGTGAGCACGTTCAATGTGCACGCATCGGTTGAGCCAGGAAAGACGGTTGCTGTGAAGTTCAAGGCCGACAAGGAAGGCGTCTATCCGTACTATTGCACGGAGTTCTGCTCCGCATTGCACCTTGAGATGCAAGGCTACTTGTTGGTGAAGCCTAAAGGCTGGAAGCCCACCAAGGTCGGATTGGCTGCTCAGAACTACACGGAAGCTGACTACAAGGCAACGCTGAAGAAAGTAGCTGATACGCAGGCGATTATTGACTCAGTGGTGGCCTACATCACCAGCGTCAACTACAAAGACTTCCCCGAAGTTGTGGCGATGGTTGACGACGCTTTTGACCAATTGGGCAAGACCAAGGACATCAAGGTCAAGCACGAAGCCGCTTTCGCCAAGAAAGATTGGGAAAACGCCAACCTGTGGGCAGAGCAGGTTTGGCAGTACCAAGTCAAAACCGCCGACCTTGGTTTGCGGGCCAAGACATTCCTTGAGCAAAATGGAGCCAAGAAAGTCAAGTAAGACTTACTAAGGCTGGTGAGTTGTATATCGGGGGGGCGATTTAATCGCTCCCCCGAAGTTCTTTGAAAAAGGTAAAACCATGAAGTTAAAGTTGTTTTTAGCCGCTGGGATCGCCACATTGGCATCCAGTGCTGCCATGGCCGATGGCGCCGCGTTATACGCTGAAAAGACGTGCATTGCATGTCACGGCAAAGAGGGTAAGAAACCGATGATCCCGGCGTTCCCCAAAATAGCGGGACAAAACGCCGCCTATATCGAACTGCAAATGCGTGATATCAAGAGCGGCGCGCGGGCCAACGGCAGCAGCGCAGCGATGAAGGGTGTTATGGTCAACCCGGAAGGCGTGGAACTCGTGACGGACAAGGATATTAAAGACTTGGCGCTGTATCTTTCCAAGCTCAAGTAGCCCGAATCCCAATACAAACATCCGGAGTCACAAATATGAAAAAAATTCTTGTTCTGGCATTGACGCTGGCCTTAGCCCCCGTTCTCTCCTTCGCTGGCGGTCCACCTGCCGCCACGCAGGCTGGTATTGAATCCAAAGATTACAAGTGGAACGCTCAGGAAGGCGAGAAAATTGAAGCCCTCAAGCTCAAGGGCACTGCCAAAGAGGGTAAAGAGGGCTATGAGGTATGCGGTGCCTGCCATCTGCCTTCAGGGGCTGGGCGCACTGACGGCACGTTTCCACAACTTGCCGGCCAGCACACCACGGTCTTGATCAAGCAAATGGCAGATATTCGTGCGGGCTTGCGCGACAACCCGACCATGTACCCCTTCGCCAAGGAGTTGACCGACGCGCAAGAGCTGGCCAACGTGTCCGCTTACATCGAGAGCCTATGCATCCCTATTGACCATGGACGCTACGAAGGTGCTGATGCGGCCAAGCAGATTGCGGACGGCAAGACGATGTACGAGAAAGAGTGCATTGAGTGCCATAAGGCCAATGGTGAAGGCGTCAAGGACAAGTTCTACCCGGTGCTCGCAGGTCAGCATTACAAATACCTGTTGCGTCAGATGACCGAGATTCGCGACGGCAAACGCCGCAACGCAAATCCCGACATGGTGACCATCATCAAGAAATATGACAACGCGCAGTTGGTTGCCATTTCTGCCTATCAGTCCAGCCTGGTCATGCCCGGCTCGATGTGTAAAGCGGGTGCTGCCAAGCCTGCCAAGAAAAAGTAAACAGACGACATGCAAGACCAGACCAAACAAAATCGCCTGATCACCATTCTTACCTTGGTCGCCTTGGTGGCCATGATCAGCGCTTTTTTTGCGCCAATCTGGTGGGTATCACTCACCGCGCCCAACTATCCGAAGGATGCTTTTCCGGATGGCATTCGTATTCATTTTCATTTTGATGTAGTGAAAAATGGATGCAGCGCAGTGGGTGCCAGTACGCGCATGGGGTCAGAGACCATGCAGGCAGATATGGGACCTGATTCCGAGCGTTACAACCCGATTCTGGATGCCAAGAAAGACGTCAACAAGGACGCCGCGGGCCTCGATTGCGTTCATGAGATGAATACCATCAACCATTACGTTGGCATGTTTCCCATTGCCACCGGCGCACCGGTCGAGAAGCCACTGGCAAAGTTTTTCTTTGGCTTTTTTTCTGTGATGTTGTTGGGCTTCATCACGCCGGAAGGCAAGCGTCGCCAACTCGTTTTGGGCATTGGTTTCGCCGCAGTTGCGGTCTGGATGCTGGTGCATCAATTTGTATTGGGCCACTTGGCTGAACACGTCAAGCACTATACGGCCGAGGCGGCGACGTTTTTTAATGAGCCGGCGCGTATCAAGGTGTGGGGTGACAACGTCACCCTTTACAGTCAGATTGCCATGGGGGGCCTGATCGCCGCGATGTTGGTCGTGTGGATTGGCGTTGCAAAGTTTCGGCGCTTCGCGTTGTTGCTCGTTCTGGTCCCGAGTTTGCTGCCCCTGTATTTTGTGATCGAGTATGCCGGTTGGCTCTGGTTTTTTGGCCACAACATGCATGCGTGGGGTGCTTTTACGGTCAAACCGTTTATGCCAACGCTGTTTGGTGAGGGCAAGGTAGCGCAATTTTCTACCTATTCCTATCCATACTGGGGCTATGGATTGTTGATGGTGGTTTTCGTTTGTTTGACGCTGGCCATGCTGATGCGTCGGCGCCAGTTGCGCGAAGCTGACCAAGGAATTGGGGCATAGCATGGCGGTCAAGCGTTGGCTGATTGTGCCCACTTTGTTGTTGGGTATGACCAGCCTGTTGGTTGCGCGTACGACCGACACGGACGATGACAACAATCGACCGCCTGCTTTGGGCGCGACTGCTGATCTGTCCACCGCACCCCGCGTAGGAGTGGACCGTCCCAAGCCAACATTTCCGTTGTACGAACGTGATAAGCGGGTACATGGACTCAAGCCTTTTCAGGCTTTGGTGGATGCTGCCAGACCAGGTGACATTTTGCGTCCTCCTGCCGGGTCCTATGCGGGGCCTGTGGTGCTGACCAAGCCGCTCACGATTGAAGGGGGAGGTTCCGTCACCATTGATTCGGGTGACCGGGGAACTGTCTTTTCGGTTCAGACGGACGGCGTTGTTCTGCGTGGCCTGCATCTGACCGGCTCCGGCGACTCCCATGACACGGATGATTCGTGCCTGGACGTGCGGGGCCATCGCAACATCCTGGAAAACCTGGTTATTGACAACTGCCTCTTCGGGATCGACCTGAAACAGTCGAATGACAACGTTCTTCGCAAAAACAAGGTCCGTTCCAAACCGGTGGACCTGGGTGTTCGTGGTGACGGGTTGCGCCTGTGGTACAGCCACCGCAACTTGATTGAAGCCAACGAAATTTCCGATTCCCGCGACATGGTGGCGTGGTACTCCAATGACAACATTTATCGTCGAAACGTAGGCACCCGCAGTCGCTACTCGATTCACTTCATGTTCGCCAAAGACAACATCGTGGAGTACAACCGTTTTTACGACAACGCGGTGGGCGTGTACTTCATGTATACCGAAGGTGGCGTGTTGCGACACAACCTGATTTCACACGCCACGGGAGCTACCGGCATGGCGATTGGCTTCAAGGAAGCCAGCAACACATTGATTGAAGGCAACGAGGTCATTTACTGTGCGATTGGCATAGGCTCTGATTTGTCGCCCTTTCAACCCGATAGCAAGATATGGGTCAAAAACAATCGGTTTGCGTACAACGGTATTGCCGTGCAATTCACCAGCGAACTCGGCGGCAACGTGTTGACGGACAATATCTTTGAAGGCAATCTGACCAACGTGGTGCAGGCTGGGCGTGGTAAGGCCGGTCTCAATGAATGGACCGGCAATTTCTGGGACGACTACAAGGGTTTTGATCGAGATGGAAATGGTACTGGCGACACGCCTTACGAGTTGTATGCCTACGCGGACCAGATCTGGATCGAACTTCCCATCGCAAGGTTCTTCAAGACCGCTCCAGTGATGGAATTGCTTGATTTTCTTGAGCGTTTGGCGCCTTTCTCATCACCGGAATTGACGCTCAAAGACGCCAACCCGAGGTTTGTCAAACCAAATTGGGTTCTAGGATGACTGATAGTGAAACCCCCAAGCCTGACCGGCCAGTAAAGGCTAGCAAGTCCAAGATGACGCGACAGGATCGCCGTCGCTGGATGCGTTCTGTCCTGCTGGCGGGCGGTGTTTTTGGAGCCGCATTGTCGGGTTATATGCCACTGGCTTATGCGCAGAGAAAGCGGTTGCGGCCCCCCGGCGCGTTGGACGAGAAAGACCTGTTGGGATCTTGCATTAAATGCGGCCAGTGTGTTCAGGTGTGCCCCGTGCAGGCGATCAAACTGGCTGACCTGGTGGACGGGTTTGGCGTGGGGGTGCCCTACATCGATGCCCGCCAGCAAGCGTGTGATTTTTCATGCGATGCGGTTCAATGCATTTTGGCTTGCCCGACAGGTTCCCTGGCGTATCACAAGCCGGCGTTTTTGCCGGTGCGTGTGGGTGCTGTGCTGGCGGCCAAACCAATTTTGCTGGCCAAGGAGAAAGACCCGGAGCCAACCTTGAATCTGAAGGAGCGCATGGGAGTGGCACGACTGGTTCGGCCAGAGTCGTGCTTGGCAGTTCAGGGCAAGGGATTCAAGGGGCAAACGCGAGGACCGTCATTCAAGGGTCGGATGCGTTACATGTCAGTGGATCGATGGAAACCCATTCCCGTAGCGGACCATCCGTATGACATACCTGAGTGCAATCTGTGCGTATCCGAGTGTCCGGTTAAAGGGGCGATCTCCATTGAAACCTTTGTCGGTAGTGATGGGCGCCGTCGCAACCAGCCCATCGTCCATGAGCCCTGTGTAGGCTGCGGAGTTTGCGAAATGGTGTGTCCAACCGAACAACCTTGCATCGTGGTCGAAGCACGTGAGGAGTGGACGGTATGACAGACCTGCACCGCCAGCGTTTCTTTGAGCAAATTGGAATACTGTTCGGCCGTGAGCCAAAAAAACCGGTTGAATTTACAGAGCGTGTGCAGCAAGTGCATGAGCTCAAGCGCATGGCGAATAAGACTGAATTGCGGGCGGCCATCGTGCTGGCACACAAAACGCCGCATGCCAACACGTGGCGCAACCGTCGATGGGTGGTTCTGATAGCCGTGAATTTGTTTTTTGCTGTTTCTTTTGGTTTTGATATCCAAATTCTGGAAGGCTCGTTGACTGCCTCCCGGTTGATTGGCTTTCACCTGATCGATTTGAATTCGGCATTGCAGGTGATGCTGGCGCATAAGCACATCATCGTTAATTTGCTGATCGGCACCATGACTGTGTTGGTGATTTGGCTGCTGCTGGGTGGTCGCACATTCTGTTCCTGGGTTTGCCCCTATCACCTGGTGGCCGAGTGGGCTGAAAAGCTTCACTTATTTCTTGCACGCAAAAAGTTTGTAACCGACCAGAACATGAACCGCAGGTTGCGCACCGCGTTCTGGTTGATCTTTGCACTGGCAACTTTCGGCTCTGGCTATACAGTTTTCGAGGCAATTTCGCCTACGGGCATACTCTCGCGCTCGTTGATTTATGGACCTGGTGTGGCGCTCTTATGGGTTGCCGCACTGCTGTTGTTCGAGATTGTAATTTCACGTCGTGCCTGGTGTCGCTATGCCTGCCCCATTGGTTTGACATATGGCGTGGTTGGCATCCTGTCGCCGGTTCGCATCAAGTACAAGCTTGAGGGATGTTTTCATGAAGGCGACTGTCGTAAAGTCTGCCTTGTGCCGCATGTTCTGGAGACCGTTGTAAAGGGTCGTGCAGTTGACACCGAAGTGACTTTGGGCCCGGACTGCACTCGGTGTGGTTTGTGCGTGGACACCTGCCCGACGGGATCATTGACGTTTGACATCAAGGGCCTGTCGAAACTGCTTTGAGGCGTGCGCTACGCTGCCCTTATTCCACCTGAGATTATTGCCATTGTGATTCGTTTTCAAAACCTTACCAAAGCCTTCCGGCGTGCCCGGATTCTCGACGACGTCAACCTGCAAGTGGGGTTGGGCGAGCGCGTTGCACTGATCGGTTCCAATGGGGCGGGCAAAACCACTTTGATTCGCTGCCTGTTGGGCGAGTATGTTCATGATGGGTTGGTGCATATTGATGGCCGTGATCCACGCAAGCAGCGCACCGAGGTGCTGGGCATGATTGGATTTGTGCCGCAATTGCCACCACCGCTCAAGATGCCTGTCGGTCAGTTGATCGAGTTTTCAGCTGCCTTGTGCGGCACCGCGCCGCAACGTATCCACGAGATTGCAGACCGCTTGGGACTGGACTTGAGTGGCATACTGGCGCGCCCCTTTGTTAAGCTTTCGGGCGGCATGAAGCAGAAGCTGTTGATTGCCATCGCACTGGGGCGCGATGCCAAAGTATTGGTCATGGATGAACCAGCGGCCAACCTTGACCCCCAGGCCCGGAAGATTTTCTTCGAATTGCTGGCCGAGCGCGCCAACAATGCCACCATGCTGATTTCCAGTCATCGGATCAATGAAGTTTCTTCGCTGGTCAATCGTGTGGTGGAGCTTGATATGGGCAAAGTGGTACTGGATGAAACGGTGTCCGAGGATGTCGCGCTGAGCGGCATGCTGCGAGCAAAGGTCACCAGCAAGCGCCAGGAACCCGCGTTGAATAAGGCCTTGGGTCTGTGGGACTTTCAGGCCCTGGACGCTGACCTAACTGAGTGGGAAGGCCTGGTTGCAGGGCCTGACCGATTGCGCTTTTTGGGTATGGTGTCGCGTTATGTGTCGGTGGTCAATCATGTCTCCATGACCGAAATCGAGTCATGAGACGTCGTGATTTGCTAACGCATGGATTTGCGCTGACGCCCTTGGCTTCAGTGTTGCTCATCGCGTGTGGTGAGGACAAGGACATGCCTAATGGCATGGCCGTTTTCAAGTGGGACCGCGATGTCTGTACCCGTTGCAGGATGGCGATTTCTGATCACCGGTTTGCCTGCCAGATTCGGGGTGGCTCCAAAGACACGGTCTTCAAATTTGACGACATCGGCTGTGCCGCCACGTGGCTTGCGGAAAAGGGCAAAGAGTACCCATGGATGGCCGATGCTGCCACCCGCATATGGGTAGCGGAGTTTGCCAGCGCCGGCAAGAATTGGCTGGATGCTACCGCCGCGCACTATGTCGTGGGCAAGGCCTCGCCCATGGGTTACAACTACGCAGCTTACGCCCATGGCCAGAACGACAGTATTTCTTTTGACGCCATGGGTCAAAAGACCTCTGCGACCTGGCCCGCCAATTGCCATCCGGGCAGTGTCAAGACGGCATCCGCCGCCTCTGCACTTTCGAAATGAACGAAGATCTGACACGATGAAACAACTCTGGCTGACGGCCAAACTCGATATGGCGGAATCCTTGCGCGCGCGCTGGTTCCTTATTTACACATTGGTTTTCGGCGGGATTGTGGCCTTGCTGTTCCTGTTCGGCCTGACGGAGTCGCGCGTGCTGGGCTTCATTGGTCTGTCGCGGTTGCTTGTGACCTATATCCAACTGACCATGGCCATCCTGCCGATCTTTGTGCTCATTACCACTGTGCGCTCGGTAGCGGGAGATCGGGAGGCCGGTGTTTTTGAGTACCTGCTGTCCCTGCCAGTGTCATTGGGCGCCTGGTTTTGGGGGAAAATTTTGGGGCGCTACCTCGTCATTTTTCTTCCCGTGTTCGGTGCCATGTTGATGGCGGTGGTGATTGCGCTGGTGCGTGGCATTCCAGTGCCGTGGGGAATCTTTGGCTACTACACCGCCTTGCTGGCTGTGATGGCTGCGTGCTTTCTGGGCATTGGCATGTTGATCTCCTCGCTGGCTCGCAGCACAGACATGGCTCAGGGTGCAGCCTTTATGGTCTGGCTCACGTTTCTGTTGTTCCTCGACCTGATTCTGCTAGGTGTCATGATTCAGGGAAAGGTAGCACCCGAGATAGCCGTCATGATGGCGCTGGCGAATCCACTGCAGGTGTTTCGTACCGCAGCGCTGGCGCTGTTTGACCCGCAACTCATCGTGTTGGGTCCGTCGGCCTTCGTGATTCTGGACACCTTTGGTGTGCTGGGATACAAGATTTTCGCGTTGGCCTATCCGCTTGCTTTGGGCATTGCGTCTGCAGCCGCGGGGTTTGTGTTTTTCAGGCGCGGAGATTTGCCGTGACCGGAGCTGCCGCGCGGTGGCCACGTGGCAAGCGCTTGGTGGGTTTGATGGTCTTTCTGGCGGGTCAGTTTGCATTTGCAGCAGGCACCATTTCGCCAGCCAACAGTCCCGATAGCGGCCTATTGTTTGCAGCCGCTTTGATTGACCTGGATAGCCAGGCCGTGACGCTGGCTAAATACCGTGGCAAACCGCTGATAGTTAATTTTTGGGCACGCTGGTGTGGGCCCTGCAAAGTGGAAATCCCGGAGCTGGTCAGCTTGCAAAAGCGCAATACCGGGGTGGAGTTGCTGGGACTCAATGTCGAAAACAACGCGCCCACTGTGCGTGACTTTGCCTTTGCATACGACGTTAACTACCCCGTTTTTTTGACTAAGGAACCCGGCCTGGCATTGATGCAGGCCCTGGGTAATAGTAAGTCCGTGTTGCCGTTCACGGTCGTCATTGATCGCCACGGCACCATCGTAAGCACCCATGTGGGCGCCATGACGCGTGAAAAGTTGGATGCCGCAGTTCAGTTGGCTTTGAAGTCGGTGCTAGACCCCAAGCAGTCGCCATGATGACCGAGCACGACATCAACCACAGTTTTGGCCGCGAGGCGGTCAACCAGGCGCAAAGGCGTGAGCGCATCCGCGTGGTTTTCAATGCGGTGGCGACGCGTTATGACCTGATGAACGACCTGATGAGCATGGGCATTCACCGGTTGTGGAAACGCACATTGGCCCGGCGCGTGCAGCATGTGCAGGGGCGGGTGGTCGACCTGGCTGGTGGCACTGGCGATGTTGCAAGGCTCCTGCTGGGGCCCGGGCGCGACGTCACCGTATGTGACCCCAGTTTGGCGATGATGCAAGTCGGCCAGCAGCGCAAAGGTGCCACGCAGCTGCTGTGGTTGGCTGGCGAGGCCGAGAACTTGCCAATCGGCGATGCCAGTGTCGATTTACTGACCGTCTCCTTTGGCTTGCGCAATGCGACCCACCTGGAAAAAGCCTTGTCCGAGGCTTTGCGCGTGCTCAAGCCCGGCGGCAGTTTTGTTTGTCTGGAGTTTTCGCAGCCGGTTTTTTGGCTGGCGCCGTTCTACAACTTGTACTCCTTTCTGGTAATTCCCCGCCTGGGTGCGGCTGTTGCTGGGGAGCCTATGGCCTATCAATACCTGGTTGAATCTATTCGGCGCTTTCCCCCTCAGCAAGGCTTTGCTGAACTGATGCGTGCTGCCGGCTTTGCCGAGGTCCGTTGGGAGAACCTGTCCTTCGGAATTGCTTGC
>Ga0194061_1001331_pt1 | contig 14463 bp, 13 predicted proteins | sample SepL2221m_MetaG_FD_163423 | JGI IMG/M metagenome (GOLD analysis project Ga0194061, IMG submission 163423) | Anoxic zone freshwater microbial communities from boreal shield lake in IISD Experimental Lakes Area, Ontario, Canada - Sep2016-L224-21m | ecosystem: Environmental > Aquatic > Freshwater >...
GTACTTGAGAATGGCAGTGACCGATGGCTCAGAGTCCTGGACAACTGATTGGGACAAGCTTTGCTTGATTCCAGTGGACGGGTATCTCGAAGGACCTGAAGGTCCGTACCCTCTGCGGTGTGTTGAATGGGTCGAGATCTCCACAACGAAAGTCGAATTTCAGTTTCCGAGTGGACCGATCTTCAACAACATTACCGATGAGGTAATTGCCAGCTTACAGGAAATTACGGAGGTGCGTTGGGAATTGTGCAACACGACTTGGTCGATCGAAAGGAATTTTCGCGGAAAGGCACTTGGCTTCGCGGAGACACCAGTGCTGCTAGTCCATTTCCAAAATCCGTTCTGGATGAGATCACCTATAAATCATGACTCATATAGCAATCTGGGTCACGCAAAAAGTTAGGCTAGTGGAGTATTTATTAATCTACAAAAGTCCTTCTACATCAGGAGCAGCAGCAACTTTGTAGACTAGGTTGACCTTGGCTTGAGAATAGGGAAGAAGTTGTAAATGCCAATTACAGAAACCATTAGCATCAGGCTGAAGGCGATCGCTAGTTTCATCTTGTACGACTTCAATCTTGACTTTCTCTAATTCGGAGACAGGAACCCGTTCAGTTAGCGTAATTTCTCTAACTTCATCTCCAATATTCGAGAGAAAAATATTTATAGTATTGATAATGGTATTCCATTGAGTGAGGTGATTCTTATCGCGCTTTCTGGATGCAGTGCGCTGAACCCGCATCGACGCATCGGTTCCCCAACCAAGGGCAAATTTTTCCTGTGGAGCAATAAAGGATACTGTCGTCCGTCCCACATATTCCGTAGACCTCACGAGATCGACTGGTCCCGCCAAAATTGGTAAGTTAGCCCTATTCGTTTGTTCGGTCTTGAGAACCACTTGTAGCGCAAGTTCAGGCATGAGAACGCGCTCAATTGTAGCAGAGGATTGAAATTGAAATAGCGGTACGCGGTAGGGTCTGCCATCGGAGGGAACGTTAGCTTTGCGAGAGGCGCGGATCGAACGAACTTCACCGCCATCATCAACTGATGGTAAATCAATCGTATCGCTTGCCCTCGTTTCCGCACCTAAACCCGTAGTTTTGACAGTTTGATCGCGCAGTTCTACGGCAATCTTTTTTGATTTCTCACGGATGTTGAGCAGATCGTCAGCTAGTAAAGGTGGCTCTGTGCCAAGGGAAGCACGAGCAGTGGAAAAGACTAAATCCACATTTTGCCAATCTTCGCCTGTGTTTTGCCAGACACAGCCATCAGTACGGAAGGTTAACTGTGAATTCTCTCCCATTTGCAACTGGGCTTGGTGGTATGGTCGCCAAAGGGCATTAGGAACAACATAATCAAAGGCAAGTTCGTATTCACCTGTTTGGGCGATCGCTAAATCTGCCTCCAAATAAGCGGTATAAATTGTGTCAGGGCTTGCTTCAGCTTGTATGCGTTTGACTAATCGGGCGATCGCCTCTTGAAGTTGGGTTTGAGCGTGGTAAGTATTGAGGATTTCGCTACGAATATCGCGAAGTCGGTGAAAGATTGGCTGTAGTTGCGATCGCCATGCCATTGGATCGACCTGTCCCCAAGCCGCATCAATAGGTAACTCCTGCAAAGCCTTGGCTAAAATCGTGCCAATTTGCTCAAATTGTTCTTCGAGATATTGTCGATCTTCAGTGAGAACTTGGTACTGATCGTACTGCGATCGCCATTCTCTTTTTAACTCTTCTACTAATCCAATGCGATCGCTCTCCTTGATTAGCATCCGACGGCGCACGCGCACATCATTGACCCTTCCATTAAGATCGCATGTAAATTCAGCACGAAGGGATTTATCGGAAAGTACGGGCGCAACGCGATCGACATTTACTCGCCACAAACCTGCCGTTAAGTTTGCTTTACCAATGCGTTGGACTTGAGCGCGATCTTCGAGCAGGGTGACGGTAGTAACGGGAGCATCGATGGTTAGGGTTTGAACTTCTGTTGATTGCATAGCTATTCTTCTCTCCTATTTCCATTAACTAGTTCATTGTCCACAAAGGTCTTGATTGTGTAATCGGCGGTTAATTCCATTTCTCCACCTGCGGGAACTTCGATTTGCCATCGATAACCACCTTTAATTGGTTCATTACGTTCCTGTTGCTCGTATTTTGCCCATTCGGGAGTTACTTGGGTGACATTGACATCAACCTTTACATCAGGTTGCGGGATAGGGATGCGTTCGCGGACTTCGATTTTAGCAACTCTACCCATGCGATTGGCGATCGCGATATGAATGCTGTGACGCAGTTCATTAAAGGCAACAAGACTCAGCCCCGATCGCGCTTCTTTGAAAGTGGTGTTACGGGCAACTTTGATCGCCTGTTCTACACCCAAAGCTAATTCCATTTGTCCTCTCGGCGGCACTGTCGCGATCGTGGTGGAGAGAATATATTGTGTGTCAACATAGATGTCTGCAAGTCCCGACAGCAAAGGTGCTTGCAGGGGATTGCGAAGTTGAGCGATCCGAAAGACATTGGTATCTTCTCTCGGTACGACGATATAACGAAGATCGATTTCGGCATTCTCTTGCAATAGAGCAACGGAATGATATTGACCATCGGAAGGTACATCAATCCTTCCAGTACCTAGATAAACAAAGTCAAAATTGCCAACTTCCTTGCGAATATTGCTTGAGCCAAAACGCGGGAGGACTTGATTGCAAAAAGTGCGATCGAAAGCCGTTTGCAAGACTGTCGCAATCTCAAAATTAACCTTCATCTGCCAACGCTGGAGCGATTCTAAATAGAGCGTCCTCGGATCGGGAATACTTAGTTTCCCGCGTTGTCTAGTGTTGCTAGGTTCCGCTAAACGCATTAGTCCATAATTTTTAATATCCGCACTAGGATCGAAAATCGGTTCGGGAAGTGGATCACCTCCTCTACCTCTATATTCATCCGCTTGAGGAGCCATCATTGCTACTTGACTACCTATACTCCTAGACATCGCTGGAGATGAAGGAGATGCAGCCCTCATCCCCTTTGAAGCTGCCCTAGGTTCATTAAAAGCGCCGAACGTCATACTTTCTAGATCATCAAAATCATCAATACCAACTCGTGAAGGTTTAGGAACATCACCAACCAACGCATCTAATTCAGAGAAAGATGGTTCCTTTAAAAGGGTGACTATCTGTTTAAAAAATGAAAATCTTGGCATCTCCATTAATTGATTTACTGTCGGGATCTTCATGGGTTCGCCAGATAGATCGCTCAACTGCACGACATGCTGAGTATCTTGAACCTGTTTTTGGCGATCGTAGTCTTCAAAGAGAAGTTCTGCACCTTTAGGAGGACTGCGCCAAGCCTTTTTTCTCGGCAATGTTTGCGATCGCCCTAAGCGTAAAGAAGGTAATTCGGGCAACTCGCACCAGCCTGTGGGTGTGGCTGTAGAGAGTTCGATCTGCACACCATTCCAATCCTCGCCTGTGCGCTGAGCGATCAATGCACGTACAGCGATCGCTGCGGTATTGGTAGCACTATTGAGACGACAAACATAGGTTGGTGTCCACCTTGCGCCATTGATAAAATATTCCACAACTAGTTGCAGGCTGTCAGGGGAGGGCAGCGTTGCGGTTTGGATATCGCCAACATGGAGACGCGCAATAATGGTTTTGCGAAGTTCGTGTTCCTTGGCAACATTGGCATTGGAGGCAAGGAATTGTTTTTGTTTCAGGTCGGCGAGATGTTCCTGAGCCTTGCGTAATTTTTCTTGGAGTTCCCGCTTTTCTACGATGCGGAGTTGCTTTTGTTCGTCCTTGAAATTTGCTAGCGCCAGTCTTGCTCCTGTTGGTGATTGTGGTGGTGTTTTGCCTTCTTCACCAATGGGGCGATCGGGGACATGCAACTCACTCAAAATCAGTATCTCTAAATCGATCGCGCTTCGTAAATCCTCTAGGCGATCGACCTCTACTTTAGCAGTTTGAATTTCTGCTTCTAGGGGTATCAACGAGACTTCGGGCGGCGGTGGAACGCTCAATCCAACCCTTACATCTGTGACCATTACCCTATCAGCTACAAAATCAGCACTTACATTTTCGTTCGCAGCACTTGACTCAACGCGCACACGCACGCTGGCATCATCAATGGCTAGAGGCAATCCGACAATCTCCACTTCAATGCTTTCGCTTTGCCATGAAATCGCCGACAGACTTGCCAAGCGGGTCACAGTTGAGCCTTGAGCGTAGACTTTCGCCTTATCAATTTTGGATGCAAGCTGAACAATTGACATAGTTTTTAGGGGTTAGTTTTTATCTATATCTCTAGGCGATCGCGAAGTATGCATCTTCTCCAAGCGTATCAAAAACAATTTTAGAATGAATACCAGCTATTCCCGAATTGTAAACTTTTGTAACTATCCGCGTAAGATCTGCTTTGAAAAGTGACAAGTGCGTAAAGTGAATTCGTTTTGTTTCTGGAAGCTCAGTAGCTTGGCTGTAACTGTTATTTCAACAGGTGAGTCAAAAACTGAGTCCATAAATGAGCCTTTTGAATTCATTTTTTTCGGCAATCTGTTAGACATCAGTTGAGGAAAAAATATGCGCCACTTCTCAGAAAAAGGATTCATCGCCTTAGTGACGATCGCCACATTATTTAGCAATCCCTTAGGAGCGATCGCCACAAATTCAATGCACGAACAAAGTAGTTCATCGAGATTATTTGGAAGTCTCTCGGTAGAATCTTCTGTTTATGACAGTGAAAATTCACATCTACCGCGCCCAAAAGGGAGTAGATGATAATTATATCGTCCACATTTGCTTTTTGAGAGAAATTTCTCTGATGTATCCGCCAGCGATCGCTATGGGTATCGTCAACAGGAGAGATATAGTTTGTAATGAACTTGGTATAAATTGTGGGTTTGTATAGGTCATTAGGCATCCCAAACTAGTCGATATCGCTCCCGCAAGTGCAGAATTGAGAATGCGATCATGCTTAGCACAGTGGGCAGCCAGAAAGCCGCCTGCACCAGAAAAGAGCAGTCCAAATGACATATATACGATCGCAAAATTACTGTTAGAAAGCTCCGTCTGAATTTGATAGTAACTTTTACCCTGCATCGCTAGCATAAAACTAAAAATCATTGTCAGCAGAAATGAAGAAAATTCCGAACCAATTACATCCATTAAGTACCCATAGGCGGCAACGCGAATATCAAATCGCAATAGCAATTGGCTCAAAAAATGGGATTTGTTTTTATCCCCAGTATTTTTAACGTCTATATTTTTAGGAGGTTTTACAGGAAGTATCTTAGTCGCCTCTTTCAAAGGTTCTAACGTCTCTAACGTCAAATTGCTATTGTTTTCTATAGAATCTGTAATGAGATTTGTTTGAGGAAGAATTTCTTGATATTCGAGATCGCCTATTGCATTATCGAGAGTTACTTTGTGACTCCAACTTGGGATCTCATCTCCCAATTGTTTGCCATAGATCTCTAAAGTGTGGATATTGGAAATCGCTAATTTATGCACACCCATCCAAATCATCGGTACAAATATAGATTGGCTAGGAACTAGCTGTGACTCTAATAAAACTTGTAAGCAATTTCCTTTAGTTGTGACAATGGCAGTTACGCCTCGACGAATAAAAGAGCGATTCATTAATTTAGCGATCGCTTGAGGATCGCCGTTTTGAGCTTGCTGCTTAAGTGGAGAGGATTCTGACATTTTAGATTACTCCCTTTTGTTTGAGTTTATTCAGAATTTTCTGTTTGGATTCTTTTACGACTTGCCAATCTGGATATAGGGCTAGAGCTTGGTTATATGCAGTTAGCGCTTCGCGATCGCGTCCGAGTTCTGCTAAAAGTAAGCCTCGAGTATACATAGAGCGAGCGTATTGAGGATCGATTTGTACTGCTTTTTCGTAAGAAGCGATCGCCTCAGGATAGCGCTTTAAGTCATACATCACATCACCGCGATGATGCCAAACATACGCATAATTAGCGAACTGGATCGCCGTATCTACAGATTTCAAAGCTTCTTGTCTTCGATCAAGGTATGCCAGAGCCAAGCTGCGAATATACCAAGCAAATCCGTGCTGGGAATCAATTTCAATAGCGCGATCAGCTGAAGCTAAGGCTTCTGAAAACCTACCCAATCGACCTAATGCATCGCCACGATTTGCATAGATATCGGCAAGACGTTTATTGCCTTTAGTTCCCAAGTCTCCTTTAGCTCGAATCGCAAGATCGTAGTCCGCTAATGCTGAGATGTAATCCTGTTTATGAAAGTACGCTTCGGCGCGATTGTAATAAGCTAATGTATACTCAGAATCAATTTCAATCGCATGGCTATAGCTTACGATCGATTGCTCGATATTATTGAATCCATAATAATAAGCAATTCCTTGATAGAAATAAGCTTTAGCATTTCGGGGATTATTACTAAGGATGCGATCGCAGTCACGGATTACCCCAATAAAATCACCATTTCGATATTTGATTTGGACTTGCGAAATTGCATTTTCGTCATTGCTAGAAATCGATTGATAACCCGTACTAGTCCTCCCTGCCACTTGACCGAGGCTTTGTGGAATCCAATAACTAGAAGCGATCGCGGCGGCAACTGCTGTGATCCAAAACAATGGAGAATGGGAATGCCATTGCCACCAAGCCTTGCTAAGTTTGAGCGATGTTTCCTTTGTTGGCAGGTGGGGTTGGAGATTTATAAAATATCGAATTGCATAGAAAATACTAAGCCCTAGACCAATCAAGACAAGCAAACCACTAAGCCATGTGTGCATGAATAGCAAAGAGTTATAGGTTCCATGCAAAAGTATTGCGGCTAGAAGAGCTTTGAGCGCTATCCATTTGTGGTGTTTAGTCTCCGTTGTTGTCTGAGCGAGGATACTACCCATGATTAATGCGGCGATCGCGTGCATTGGCAAACTCATAAAAGCTCTAGCTTGAGCGATCGTGTGACCCATTTTGCCATAGAGCGTAAACACATACATAATGTTCTCAATACTGGCAAAGCCCAAGCCTATGCAAACAGTCAGCATGATAATATTGATTCTGGATTTGAAAGATTCGCTCTTTTTAAATGCAGCTAATAAAATCCATAGTTTGAGGCTCTCTTCTACCACTGCTGAAAGCACAAATCCACCGAGTAAAACTTCTGGCAAAGAAAATGTAGGAGTACTATTCAGATCATTCATCTGACCGAAGTAATCAGCCATCTTATTACCAGAAAAGAAATATGCACCAAGTGCTTCGATAAAACCCGCAGGAATTATGCAAGCAAAGCCCATCAAAAAAGCTTTTAGCTTGTCTTGATAGGATTCGCCACGACTGCGATCGCATTCATAGAAGTAACAAAGAATAGCGATCGCGGGTGATACTGAGATAAAGAAACCCCAGAATATTGACATAAATGCACCTATAATGCGGATTTCGAGTGAGAAATAATAGTGATCGGTTAAACAATATGGGTTTGTGAGATAGATAACTCTAAGTAATCAGAAGCTATGCAATCAAAAATATTTAGCGGTAGTCCTGTTGTACTGCATAGCTCGTCAACATTCAGATATAAGTATTTAAAACGTTATGTAGAGACTAACCTGTATGAAACCCTATCAAACTAGCAACAAAATTACGCGCATTGGTTTCGCTTGCCTATTAATGAGTTCAATTGTCAGTGGTGGGACTATCGGTGGCATCGTAGGTTTCATCTCGTTATGGGTATACCTAATTGTTTTATTTCCTGCGGTTATGGCTTTTTTAGCTACTGGAGCAATGAATTTGGCGATTCGACAAGGAAAGGTGAGAAATCCTGCGATCGCCGCTCTATTTGGCGGGTTAACTGGACTAATTATTTTTGGCACGATTCATAGTATTCAATATCAGCAATTTAAGTATGCGATTTCTGAAGAAATCACTAAAGAAATGGGTCGCGTAAGCGATCGCGATCTAACCCAAAAACCTCAATCAAAGCTAGAAAATTGCTACCCAAATAGCCAACATCCAGATCTGACTTGTTCTCTAATTGAGGGATGAAAAAATCAAAAATCGCTTGAATCTTCTTCTCGCTGCGATAGGTTCGGGAAATATCATTTTTGAGCCGTGCGAGCAAACGAATTTCGCGAGAATTTGCTAACCCGCAAGCACGAAATAACATAAAGCCATCAAGATCCTGAGCCGCGATCGCTTCAAAAAACTCATCTAGAATTTGCTCTGCAAGCTCCTCTCGTAGGTATTTCATCAAAAAGGGCTGAAGCGTAAAACAGACCTCAACCTCATCGACAATTTTCTCAATTAACGATCGCCTTTCCAACGCAGACAAAATATCCAAAATCTGCGAGAAGGTTGGTGGTATTAATAAATTACTGCGTAACCTCGATAAGCTCATTGGGCTAGATTCGAGCATTAACCAATAAAGGATTTCTTTTTCTAATTCAGATAGGCGATCTGTTTGCTGTTTTAGTAAGGACTTTAAGCGATCGCCAATGACGATTGTATTTTCCTGTAAAAATGCTCGGACATCATTCCCAAACACTTCTCCAATTGTAGTTGCAATAATTTTTAGCGCAAGAGGATTTCCACCGTAGAGAGAGATAATTTCCTGTAATTCCCTATCGCTACCACGACAACTCTTTGCCTTAAATAGTTCAGTTACTTCCACAATTTCTAAACCACGCAAACTCATCGATCTCACAGCTAGAGAATCACTTTCAAGCATGGCAACTTCGGCGGCTTTTTCACGACTGGTCACTAACAAACAACTCTGATGGCGATCGTTCGCTACTCTACTTAAAATTTCACCATATCCCTCATAGCCTCTCTGATAAAAGCCTGTTTGCGGTTTAATTTTCCCCTCACTACTCAAAAATATCGCCTCTAACCCATCAAGAACCAACAAACAACGATATTGCTGACAATATTCGATGAGGAGGTTAAGTCCCTGTTGCAAGCTATCGATTTTTACTGATTGGCGATCGCTATTAAAAAATTGCAGCAAGTCTTGCAAAAATTCAATGGGTGTGGGCATGGATTGTAGCGATCGCCAAATCAAACGATCAAATTTATCCTGTAAGCGATCGGCAATAGCTACAGCTAAAGAAGTTTTACCAATGCCACCAATACCTAAAATCGATACCACTTTGCAGCGATCGCCGATCAACCAAGTTTCTAGCAAAGCCAATTCAGATTCACGCCCGTAAAAATCAGTCAGATCGGGAGAGTCATGCCAATCTTGCCGCACAAAAGGAACGGGTAATGATGTCCAAGTTCTCTTGGAAGTAGGTAGAGATTGGGTATCATCTTTACGATTGCAGGCAAGCATATATACGGGAATGGGTTCGCTAATATTTTTTAGCTTTCTCACACCACCATAAATAATTTCAGTCGATAAGGCTCCTTTCACAGAGTCATAAACCGATTGCGAAATACAAATCCCCATCGGCTCACATTCTGATTGCAATCTTGCCGCAATATTTACCCCATTCCCAATCACATCTCCCTCGTACATAAAAACATCCCCAACATGAATACCAATACGGTGCTGTAGTACTTGTGATGGGTGAGAATTATCAAACTCATGGGTGAGGGTATTTTGAATTGCGATCGCGCAGTTTACAGCTTGTAGCGCACTTGTAAAATACATCAAAAATCCATCCCCAGTAGATTTAATGACTTGACCTTCAAAAATCTGGCATTGCAGGCGCATGATTTGAAAATCGTGGTGTAATATCTCTATAGTTTGATTTTCATCAATCTCCATTCTGGCGCTAAAGTCTACCGCATCAGTAAAAACAATAGCTGCCAATCGTTTTGTAGCCTTTGCAAAAGAAAAACCAGATTCTTGTTCGGATACTACCTGTATGCTCGTGGGCGCATACTCATCTTCTATAAAAACGATATCTGCGATCGATTGCCAATCATTTAGCCCCACAGCCAAGCAAATAGCAATAAATGTCTCACGATCAATCGCAATCCCCCGCCAAAACCGCCTGAGCGAGGCTTGAGATGTATGAGCCGCTTGCCACCACGATAGCGATCGCGTTTTCGTCCAGCCTTTACGCCGCCTAGCGCGATCGACTATTTCAAGTCCTTGTTTTGAAGCTTTTAGGGTACTAGACATTAGTTGGCGTAGTGTCGCATGAGATAAGCATGACAAAAGAAGTGTAACAAAAGATTGAGTAATATAGGTTCAGATGCATAGGTCAAGTTGGATGAGAACTAATAAGGATCAGCGCAAGTTATAGAAATTGTTATGAAAGCAAGCCATTATTGGCAATTTGTAAAGTTAAAGGCAACAGGGCAATGCCGCCGCGAAGTTGGTTGAGGGTTTAATTAGTTAATTACGAATTACGAATTGGGGATTACGCAAAAATGACTTAAAACTTATATTGCAACGTAAGGGCAATTCATGAATTGCCCTTACCTTATGTTTTTTTGACGTGCAATTGTAATTCGTAATTGATTAATTCGTAATTGATCGTTGACGTACTTGATAACGTACGATTAAAATTGGATATATTTTCAAGTTAATTAAAAATGTCAACTTTTACGGCTAGTGAGGCTAGGGCTAATTTCTATCGCCTTATTGATGAGGCTAATCTATCCCATGAGCCGATTTTGATTACGGCTAAGCGTGGTAATGCGGTTTTGCTGTCGGAGGAGGATTGGAAGGGGATTCAGGAGACGCTTTATTTGTTGTCGATACCGAATATGCGGGAATCGATTCAGGCTGGATTGGCTACTGCGATCGCTGATTGTGATGAGGATTTGAACTGGTGAGTTGGAGAATTGTATATACAAAGCAGGCTCAAAAGGATGCACAAAAATTATTGTCGGCGGGGTTGAAAGCTAAGGCTGATAAGTTGTTGGATATTCTCAAAGAGAACCCTTATCAAACGCCGCCAAGTTATGAGAAGTTAGTTGGTGATTTGGCTGGTGCGTATTCTCGCAGGATAAATATTCAGCATCGCTTGGTTTATCAAGTTTTAGATAGCGATCGCGTTGTCAAGGTGATTCGGATGTGGACGCATTATGATTAATTCGTAATTATTCCCATCTCGCATGGGTGTAGTTTTCAAGAATTTTGTGATCTTTGCTCAGTAGGATTGCAATTCTAAACGTATCATGGGCGAGATATAGATATCATTTTCACGGATCAAATTCTCAGCTAAGGGAGAAAGCTTATTAATAGTATCTCCGTAAAGCCAAATTACAACATGGGTGTCAAGGTAAATCAAGGTTTATTTCATGCTCCCAAGAGATATTTACAAGATCGTCAGGATCGCCAATATATACTTCTGGGTGAGGTACAAGATTGTCAAGTTTGCTTTTTTTCTGTATTGGTAATATTTGGAAGCGTTTACCTTGCCAATCAAGTTCGATGGGGTCGCCTGTGGTGGCGATTTCTTCTAGTAGGTTTATAAAGTTGGTGGTGAGTCTATCTACGGGTATGGTTTTCATATATTCAATTACGAATTATCAATTGCGAATATTCCTCAAACTCTGGCAAGGGGGAATCAAAGTCATCTGATATGAATATTTTACCTTTGTCACTGCCAAATAACGATCGCTTGGGGCAATGGATACTAGTCTAGCTAAAGGCTGATCGCCTTGTGTAATAATTATTTCCTGACCAGCGATCGCTAAGTCGAGTAAGTGAAGTAGTTGAATTTGGGCTTCGGAAATGTCGATTTTTAAGGAAGGTTCGGAGGCTAACATAACTTTGTGAGTTAACAGCTAGGATTTAGAATAGCATTCATTCTTTATGGTTGATGAGTTGCTTGAGTCTATGCCGTCGTTTGAGTAATGCTTGTTTGATATAAAATTAAGAGGACATAGGATTAGGCTAATAAAAATATGTATCAAGTCACTGTAGATTATGCCAAAATTAATCTTGATGAACTTTGCGATCGCGCAGGTAAAGAATCTGAAGGTGTGGCAATTGTTCGTGAAAATCGTAGTTATGTTTTGATTACTCATGAAGAGTGGGAATCGCTGATTGAAACTGCTGAACTCATTAAAGTTCCTAATTTGCTAGAACAAGTTAAATCTGCTCGTCTGGAATATCAAAAAGGGGAGGCTTTGAGTATGCAGCAGGTGTTTGGATGACAGCATACAAAATCTTGTTTTCTAAGCAAGCACAGAAAGATATTGGAGAACTCACTTCTAAGCAAAAAGAGAAGCTACAAGATATCTTGACCAATACAATTGCCGCTAATCCTTATGTGGGAAAGTCTTTGAAGGGAGAGCTTAGCGGGTTACGTTCCTATCGCCTCAATCGTAAAGATCGTTTGGTTTATGAAATTTATGAAGAGGATGAAACGTTGTTTGTGATTCGGGCAAGGACTCATTATGGCGATTAAATAATCATCTGCAACACATTTACAAAAAATTAAGTGTCTTAGTAATTAAATTCGTTGAATAGTGATACATGTAGTCTTAGACGGCGATCGCTTTGGCAAATAATCTAATTTTGGTGACACATAATACAAGGGAGTTTGAGCGTGTGGATGGGTTGCAACTTGAGGATTTGGAATCATAAATCGCGCCTGTGGTCTATTACAAAGCAAAAGGGATTGCGATCTCTTAAAATGACTAAAAAAGTCCACAACTTGAGATAGTATGATTAAAAGTCCTAAAAACTTCCAAAAAATTGAAAATTTTAGCTTTACAGTTAATTTTCAATAGGCATGATATGTGGGCTAGTTGTACTTATCTTTATAAAAGTAAGGGCTGATTTTATATGGAAGTAATGGAAGTATCTGATAATTCATTGACAAGCCAATCACTCGAAGAACAATTAGAGCAAATTGCAAATATTTCAGATCCTACTGAACGCGGAAATAGGCTAACAGAAATAACATCTCAATTGTTGCCGTCTCGTCTGACGCTATTTCAAGAAGCTTTGGATGCTGCCGATAAGATCGATAATTCTTTAGGACAGAAAATAGAAGTATTGCTTGACTTTTTTCGTCAGTTACCGATTGACGATCGCCTATTGACCCAAAAGGCATGGCAAATAGTGAAGGATAAATTTGAAAATGAACAAGATAAAATAAGAGCAATTGAAGTACTAGCACCACATTTATCCGCCTATCCTGATTTTTATGAAGACGCGATCTCATTTGTTGAAAATCTCAGTCAAGATAGCGATCGCACTAAAGTTCTTTTAGCTTTGATTCTGCAATTACCAGAATCTAGAAGGGTAGACGAAGCTAAGCGTTTGATGGGGGAACTGCTGGATTTCAAAGTTCTTATTGCGCTTGCGCCGCAGTTGTCTGATTATCCTGAATTATTGGAACAGGCGCTAGAGATTGCAAGAAATAGCAATTGGGCGGAAGTAGAAAGATGGAAGCTGATGGCAATATTTGCGGCTCAATTACCTCATGATCAGCGTATAGAGGAGTTAGACAACGCTTTAAAACTCTTAAATAACATTGGATCATCTTCTAAGATCGATTTCTTCAAAGCTATCATTTCAGGATTTCCAGAAATCTCACCAGAATCATTTCTTCAAGATACTCTAAATTATGTAGAGAGTTTTTTCCCATCCGATAGCTATCAAAGAGAAGATGCAATTTCAGTACTCGCTCCAACCTTATCTCTTTATTCATCCCTAGTTTCACAAGCTTTGGCGATGCTGAAAGAAAGTAGTAATCATAGAAAGACAGAAATTCTTTCAATATTTGTGAGGTATTCATCATTTCAAAACAATGGTTTGCTTCAACAGATTTTGACAATAGCTGATGAAGATATAGATGATAATAAATATGGTTCTTTTGCAGAATCTTGGTATAAATTGCTTAAAATTTTGATTCCTCAATTAGCTCTATCTAATAATTCATGGTTTGGGACAGTTCTAAATCTTATTCAGAAAATTGCCGCCAAATTTCCCCGCGAAAAAGCTAGTTCTGAAGAGATTACACATTATGATGAGGCTTTGACACTTCTGGCAAGCCAGATGAATCCTACTTTCTCTAACTATTTACAACCTTTATTGGAGATGGCTCAACAAGTCTCTAATAGAGGGCAACGCGCTCAGATTCTCAAAAGTTTGCTTCCTTTAATACCTCAATCTCGATACATGGAGGTTTTGCAACAGGCTTTGGAAGATGCTAAAGATATAAGTCCAAAACAAGCGCCACCAAGTCATTCTGCTTTTCTGATGTTGCAATGGGAAAAAAATAAAGAAATAAGATCCCAGTCTCGCTTTAAAGTCCTTTGTACTTTGTTGGAGTTAGCATATCTATTTCCTCAGTCTCATCAGTCTGAACGACTGCAAGAAGCATTAGGAATAATTCAAAGATATGACGATCCAGAAAGAGCAAAAGCTTTGGTAAGCATATCTCACAAAATATCTTCTGAAGATGTGGATTTCATCGATCAAATTTTTGATGCTTGTTGTCAAGTGAATGAGCCAATATGGCGTGCATATACCTTGCTATTTGCTAATTTCATTCATAAAGACAAAGA
>Ga0194061_1001333_pt1 | contig 14456 bp, 9 predicted proteins | sample SepL2221m_MetaG_FD_163423 | JGI IMG/M metagenome (GOLD analysis project Ga0194061, IMG submission 163423) | Anoxic zone freshwater microbial communities from boreal shield lake in IISD Experimental Lakes Area, Ontario, Canada - Sep2016-L224-21m | ecosystem: Environmental > Aquatic > Freshwater >...
GGTTTGCTTCCAAGATTCAACTGGGTTTGGATCATCGTTCGGTCTGCGATGCTTAACTGCGTATAAATTTTCCCCATGCAACATTATCTCCCAAGGATGTTGCACTTGGAGTTTGAGCGCGCCCCTCAATTCGCACAAAATAAATTGGTTTAAAAGTTCATATTTTCATAGCTCAAATTATTATCGTTGTCCCTGATTTTGGATTAGGCTCTTTACATTTTTTTCCTGTTTGATATCAGAATTTCAAAATCAGGCATTTTTCGGTTTTCTCTGGGTTAAACGATGCTCTTCATTAGTCAGAATAGTGCCTTGAGAATTTCTGAGGATTTTATATCAGTAAACCGGGGGTTTGCTGGTTTTTTTTCGATAATACCTTCTTTAGTCACTTACGGTTACCCTTTCCCTTCATCCTTTGTTTTTTTCTGAATTCCCAGGGAGGCTCTGGGTTTGATTGCTTCCATAGCCCTAGCCATATCAACCGCATAAGCGTTAACTGCCTCACTTCGCTGGTCGTATCCCAAGCGCTTTCCGTCTGCGTCATAGAATTTCTGTCTGCGTATTTCGGGCATGAAAGCTGTTTGAACGAGCTTGTTATCAATCAAATCTTTCATCATTCGTCCGTTTGAAATACTGGCAATCTGTTTAGTGTCGCCGACAAGAACAAGCTGTGCTCCGACTTTATCAGCACGGTCTAAAAGCTTGCCAAGCTGAACAGAACCAAGCATTGAAGCCTCATCAACCACCCAAAGCTGATGACGTTCACCATCTTTTGCTAATGCAACGTGGCCTTTGTCGATTGGTGACATCAAAAAGCTGTCTATGGTCTGGGAAACAATACCGGAAGACTTTTGCAATTCTGCCGCAGCCTTTCCTTGAAACCCAAGACCTTGCACCGTCATCCATCTCGGCAATCCGCATGATTATTGCCAAATCGCAGTCCGACTCAATATCTCCCGCCTCTTTAAAGGCTTCCATGCTGGTCGAGTCGTAGTTTTTCCGGTTAAGACTCGATAGAATTACGCTCTGGGCATCGAATTCGTGGTTTAGGTCAATTATTGCTTGAAGATTGGCTGCAATCCGGAGCCGTGAATCATCTATGTCACTTCGGAGTGGAATTCGCTGGAGGTAGTCCCACACAATTACGATTTGAGGTTTATCCTGTGAATCTGATGTGTCTGGGTCATTGATTTTGGAATTTATATATGTGCGAACTTCTTCAACACTCCGAGGGGAGGCTATAAATATACGTTCCAGACGCTCGGCAACCTGGTCAAAGGCAGAGTCAACTTCCATATCAGATAGCTTATAATCATCATAGTCGTCGCATTTAGTGCAGGAACCGTTACATAGAAGCCTTTCGACAACTTTATTTTCATGCATTTCATAAGTCATTACAAAGACCAGCACGTTTTGACCTGCAAGCTTCAGCGCTGCCTCCGCTGACATATAAGCTGACTTTCCTGTTCCAGGCATTCCTCCGAGGATTACAAGTCTATGGTCCTTTTTTAGCGTGAATCCATTTCCCGGCATATTAAGCTTTGCTGGAGGGTTCAATCTGTCTGCTTTGTATTGATTGGTGATGGTTTTCAGGATATCACTTGCTCGCATTGTATCTTCCTTTCACGTGCCTGCCTGGACAGGGTTATATCTGGACCAATAGGAACCAGAGCATTTTGCAATGTGCTTTTAATTGAATGGTAAGTACGGATGTGAATTATCATTGGCATTTCTAATAGCTCGTTTATTGGGGTTTGATAATTGAGTGTATAAGTGAAAGGAATCGAATTAAGTCCGGTGAGCTTTGTGAAAATAAACTTCAATATTCAAAAAACAGGCTTTTGTAAACGGGAACTATATAGACTGATTAACGGGGAGAGAAGAAAATGTAATTTAAAGGACGAGGCCATCTTCGATGCGTACTTGGTGGGTACAAAGCGATAGAAAATAAATATATAAATTTACGTTGCACACTTTAAGGAATTTCATAATTGAACAACAAAAACCAAAGTGTGCAATTAGTGTGCAATGAAATCAACAAGGGCTTACGACATATGTCGTAAGCCCTTGTTTTTACTGGTGCCCGAAGCCGGAATCGAACCGGCACAGCCTTTCGGCCGAGGGATTTTAAGTCCCTTGTGTCTACCAGTTCCACCATTCGGGCAGTAACCTGACGATACCTGCAAGGAGTATCCTACCATCAAAATTCACGTAACCGTGTATAACAGTAACCGTAATCGATGTCAATTTCGTACGTTTAAGATAATTCACTCAAAACCGCGCAAATGCCTTCAACCGTAAGGGCAGCTTCCATCTCCGTTCCATCAGCCATCCGCTTGAATTCAGCTCTTCCTGACGTTACCTCGTTCTCCCCAATTACAACACTGAAACGCGCCTTCAGCTTGTCAGCCCGCCTCATCTGGCTCTTCAGGCTCTTACCCTCGTAATCCATTTCAACCCTGAAGTCTTTTTTTATCAATCCGTGCATCAGTTGAAACGCGGCGGCACGCTCCCCCTTCCCCATTGTGGCAATGAAAAGGTCGGGGACCACAGAATAATCCCGCTCTCCCAGCAAAAGCGCAACTCGCTCAAGTCCGACAGCAAATCCGATACCCGGAATCGAGGGGCCGCCAAGCTGCTCGACCAGGCCGTCATAGCGGCCACCGGCGGCAACAGCCGATTGCGACCCGAGGAGTCCGGTAACCATTTCAAAGGTGGTTCTGGTATAGTAATCGAGCCCGCGAACCATGCGGGGATTAATGCTATACGGGGTTCCGGAGAGTTCAAGATATTTCTGGACATCTGTAAAGTGGTTGTTACAGGCGCCGCAGAGGTGATCTAGGGTTGTCGGTGCGGTAGCGGTTGCTTCGCCACATCCCGGTACCTTGCAGTCCAGCGTGCGGAGCGGGTTGGTAAGGTAGCGGCGCTTACAATCATCGCACAATAATTCGAGGCGCCCTTCCAGAAATGAGCAGAGTGCACTCCGATACGCCGGACGACAGTCGGGGCAGCCGAGCGAATTGACCTGCAGCGACGGCTCATCGAGGCAAATTTCATGGAAGAAGGCCGCCAGCATGGTCAACACCTGAGCATCAGCCAGCGGGTCGTGGGTACCGGTAATTTCGGCGCCAATCTGGTGAAACTGTCGGTAGCGCCCTTTCTGCGGCCGTTCATAGCGGAACATCGGCCCCAGATAATAGAGCCGTGAGATCGGGTCGACAGCATACAGCTTGTGCTCTATTAAAGCCCTCATGACGCCGGCAGTCCCCTCGGGGCGCAGGGTAACGCTGTTCTCACCCTTGTCCGTAAAGGTGTACATCTCCTTCTCCACGATATCGGTGGCATCACCGATCGAACGGCAGAACAGCTCCGTTTTCTCCATCACCGGGACACGGATTTCCCTGAATCCAAACAGTTCGAAAATCCGACGTGCAGATTGCTCGATATGATGCCATCTACCGGAATCCGCCGGAAGAATGTCATTGCACCCTTTGATTGCCGTAATAGACATGTAGACCTCTTATCAAACACAAAAATAAGGCCCGCCCCGACTGTTCAGCATGCGGCAGGCCCGGAAATAAGTTGATTGAAATCCGTTACTGTGGAATCGCAACCCTTTGAACGCAGTTTTTGCCATGGGCCTTGCTGTCATACATCGCTCGGTCGGCCATCTCCAGCAACTGTTGCTTGGTGGCGGTGTCGTCGGGACAGCACGCAAAGCCGATACTGCAGGTCAACCTGATGTCATATCCCTCGTCAACCATGAAGTGATGCTCCTCGACCTGTCTCCTGATACGTTCGGCAACGAGTCTGGCGGTCGAGCAGTTCGTCTCGATGAGAATAACTGTGTACTCGTCCCCTCCATAACGGATCACGATATCCACATCACGAACCGATTTTTTCAACAGCGCACCGAACTCCGCCAGAACCTGACTCCCGACCAGATGGCCATGTATGTCGTTGACCTGCTTGAAGGCATCAACATCAATGAAAAGAATCGCCAGATGGGATGCGTAGCGCTCCACCCGTTTCATTTCCCGTTCCAGAGCGATATCGAGATAGCGATGGTTGAACAGACCGCTTACATCATCGATAAACAGCATATTCCTGGCTTCCGAAACGGTCGAAATATTTTGGAAAGCGTGGTTGAACTGCTCCATCAGGAAGACAATGTTCTTGCTGTGGGCCTCAAGGTCAGGCGGGGGGACGTCAGGGTCATGAAGCAGGACGACCACACCACGATGAGTGCCGCCACTGCACAGGTGCAGCAGTGAAGCGGTACTGCACCCCTCAACGGATGAAGTAAACCTCACTTCTCTGATAGTAAACTGGTCCGGGAGGCCATCCGTCAATATCGCCAGGATCTCCTCCGCCATAGAGGTTCCCGCAGCAATTGCCATCCCTTTTATTTCAAAAAGCTCCAATTTCCCTTCGATCGGGAAAAGGGCCAGAATGCGACTGGCACCTACCTCGCGCGACAGGGCATCGACAAGCAGATGCTGCACATGTCCAAGATCAAGACAGCCGGCTATGGCCTGGCTGGTTTGAAACAGCTCCAGCATTTTCTTCAACTCTTCATTTTCGTCGAGCAATCGGCGCTGCTGGATGCACTGGGCAACTGAATGCTTGAATTCATCGGGGTTGACCGGCTTGAGCAGGTAATCTCGGGCACCATGTTTCAGGGCAAAAATGGCGGATTCAAGGTCTGCGTTGGCGGTCACAACGATCACATCGACCGTGGGATAACTCTCGCGAACCCGCGAAAGAATTTCAAGGCCGCTGATGTCTGGCATGACCAGGTCAGTAACAACGAGAGCATAGCGACGCGTGGCCAGCATTGAAAGCCCTTCGGCCCCGCAGGAGGCAGCTTCCACCTGATACCCCTCCGCCGCAAGGAGGGCCGTGAACATCTCGCGAAAAAAGCGGTCATCTTCAACCAGCAGAATTGTATGCATAGCGGGTAACCGATCGCGCATGTGGAAAATCTGAAACTGTTTTTCCGTTGTACCGATTTTATCGAACGCTGTCAAAGGCATTGTGCGCTATTTTGGCGTATATGGCGTTGAAACGCTCCATCCGGCACCATCGGTGACGATCTGAAGCGTGCCATCACGGTCAGTTCGGTACAGCGAAATGTTCTTCGTCTGCAGAAGGTCAAGGGTTCTGCGAGACGGCAAGCCGAAGCGGTTCCCGAAACCTGCCGATACCAACGCCATGCGTGGTTGAACGCGTTCGAGGAAAGGCTCCGAAGTGGAATAGCGGCTGCCGTGATGCCCTATTTTCAGAACTGTAGAACTGAGTTCCCGGCCAGTTTCGATGATCTGACGTTCGGCATCAAAACCTGCATCGGCAGTAAAAAGCATGCTGAATGCACGATATGACAGCCGAAACACGAGAGAATCCTCATTGACACTTTTTTCTGAGTAACCTGTGGAATTGTTCACTCGCCTTCCCGGAGAAAGCACCTGCAGCAGCACGCCACCGGGTAGCGTAATCGTGTCACCGGCTGAGAGCGTTCGCCGAAGAATTTTCTGCTTCGAAATAATTTCACTGACATCTCGAAACAGTGCTGCTGCAGCGCCAGCTTCGGTAGTCCAGATTTCACCGACCGGAAAATTACGGATGATAAATGCCAGTCCACCGATATGATCGGGGTGCTCATGGGTTACGATAATTCTGTCAACACGCCCGACGCCTAAGGCGCCCAGGGCCGGGGCAAGAACCCTCTGCCCGAAATCGTTTCCCGTGTCATGCAGATATCCGCCGCCATCAACCAGCATTGATGACCCGTCGGGCAGACGGAGCAGGATAGATTCGGCCTGTCCGACGCTCAGCATGGTAACATGCAGTTTGCCGTCGGCCCGGGGTAATGTGCCCAGATGAGTTGTCAGGGCGGCAAGCGGAATGCAAACTGCCAGAATTCGACGCCACGCTGTACTTCTTACAAAGGTCACGCAGCAGAGAAAGGCCAGAAAGTACGCCATATCAACAGCGGTGATCCCGTGAAAACGGATAACCGGAAGCGACGCACAGCTCGTGATGATCCGGTTGGACACCTCAACCATCGTTGCCGCCGGCCAGAGCACTGCCGGTGCAGCGTGAGGAAACACCAGCAACAGCGGAAGCACTGCAAAACCGGCGATTACAGCACCGTAGCCCAACAGAGGCACTATCAGAAAGTTAGTCACTATCCCGTTCAGCGACGCCACTTTAAAAATAAAGAGTACCGGGATCATCGTAACAGATGACGCAACAACGGAAGCCGTTACAAACTGCAGAAACCCGCGCGCATACGGAGACGCAACCGAGGGAAACAGCTGCAGAACCGGCGGCACGGCAATTACCAGTCCCCACAGCGATATGAATGACAATTGAAACGAAACATCGAAGAGCGTCGGCGGATTGATGCTGATCAGCAAAAACGCTGCCAGAAGAAGAGTATTGACCGGGTCACTTTCCCGCTCCGCGTAAAGGGCCAGTACGCAGACCGCCAGCATGATGACCGAGCGGGCGGTGGCAGGGGCCGCCCCGGTAAGAAAAAGATACGCCAGCATCACGGGGAGCGCGAGCAGCAGTACCGAACGGCGAAGATTGAAGTGCAGCGCCAGGAAGGAGGAGAGTTTTAGCAGGTGCCAGACGATGAATGTGATGACTGTGGCCAGGATTCCAACATGAAAGCCGGAAATCGACAGGATATGATTGACTCCCGCTCTGCTGTAGGCATCAGCAAGCGGCTGTGGAATCCGTTTCTGATCGCCGATTAAGAGTGCACCGAGTACGGATGAAGTATTCTGATTGGGAAAAGCTGACCGGATTGCATCACCGAGCAGTCGGGCGGCACGATCAATCCTGCGCTGAACAGACTCCTCCGCTGCCCCCCTGATAAGAACGATATCCTGCTGCGACACAACCCGACCGGTAACTGAAATCGCCTGAAATGCAAGGAAGCGGGGGTAGTCGAACTCACCCGGCAGACCGAGGAGGCGGGGAATGTGTATTCGGGAGGAGAACCGTATTCTGTCGCCCCGCTCCAGCGTTATGTCGCCGCCGGCTACATACAGAAGTAAATTGCCGCGCACAGGTTCGTGACGTTTATTAAAGAACAGCCGCTCAACTTTGATCGCAATACGTCCACCATCCGGAGAGGCCACTGGTCTCCCTGCAACGATTCCCTCTACTACCAGGGGAGAATCTGAAGCATAGCTGCGGATTGAAATGGAAGCTGCGTCAGGTGAAAGCCAGGGGGCGAGCGACGTCATCCCCCAGATGAAAAAGAAAACCGCCACACAACCTGAAAAAACAAGAGAATTTCTAAGGAGACAGGACAGCAGCAGACAGACAAATCCTGCAGCGAGGGTCAGTGATGTACAACAGTAGTCCGTGTGCGCTGAGAGGGCAAGACCGGCGGCCATCGACACGAACGGTATCAAAATTGGCCACTGGCGGCTCATGACGGAGAATTACTTACGAACCGAATAACGTTCCTTAAGCGTGCTGAGAAATGAACGGGCTTCATCTGCAGCTATCGGTCGACCGGCCGGCCCCTTTACTTCAGACAGCTTGAGCATATCGTCGACAGAGGTACTTTTCCGTATCAGAGTAACTGTATCAACACCCCCCATAGGCGGGAGATTGAGCGTTATCCGGTTGTCACCCTCCTCCAGACGAAAAATGCCGAGAGCGACCGGCTCAAGATACGGCTTGGCTTCAAACCGGAACGGGACGTCATTGACGGTGCCCGCAATAGCTTCCCCCAGGACATTCATCGCAATTTCATAGAAGCCGGTTTCTTCAACCCGGAGCGGAATCTGAATCGTGGCACCACGAAAATCTGCCCGCAACCACTGCTGCGATGTGAATGCGCCAAGATAGCCGCTGTTTGTCCTCTGGACATCGGCAGCAAACTGTGCAACCTCGGCCGCAGAAATAATAACGGATTTACCGGTTGATGCCATCGGCAGGCGCGTCTGGAGATTGGCCATCGAAATCGCGATTTCTGCCAGGCTGGCGGCCGTCAGATTCTCTTTAAAACGCCATCCTTTGAGCGGTTTAATCGGCAGGTAGTCGGGCGCTATCAGGACGAAAGAATCTATTGCACCCTCGGGAGGAACTGAGACATCCAGCTTGACTGTTCCGGCTTTCAGAGAAAGCCTCCCGATCTCCACTTCGCGAAAACTCTGCACGCCAGAATCAGCCGGAAACTTCCTGTCCCCGATATTCCACACAAAACCGTTCCCTTTGATTACTGCCCTGAGAGAGTACTCACCGGCAATGGGGAGCAGGATGGTAAAATGAACGGCTGTCCTGTCGGAAACCCCCACCAGCCATCCTGTACCGGTGAACGGGCCAAACAACCCCGATCTGTTCACAGAGACCCGATCGGTCTTTTCGTTGTAAGCTACTTCCGCTTCATAACGAAACATCCGTTTTCCCCCCAGAATCTGCAGGTAATCGCGGTCAGCCGGTTTTTCAGGAAGCCCCTCTTCCCAGAGGAACTGTTTGAACATCGCCTGCACAAAAGTCTTCTGGGTGAAAGCACGTCCGTCATCTGCCGCGAGCGCCTTGACAGGCTGTAGTTGAAGAGCTACAAACACCACCAGCATTATCATTTTTATCATGATGATCTCCGAAAAGTTGTGCGTGGCTCCGCCCGGAAACCGGCGGTATAATCAATCTAGCATCGTGTGGGGAGTGTACCACAGCTTATCCCGCTTGAAAACATTGCAATTGGATGGTACAAAGCAGCAACTCAATTTATTGAAATCAGTCGGCCACATATCTATAATCCAGAGAACATCACGAGAACGAATACAGAAATGAGCCAGGAAAACATTATATTAGATGTCGTTGGACAGTTTGCTGAAACGGAACTGCGTAAATTTTACCGCGCAGCAGAAATCGGAGCCGGCCTGCTCGTCATTACCGATTGCAGCGGTGTCATCGAATATGTAAATCCTGCCTTCTGCAATGTAACCGGTTTTACCGAAGATGAAGCAGTCGGGCGGACAATGACGCTCCTCAAATCGGGGCGCATGTCAGCGGCATTTTATGGGCGTTTATGGGATACACTGCTTGCCGGTTCCGAATGGAAAGGGGAGTTTTTCAACCGACGTAAAGATGAGAGCTTCTACCTCGAGCGGGCGGCCATATCTCCGATAAAAGGAGCTGATGGCGTAATTACCCACTTCATCAAAGTTGCAGAAGATATAACTGCCCAGCGTTACGCAGAAGAACACCAGCTCCGACGCTTGAAACTCATTGAATCGATCAACTCCGCCAATCTTCATTTCATTGAAAACAACGACCTCCCCCAAATGTCTGCAATCATACTTGAAACTTGTATGACCCTCAGCTCCTCTCCGCTCGGTATCATTTACGAACTGTTACCGAATGGCAGCGCCGGGGTGCTGGCGCTCTCAACTACATCGCTCTGCTCGTCGGAAAATGTAACCGCCTTCAAGGATATCCAATACGAAATCCAGAGAAACGGGCACTATGAAGTGCCGCTCCACGCATCGCTGTTCATGGCTCCGATGCTTGAGAATCGCACCGTTATCGTTAACAGAGCGGACGAAAACCCCTGGAAAAACTGTTCGTGCAGAATCTGCTCCCCCGCTGTCAGTACATTTGCCGGCTTCCCCCTGCGTGTCGGCGCTACCGTGATAGGAATGATTGGCCTGGGAAACAATGAAGAGGGATATCGGGACGAGGATTTTCAGGATTTTGAAACTTTTCTCACCTCCTGCGCTCTGGCTATATCGGCAGCCCGTGCCGAGACAATCCGCAAGGCAACGCTCGATCAGGTACGCCAGTCCCAGAAAATGGAAGCCATCGGCCAGCTCGCCGGTGGGATCGCCCATGATTTCAACAACCTGCTGACCGTTATTTCCGGCTACAGCACCCTCGCTTCACAAAAACTCGGTTCGGAAGATCCGGTCCGAAGAGATATCGAGCAGGTGATCAACGCCAGCGAAAGAGCAACAACACTTATCCGTCAACTGCTTGCGTTCGGCCGCCGCCAGATACTTGCACCCCAGCCCTTGAACGTCAATTCCTTCATCGCCGGCCTCCACAAGATTCTTAGCCGTCTAATCGGTGAGCACATCGTCCTGTCTACCAACCTGGCCGCAGATATCGGCCAGATCAAGGCTGATCCGAGTCAGATTGAACAGATCATCATGAATCTGGTCATTAATGCCCGTGATGCCATGCCTCGGGGGGGAACGATCACTATCACAACCGAAAACCATACCATTGATGCCAGTTTCGTCAGGCGCAATCAGGGCTCGCTTGAAGGTGAATACGCACTTATTTCCGTCCATGACAGCGGGATGGGTATGACGCAGGAGGTCATCACCCGCATATTCGAACCGTTTTTCACCACCAAGGACGAATCCGGCACCGGACTCGGCCTTTCGACAGTCTATGGCATCGTCAAGCAAAACAATGGCTACATCCAGGTTCTCAGCGATGTGGGTATCGGTTCCGAGTTCCGTGTCTACCTGCCACGCCTACCGGACGTCGAAAACCTCCCATCTGCAGAACTGGAGGTTCCCGACACGCAGATGCATGCCGACGTGGACGGATTCATCCTGGTTGTCGAGGATGAGCTGTCGGTTCTTGACCTGGCGGCAGTAACCCTCAGAAGTCGGGGATACACGGTTCTTACGGCCAGTGGCCCCCTTGCTGCTTTGAAATTGTTTGATCGGTACGGCGAGAAATTGGACCTGCTTATATCCGATGTCATGATGCCCGATATGACCGGACCCGAAATGGTCAAAATCATGCTGTTGAAACGCCCCGACCTTAAGGTGCTGTTCATGTCAGGCTATTCCGATGAAAAGCTGCGCGACATTGATTTTCCCGATGAGTTCCTGCATTTCATGATTAAACCCTTCAGTCCCGGGGAACTCGTCAAACTGGTTCACGATAGCCTGTACAGCACGATGAAACCACCAGGAGAAGAGCCGCAATGAAGGAACAGATCCTGATTGTTGACGACGAAGAGATGATCCGGGGGCTGCTGTCTTCGGCTTTGCTGCAGGAAAACTACATCTGCCACCAGGCGGCTAATGTTGACGAAGCCTTTGAGATACTGGGAGAACAGGCCGTTGACCTCGTGATTTCAGACATTATGATGCCGGGAAGAAGCGGTGTTGAGCTACTGCGCGACCTTAAAAAAGTTGACCCGGAGATAGCGGTTCTGATGATCACCGGTCTCTCGGACATGAACACCGCCATGGAATGCATCCATCTGGGCGCCGACGATTACATCACCAAACCCTTCGGCATCAACCGGGTCGTGCTGACCGTGCGCAACCTGCTTGAACGGCGCTGCCTCGCCATCGAGAGAAAAAATTATCAGGTCAGTCTTGAGTTCAAGGTCATGGAGCAGACCGAAAAGATCCGCAAGACCATGAACGAGCTTTCCCACGCTTACGACAATACCCTGAGTGCGCTGGTAAAGGCGCTGGATGCCCGTGAGAAGGAGGTCGGCTCACATTCGGAACGCGTTATGAAGTACACCGTTCTGATTGCTGAGAAAATGGGGATACGGGACAGAGCGCTTGAGGAACTTGGCAAAGGGGCACTGCTGCACGACATCGGGAAGATCGGGATTTCTGATACGATATTGTTGAAGCCGGGACAGCTTGATGATAACGAATGGATCGAAATGCGCCGCCATCCCCAGGTTGGGTATGCAATTCTGTCGGAGATAAAGTTTCTGAAGGCACCGGCAGAGATCATCCTCAGCCATCATGAGCGCTACGACGGCAACGGCTACCCCAAACAGCTCAAAGGTGAACAGATCCCGGTCGGGGCACGCATATTCTCACTGGTGGACACCCTTGACGCCATGACTTCAGACCGCCCCTATCGCAGGGCGCTCCCCTTTGATGCCGTGTCGAAAGAAGTGATCAAACATCGTGGTTCGCAGTTTGATCCTTCCATTGCCGATCTTTTTCTCTCAATTTCCCGCAATGAGTGGGAAGATTGCGCCGGCAAAAAGCTGATTTGAAAACGCCTTGCGTTTATTGGACTCAAAAGCTGGTTTTTGATCTGTATTTAGACCGTTAAACTTTGAGTCTACTTGCCAAAAGCTGCCAGCAGTTGCTGCAACAACTGTGGGGCATTAGACTTGATAGCCCCACCCATAAAATCCATGATCCCCGGCCGGTAGCCTTCATTCCAGATTTTGTCAAACATCTCCGCGCTGGTTTTGCAGACACAATCTGCATCTTCCACCGTTTTTCCGTCCTCGATCAGGCACTGCTCGGCGTCGAGTGTCACCGTCTTTTTCATATCGTCGATAGAAAAATAAAATGTCGTTGGCACGGTAAAAACACCTTTTTGATAGCGTTCCTGCAAGGTGCTGAAAATTTCATCCTGCATCTGTTTCCCCCCTGTATGCGATCTTTTTCAGTTAGAAAAGGCGGGGCCGAAGCCCCGCCTTCTGTCGTGCGGCATGGTACTGACCAGCCTAGTACCCCAGTATATTCAGAGCATCCGGGAACCGTAAATCATAGCTGATTGGCGGCACCTGAATCCCTTCCGCCAGCTTAGCTACGCCGGCCGGAGTGGGATCAACAATTATCCCCCGCAACAGGTAGTTGACCATCTGCGTTTGGGCAAATGTCGTATTGGCAACTGTTGCAGCCGTAGGTGCTCCTCCGGTAACGGTTTTGGGATTGATCAGGAAGCTGTGGTGAATCTCCGCCTGGTCAAACTGGAAATACCCTTCAACCGGTGTCGTCGCGTCAGGACTGTTGCTGGCTGCAGCGAAGTCCACTTTTGGTGCCGGCACGCCGGCTTTCAGGGTAAACATGAACGATGATGGAATGCGAGCTGCGGCGGCGCCGCGATAGCCCAGCTGCTTGAATCCAGGAGCCACTGTGGCCGCAGCAGAACCGAGTATCTCACGGCCGCCCAGGGCATTGCCGAAGTAACGTGTATTTTCGTTGGGAATAACCAGGTCCCCAGCCGCTTCCTGAACTGCGATACGCCCTGAGAGACGCGAGGAGAGTCCGGCTGCAAGCGGCGTCGTCATTGTCGCCGGGTCAATTGTATCGACGATACTCTGGGTTACCAGGAAGAAATTGTTATAGGTAGGAGTCCCTGCCTCAATACCCTTTGCTGCCAACCCGGCGTTTATGCTGGTACTGAAAGCGGGACTGTTCTGCAACAGGTAAGCCAGACGTCCCCCGGGAACACTCAGGAACCCTTTCATATCGGCGTTCAAGCTGGTCTGTGTATAGGGTGCTCCGGTAGTTGAGAGCGTGGTGTTGCCGGCCAGATAGTAGGCTCCGACAATTGACCCGAGACTGAGGCCGGCGTACTTAATATCGATGCTTTCCGGCGGTGCTGGCGGAACGACTCCCAGTGCCGCAAAACCGCCCGTTCTCATGGTGAGTTCAAGCCTATTCAGGTTAAAGGCAGCCTGCTGGACATTTGATCGTGTTGCCAACGGTGCCCCGACTGCCATGAAATCCTGCCCCCAGAGGGCCTGTTTCTGTGCAATTGCCGTAGTACTGTCTCCCGTAGCAAGTGCGTTAGCAGGAGAAAGTGCTCCATGAAGTGGCAGATCGATTGCAACAACCGTGTAGCCTGCAGCCGTCAACGATCCCGCAACGGCAACGATATGTTCTTTCTGACCGGTGATGCCGTGCTGGAAAATAACAACTTTGCCGCTCGGAGTCGATGGGGCGACCAGCACGAATGGAACTTTGGATTTTTTGTGGAAAAAACCGGTTAAATTGCCGTTAGTATCGCGAAATGATTGTACGACACCGGCAGCCGGATTGTAGGCGCCAGGGGCAGCGGATAGATCCATGGATGCTGCGTAAGCTTTTGCCACAACCGGATCGATGGAGAGTTCGGCACTGTTGATTGCGCCGGTTACGACACGTGCCACCGATACCGGAGCGCTGCCGGCCCCGGCTGCGGCCCAGTATGCTGCCGGAGTCAGGCCGGTCGGGGAGGTCACATCCACTTTGTTCAGATTTGCTGCGGCATCAGTCGGATTGAACCAGGTTTTTCCCGTCAGGCCACCCAGGGTTGAACCTGCTGCAAAGGCCCGCAGAGCGCTTTCAACCGGTATCATGGTGCCAACAGCATCTTTGGAAACAAATCCTGCGCCGGAGGTTATGAAACGCCCCAGAAGTGCCACATCATTGCGGCTTTTAATCGTAGTAGTTTCGGAGGCTGCAATCAGATCATCAAGTACTTTGGCATATCCGGAAAACTTGATGGCAACGCCGCTCATGGCGTTGGCACGGATAGCCTCCAGCCCAGCAAAGGGGCCAACAAGTTCAAATTTGGATTTAAGTATCTCGAAATAGGATGAGCTGACGACCGGTTTGCCGCTGGCGGCATCCAGCACCCTGTTCGTTACGAGATACATATAGCGCGTGGCCGGTGAAAGAGGGAACTTGGGAAAGAGAAACAGGTCGGTACTGCCG
>Ga0194061_1001336_pt1 | contig 14446 bp, 17 predicted proteins | sample SepL2221m_MetaG_FD_163423 | JGI IMG/M metagenome (GOLD analysis project Ga0194061, IMG submission 163423) | Anoxic zone freshwater microbial communities from boreal shield lake in IISD Experimental Lakes Area, Ontario, Canada - Sep2016-L224-21m | ecosystem: Environmental > Aquatic > Freshwater >...
CTTTTTGGCTGATCGTTGAATTGAGCGCTGGAAACAGCGCCACCCCATTCTGGGTATCCTCCTCCTTATGGCTGCGCGCGAATACGATCTTGAGATCGCTGCAATTGACGCAACCCTTGTATCCATTGAAAAGGTCCTAAACCTTCCAAAATTGCGAGCTGACGCCGTGGAGTTTGAAGCAGCCGCCGGAGTACCCGATCTTTGGGATGACCCGGAGAATGCCCAGAAAGTGACCAGCAAGCTTTCACGTGTTCAGAGCGAAATCAAGCGTCTTACCGAGCTTCGCCAAAGGGTTGAAGATCTGCCCATCTTGATTGAGTTGGCACAAAATGAGTCCGATGAATCTGCGCTGGCAGATGCCGAACGCGAACTGGATTCCGTCACGAAAGCGATTGGTCAGCTTGAAGTTCAGACCCTATTAAATGGTGAATACGATGACCGAGATGCACTGATCACGATTCGATCAGAGGCTGGCGGAGTTGAAGCCGCTGACTGGGCAGAGATGTTGATGCGTATGTATTTGCGTTATTGCGAGCGCCATAATTTCAAGGTAGATGTTCTGGAAACTTCATACGCCGAAGAAGCTGGTATTAAATCCACGACCTTTCGCATTACCGCTCCTTATGCCTACGGAACTCTCTCGGTGGAACAAGGCACACATCGCCTTGTACGTATTTCTCCCTTTGATAGTCAGAGCCGGCGCCACACCTCCTTTGCAGGAGTTGAAGTTGTTCCTGTTGTTGCCCAGAGTGACCACATAGATATTGACGAGAAAGAAATTCGCATTGATGTGTATCGCTCATCTGGTCCAGGTGGTCAAGGCGTAAACACCACCGACTCTGCTGTACGAATTACCCACCTTGCCACAGGAATCGTCGTCTCGTGTCAGAACGAGCGCTCGCAAATTCAGAACAAAGCAACGGCGATGGCAGTTTTGCAATCGAAATTATTAGAACGTCGTCGCCAAGAAGAGCAAGCAAAGATCAATGCACTCAAAGGCGACAACAGTGGATCCTGGGGAAACCAGATGCGCTCCTACGTTTTAGCGCCCTATCAAATGGTTAAGGACCTTCGTAATAATCACGAAACGGGAAACACCGCCGCGGTCCTCAACGGGGAAATCGATGACTTCATCGAGGCCGGCATTCGTTGGCGCCGAGGAAACGTCTCCGCCTAACAGGTGCTCAGAGTGAGATATCTCTGGAAATTATCAGCGAAAAGGGGCGATTAAAAGCGTCCCTCTCAGCCTGATTTGCCTAAACTAAGGCGGTAGAAACCCTGTATCCGGCTTAAGCCCCCTTTGGAGTGATGTGTGATCCGCTTTGAGAATGTCAGCAAGCTTTATCCTGGTCAGGACAAGGCTGCCCTCGATGGGATCAATCTCGAGGTTACTAAGGGTGAATTCGTCTTCCTTGTTGGCCTCTCTGGTTCAGGTAAGTCCACCTTTCTTCGCCTTGTTTTGCGAGAAGAGCGCCCCACCACCGGCACGATCCACGTCGCGGGTAAGGATCTAGGAACTCTGGCCAACCACAAAGTTCCTGAACTTCGCCGCCAGGTAGGTACCGTTTTTCAGGACTTCAGATTGCTTCCCAATAAGACCATTTTTGAGAATGTTGCCTTTACTTTGCATGTCTTGGGCTTTTCTCAAAAAGAGATCGATCGTGAAGTTCCCGAGGTCCTTGAACTTGTTGGCCTTGAAGATAAGGCCGATCGCAAACCCAGTGAGATCTCTGGTGGTGAACAACAACGCGTGGCTATTGCGCGCGCATATGTCAGTCGCCCACCGATTTTGATTGCGGATGAGCCAACCGGAAACTTGGACCCTGCAACAAGTGTAGGAATTATGAAGTTACTCGATCGCATCAATCGCGAAGGCACAACAGTTGTTATGGCAACTCATGATTCGGGAATTGTGGATCAAATGCGCAAGCGCGTTATCGAACTTGACGCAGGGCACGTTATTCGCGATCAAGTCCGTGGCGTTTATGGATATACAGGTTAAGGGGTAGCGAAATGCGCGCACGGTTTCTCATCAGTGAAGTAGGCATCGGTCTTCGTCGTAACTTCACCATGACCTTTGCTGTAATCATCACTGTGGCAATTTCGCTTTCACTACTGGGCATCGGGCTACTGTCCAACGCACAAGTAAGCGCCATGAAGGATTATTGGTATAACAAGATTGAAGTCTCCGTGTACTTATGTGGTCCACTTTCAGAAACACCGTCATGTTCTGACGGTGTAGTGACCCCAGAACAGCGACTCTCTATTCAACAAGATATACAGGCACTTCCCGTTGTGGCCAATGTTTATTACGAGTCCCAAACTGAGGCTTTTTCGCGTTTTCAGGAGCGCTTTAAGAATTCAGCGATCGCCCAAAATGTAACAGCGGATCAACTCCCTGAATCTTTTCGTGTGAAACTCAAAGATCCAACCCAATACCCCGTAGTTGTCAGTGCTTTTTCTGGCAGGCCGGGCGTTGATGTTGTTCAGGATCAACGCGCGATTTTGGAGAAGTTCTTCCGCCTTCTTGGTGTACTAAGAAATGCTGCGCTACTTGTCGGACTTGCATCCGTGCTTACTGCCGCACTATTAATTAGTAATACCTTGCGCATCGCAGCATTTAATAGACGCCGCGAAACAGGTGTAATGAAACTGGTCGGTGCCACCTCAATGTCGATTCAGTTGCCGTTCTTACTCGAGGGCGTAATATCGGCGATTATCGGATGGGCTATTGCTACAGGATTATTGGCTGCGCTCAAGAGCGTCATTGATTCCAAGGTTGCCCCACTGCTGACCTTCACTAAGTTCTTCGGGTGGGGAGAGGTTTGGGTTTCCTCTGCATACTTGTTGGCAACTGGGCTCTTTGTATCCATTGCCGCCTCAGTCTTTACGCTTCGCCGCTACCTCAAGGTCTAGACTCCACGCCATGAGGAGCGACCGTGGTTAAAGAGGTAGGTCGCAAACTCATCGCGCAAAATAAAAAGGCGCGTCACGATTACTCCATTGAAGATGTCTTTGAATGCGGGCTGGTGCTCACTGGCACTGAGGTGAAGTCCCTGCGCCAAGGCAGAGCCTCCCTCATTGATGGATTTGCCATGATTCACAATGGCGAACTCTGGCTTAGCGGTGTGCATATTCCCGAATACACCGAAGGAACGTGGACTAATCACACCCCGCGCAGGGATCGCAAACTTTTGGTGCACAAGGACGAACTTAAAGATCTCATTGGCAAGACCAAAGAAGGTGGCATCACGCTGGTTCCCCTGTCACTCTATTTCAAAGATGGAAAAGCCAAGATCGAGTTAGCTGTGGGCCGTGGCAAAAAAGCCCACGATAAGCGCGCCGCATTGCTTGAGCGTCAGGCAGGCCGTGAAATGGAGCGCGAGGTATCTAATAGGCGCTCGGGAAAATCTAACTAATGTAGCCATTCACGCTCAGATTTAGGGAATATAGCTGCATTTAATTGGGTTACATATTGTCTCAGTGATCTTCTACACTTAGGGTGCAGAATTAAATCTGCGCACCAAAACAATTACATAGTGATGCAGTAACGCTTCAAGTCTCATTATTTGTATTCATAAAATATATAAATCTTGGGGGTGAACGGTCTCGACTTTGGTTGTTGGGACAGGGGAAGCGGGCCGAGGAAGCCGGAATGATCTCGTAAACCAATAATCCGTGCAAAAATAACTGCTGACACTAATCAGCAAGCTTTCTCACTCGCTGCATAAGCTAGTTTGAAGCCGTTAGCCCAGATTCGGCCTTCGGTCTGGAACCTAGCGTCGCTAGAGGGCTCTTCATGATGTTGGCTTTGCGAACAACATCAGAGAACAGTTTCGCAAATGAGTTCGTCGGATACTCGTGTGTAAGAGATCCGGAGCTGAGAAAACGATAAACACACTACGCCCGTAGAAGTCCTGTTTTAGTGCCGAAGGACCCGGGTTCGATTCCCGGCACCTCCACTTTGGTCACGTTAATTTAATTGATCGTCTAAATCAGCCTGTAAAGGAACTTTCTCTTCAACTATCCACTCCAGAACTGCGCCATTAGTCATAGACATGTATTTATTAAACTCTGCCTGACCAATTGTTTCAAACTTCTTCGTGTTTGGGTTAAAAATAGTGACTTCTGCCATCGCTCCCTCAACTCTTCTTGAGACTTGCGTTAATCTTGCTGACTAAGGCAAGTAGAGACCCACATCTTCTTGACAAGCATATCCCCGGGCGAAATCTTTGGGTGAATCCATGTGAGTTCCCATGGTTGGCTGCTCTTATATTTTTCGGATTCCACGGAATGTTAGGTAAATACCTACAGATAATTCCCACGCCGCAATAGGTAAACCCAAAATTGCTGCGAGTGGGGACGTCTGGCCGAAGATTCCAAAGTAAGTGCAAAGCGCCGAGATTATTAGCAGTGGAGCGCCAACTAACCCAATCGTTGGAATCAGGCGAGGCACGAGTTTAGATTTATACAAGAGAGTACCAAGGAGAAGTCCATTTACCGCTGGAATCAAACCCGGTCCCAATAGGAAAGTCCAGTTTCGTAACTCAAGAAAGCCATTACTCATAATGTGCAATCCAGCTACATCTATTGATTGGTCGGCTAGGTAATTCTTTCGCAGGGAAACTATTGCAAGAAGACTAACAACGCCGATCATGATTACAGCAGCCTCGAAAAGTCTTGATGCAATAAATCCAAGGGCCAGCGACTTGTTTTGCTTCTGGACTATCGGATAAATCGAAACGGCAGTTCCGACACATGCGATTGCATTGAGTAGATCGAGCAAACACCCCCAAAGCACCGACGTTGAAGATCCAGAACCGATTATAAAGTTGGAATTATGAAGAACAGGATCTAAGAGAAATACAGCTGGAATGGACGTTACAAAAGTAATTAAATAGAAGATTCCTGCAATACGGGCATTTTTCATTTGCGTGGTCCTCCTTGTCAACTAGATGGGTAGCATATAGACGTATGCTCTTGGTTTTCGAAAACTCTCACTAACTCAAACCCCTCATTAACTGTTCTAGAGTTTGGTGGCAACTACTACGAGATCAATTGCTTTTCGTACTTCTGCTCCGACGTCCACATGACGTTCTCTGAGTTCGATTAAAGCATCAAAAATTCCACATTGCTCTAGAGCACTTTGCATTTCTTCCTTCGTAGGTAGCACCTCCGGATCTTGCGGACCTCCATAACCACCAATGAGGTTTTCCCTCGCATGCCAAATACCAAAGAAGGTTCCGCCAGATTTAATATTCGAAATAAGCGAGCGGACTGCACTTAACAAGCCAACTGAATCGATTTGTAGGTAAGAGATGACTCCTAAATCAACCTGACGAAGTGCATACTGGGGATTCTCAGTGACGTCAGCATTTGTGGATTTGCAACGAGCCTCCAAATCTTCTTCAAAGGCACGATCGGCAAACTTTTTAAGTGCCACTTTCGAGTATTCAACATTTTCGACGTCCCACCCGCGGCTGGCAAACCAAAGCGCGTTACGTCCTTCACCACCAGCAAGGTCAATCATTGACCCCGCTGGCATGTGCCCAAGATATTCAACAACGAACTCGTTGGGAGTCAAGGACCAAATGTTGCTAGCAGCTTCATAGCGCTTATCCCAATCGCGACTATCCATTTTTTCTAGCAATGAGCTTTCCATAAAGGCGCATCATATTTGGAACAACGAGATAGACCGCGAGGGGGACGACAACTATCGAGAGAACGAAAGCTCGGAGAATAGGACTCCAGTCAGAGGCGAATGGTCTGATCGCATAAAACCCCATGGTGACTAGCGGAAAGATCGCTGTCCAAGTAATGATTGCTCTGACGTGAACTGATGGTGGAGCCAAGCGAGGTGATGAATCTGTCATTTTTGTGCCTTTCGATTATTACTTCGTGGATGTACTTATCTCTGTGAATTTTTAAGTACTGATGAGAAGATTCCCACTCACCTAGTAAAAGCAGCAACAATTGTTGCCGAAAATGGGACAGCCTGCTTGGATTAGTGCATGAGCGCCAGACCTGGGATCGAATCAGAGCTTTCACAGATAGGTCCACGCATTCGGCACGCAAGGGAAAAGAAGAGTATTACTTTGGCGGCGCTTTCCATTTCGACTGGAATCTCCAAAAGCACGCTCTCCAGACTTGAGTCCGGACAACGCAAACCCAGTCTCGAATTACTACTTCCTATAAGTGCTGCGCTAGCCGTGCCTTTTGATGAAATCGTTTCTCCACCGCGCGTGGTGGACCCGCGAGTTAAACAAAGTTCCACTCGCTCAGATGGGCGCATCCATGTTCCACTTTCGAAACATCAAGGGGAGCCGCAAGCATTTAAAATCACCATACCTGGCAAAGATCGAGTACCGATTCGCAACGGGAAAATACATGTTGGCTATGAGTGGCTCTTTGTTCTCTCCGGTCAACTTCGCCTAATTCTTGGAGAACATGATGTCGTACTCGGACCAGGGGAAGCTGCCGAGTTCGATACACTAAATCCTCACTGGTTCGGTTCGGCCGATGGGGCGCCAGTGGAGATATTAAGCATGTTCGGGAAACAGGGAGAACGAATTCATTTGCGTGCGAAGTCTAAAAGTAAGACATCCGGCAAATAAGGCGCCACTACTTTGATATTCCTATCAGCCCCCATGTAGATGAAATGCCTGGGAGTAAAGTTCTCCATGAAGTTAAGTCGCATGGAGGCATTTAGTGACGGCGTTTTTGCTGTAGCCATCACCTTGCTAGTTTTTAACCTCAAAGTTCCAGATGTATCGGCCGGCCATCTGGGTAATTCTTTGGGGAGCCAGTGGCCTTCATATGTAGTTTATGTGATTAGTTTCTTGTCCATTGGGGTTTGTTGGGTTAACCATCATTCGATCTTGGATCGCGTGGCAGTGGTTGACCGAAATTTGCTTTTCATTAATCTTGGCTTACTTCTCGGAATTGTTTCCTATCTGACCGCAACGGCTTTTTCCTTGGTTTACCCCGTTGTAGCTTTCTCGATCTGCCTCATCCTCGCTGTCTATTATGTATTCGGTGTGGCGCTAGAGGTGAGAGAGAAGGAGTAATCAGGTTCAAAAATAGTGCGTGAATTCCCATTCCTATTAGCCACCACTTTGGCTTTAAAAAAAGAATCGGCCCTCGGTGTCTTACCGAAGGCCGATTCTTTAAGCATAAATATTTTTAGCTGTGTGGTGTCGCCTTTGGTGTCGCGCCAACCTTGTGGTCAGATTCTGGCTTCACTGGAGCGACGGGCTTCACTGGATCCACTGGCTTTACGGGTGGGGCAGGCTTCACTGGTGCGGCTGGTTTTGCAGTGGGAACCGGCTTTGCGCCCAGTGCTGCAACTGCAGCTTTGAAGGCATTTTGGGCTGCTGTGTTTGCAGCGTTATGTGCAGTCAGAGCGGCATCTAAAGCTGCTGGTGCGTTGTTCGCGTTTACTGCCGCCAGGAAGGCTGCGTCAGCTGCATCAATTGCGGCATCGCGTGCTACGACGAGTGGCGCGTGCTTGGCCATGTAAGCATCGTTTTGAACTTTGTTTGCAGCTGCTGTAACGAGCCAGGCAGCTTCATAAGCGTTCATGGTGTTGGCCCATGCCGCGTTGTAAGGGCGCATAGCCGCGCGATAGGTAATGTCATTTTTAACCAATGTAACTCTGTATTGAATCATTGCCACTTTGTATGCCGCTAATTGCGCCTGGTAGGCAGCATTTGCTGGATTGACGGTGGTGGTTGTAGGTGCCGTAGGAGCTGTGTCATCTGCGTAAACTGAACTTAAAGACGCGGCCATAAGACCCGTTGTGATGAGCGCCACTCCAATTACTTTTATTGATTTCATTTCAATCTCCTCGGATACCTGGGCTTTATTGCCCATGTACATATATTCGAACCCTACGTTGTGGGAGCTCTGTGAAATTTCTCAGCCAATGTTGTGGGAATTATTTGCTAAATGATGATGAGGCGCAACCTATTTACCAGCGACATCCGCACGCAGGATGATGCAAAAATGTTCGATATTTGGCGTCAATGGCGCTGAGATAATTGATTCGAAAAGTTGATCCCAATAAATCTGAGTTACCTGTATCGATAAAGTGAAGAAGTTCCAGGGCTGCAAGACCGGCCACGTGATGTGCCACAGATACTGGGGTTTCATGGCGAGGAGCAATCCGTCGTTGCCATTGGACCTCGGTCCAGGCGATGTGTTCATCATCTTGGGTGAGCGCGGTGCATCGCCAACAAGGGGTTCTGCCAGGGATAACTAGCGGGCCAATTGTGATTGATGCACATTCTGGATCTTCGATAAACAAGTGAGGAATACATTCGCTCATCCACATTTGCAGAAGTTCGGGCGTGGGCGGTCCAACACTGATGGCGATTTCCCGTGGGTTTTTACTTCCTGCGCAGTTAAGAGGAAAGAGAGAAAGTTCGGGGCGGATGTTTGTGATTCGTTCGTTCTGGGAGGAACCGATATCGCTAAGGCGCAAGAAGCCACCGCACAGATCAATATCTCCGATAAGCCGAGACGGTTCATCAGAGATCAACGTAGTTTGAGAAAGACCACTACTGAGGAGAATTCCGTAGAGCAAGATGGCAATTCGCGAGTTTCCGTAGATAAGAACAGGTTGGTCTTGTCGTGCACTCATCAGGGATACTCCGCCATCGCGAACTTCTGGTCCCCATGTGGTGAGAGAAAGTTCCGGACGGATTCGGGATTTTATTTGTTGGAAGGTTGCATCCAGATTGTCATCGCACAATCCTGAATCAGATATAGCGTCGGCGCCTGGTGCACGGTAGCGATCACTGAGCACGATTGCGCTTTTTTGAGTATCCAGGAAATGAAGGGCGTCGAGTTCGGCTACTAGGGAAGTTACGTTATCGAGATCACACGCAAGCTCGTGAGCTATTTCTGAGCATGTGCGTGTTCCTGAGAAGCAAGCGAGTATGGAGCGAACTTGTGCTCCTTCGTACTCAATTCCGTAGTCGCTACGGCCGACGTAGGTGTTCTCCCCGCGGGCGATCACGAGGGTTCCTGTTTTGAGTTGAGGCTTAGTTTCTGCGTCTAATGCGAGTCTGGTTTCCATGAGCGCAAGAGTGCGCCACTGCGTGTGTTCGTGAGTGGGCATTGCCACAAGCGTGCAGGAAAGCGTGGATCTAGTTTCACTTACGGTGTGTATTTACTTACAAAAAAACTGACGCCCGCGTTAATGGCGGGCGTCAGTTTTACTTCTTGCTTGCATGACTTATTCAGTCGGGCAGGTTTCCAGCGTGGAAATGATTACTGTGGTGCCTTGCCAAGAATGCGATTGAGTTTGGTGCCACAGACCGAGCAAATGCCCTGCGCCATGCGACGACCAGAGTCTGAGACCTTTACTTCGCCTGTGAAGGCGCGCTTCTCTTTGCACTTAACGCAGTAAGCCCCGCTGTTGTCCTCAAGCTTGCCGATGTATGCCTCCGCCATTTTCTCCTCCAATCGACGCTAACGGTTTCTCGGGAGAGCTTCCCGATAAATGCGCGAGCGTACGAGTATCAGGTTACCCGCATGCGGTAGGAAAGAGGCACTTATGAGGTCGTGCGGGTGGAGTTTTTTGAGCGTGTCGCCCCTGGAGTGGAGGGGTCTATCTGGGCAAATCAGGCACAGTTAAATCTGATTCGGCTGCTTCGTAACCGTCCAGGTAGGCCTGAGCCTGATTTTCCTGGGGATATCGAGACAAAGTCTCTTTGAAGGCGGAGCCGTGGTCTCCATAGCGAAGGTGAATCCCTTCGTGAAAGAGGACAAAATCCAGGACATATGCGGGAGTTCGCTGGAGGCGGCTGGAGATGCGGATTGTGGCATCGAGGTTGGTGCACGAGCCCCAGCGCTCGCGCATGGTGCGCCAGGTGACGCTCGCGGGACGCTCGGTGATTTCTGGGGCAAATTGAGTTAACAGTTCATCGATTCGGGTGGCAAGAGCGGATTCATCCACTGTTTTGGCTTCCTCTTGCGCCCGAATTTTTGCAACCATCTCAGGAACCGCCGATCGTTCCTCGGCTTTGGTTAATCGGGCGGGAATTGAGACGACAATACGACCACCTTGGCGGTAGGCAGAGATCGTTCTTTTTCGCCGCTTGGATCGAATTACAAGAATTTCGCCGATATCTAGGCCAGGCAGGAGCTGTTCCTCATCCAGATTCATGTCTGCACGGTAGCAAAGGTGGCGAATATTTCTTGCTCACTCAGTTGATTCTCGGCTGAGAGTTCTATAAGTTTGCCTCCACGAAGTCCTCGGATAACCGTTCTATATCTGCAAGGGGAAGGCAGATAAAGAATCGTGCGCCCGGGGACTTCGCTTTTTTATGCCCAAATGAAGGTGCGCAGGAGTTAGGGGGGTAGCCCTACATCCCTGAAAGATCGTCAGGAATTTCAACGCTCAACAAATAAGAAGCGGGATCTCCTAGTTCCTCGGGGGTAGGCAAAATGCCACTCCAGATCTGGTCGCGAGCTGGGACATCGCGAAGTTCTCGAACAGAGAGCCAGAAAGCGCTCGCCTCACGTGCCATTCTCGGTGAAACTTCTAAACCAAAAAGTGATGAAAAGAGTTGTTGAGCAGGTGATGATGTTGCGCGACGACGACGCAATGTTTCTCGCAATGAATTCAATGATGGAAGTCGATCTCCTGCAGCAAGATTTGTTACATCATCAGCCCAACCATCAATGAGCGCCAGTGCAGTTTCTAGTTTTGCAAGTGCAGCACTTTGTTCAGGACTTTCCTCGGGCGTGAAAAGTCCTTCATTGAGTGCGACAGTAAATGTCTCAGGATTGTTTGGATCTATCGCGCCAGATTCCATTGCCTCTTGTGCTTGTTGTTGCATCTGTTCGATATCGATGCGAATTCCTTTTCCATAATCCGCAATTGCCATACGCATGTAATCAACGAGCCATGGATTACTGTCGAAGAGTCGCGCGACTGCGCCTTCGCGGAGTGCATGGAAAATTCGAACTTCTGATTCTGGAACGCCAATATCTACGCTCCACTCCTTAATATTCTGAGGCAAAAGTGCAGGGCGAGCAGGATTCAAAAGTGGAAGTCCAACATCGTGAGCACCAGTTACTGATGTTGCAAGTCCGCCGACGCACTGACCCAATTGGGCGGCAATCAGACTCCCAATAAAACCTCGGAGCAAACCGGCAACAGCGCTAAGTGGTATCGGGCTCTCTGGCATCTCCTGTGTTTCGATCACAGAGGCCAACGCTTGAGCAAGTCCAGCAGCAAGGGGTTCAACGGTTAATTGCCAGCCCGCCATGGTTGCATCGACCCAATCATTTCGGGTGAACACATGTTTTTCGCTTGAGTGGGCGGGGAATACCGTCGCTTCGTTAAGCCATAGGTCAGCAATCTCCATTGCTTCACGCATTGCGCTTAGGTCGCCTGTTCCAATAGGGGAAAGACTTTCTGAGTTAACTAATTTCTTTGCTATATCCCTTGTGGCGTTAATGGGAAAAGTGAATTCGCCTGATTGTGCATTGATGTCGCTGAGAAAACCCAGATTCTTTATATCACTGATATTTGCAGGGTTAATCCCCAATTGTTCAAAGAGCGCAGCGAAATCTGGCAGTTCACTATTTGGATTATTTGGGTTCTTTGGAGTTTCAGGATTCTCTGAATCATCAGAGTTTTCCGGAGGCGTAAAACCAAACGGTGTCACAGACTTCTCCTTTTCCTTGAACTTCTCCACCCTACCTGTATGAAGTAGAACAATCGAAGGCGACGCTTTGTTCCCGGGGGCGGTAGGCTTGGCTCATGTCCAGCACTTTCTCTGCCCTCATTTGGTGGGTCATTCCAGGCGCGGCCGTCGTTGGCGTACTGGGGTATGTCCTTTGGGTGACAAAGTTTCAAGAGAAGTTTGAGAATGAAACCACGCGATCAGTGACGCAATTCCAGCGCTTCCAAGAATCCTTTCGTGAGGCTGCAGAGACTGAAGCTGAGTCATCAAAAGAAAGCCCCGAGAAGGGCGCGTAGTTCACGCGACTTCCTTTGCTCATGCATTTCTCGCCATTGCCTAAGTTTGCATTGGCAATTGTTGGATTATTTCTTGCCGTTGCCGGGTTGGTGCCATTACCGTATGCCGTTCTTCAACCAGGCGCCGGAACAGATGTCCTTGCGAAGATGATCACAGTAAAAGGTGCAACAACTTTTCCAACAAATGGCAAACTACTTTTGCTTACCGTTCTAGCCACGAGCCCGAATTCTCCGATCTTTGGCGCCAATGTTTTATATTCATGGGCAAAAGGGGATTCGATAGTTTTGCCTCGGAACGTTGTTTATCCTCCACAGCAAACTTCAAAGGAAATTAATGCAGTAAACAAGGCTGAGATGGATGGCTCACAAACTGCAGCAGCAGTTGCTGCATTTGGTTATTTAGCAAGCGTTGGAACTCCTGTTGATTCAAAGAAAGTTCACGTCTCGTTTTCTTTGAAGGATACTGGGGGGCCAAGCGGTGGTCTGATTTTCACTTTAGGTATCGTTGCCAAACTCAGTCCATCAGATTTCCTTGCTGGGCGCACTATTGCCGGCACTGGAACTATTGATGCCAACGGCCAAGTCGGACCAATCGGCGGCATTGATGAGAAATTGATAGCGGCAAAGAGATCAGGCGCTACCGTTTTCTTAGCACCTACGACGAATTGTGCGGATGTGCACCATATTCCCTCTGGGTTGACCGTTTATTCGGTCGCGACCCTCGAGGAAGCGATTTCCGTGCTCAAGAAGGCAAGCACCGCGGTTCCACATTGCACTTGGCAACGAAATCGGTAGCGTTGGAACATGAGTTTTAATCGCCAGCCTAATCTGCCCAATCGTCGTGGTCCTCTTGTAATAACCGCAGTCATTCTCGGAGTCATTCTCATTGCCCTGGTCTCAGTCAGCGGGTTCTACGCCGACTGGCTTTGGTTCCGATCTGTGTCATTTACCAACGTCTGGAAGATTTCTCTAACCACCAAAGCATCACTCTTTGCCATTTCAGGTTTGCTGACCTCACTCATCATTACTGCCAACGTTGTAATCGCATTCCGTCGTCGGCCAATGTATGTGCCAATGACGGTTGAGGCTGACAACCTAGAGCGCTACCGAGCACAGATTGAACCGATTCGGAAAGTCGTCACCGCGGGACTTGCCGTTGTGCTTTTCTATTTCTCTGGTTCGGCTGGATCCCAACTATGGACTTCATGGTTGCTCTTTAGAAACTCCACTCAATTTGGCGTGAAAGATCCTCAATTCGGCTTGGATATTTCCTTTTTCACTTTCCGTTTACCATTTTGGCAATCCCTTCTTGAATGGGGAATTTCCACAATTATTCTTTCCTTGATTGCCGCCAGTGTTGTCCACTATCTCTACGGTGGAATTCGTTTGCAGGTCAGCGAAGATCGCACCACGGTTGCTGCTCGCGTTCAATTATCTGTTCTCTTAGGAGTCCTCGTACTTCTTAAAGCTGGCGCGTACTGGCTCGATCGCTACCACTTGGCGCTCAAGGATGGAAAACTCATCACTGGCCTTACTTATACAGATGTAAATGCTGTTCTTCCGGCAAAAGCAATTTTGGCTGGCATCGCTGTTATCTGTTCTCTCCTGTTCTTTGCAAACATCGTTCGCCGCTCATGGGTTCTTCCTAGCGCAGGTATCGCTCTCTTGGTTATTTCTTCTGTTTTGATTTCGGGCGTTTACCCTGGAGTCATTCAACAATTCCAAGTCAAGCCAAGTGAGTCATCGAAGGAAGCCCCCTATATCCAGCGCAATATTGATTCCACCCGCGCCGCCTTTGGCATCGATACAGTGAAAGTAACTGACTATCAGGCAACGATTGCAACATCTGCCGGTCAACTGTCTAAGGATGCTTCAACGATTTCCAACATTCGATTGATGGATCCAAACGTTTTATCGGCGACCTTCCGCCAATTGCAGCAAATCAAGCCTTATTACACATTTCCTGAATCACTCGATATTGATCGATATTCAGTAAATGGCGTTCAGCGTGACACTGTTGTTGCAGTGCGCGAACTTAATCTTGCAGGCAACCCAAGTCGTAACTGGATTAACGACCACTTGGTCTATACCCACGGTTTCGGTTTCGTAGCCGCTTACGGCAACGTTCGCGATGCCGACGGAAAGCCGTCATTCGTTGTTGGAGATTTGCCACCTACTAAAGGTCTTGGAACATTCGAACCACGTGTGTACTTTGGCGAAAATGTTCCCGATTACTCAATCATTGGCGGAACAAAGACTTCTAATCCGGTAGAACTCGATTATCCAGATGATTCTTCGGCTAACGGACAAAAGAACGTCACATACGCAGGCAAGGGTGGCGTCCCAATGGGATCCCTCTTTAACCGCCTTGTATTTGCCCTCAAGTACCAAGAGCAGAGAATTGTTCTTTCCAATTTGATTAACAAAGATTCCAAAATTCTCTTTGTTCGA
>Ga0194061_1001337_pt1 | contig 14445 bp, 11 predicted proteins | sample SepL2221m_MetaG_FD_163423 | JGI IMG/M metagenome (GOLD analysis project Ga0194061, IMG submission 163423) | Anoxic zone freshwater microbial communities from boreal shield lake in IISD Experimental Lakes Area, Ontario, Canada - Sep2016-L224-21m | ecosystem: Environmental > Aquatic > Freshwater >...
ACAATAATTTAATGGATAGAGACAAAAATAATAAATTGTTTGATAAAAATTTTTTATGGGGAGCCTCTACTGCAAGTCACCAGGTAGAGGGCAGGACCGAAAATCAATGGTCTGTATGGGAATTAGAAAATGCCAATCATCTCTCAAAACATCCTGACCGGAAACTAAAGAAGCTTAGTAATTGGGAAGAGATTAAGCCAAAAGCTGAAAATCCCGCCAACTATGTATCTGGAGAGGGGGTAGATCACTATAGACGTTTCAAAGAGGATTTCGATCTTGCTAAGTCATTAAATCTAAATTCATTTAGATTTGGGATTGAATGGTCTAGGATTGAACCCGAAGAAGGCCTGTGGAATCAAAAGGAGATAGATCACTACCATGAATATATTGATGAGTTGATTGCCCGGGGCATAAAACCAATTTTAAATTTATGGCACTGGACTATGCCAACTTGGTTTACTGACATGGGCGGTTTTGTTAAATCGTCAAATGTTAAATATTTTGATAAATTCACGACAAAAATAATTCAAGAATATGGGCACAAATTAGAATATATCATCACAATCAACGAACCTAATGTATATGCTAGCTACAGCTATCTACTCGGAACATGGCCTCCTCAAACAAAAAATCCATTTACTTATGTAAGAGTCATGGTTAATCTTGTTAAGGCGCATAAAAATGCTTACCGAATAATTAAATCTATGAACGACAAGATTCAGGTTGGTGTTGCAAATCAGGTGGGAAATATACAGGCAAAAAGACCACATAATATCTTTGATGAAGTTGCAACAAAAATTATGAGATACCTCTGGAACTGGTGGTATTACGAGAGAATCAGAAACTACCAAGATTTTGTTGGAATGAACTACTATTTCACTGATTATTATTATGGAATCTTTATCAAGAAAAACCCTGAATATCCGAATAATGACCTTGGCTGGTACATGGAACCCGAGGGACTTTATCCAATAATTCTTAGAGCCTGGACTAGATTTAAGAAGCCAATCATCATTACCGAGAATGGTCTAGCAGATTCCAAAGATGAATATAGGAGGTGGTGGATTGAAGAAAGTATTATTGCTATGGAGAAAGCTATAAGCGAAGGAGTCGATGTCAGGGGCTACATGCACTGGAGTCTATTAGACAACTTTGAATGGGCCTATGGATGGTGGCCCGAATTCGGACTAATACACGTTGACCGAAAAAATAATATGAAAAGAACCGTAAGACCAAGTGCAATTTGGTACGCAGATAAGATAAAACAGCTTAGAAAATAAGCTTGACCATTTAGGTAATTAGTGCTATAATACAACGTATGAATAAATTAGATTCGCACGATTCAAGAAAAACAACTAGACCATTATTGGACCCAAGTCATCCTGACCACAAATTGTACACTGGAAGAGTAAAGAAGCTTGTAGGCTCTGCAATACTTGCAGGTTTAGCAGTCTTTGGTGCTGAAAAAATGTTTGGCAACGATAGTTTGCCTGATGTGGATGGTACAAGTATTTCTGTTGTAGATATTTACGCTGGCTCAAATGAACGTAGTACTCCAGCCCTAATTGACGATAAAGGTGATGGATCCACGAATGTTATAGGTAGTGTGCCTGAAGGACAAGTCATACGTATAACAAACCCTGTTGAGGCTTCAGCCTTGGTAAACAAAGGTTATGTAACAATGATTGGGGCTAAATTACCAGGCTCAACAGACTATGTTTGGTTCGACGAATCAGATTTAATAGGACAAGGAAAAGCACGGGTAATTGCTACGGGTAATTCTGCTAACTCCAGTAATGGTCTTGCTGAGACTAAAATTGAGAACAATATATATATGTTCAAAAATTCAGACGGTAAGTTTGAACAGGCAAGCACAGCCGAAATACTGCCAGCTAACTAACCTGAGATAATAGTGTCTAAAAACTTATCCACAGCACCAGATGTTGTGGATATTTTTTATTTCAAAAGAAACTGTGGATAAGTGGGTCTTATTATGGTTTTTTATGTAAAAAAAGACTTGTATGTGGGTAGCTGTGGGTAGTATCATTCATGTCAGTGGGTAGTCGTGGGTAACACGATAAAACAAAAACCACTTACTTAAAAAAATAATATGGCTACAGACTACTTCCAGCGTAAACTCGACGAGAAGCGGCGGTTAACCATACCGACTGAAGTTCGTGCCGAGTTCAAAACAGGCGCTGTAGTAACAAGAGGCTTTAAAAAATACCTGCATCTTTATCCAAAAGTCATCTGGGATAAGCAGATAGAACCGTTACTCGAGGGCAATATGCTTGATGAGAAAATAGCGGATCTGAATGTGCAATTCCGAATGGGTAAAGAAGAAAGTGTTATAGACCAGAAACAGGGTCGGATAACGATAGATCAGCATTTGCTTGATTATGCAGGAATAAAGCATGAAGTCGTAGCTGTAAGAGTAGGTAAATACTGGCGAATACAATCACCATAGGATGGGCATTCGTTTAGTAGTTCTTTAAAAATACAAATATTAAAAGGCTCGAGATCAGCTATTTGGCAGTCAACAAATGGAACGAGGGCACCATTTAAAAAACCCTAGTACATTTTTCAAAAAACACCTCCCAAAACTCCACCTCACACATAAGTCTCTCAAAAAGAAACTTTCTTAATTGCTTACAGTCTAGTACGGTAAGTGATTATCTATAAAAACAAAAACAACAAAAAAATAAAAAGTTGGCTGCTGAATAGGTGATCTTGCAAAAAAATAAAAACAAGAAAAAAATGCACCAAGATCAAAAACACAAACCGGTATTAATAGATGAAACTTTGCATTATTTAAATCCAAAGAAGGGTGATAAGTACTTAGACTTAACAGCTGGATATGGTGGGCATGCAAAGGCTATTTTAGATATTACCGAACAATACAAAGGAAGCTATCTAGTAGATAGAGATCCGTCAGCAATATCTTTCTTAATTGAAAAATTTAAGAATAAAGATTTGAAAATGCTAAATCAGGATTTCTTCTCGGCTAGCGAAGAATTGTATGAAGGTGGCCATAAGTTCGATTTAATTATGGCAGATCTAGGAGTATCATCACCGCACCTTAACGAGCCTAACCGTGGATTCTCGATAGAGAATGAAGGACCTCTCGACATGAGAATGGATACCGATCAAACTCTAACAGCGAGAAAAGTAGTTAATAGCTATTCGGAAAAACAATTGGCAAAGATTTTGAAGGAATATGGCGAAGAGCCTAAGTACGTCAAAATTGCACACCTAATAGTTACCAATAAGCCAATTAATACGACCACAGAGTTAGCAAAGATAGTTTCTAAAGCATGGCCTGGTCATTCAAGGACACATCCAGCTACAAGAACTTTTCAAGCAATAAGAATAGCTGTCAATGATGAGCTTAATCTTATAAAGAAAAGTATCCCACTGTGGCTTAGTATGCTGAACCCGGGAGGTAGGATAGTTATAATAAGCTTCCATAGCCTCGAAGATCGACTAGTAAAACATGCCTTAAGAGAAGTTGGTGGTAATAGATTAGATTCAGAATTCACTGAGCTTACAAATAAGCCGGTACTAGCCACCAAAGATGAATTAGTTTTTAATCCGCGAGCGCGTAGTGCAAAATTACGAGCCGCAGCAAAAATAAATAACAAAAAGAAAGGGGAGTACGATGCCAATACAGGTAAAAAGTAGCTCCCGAACCTACAAAGTAAGAGTGAAAGTAATTTAAAACTTTCACTCGCCTAGTAGGCGAAGCAGCAAGGGTACTGGAGATTATATCAAAGGTACCCATGCGGAAAAAAATAAAAATATGACATATTCAAATTCAATAGCAGTGAATAGGCAAAACTATTCAAGAAAAAATCAAAACGCAGTTAGCTTTAGAAGTCGTGAAAGAGTACTAGGACCTGTGAGTAATACGATTGTTTTAGTAGTGCTTGCTTGCCTTTTAGGCCTTCTATATCTAACCCAAGTAACTAAGACTAATAGCTACGGCTCTAAAGCTTATTCACTTCAACAGCAACAATCCAGATTACAAAACCAATATAATGATCTTGAAGTTGCTTCAGCTCAACTGCAATCACTGAATAGCATACAGAGTAGCCCAGTGAGCAAAAATCTTGTTCCAGCAACTCCAAGCACAACTATAAATAATTAGATATAATTAAAAGATATGAATAATTCGGACAAGCGGTATGATTTCAGAGCAGTTCGAAATATAAATTATATTTTTTGGATCATGCTCTTGATTATGGGATTATTTGTAATCCGGCTTTTTTATGTTCAAGTCATTAAATATGATTATTATAAAAAAAGTGCTCTGAAGGGCCAATTACAGCAATCTAGGATTCCGGCAACCAGAGGATTAATCGAGGCTCACCAGGGCAATCAAATAATACCTTTTGTTCTTAATCAACAGCTTTTCACTTTGTATGCCGACCCGTTCTTAGTTAAAAACTCTCAATCGGCATCAGAAAAATTAGTATCTATTTTAGGCGGGACATTATCAAATATCGAATCTAAGCTTAAAACACCCAAAACTAGATACGTTGTTCTAGCTAAAAAAATCTCCCAAGCCCAATCAGATAAAATACTGGCATTGAAGATTCCTGGTATAGGGACTGTAGGTCAGGACTATAGGGTCTACCCCCAGCAAGAACTTGCATCTCAAATATTAGGTTTTGTTAATAATGACGGCAAGGGAACATATGGAATTGAACAGGCGCTAAATGATGAACTTGCAGGTACTCCTGGATACCTAAAAGCAATCACTGATATTAATGGCGTTCCGCTTGCTGCAAGCAAGAATAATATTGAAATTGCACCTACAGATGGTAAAAACATAGTGCTAACTTTAGATATCGCCATTCAAAAGCAAGTTGAAGATATAATCAAAAATGCAGCAATACAGGAAAAGTCTCCGCTAGTAAGCGCAGTTGTCATGGATGTCAACTCTGGTGCAGTAAAGGCCATGGCAAATTATCCTACATATAATCCAGCTAATTATTATGATGTAACAACGCCCGGAGTATTTAACAATGCAGCTATATCTAATGCAATTGAGCCAGGCTCTGTAATGAAAGCTCTTACTGCCGCCGCCGCACTAGACCAAAACGTTATTCAGGATAACACTACCTATAACGATCCAGCTCATTGGATTATCGATGGGTTTAAGATTACAAATATTGAAGAAGACGGTGGAGCTGGAGTGAGGAGCGTAGAAGATGTTTTGAACCTTTCGCTAAATACTGGTGCTACTTGGATGTTGATGCAGATGGGCGGTGGTCAAGTAAATCAAAAAGCTCGTCAAGCCTGGTATGACTATGAGACCAATCATTTCAAATTAGGTAGTTCTACAGGGATAGAGCAGGGCTATGATTCACCAGGAGTTGTCCCAAGGCCTAATATCCCTAATCAGTCCGGTGATCAACAGGATTTAACCTATGCTAATACTTCATTTGGGCAGGGTCTCACAGTTACCGCAGTTCAGATGGCGAGCGCCTTATCTTCAATAGTTAATGGCGGCAAGTATTATCGTCCTTATTTGAGTGATGGAATAATTGATGCTCAAGGCAATATTAAATATAACAAACCAAAAATCATTGATACTAATGTTGTCACATCGAAAACTTCAAAATCTATGGTCTCGTTACTTCAACAAGTTGTTACAAAACATTTTCAGGCAGGTTTTTCATACCTAAATTTTCCATCTAATTATATAGTTGGAGGAAAGACTGGCACTGCACAGGTTGCTAATCCGAAGGGGGGCTATATGGATCATGAATACAATGGAACATATCTGGGTTTTGTTGGTGGTGATAAGCCGCAGTATGCAATTGCAATATTCGTTACAACTCCTACAGTTAATGGATATGCAGGATCTTATGGTGCACAACCAATTTTTGGAAGTATTGCACATATGTTGATTAATGAGTCATTTGTGAGTCCAAAAGGCTCATAACATGTATAATGTATGAAGGATAAAAAATGGTACAAATTATAAATTTTTCCGTAGAAACAAATACTTTAATTAGAATTTTAAGCCTTGGATTTCTTGGTTTTGTACTTTCTATGATAATTACTCCAATTTACACAACTTTATCTTACAAGGGGCAGTGGTGGAAGAAGCCAAGAGAAACTGCCGTAACTGGTGAAACCGCAAAGGTATTCAATCAGCTGCACGCCGAAAAACATAAAAGACACATTCCGACGATGGCTGGTATTATTTTCGTGCTTTCAGTTTGTGCGGTAACCTTAATTTTCAATTTAAGCAGAAGCGAAACATGGTTGCCCCTAGCCGCCTTTGCGGGAGCTGCATTAATCGGATTAGTAGATGACATAATAAATATTAATGGTTCAGGACTAGGTGTAGCTGGCTTGCCTTCAAAGTTAAAGTTTCTGTTGGTCACAATAGTTGCACTTGTCGGTGGACTGTTCTTTTACTTTAAGCTGGATGTAAGTAGTCTTCATATACCTGGGGTGGCTGGTCAATTTCATATAGGCTGGCTTATAGTTCCTCTGTTTGTTTTAGTCGTAGTTGCAACAGCAAATGCAGTAAATATCTCAGATGGTTTAGATGGACTTGCGGGTGGTTTAGCATCAACTGCATTTTTAGTCTACTCCATTATTGCGTTGCTCGAAGGAAGATACGGTGTTGCCGGTTTCTGTCTTGCAATCGTTGGTTCATTACTAAGTTACACTTGGTTCAATATTTTCCCAGCTCGATTCTTTATGGGCGACGTTGGTTCTTTCGCATTGGGTACTGCACTTGGAGTCGTGGCCATGCTAACTAATACAGTTCTTTTGCTTCCAGTCATTGGCTTAATGTTTGTAGTTGAAGCCGGGTCAACCATTTTGCAGGTAGTATCTAAGAAGCTAAGAAATGGTAAAAAGATTTTTCGTATCGCACCAATACATCATCACTTTGAAGCTGTTGGTTGGCCAGAAACAAAAATAACTATGAGGTTTTGGGTGTTGGGTCAGGTTGCTGCAGTACTGGGATTAATAATCTTTTTACTCGGTAAATACCTATGAGACCTAGTTCTTTACCAGGAGAGAGACGAAGCCCTTCTATCATTAGCTCAAATGGGCTACCCAGAAGACACAAGCCAGATTATGTACTATTAATAATTGCAATTCTATTATTGGCTATTGGTTTAATTGTTATTTATTCTATAGGGCCAGGTTTAAGCGTTAATAGTAGAGTCAGTAGTAATTATTATATCAATAGACAAATGATTTCAGTGCTCATGGGCATTATAGGCTTTTTGGTTGCAGCATTTTTGCCACTTCGACAATGGCGCGTTATTGAAAAACCTCTGATTATAGGCGCGGGTATTGCAGCAATTGCGGTTAGACTATTCGGGCAAGAAGTTAATGGTGCTTGGAGATGGATCCAAATTGGGGGTTTGTCTTTTCAAGCTGACGAGCTTATTAAATTCGCCCTACTTATATGGTTGGCTGGTTTTCTCGCCGACAGGATTAAGACTAATCAGGTGACTGATTTTAAAAAGACATTACTGCCGTTAATTATCGTTCTGGCCGTCGTAGGCTTTGTTGTGGCGGGTATTGAGAGCGATTTTGGAACTATGAGCGTAATCATGGCCATGATGGCTGGAATGGCAGTTGTGGCCTCATTGCCATTAAAAAGAATACTTATATTTTTCGGAGTTGTTGTCATATCAGTTATTTTGGCAGTCGCTACGAGTAGTTATAGGCAGCAAAGAATTCTTACATATTTACATCCATCCAGTGATTGTCAGACCACTGGATATCAGACGTGTCAGGCCTTAATTGCAGTAGGATCTGGTGGAATCATCGGACTAGGTCTAGGTAACAGCGTACAAGCCTATGGGTATCTTCCAGAAGCTGCAAACGATTCTATATTTGCTATATATGCTGAGAAATTTGGTTTCATTGGTACAACTATTTTGATCGGTCTGTTCGCAATTTTATTCTCAAGGATTAAAAATATCATCGAAAGAGCACCAAATAACTTTAGCCGACTCTTAGCCACGGGAATACTTGTATGGTTTGGTGTCCAATCATTTATTAATATAGGAGCAATGATTGGTTTGATACCACTAAAAGGAATAACCTTACCGTTTATTAGCTATGGCGGAACAAGTATAATGTTTGTTACGGCAGCTGTTGGGATAGTTTTTCATATATCCAGATATACTAATTACACAGTACCAAGCAATGTTACAGAAAGGGATTACTATGACAATAGTCATAACGGGCGCAGGCTCGGGGGGTCACGTAACCCCACTACTAGCCGTCGCTGAAGAAATTAGGGCAATTGATAAAACTGCTAATATTGTTTTTATTGGACAAAAGGGTGATCCTTTCGGCCTCCGCCTTGAAGGTTCGGAACTCATTAACGAAGCAATATTTATAAGTGCTGGAAAATTCAGGAGATATCACAGTGAAGGCTGGAAGCAGCTATTAGACTTACCAACTATTTTCAAAAACTTTGTAGATTTCTTTAAATTTTTAATCGGATTGATTCAAGCATATTCAGTCTTGGGTAAAATTAAGCCAGACATCATTTTTATTAAAGGTGGCTATATTGGTGTTCCTGTTGGACTGGCAGCAGCCTTGCGTAAGATCAAATACATAACCCATGATTCAGATACTATGCCGGGCCTAGCTAATAGGATAATTGCAAAGTGGGCTATTATGCATGCAACAGGGATGCCAACTGAGTTTTATGACTACCAAAAAGATAAAACAGTTTATGTAGGGGTTCCAATTTCTGCTGAATATTCATTAGTAGATGAAGATATGCAAAATGCATTCAAGAAAAATCTAGGCTTTGAATCGGCCGATAAATTGATACTCTTCACTGGCGGTGGTTTGGGTTCAAAGGTTCTTAATGATTCATTAGTTGAAATAACTAAAAAGCTATTATCTTCGGATGAAAAGATTAGAATTATGAACATTGCTGGTAACGAGAATGAAGAGGAAGTACGTGGTGCATTTAGCAATAAATTATCTAGCGAGGAAATTGATAGACTAACAATCAAAGGTTTTGTGACAGATCTTCATAAGTATAGTGGAGCTGCTGATTTAATCATCTCTAGAGCGGGGGCTACTAACATTGCGGAATTTGCTGCACAGGCTAAGGCATGCGTTATTATCCCAAGCCCATATTTAGTAGGTGGTCATCAGATAAAAAATGCTGAGTCTTTAGTTAAGATCAATGCAATAGAGATTATAGATGAGGCAGATTTACAATATAACCCCGAAGTACTTTTAGATAAAATTACAGAATTAATGAATTCCAAATCAAAAAGAGAAGAGCTGGGTAAGAATCTTCATAAAATAGCTAAATTAAACGCATCTAAGGATTTGGCGAAGCTGATAATAGATGAAAAATAAGGGTAGGGAAGTTAATGTTCTTCAAAAAACAAAATATACAATCTAGGAATGTAAAAGTTAATAGCGGCGACAGATCTAAGAACTTTAATTATTATTCAAATAAACAGCCAGATTTAGTAACACCAAGAATAGGCAAAAAAACTGAAAATACAGATGAAGGGCAGGGGGCTAACAGGTTTTTGGCTATATTGGGTCTTGTCCTTTTCATTGGCATATCAGGATACATACTTTATTTAGGAACGGGAATTAGTCTAAGCGTAGATAAAAGTTCAGGTTCGGATTTACTTAAATCTAGCTCCATGTACCAGAAAGCTGCATCTATATATCTTTCTAATTCGGTTGCTAATATTTCTAAAATTACAGTAAATAGTACCGGATTAGAAAACTACATGGAGAATACATATCCTGAGTTAAATAGAGTCGCTGTAGCAGTTCCTTTTGTGGGACATGAGATAACTCTCAATATTTCTCAGTCTGTTCCTGTGGCAATCGTTGCGGGCTCAGATAACAAGATTTATCTAATAAAGAGCAATGGGGTTATTATAACGAACACCAATAATGTTGACATGTCCAACTATACCTCTAAGATCCCATATATCATGAGCCCATACAAGGACATAAAGACTAACCGTCAATTACTTTCAGTTCAAGACCTAGCATTTATTACTTATCTCTTTAAAGAACTCAATGCTCATTCCATAAAGACCGTAACATATACACTAGTTCCTAACTCCAGAGAGCTTGATGTCAAGATGGCTGCAAATAGCTATATAGTTAAATATAACTTAGAGAATAACTCTAAAGAGCAGGTAGGCGGTTATTTAGCCCTAAAAAGGTATCTTGAGACTAATAAGATCAACCCTTCACAGTATATTGACGTTAGAGTAATTGGTAGAGCTTACTTCAAGTAATTCATATACCCCACTCCACTACTCGCATGTTCGTAAAATGTTCGTATGTAATATTTTCGTAAAATTTTAAAAAAACTTATTAAAATAAAAAATTAGAAAAAAGTCAAAAAAAGGGAAGAGGGGGAAGAAATAAGGGGATTGTCAAAAAAACGATACAAGGTAATGGAAATCATTAAAAAGCAAATACTTCACGATAAAACTGTGGATAAGTCAAATAGAGGAATATTGTATTTTATGTAACATCACCATCAAATGGTGCAATTCGTATCTGTTAAATGTACAAAATAAATACATAAATAAAATCAATATTTAGCCCAACAGGACATTAGTGCCCTATTAGGCAGGTATCAGTATTCAACTATTACTACCATATGAGAGTCGCAAAATATACATTGTGCGACATGATGTCTATATTGCTTTGTTCTATGATATATCCCCCCGGATCCCCGGATTTTTTCAAAAAAATTTTAAAATTATTTTTAATCATACTCTACTCTTCCGGTTGTATATAAAAAAATGCCTTTTTGCGGCATTTTCTCTTTTTATAGATAATTTTTGGTTATTGTCTTTGTTCGTAAAATGTTCTGTTTATTCCGCTACTGCAAGATTTGATTCATCTAGTTCGTATGTGGCTTTAGCAACTCTCTTGAACTGATCCTTGCCTTGTAGGTTAAGTAGAATAGTTGTTTCTTTAACATAACGACTCTCAAGTACTTTTTTAACAATTTCATCTCTATGAAGTGCTTTTCCTTCTTTTCGAAGAACTTCTGAGATGATATCTGATACGGTACCTTTTTTGTATCCCCATTCTTTAAGAGCATAAATGCCTCTACCTATAAGAACGAACCTTTTATCTTTAATGAGTTCATTGTGTATAGCTTGAGTAGTCACATTCTTTCTTTTGAAATCAGACTTCTGAATAGCTTCGGCAATTTCATTGAAATGCATGTGCTTATTATTTTCTTTTAAAATTACATATATCTTGTCTCGAATGTTTTTAGGATTGACCATTGGCCATTTTACAAGGCCCCATTTGCCGTTTAATGAAGCTAACTGCTTAGATATACTAGATATGGCCTCAGCGCGCTTAGAATCGGCTATTTTTGCCTCTTGCGCCAATTTATTAATATCGGTTGGTTCACCAATTTTGGTCACAGCCTTAATTATTTTCGTAATGTTATCTTTAATAGATTTTTCGTCAAAAACTGATGAGTTCCCTACTGATAAGTAAATGAAATCACCTTCATCTAAAACTATTAGTTTTTGAGATAATTCTGCTAGAAATGCCACTCTGGATTGATCAATTTTGGTAGATTCTTTGTTTAGGGCTAGAGATAGAGCAGTTACTCTAGATAACTCCCCTGCTCCGCTGAGTTTGTCTATCACTAACTCTTCAAATTCACCGAGGTTAGGGATTTTTTCCTGCTCTGCTTTAGATCTAAGTTTAGCAATAATTGATTTCTCTAATTGCCTAACTCTTTCCCTGGTAATACCCAGTAATTCACCTATTTGTTCTAGTGTTTCTTTTCGGTCGAATAGGCCAAATCTTCTTGATATAATTTCTTTTTCTCGTTCTTGATCGATAGTGCTAAGGACATCATTAACAAAGCTCTTGATGTCTAGATTTTCGGAGTCAATTTTAGATTTTGTACTTGCCATATTCTCTTCAGTTCTCTTATACAATTATATAATCTAAACTACTATAAGTCAAATATAGTATTTACTATACATATATTATCACGAAATGGACGAAATAGCATATTCCATGTTGTAGAAATATCTGCTTATAATAACTTGCAAGGAGTGCAAGTTGTGGAAAAGATGGTTATTTTTTCTTTTTTCTTTTGAACTTCTTTTTTGCCGGAGCGTTTTTCAGGATTGCAACAGCTTCCTTCTCTGTTATTGACTTAGGATCGGTATCTTTGTTTATCCTAGCGTTCTTCTTGCCATCTGTAATATACGGCCCATAAGGTCCATTAGCAATCTTAATCCCACTCTTAAATTCAGCTATGTACTTATTTGCAATTTGTTCTAATTTTTCGTCGTAAAGTGCTCTTGCTTCTTCCAGAGTGATTTTGAATGGATCGCTATCTTTTATAGAAACAAAAGTTGATTTAACCTTAATATATGGGCCGAATCTACCGATATTAGCTGTAATTTCTTCACCATCTTTTGTTTGCCCGACAATTCTCGGTAAACTGAACATTATCAGTGCAGCTTCTAGGTCGATATTATCTAGCGTATAGCCTTCTGGGAATGGAGCAAAATCGGGTTTTTCTTCACTTTCAGTTTCTCCTCTTTGGAGCATTAGTCCGTATCTTCCGAATCTAGCAATAACTGGTTTTCCAGATTTTGGATCGTCTCCGAGGTGCTTTGCTTTGGAAACTTCTTCCCTAGTAGCTGCACCAGACTTTTCGACTAAAGGATGGAATCCGGAATAGAATTTATCTAGCATTTTCACCCAGTCTTCTTTTCCGTCAGCAATTTTATCGAAACTGTCTTCAACTTTAGCGGTAAACTTATAGTCTAGTACATCTGCAAAGTATTTTGTCAGAAAGTCGGTCGTTACATCTGCAACTGATGTAGGTACAAGCTTATTTTTATCGGCACCAGTTATAACTTGCTCTTCTTCCTCGGAAACAACTTTATTTACGAGTTTCAATATCTTCAGTACTTTCGGTTTTCCTTCGACGTCAACTTTTTCAACATAACCCCTGGTCTGAATCGTTGAAACTGTAGGTGCATATGTACTTGGTCTACCAATTCCAAGCTCCTCAAGCTTTTTAACTAGGCTAGCTTCAGAGTATCTTGCGGGTGGTTTTGAGAATGCTTCATTGGCCGTACTTTCAATAAGATCTAATTTCTCACCTTCATTTATTGGAGGCAATATAGTATCGTCTTTGATGTTTCCATAAACTTTATAGAAACCTGGAAAAACTAATACTTCACCCTTGGCTAGGAAATAATTTTTTGAATTAGATATGCCAATCTTAAGCTCTGTGCGCTCAACTTGAGCGGGAGCCATTTGACTTGCTAGGGCTCTTTCCCAGATTAGTTTGTATAGTTTCTTCTGTTGCTCTTCGCCGGATATGGAGTCATTATTAAAATCGGTTGGCCTAATAGCTTCATGAGCTTCTTGAGCGGAATCACTCTTAGTCTTATATTGAGTCTGATTTGAATACTCTTTTCCAAAGTTACTTATTATATAAGTATTAGCCATTTCAAGAGCCAGGCTAGATAAAGTTGTGCTGTCAGTACGCATATAGGTAATGTGACCAGCTTCATATAATCTTTGGGCGAGACTCATTGTTTGCCTAGGACTGTATCCAAATTTTCTAGAAGCTTCTTGTTGTAATGTGCTTGTAGTAAATGGAGGACTAGAGTTTCTTTTCCCAGGTTTCTTGCTAACACTAGAAACAACGAAGCTTGAATCATTTAAGCTTTCTAAGAATTTCCTAGCATCTTCCAAAGAATCAATATTTTTATCTAGATTTGCCAGTACTTCACCATTATCACCTTTAAATGAGGCGCTTATCTTATAAAATGTAGCCGATTCGAAGTCATTTATCTCACGTTCTCTCTCAACAATTAGTCTAACTGAAACGGATTGTACTCGTCCTGCGCTTAGTCCGGTTCTGATTTTTTTCCATAGAACTGGACTTAATTCATAACCAACTAGTCGATCCAGTATTCTTCTTGCCTGTTGAGCGTTAACCAGATTAATATCTATGGTTCTAGGGTGTTCTAGGGCTTTTTCTAGAGCTGTTTTGGTGATTTCATGGAAAACAATGCGTTTTGTCTTATTGATATCTAATTTAAGTGCGCTAGCTAAATGCCAAGCTATAGCTTCTCCTTCTCGGTCTTCATCGCTTGCTAGCCAGACGTCTGATGATTTTGCCACTGCAGCTTTGAGCTCTCTTATTACTTTGGTCTTATCTGGAGATATCGCATAAGTAGGTTTGAAATTGTCGGCTACATCTATATTAAGACCTTTTTTGGGAAGATCTCTTACGTGACCAAAGCTACTAAGAACCTTAAAGTCTTTACCTAAAAACTTCTCTATTGTCTTAGCTTTTGCTGGGCTCTCTACTATTACTAGCTGTTGCTTCATTAAATCTCTTTAGCTTATGGTTAATTTACATATACAGAATGTAAGGTTACT
>Ga0194061_1001338_pt1 | contig 14443 bp, 22 predicted proteins | sample SepL2221m_MetaG_FD_163423 | JGI IMG/M metagenome (GOLD analysis project Ga0194061, IMG submission 163423) | Anoxic zone freshwater microbial communities from boreal shield lake in IISD Experimental Lakes Area, Ontario, Canada - Sep2016-L224-21m | ecosystem: Environmental > Aquatic > Freshwater >...
CCACCGGGCATCGTCGCCCAGTTCTGGGGTTGCGTGGGCGCAGGTACGGCAGTTAACCTGCGGGGCTTCCGTTTCGTGGCATTGCCCCTTGAACCTGCAAAACTTGCACACAAACGCCGCCGCAGTCTCGCCCAGCGGGATTGCTGGTTCCGGCGCAGTAATGATCCGCTTGGCCTTTGCCAGCGCCGCCTTGAACGCCGCCGGATCAGCTTCAATCCGCTCGGCATAAATATCGTCTGTGTCTTTGTTCACGACCATATACATTGCTCGGTCAAGACCGGCCCAGCCCATATACAATTGCATCTGAACCCAATGCTGGTTCTTGGAATCCTTTACCCCTTTTTTTTGCATTGCCGCAAAACTCTTGGCGTTTGCGGTCTTGAATTCCAAAACGTGCCAGGTCTTGGGTGCTTCCGGTAACCCCAAAGCAGCGCCGTCCATGCTCCCGCCAAAATGCCCACCAATAGCCTTGAACCGCCATTGGTTGCCGTCTTCATCCCGGTCTGATACCTCGACCCCAATTGCCCTGAGATTTTCGATTAGACGCGGTTCTGCAAGGTTCCCGGACTCAAACAACCGCAGAATCCGACCATCAAAATCGGGCTGCTTGGCCCAGCGGAACGACAGCCACAAGGCCCGTTCGCACTCCTGCCCGATCTCGGACGCGCCCAGGTGCGGGCGCTGCCCCGCCTCCGCAACCTTCTCGTAATTCTTGAAGATCGCGGTGACGGTCGAGTTTTGACGCTCCGGCAGCATGGTCATAATTACTTCTTCGCCCACGGGCGGGCCGGTGCTGCGGGGGCCGCTTTGGGCGGCGCTTTGGCGGCGGGTTCAAACAATTCCGCCGGGGCGTAGCCTTTGATGCGGTTGGTCATGCTGTCGTTGACCGGGTTCTTCTCCTGCACCACATCCACAAACAGCACGATGTTGTGCAAGTTTTCCGAGTCTTCCGGCGGGTATTCTATTTTGGTCGCCTGGCAGATCGCAGCCAGTTCCCTGTGCGCGATCTCCTCTGCGGTCTTGTTCGGGTTTGCCAGATTGAGCCGCGACCAGAGTTTGCGTCCGGCGTTCTTCTCGCCCACCACCTCGAACGTGAACTGGAGGTACTGGCCTGTCCCGGCTTTGGTGTCCTTCAGTTCGCTGTCGGTGATTATGACCTCGTACCGTCCCGCCTCAAGCGGGGAAAACGACTGCATCGGCTCAACGTCTGTGGGTAGTTGGAGCGTTTTAAGGTTTGCCATTTTGCTTTTTCCTTGGGTTGGTTGGTTTTACTGCTTTACTGCTGCTGCCGATATCGCTGTCATGAATGCCTGAAAATCTAACGGTAGGGCATCCGGCAACGAATAACGGTTCTTTGCGAGGTACGCAGGGCGCTCGGACGTATACATAAGCCGCTCACCCGTTGTGATCCCGCGTGTAACTTTCTGGTTAAATCCGACCTCGCTAGACTTGACCACGGTCTTGTAATTGGCGAAGAACACGCAATCCGCCCACTCCTGCACCAACGCCGATGACCTGGCTTGCAGCTTTGGCTGATAACGCTCATACGGTTCAACCTCGGGCGAGTCAAAACGCTTGATCTCGCAATGGGCCAGCATGACGGTCGCCATGCCTTTAGCCCGCAGCCCGTTCAGCGCGTCGAGCACCTTGCGCCAGTAATCGGCAGCAATGACCGCGCCTTTGCCGTAGGCCAGATCCTTCGCGTCATACTTGGTATTGATCTGCTCCCAGATCAAGTTATCCAACCAGTCGAGGCTGTCGATCACCACCGTTTGGAATTCGTGCTTGCCTTGGAGCGCGGCGAGGGCTTCCTGCACCTGTTCAAAACTGGTCGCAAGCGGGAAGTGGTCGACTTCCAATTGTCCGAGACCGTCTTCCGTCAGGATGAAGATCGGGGCCGGGGCGCTGGCTCCGAACGTTGTCTTGCCCAAACCGTGCGGGCCGTACAGCATGATGCGCGGCGGCATGAAGTCGCTGTTCTTTCTGATTGCTTTAAGGTCGATTGCCATTTAATTTCCCCAGATCAAGATTAAGAAACAAACCACCGCTCCGATGGCGCAAGCGTGAGAAACAATCTCGCTGATGCTCATTCTTCCTCCGAGGCGCGTTCGTTTGCGAGGTCTTGCACCATGTCCGAGCCTTGCAGGTGCGTGAGCAGTATTGCCTCGACCGAGGCACGTTCGCGCCTAATGCGATTCTCCAGAGCTTCGCTGTTGTTGCTGATCGCGCACAAATACATCTCCCATGCGTAGCTGGGGTCGCGGTTCTCCATCAGATAATCGTAGAGGTCAAACTGAGCGCGACCTCTGCGGGGCCATTGACCGTACTCAAGGACGCATTCAACGACCTCCTCAAGCGCCAGTTCCAGTTCGCGCTCCGTCAACTCGCGGCGCTGACTTTCGTCCCCGTGTGCTTCGTTTTGTGTGCTCATTTTGTTTCCCAGATTGTCCCTTGCAACCACTCGATCTTGCCGGTAATTGTGTCCAGCTTTTTCCAAATTCCTCGTGCCCTTGGTTGCGTTTCTGCAATTCTTGCAGCTTCAAGCATCAAGTTTTTTGCCTTGGCTACCGCTTCGCTTATTCTTAACCGCGCTTCTGCGTTCATTTTTTATCTCCGTTCGTTGCCAGGTTCGCCCTAGCTGCGTATTCCTAAGCCCCCGCAGAGCAGGGGCAGAGGAATCAGGAGATTAAGAATCCTGCTTCCTCAATCGTGGCTGCAATATCAGGAGCGGAAGATTTCCGCACGTTGATGGAAATGCAAGCAGGCCCAAAGCGGCGAGCAAATTCTGCTTTGCCTTTCTCGCTGGCTGCAATAATCGTTACCTCGGTAGAGGCAAAATCAAAAGTTTGGATTTGGAAGTCTTGCATTTTGTTTCTCCGGTTGTTTGCTGCGATGACCCATAGTAATTCAACTAATCTTGTCATGTCAACTCTTTTTGACAAATAAATTTATTGGGTATATTGTGCTCACATGAAAACACTTGACGCGGTGCAACATTTTGGGAGTCGGCAAGCGATTGCTGACGTTCTGGGAATCAGCAGGCAGGCGGTCTACGCTTGGGGAACGGTCGTTGCGCGAGGTGCAGCGTACCGGCTCCAGGTGATGACCGCGGGGAAGCTGGTGGTGGATGAGGCTAAGTACAAGAAAAAGAAATCCAAATAATTGGGAGCATTTACATGGCAGATGAAACAAATACAGTCGTGGAGATCCATCCAAAGGTATTAATGGATGCGGCCCTCAAGTACGCCGAGCGCGGCTTTCGCGTCCTTCCCCTGCACACCATCAAGTCCGGCATCTGCTCTTGCGGCGACAAGGAGTGCAGAACACCCGCAAAACATCCACTTACCCTGCACGGCGCACAAGAAGCCAGCAACGACGAAATGACCATCCGGGGATGGTGGAGCAAATGGCCTCAAGCAAACATCGGCCTCGCAATGGGCGATGCCGGGTGTGTTGCAATCGACATAGACACCCGCAACCTCGGTCACCTGACCTGGGAACAGATCCTCGCCCAGAACGGCGAACTCCCCGAAACCCCTACCCAGCGCACCGGCAACGGGCAACATTACCTAGTCAGGATCGACCCCGCCATGATCTCCCGCGTCCGTGGCAAGCTCGGGCCGGGGATCGACATCAAGGCCAACGGATATATCGTTGCAGAACCATCCATACACCACTCAGGGCGGCGCTACGCTTGGGATGATGGTCTAGACCCACTCCAAGGGTTTATGCCCGCACAAGCCCCCGTTTGGCTGGAAAGGATGCTGCTTGAGCCTCTGGGCGGAAACATTTCGCCCAATTCGCCCAACCTCGGAATCGTGACCCTCCCCGTCCAGCTTCAAGAAGCCGCCGATGCCCTCTCCCACCTTGACGCAGACGAATATCACCAATGGATTGAGGCGGGCATGGCCCTCCATGCCACCGGCCTCGGAAATGCCGCCTATCAAGTCTGGGTGAACTGGTCGCAGGATTCCTCCAAGTTCGACCACAAGTTGCAACGGGCTAAATGGGTGTCCTTTGGTCGCAACCGACAGGCGGGCGTGACCATCAAAACCCTGTTCTCTCGCGCTCAGGCCGTTGGATGGGTTAATCCGCTGACCATAAAACGCACAGGCTCATCTAGTGAGCCACTCAACCCTGACGGACTCATCCTCAACCTCGACCAACTCCGCGACCGCGCTTCCGGCCTGAAATGGCTGGTCAAGCACGTTATCCCGGACAATTCCATCGGAATGTTTTTCGGAGCCTCCGGCACATACAAATCCTTCATTGCCCTAGATTTCGGCCTCCACATGGCTCACGGCCTCCCGTGGCTTGACCGCAAGACTCGGGGTGGGGCGGTGGTCTACATTGCAGCCGAAGGCGGCGCAGGACTTTGGAACCGCATCCGCGCTTGGCATCTAGACCGCAAGCTGGCGATCGGCTCCATCCCCTTCTACGTCTGCCCCGTTGCCGTCAATCTGGGCGAGGAATCAAGCGTACTCGCCGTCCAGAAAGCCATCCTAGACCTCGGCATCGAACCCAGAATGGTGGTCGTCGATACCCTCTCCCAAACCTTTGCTGGGGACGAGAACAAGCGCGAAGAAGCCGCCGCTTACCTGCGTTCCCTCGGCGCTCAGATCCGCGCCCGCTTTGCTTGCACCGTTCTCCTCATCCACCACACAGGCCACAGCACCAACGAGCGACCCAGAGGCTCCAGCGCCTTTATTGCCGACCTCGACTTCCTGTTCGGCGTGTTCAAGGAAAAGGAAGATCCAATCGCCACAATGGAATGCCTCAAGCAAAAAGACGGCGATAAGATCGAAAACCTTAATTTCCAATGCGTCCGGCACGTTCTGGATCACGACGAGGACGGCGACGAAATCACCTCCCTTGCCGCCATTTATACGAACCAAGTCTCCGCCCTCGTTGCCGCAGTCGCCGCCCGCCAGGACTCAAATTACGGGAAATTCCTCAAAGCAGCCCAAATGGGAACCCCTGTCGGGGACGCTAAAAAGGTCTTTTTTGCCGACCTCGGCTCAGGAAAAGCCGCCGATACTAAAGCAAAAGCATGGTCGCGCAGCCTCAATTGGGCGCAAAAAGCGAACCTAATTCGGGTTGAAAATGGCGTGTTTTTTGTCATCTCTGGGCCGGACACAGAAACCTCCAAAAAGGACACATGACCCCCGTTTTCGGACATGGACAGACAGGACACCCCCTTAGGAAAAAAGACCCTGTCTGTCCCGGACAACTGTCCGGGGACAGGTGTCCTGTTTTCTTTTCCCAGACACTTGTCCGGTGGATAAAAAGATAAAAGAGGTTTAACGAATATGCGCCGCGCCGCCCGAACCGATACCAACCACACAGAAATGGTCGAAGCCTTCCGATCCCTCGGCTGCTCCGTCCTTTCTCTTGCCCCCCTTGGACAAGGCGTTCCAGATTTACTCGTTGCCATCCAAGGCGTAACCTGGCTGGTCGAAGTCAAAATGCCCAAAGGCAAAGAAACCCAAGACCAGATTGAATTTGCCGCTACATGGAAGGGCTGTCGCTCAATTGTTCGAGACTTGGCAGGAGTCGTATCAACCGTAAAAACAATGAAATTCCTCGCTTGACATCCATTTTTTGGAGGAATACCCTCTGAAAATGACCGCAACCCCTATTTGCGCGACTCCCCTCGCGCCTGCCCACCGCGCTGGTGAACTCCCCACCCAGACGCGTTGTGTCCGGGGACTGCTGCTCGTGGGCGCAGCCACAGTCCTCGGATTCTTTTGATGGATGACTCAGAACGCCTCGCCGAAGCCCTGAAATACTACGGGAACAACTCGCCCAATTTCGGTAATACGCCAGAAGAAACCGAGATCCAAAAGATTTTGCGAAACCTGCAATTTACTGGCGGCGGAGGTGGAGGCCAGGGCAGCGGCGGAATGTTCGGCGGCGGTCGCTTGACTTACAACGTCCCGCTAGACAACACCTCGTCGCTTGCTCCGTATGTGGAAGGACACCTTGGAAAGCCCAAGAACCAACCAATTACGGGCGGAGTGACAGGTCTGGGCGTGAACTACAGAAAGAGCTTTTAAGATGCCAAGCAAATCACCTGCCCAAGCTCGCATGATGGCAGCCGCCGCTCACGACCCAAAGTTTGCAAAGAAGGTCGGCGTTCCAGTAAGCGTTGCCAAAGACTATAACCAAGCCGATAAGGGTAAGCGGCTGGCTGAAACCATGAAGCGTATGCCGGGAAAGCGATAAGTTAGTGAATACTAACTCTGGACAATTTAAAAAAGGTGACAAAAGGCCCGGAGCTGGTCGCCCTAAAGGATTGCAAAACAAAACGACTGTCGCGGCCCGTGAAGCAATTGCCCGGTTCGTTGACGGCAACGCAGATCGCTTGCAAGGCTGGCTTGACGAGATCGCCCGAGAGCAAGGGCCCGCCGCAGCGTTTAAGTGCTTTTCAGACTTGCTTGAGTATCACGTTCCAAAACTCGCTAGAACTGAATTAACGGGCGCTGACGGTGGCCCGCAAGAACTCAAGATCACATGGCAGCAAGAGAAATAATCCTCCCCTATGCGCCTAGAAAAGCGTTTATGCCCTTCCACAACAGGACGCACCGCTGGGCGTGTCTTGTCGCGCACCGTAGGGCTGGCAAGACGGTCGCAGCAATCAACGACATCATCCGCGCTGCGGTTATGTGCAAAGACCCGATGCCGCTGTTCGGCTTCGTTGCCCCGTTCCGCAGCCAGGCTAAGTCGGTCGTTTGGGACTATCTCAAGCACTACGCTCAGCCGATCTCAGCCGACTCTAACGAGGCAGAGCTAACCGTGACGCTCATCAACGGCTCAAAGATCAGGCTGTTCGGCGCAGATAACGCAGATGCGATCCGGGGACTCGGGTTCTCAGGCATCTACATGGACGAGTTCGGCGACTTCAAGCCTAGCGTGTGGGGTAACGTGATCCGGCCGGCGCTCTCTGACCGGCAGGGCTGGGCTGTGTTTGGCGGGACTCCGAAGGGAAAGAACCAGTTCTGGGACATTCGCAAGACTGCCGAGAAGCTCAAAGACGAATGGTTCCTGCTCGAGCTACCCGCCAGCAAGTCGGGCCTGCTCCCTGCCGGTGAACTAACAGCAGCAAAGGCGCAGCTATCCAAGGATCAGTACGATCAAGAGTACGAATGCAGCTTTGAAGCAGCAATCCTCGGTGCGTTCTACGGGACAGAGATGCGCGAGGCCGCAGAAGAAGGCCGCATCACCCAAGTGGACTATCAGCCTGAAGTGCTCGTACACACCGCCTGGGACTTGGGATACCGCGACGATACCGCGATCTGGTTCTACCAAGTCATCCGCGGCGAGATCCACGTTATTGATTATTACGCGGTCAGCGGGGCAAATATCAACGAACTCGCCGCAGTCATCAAAACGAAGCCCTACCGATACGGCAAACATTATCTCCCGCATGATGCCAGAGCCAAGACCCTAGCCTCGGGCGGCAAGTCGATCATCGAGCAGATGGCTGAACACTTGGGCATCAACAACCTCGCCATTGTCCCGGATCTGTCGGTTCAGGACGGCATACAGGCCGTTAGGCAGATGCTCCCAATGACTTGGTTTGACGCTGAACGCTGCGACGAAGGTATGGAAGCATTGCGCCAGTACCAACGAGAGTACGACGAAGACAAGAAAGCGTTCCGGCAAACCCCTCGGCACGATTGGACGAGCCACCCCGCAGACGCTCTGCGGATGCTCTCAATTGTCTGGCGCAAAGAGCCTGCGACGAAAGCACCCGACAGGATCAAACCCTTAATCGTCGGCCCTGAAAACGAAGTGACCCTGAACGATATGTGGGCGACCCATCAGCAATCTAATCAAAGGAAGCGGCTATGAGCGGAGTTTCTTATCCTTACCGATACCAGTATGAACACGTTGCAGCCAGCGCAACCGCGCAAGTGCTCGGCACAGCGGGCGCAAAGGGCGACTACATCCACAGGCTGATCTGCACGGTCACCACAGCCGCCACGGGCAACGTGGTTGTTGTTGACGGCTCAGGCACGGGCATCCTAACGCACACAATCTGTCCCGCAAGCCCCGGCAGCGGCATCGGCGTGTACAACGTCGAGATGAATGCTGTATCGGCTGATGGCGCGTGGAAAGTCACGACCGGCGCGGGTGTCGAGGTGATGGCTGTTGGGATATTCAGCGTGTGATTGCTTGCGTCCTAAAGTCTGGTGGCGACTACGAGCCGAAGCACGTTTACGCGCTCCAGGCTCAATGTGCCAAATTCCTACCCGGCGAGGATTTCGTTTGCCTCACCGACATGGATCTGGACTGCGCGACGATCCCGCTGGTCAACGATTGGCTTGGCTGGTGGTCGAAAATAGAGCTATTCCGCCTGCCCAGCGCCCTGTACATGGATCTGGACACGATCCTTGTGGGTGACTGCTCAGAGATCCTTGACGCAGCCAAGGGCCACGATTTCGTCATTCTGCGCGACTTTTACCGGGGCAAGACAAACCCGAACGCGATGCAGTCGAGCCTCATGTACTGGTCGAAACCGCACACAGAGTTGTACGACCAGTTTCTCGACGGGGATCGCTACTGTGACGGCGGGGATCAGATATACATTGAATGGGCGCTGCGGGATAAGAAGGTGACTTACTGGCAAGACATCACGCAAGGCATCGTGTCGTTTAAGGTTGATGTTCTAACTGTTGGCCTAAAGCCCAATGACAAGATCGTGGCGTTTCACGGCAAGCCTCGGCCTTGGGAGCAGACTCGGGTGGCGTATGCAATATCGTAGCGGCTGGGCTGTCCCAGAAAAAGACAGGCATTGCTTTTTTGCTGCGCTTGCAGAAGCGCCCGACCTCTATGCGTCATTGGATCTGTGCAAAGACTTCAGGACCGCAATTCAAGCTGGCGGGAATATCGGCATCTACCCCGCAGCATTGGCGCAACGTTTTACGCGTGTCTACACGGTCGAGCCTGACGCTGCGAACTTTGCTGCATTGCAGATAAACACATCGAATCAACAAAAGATCATTGCTCGGCGGGCTGCGTTCGGAAAAGAACCTGGACGGGCAGCGATTGACCAGATCCAGCCCGATAACATCGGAGCGCACCAGATCCAGCAAGGTGACGAGTTTGAGGTCATTACAATTGACAGCCTCGGCGTGACTGACTGCGATCTGCTGCAACTGGACGTTGAAGGCTCAGAGCATGAGGCATTGCTCGGAGCGATTGCGACGATTGAGGCAAGCTGGCCCGTGATTACGCTTGAGCTTAAAACCCTTGGTGAGCGATACGGGTACACAGACGCTGACACGATCAACCTACTGGCTGGCATGGGCTACAAGATCGCTGACCGGGTCAACAGGGATGTGATATTCACAAAATGAGCGCAGCCTGGACACGCAAAGAAGGCAAAAACCCTGCGGGCGGTCTGAACGCCAAGGGCCGAGCGAGCTACAAAGCCGAGACCGGCGGTACGCTAAAGGCTCCCGTGAAGGCTGGCGATAACCCGCGCCGCGCTTCGTTTCTGGCGAGGATGGGCAATATGCCGGGGCCGATGGAAAAGAACGGCGAGCCAACCCGCTTGGCGCTCGCGCTGAAGGCGTGGGGCGCAAGCAGCAAAGAAGACGCAAAAAGCAAAGCCGCAGCGATATCGAACAGGAATAAATAAATGGAACCAACCAGCACAAGCGTACAGAAATGGCTAAATGTCGTTTCGACATACGATAACGAATTCAAGAAGTGGGAAGCGCGCACGACTAAGATCGTGAAGCGTTATCGTGACGATAACCGAAGCCAACACACGAACGAAACCGCCAAATTCAACATCCTCTGGTCGAACGTCCAGACGCTGATCCCTGCTGTGTACGCGAAGCTACCCAAAGCCGTAGCCCAGCGTCGATTCGGGGACAATGACCAAGTGGGCCGCGTGGCTGGGCAGCTTCTTGAACGCGCTCTGGACTTCGAGATTGAGCATTACCCGGACTTTCGCGCAACAATGAAACACGCGGTCGAGGACAGGTTCCTCGGTGGGCGCGGCGTGGCATGGGTGCGTTATGAGCCGCACGTTCGCCAGCAAAGCGTTCCTGAAGACGGTCTGCAAGTCACAGAGGACGTTGAGAACGAACGCGTTGAAGGTCAGACCCCTGAAGGCGCACCGGCCCCGGAAAGCCAAGACTACACCGCTGGAGAAACCGAGCCGCAAGAGGAAATAGAGTACGAGTGCGCCCCTACGGATTACGTTCATTGGAAGGACTTCGGTCATTCAACAGCCCGCACATGGGAGGAGGTAACCTGTGTATGGCGCTGGGTGTACATGAGCCGGGAAGCCCTCATCGAGCGGTTCGGAGAGAAGACAGGCAAGAAAATCGCGCTCGACTCTGGCCCCGAAACGCTGACGAACTACGGGCAATCAACCAAAGAGCGCACCCGAGCAAAAATCTGTGAGCTTTGGTGCAAGGACAGCGGTAAGGTTTACTGGTTCAGCAAGAACAACCCCGAAATGATTGACGAGCGGGACGATCCTCTGGAGTTGGAAGAATTCTTTCCCTGCTGCGAGCCGTTGTACTCGACAACGACATCAGACACGCTTGTGCCGGTTCCTGACTTTATTCTGTATCAAGATCAAGCGAACGAGCTAGATATCCTCTCAGATCGAATTGACGGGCTTGTGAAGGCTTTGCGGGTCAGGGGTGTCTATGACGCAAGCCAGCCCAGCCTTCAGCGACTGTTGACTGAGGGCGAAAACAACGCGCTGATCCCCGTGGACAAGTGGATGGCGTTCTCAGAGAAAGGCGGATTGAAGGGAAGCATCGACCTCTTGCCGTTGGATGTGCTGTCGAACGCTTTGATCCAATGCTATCAAGCGCGGGAAAACATTAAGGCGCAAATCTACGAAATTACCGGCATCAGCGACATTATCCGGGGCGCGTCCCATGCGTCTGAGACAGCGACCGCCCAGCAGATCAAGGGCCAGTACGCTGGACTGCGCCTGCGTTCGATGCAGGAAGAAGTCGCCATGTTTGCTAGTGGTTTGATCCGTCTAAAAGCGCAGATTATTTGCACAAAGTTTCAGCCTAAGACGATTCTTGAATACGCCGCTGCCGAGCAGATGAGCGAAGAAGATCAAGCCCTCGTCCCGCAAGCCCTAATGTTGCTGCAAGACAACCCGCTGCGAAACTTCAGGATCGAGGTGGATTCCGACAGCCTGGTGCAGCTTGACGATCAACAGGCAAAGAAAGACCGCGTAGAATTCCTGACCGCGTTTGGCGGTTTCATGCGCGAAGCGTTGCCCGTGGGCCAGCAATCGCCCGAGTTGGTTCCGATGCTTGTCGAATTGATGAAGTTCGGAGTCGGAGCATTTAAGCAGGCCGCGCCTATTGAAGGGGCAATAGATCAAGCTCTGGAGAAGATGAAGCAAGCGCAAAAGCAAGCGGCGATGAACCCGAAACCCGCGCCGCAAGACCCAGAGATGATAAAGATCCAAGCCGCGCAGCAGCTTGAGCAAGCGAAGATGCAAGCTTCAGCGCAAGGCGAACAGATGCGGGTGCAGGCCGATGCTCAAGCCGCGCAAATGAAAGCGCAACTGGATAGCCAGATACATCAATCTAAATTGCAAGCAGATATGCAATTGGCGCAAATGCAGGCGCAGATTGAAGACCAGAAAATGCAGCACGAAATGGCTATGAAGTCGCAAGAATTGCAGAGTAAAGAACAGTTCGAACGTTGGAAAGCCGAACTGGATGCGGCAACTAAAATCATGGTTGCCCAAATTGGCGCAAAAGCAAGTTTAGACCAAGCGGCACAATCAGCGGAACAGGCTGCGGCAAGCGAAATGCAAGCAACAGGGACGCAAAATGCGGAGGCGGCCCAAATGGTAGATATGCACGGGCAAACCTTGGCGGCGCTGCGGGGCGTGATGGAGACGCTGGCAAAACCGAAAACAATCATCCGTGGCCTTGACGGTCGCGTTGCGGGGGTACAATGAGTAGCCTTATGGGGAAAGTCGGGGAAGTAACTTTTACCGTTGAGATCAAGCGAAAAGATACTGGCAAGATTGATACGTTTAATCTTATTGGCAAAGTCACTAACGAGCAGTTAAAGGAGATTCAAGATGGCAGTCACACACTCGACAGCAGCAAAGAACGCGGCGACTGATGCGGTCACCACGCTGCTTGGCGCATCCGGCAGTCTGGTGTTCAGGATCTCGCCCAGTTCGGTTGGATCTCCCGGAACGGCGGTTGCAACGCTTGGCTTGAACGCCACGCCGTTTGGTGCGTCTTCGGGCGGCACGGCAACGGCAGGATCAATCACCAGCGATACAAACGCCACGGGCAACGCCTCGCCGGTTGCGTTTGCAACGCTCCAGGCAACGGGCGCGGTGATCGTGATCCATTGCGCGGTCGCGGCCTCGGCATCCGACATCAACATGACCAACGGCCTGACCGTCGCGCCGGGGGATACCGTGTCCTGCTCATCCCTGACCTACGCCGCGTTGTCGGCTTAAGGAGAAAGAAAAATGCCCGGCGTATCTTGGCTACAAACCCTTAACAACTCACCGATTGACGGAACTGCGCTTGCAAACAGTACAGTTGCGACTTCTCTGCTCCCCGCGATTGCAAAACCAACCCTGCCGGCAAACTACTTTACCTCGGCGGGTAAGCTGTTCAAGCTGCGCGCTTCGGGCCGGATCAGCACGGTGGTTACTACGCCGGGAACGCTGACGCTGGATGTGCGGTTTGGCTCGGTGGTTGTGTTCAACGGTGGCGCAATGACGCTAAACATTGTCGCCAAAACGAACGTCGGGTGGGTGCTGGACGTGGACATTACTGTCCGCGCCGTTGGCGCAACCACTACGGCAAACGTGATCGGGCAGGGGCTGTGGACTTCTGAAGCGGTAATCGGCGCTCCGTTGCCTACTGCGGGCGGCGCGACAAGCCATGTGCTGCCCTACAACACGGCCCCGGTGGTCGGGACAGGTTTTGATAGCACGGCAGCGTTCGTCGTTGACCTGTTTGGCACTTGGTCGGTGGCAAACGCGGCAAACTCGATCACCTGCCACCAGTTCGCATTGATTGACATGAACATGGGGGCTTCGGCATGACGAGTCGGGTTATCCCCTGGCACGTTCCGTTGGACGAACAATGGGACGAATCAAAGAAACGTGCGCGGCGGTGGATTAACACCGCAATGGCAGCGTGGGGCGGAACAGCCGCTACCAGCTACACATCGCTTGCCGCAAACGCGGCGGATTTGCCTTCCGCGTCAATTCCCACAGACCCGTTTTTGCGTATCTATGTGCGCGTTGCGGGGTATACGGCTTCGGGTTTCGCTCGACTGCAATTTAACGGTGATACGGGTACAACCGCTTATTCCTACACGGTCAGCACGTTGGCACCGGCTGGGACGTTTACGACCAAGACCGCCGTTGCTACGTCCGCTGCGGGGATTGTCGTGTCTGCGGTTGCCATTGCTGGCCCCCGGTCGCTGATCGTGTTTGATGTCCGCAACGTCAACGGTCAGGCTCATGGTGTCAGTTATCAATCTGCGGACGTAAGCGAAACCGCCGCTACTGCGCCTAGTATCAGCACAGGCGCGGGGATTTGGACAACGACTTCGCAAATCAACCGGGTCAACTTGAACGTAGGCGAAAACGGTGGGCTGTTAATTTCTGGCACGGATATGCTTATCGTAGGGTTTAGCAGCCAGTAATGGGCGCGGAGTTCGTCAGAGGACGAAACCCAATGGTTATGATGACCGGCCACGGGGCTGTGCGAACATTGTACAAACAACCAAAATCCATAGGAAAAGTTCCCGGCGATTGGTCGCGTTTCGCCCCTACGTTTAACCGGCGGCAATACAGCGGCAATTTCACAATCAACACCGTGGTTCCGGTGGGGATCACAAAGAACAGTTCCGGCGTTGCGTTGCCCAATTGCCGAGTGGATTTGTTTCACGCAGATGCCACGCAAGCGTACATTGCAACCACTTACAGCGATGCCAGCGGGAACTATTCGTTTACCGTTGGCAGCAACGCGGGGTATTTTTTCTGTAGGGCGTACCTGCCGGGTTCCCCGGACGTAGCCGGAACAACGACTGATACCGTAGTCGCGGTGTAGTCATGCCGGATATTTTCCTCTACACAGGGGAAACAAACCCGAATGATATTGTACTGTCCGATCCGACAGTACCAAGGGGCGGGGGCGGAGTAACCCACGCAACTACCGGGGCGCTAATTGGCTCCGGTTCGGCCATCGTTGGGGCGGCAAACAGGTTTGTAGCCCACATCACGACGGGCGCTCTGACCGGCCCCGGTTCGGTAGTTGTAGGGGCTTCAACTAGGTTCCGAACTCACGCCACCACGGGCGCTCTGGTCGGCCCCGGCTCAACGATTGCAGGGTCAGCTAACCATTCCCCCGCTGCCGTCCCTCATACAACCACCGGGGCGCTTACGGGGCCGGGATCGGTC
>Ga0194061_1001339_pt1 | contig 14441 bp, 18 predicted proteins | sample SepL2221m_MetaG_FD_163423 | JGI IMG/M metagenome (GOLD analysis project Ga0194061, IMG submission 163423) | Anoxic zone freshwater microbial communities from boreal shield lake in IISD Experimental Lakes Area, Ontario, Canada - Sep2016-L224-21m | ecosystem: Environmental > Aquatic > Freshwater >...
CACCACGGCCCCATGGATTCCTGTGGCCTCTAGCCCTGCCGCCGTGAGCAGGGGTTGGTAGAGCTCCAGGGTTTGCTGGGCGGGGCACCAGATCTCCAGGCGGTGCCCCCCCTCCCGTGTCGCCTGGGCCAGGGCCACCAAGGCCACCCGGGCCAGGGCTTCCGCTTCGGGATCTGCCGTGGCCCCCTCCAGGGTTTCCCCGGGGGGGAACATCAACGACACCATTACGGCGGCCGGGGCTTGATGGCTGAGGAACCGCGCCAGCCCCAGCAGCTGAAACGGCAGAGCGGTGTGCAGGATCCAGGCGCCCACCGGTTGAGGCGTGCCCTCGGAGCCTCCCCCCTGGGCCCTCTGCAGTTGCTGTTCGCAGAGCTTGGCCAGATGGAGGTTGCCCCCCAGGTCGGCCCAATGGCGCGGATCCAGGTAGCCACATCCCTCCAGTCGTTCCCCATCCCACAGCTCCGCTGCCCAACCCGAGGCAGCCAGCGCCCTCAGCAGCTGGTGGTTCACGTCGCTGTGGTGCCCCACATCGCCGCTGCCACAAGGATCCACGATCACGGCCCGTCGGCTCATGGTTGGAGGAGGCTCCTGGGGATTGCCATGGCGGCCGTGGTGCCCATCGATGTGTTCTGAACTACATTTGCAGATTCCTGGCGGGTCTGCGGTTCCGTGAGGAACTGGCCAATTGCCTAGCGCCGGTGCGGTGTTCCCGGTCACAATGGCCCCAACGTGTGGGGCAGGCTTGATGGGGTGGCTTTCCGCTTCGGCGCTCACCGATTCCTTAGAAGGCCCTACAGATTCCTCCCAGCTTCTGGATCGGCTTCACTGGCTCGGCCGCTATGGCAAGGGGCCGCAACTCGATGAGCTGGCCGCCCGCCTGAGGTCCACCGACCAATGGTCGGCCCAGCTGGCCCTTGGGCTCAGTGTGGGCTGGCTGCTGGCGGGTGATGGCCGTGCCGCCGACCGCGCCTTCCTGGAGGCCGATCGCCTCGACCCCTCCCTGGGGCTGCTGCCCGATCCCTGGGGTCTGTGGCGCTCCACCAACCCGTCCGATCCCGATGCACTGGAGCCCATGCGGCCCGGGCCGGAGGCCAAGCTGGTGGCCAGCTTCCAGCGCTGGCGCTGGCTGGAGCCGGAGGCCCTGCTGTCTCACTGGCATGAACACGCCAGCGCCGATTGGCGCTGGGCCCTGACCCCCGAAGGTCTCGACGGCCTGGCCCTGCTGGTGCGCCATCGCCAGGCGCTGGACCAGTCCTTCGAGACCTTCCTTGTCCAGTTGGTGCCGGAAGCGGAGATCGCCGCGGATCCCGGCCAGGCCCTGCGGTTCTGGGGCTACCTCTGCGACCTCTGGCCCGATTGGGCCTACGCCCGCCTCAAGGCGGCCGATCTGGCCCTCACCCGTGGCCAGCTCGAGCAGGCGGGCCTCTGGCTCGAGCAGGCTCCCGAGGCCGACCAGGCCAATGCCTGGTTCTGGGATCTGCGTGCCCGCCAGGCCCTCGCCACAGGCCACTCGCGCCAGGCCCTCGACCACTGGGGGGAAGCCGTGCGACGGGCCCTCGCCGGCAACGAGGCCGGCGACCAGGGCCCGCCCGATGGGGAGGCCCAGAAGCTGGCGGAGCTGTTTCGCCAGCGGCGTCGGGAGGCCCGCCGAGGCCCCGCCCTGCTGGAGGCCCGCTCTCTTCTGGAGCGGGGCCATGCGGCCGAGGCACGGTTACTGCTGGAGCACCTGCTGGAGCAGGATCCCCAGTGGCAGCCCCTGCGGACCCTCCACGATGAGGCCCTGCAGGCGGCCGAGGCCGAATCCAGCGCCGGCTTCCCTGGGGAGGCTGCCACGGCCCCGATCGAGAGATTTGCCGCCCTCCTGGACCGTGCCGCCGCGCGCCACGGCATACCTCTGCCACCGCCGGCGACTGAAACAGACACATCACCTGAAGTGGCCCAGCAGCAACTGGATCGTTTCGCCAGCGCCCTCTCGGCGGCGGAGGGCCGCCTGGCCCTGTCCGCCTGAGGGCTGAGTGCCTTCAGCGGCGGCTCTCCAGTTGCTCCAGCAGACCGGCGATCAGGGCTTCGGCCCGCACTTGCTCCCGTTGGTGGCGGTCCAGCAGAGCCTGCTGCTCCTGGTGGGCCAGGAAATAGAACTCCAATTCCTCCTGCACCTGCTGCAACTGCAGCAGGTTGAGTTCCGCCTCGTCCCGGGCGTCCTCCAACTCCTGCTGGAGCCGGGTTTCATTGCTGGAGGGTTCCATCGCCATTCGTTCGCCGGGGACAGGTGCTCAAGAAGTTGGAGACTAATTTAGGTAGCCAGCCCAGGAGGCCCGTGCTCGCCAACGATCTTCACTGCGACACCAGGGCTTTCACGAGCTTCTCGGAGTTTCAGCCCTTCCTGGAAGCCGAGTTCCCCCTTTGGCCAGGCCAGGTGGAGGAGGCCCTGCGCCTGATCGCCCTCCACGGCATCCGCGACCCGATCAGCGATGCTCCGATCGCCGCCTCTGAATTGGAGCTGCGGGGTTCCAACTACCGCGAAAGCCTTTCCTACAAGGGGATCCTTTCCCGGCAGCGGGCGGTCTACCTGGTGCTCCGGCGCCTCGTGGAGGCGGGAGACCTGCCCCCCTTTGAGCAGCTTCGCCTCTACATCCCCGAGGCGGTCACGGTGATGGGGCTGCAGATCTTCGAGTTGATCCCCAACACCATCAGCAGCGAGTATCTGCCGGATGAAGAGAGCCCCTACAGCGGTCGGGCCATCCACCAGGACCTCTGCGACCTCACCCTGCCCGATGCCAGCCGTGACCTGGTGATCTGCAACGAGCTGTTCGAGCACCTCTACGACCTGCCCGCCGCCCTCGGCCAGATGGCCCGGGTGCTGGTGGGCGGCGGCAAGTTGGTGGGCACCTTCCCGTTCGCCTTAAACCAGGAAACCACCATCACCAAGGCCGTGCACCGCCCCGATGGGGAGCCCGAACTCCTCACCGAGATCGAGCTGCACGGCGATCCCGTCAACCCCGAGGGCGGCAGCCTCGTCTTCCAGATTCCCGGCTGGGATCTTCTCGACACCTGCCGCTCCGCCGGCTTCAGCCAGGTCTTGATCCACTGGATCGCCGCCCCCAGCTATGGCGTCGTTGGCGCCGACGCCCCGGCGGTGCTGGTGCTCGAGGCCACCCGCTGAGCGCAGAGCTGCCGTGCCGGGATCACCAACTGCCCCTTGGAAAACAAGGTGAGCAAAGCGTCCACGGCGCCGTCTTCACGGCGGCCGCCATGGCCGGAACGCAGTCGGGGGTTAAGGGTCAGTTGCCTTACTCAGGCGGGATGGCATGCAACAGGCACTCCCCGCCCTCCTTCACTTCAAGAACGCGATTGATCAAATCAACGTTGCAAGCATTGTCTACGAGCACCTGATCCCGGCCGGCGCTGGTGTTGGGGGCGGTCGGCCGGGCGAAGCTTCAGGCGTTGGCTGCAAGCCAGATGGTCAGATCGTCAGGGCCGTTGAAATCGAGCAGCGCCTGGATGCGGGCGGTGGTGGCTTCGCTCAGGGGGCCGCAGCGGCGGTTGAGCTGACGCAGGGCCAACTTGGCTTCACCGAGGCCAAAGATTTCCTGGTAAGCCCTGCTCTGACTGAAGTCTTCGAGGGTGAGACCACCCATGGCGCAGATCTCCGGGATGGTTTTGTTGCGGAATCGTGTAACCAAGATTGTTGGGATCAGCTGGAGCACCTCGGCTGCCACAGGGTCTGTGCACCCGTGCCAGGGGCGTGATCGGCGCCGAAACGGAGTCCGCGATGCGGGCAGATCACCACCTCACGCCAGTCACCATTCAGCCGGCCGGAGGCCTTAGACGGCGCCGCCGGTTACCAGGATGCGGCGGCGGCCGGCGAGCAGGGCTGGAACGTCAGGCGGGGCGGCGGTGGGCATGGGGGCGGATGGAGACACGGGCGTGGCGATCAAAGCGCGGATCAGTACGGGTGTACTAAGATGGCCATTGTCTTGGTCGGGCTGGGCTGCTTAGGGTGGGTCGAACTTTTCGGGATCTGGATGCGGTGCCGCCAAGGTGGCGGCTGGGGTTCGATGGCAAAGCTCTGCTGGAAGCCGTCGTTGGCACTGTTGTTGGCCTGATTGCTCTGTTTTCTTCCTATGACCACGTCAACCTCCTCCACCGCCAGCTTCCGCTCCAGCAGCAGTGGGGCGTCTGGCTCATCGCTGTCTCCCTTCCGCTCGTTTTTGCGGATGCTCAATTGGCGGCGCGATCCCGCCAGAGAGATGCAGATCGAGCGCTCGAAGCAGAGAACGAAGCAGCTCGAGAGAGAGATCGCGTTGCTGAACTGGATGCATTCCGAGCTCGACTTGATCGAGGCCGACTTGCCTTCCAGCTCGACCCCTCCGCCAACAATCGCCGCAAACTCCAGCGACTGCTGAGCCTGCTCAACAGCCCTGAACTGGCTGAGCTCTACCGCTAGATCCTTGCCACGATTCCAGCTGACCTGGAGCGACAAAGGGGGTCACGTCACGCTCAAGGCCCCCCTCTGCCATCGGCTCGCCGCTGCGCTTGAAGCCAGGAGCGATGACATCAAGGTTGTGAAAACCAATTCAGCACATCCAAGCCCTCAAAGGCTTCGAAATCGGCGGTATTGCGCGTTACCACCACCAAGGCCCGTGTTGCGGCGATGGCTGCGATCTGGCCATCCGCAAACGGCGGGAGCAGACCCCTGGCCTCCAGCCTGGCGCGCTGCTCGCCATGGCACAGAGCAGCCTTGCCGTCGTACGGCAACACGGTGAGGCCACTGGTCAGCAACCCCTGCAGATAGCTGTTGAGCCGTTGCTGCTTGCGCCCGGAAGGCAAACGGTGGATGCCGTAGCTCAGTTCGTGGATCACCACGCTGGCCGTATGCAAGACATGCTCTTCCGATTCCAGCTGTGCCATCACAGCCGGATCTGGCAGCTCTCGCAGGGGTTCAGACAGCACATTGGTATCCAGCAGCACGTTCACCCGATCTGCACCTCCCTGCCCGTTGAGCAATCGCGCCAGGCTTCGATCTCCTGTGTGCCGACTGGGCCTGCGTCCAGGGGCCAATCATCGGCATGGCGCCCATGAGCAGCTGCACGCCAATCCGCGATGGCAGTCCACACGCCACGTCTTGACTGGTGGCCCTGCAAGGAGGCGTAGGCCCGCTCGGAGATCAGCACGGCCACAGGCTTGCCATGACGTGAAATGTGAACCACCTCGCCCGTTTCCGCCGCCTGCACCAGGCCGGCCAGGTGGGCTTTTGCCGTCGATAGAGACACAGCCTGATCCACCGCGTCCATCCCTGCAGTTCAGACCAGAATTCTAGTCTGATTCAAGGGTGTAGGCCGTCAGGCTTGCGCAAGGACAGGGGGGACCGTTGAGGTGAGTGAGTCCATCTCCTTCAATGCGCGGCACCCACCTCAGGTCCTGTTGACGAGCCATCGGCAGGTCGGCGCCGTCATGGCTTCCTCCAGATACAACGACCCACCCGCTCCAGATGGGCCAGTAGATCCGGCGCTAACTCCTGGCGCAGCACCAGATCCACCTTCCAGGGCAGCAGCAGGTCGTCGATCGCCGTTAGCATCCCCAGCCGATCTCCATGGCTGATCGGTTCCCCCTCCAGGCAGAGGTCGATAACCGAACCTTCTTGGTGCCTTTCCATGGCTCGGGAGCCAAACAGCCACACAGCCTCCAGATTGGGCTGTGAGGCAAACAACTGTCGCAGCAGTTGTTTGCTCTTGATCGGAATGCCTGGAATGGCCCCCATCGCTGCCGCTGGATGTTTACTCATTTCGGCTCCTGCTGAAGCCGTTGTTCCAGTCTTGCGCGTAGTTGCTGGAAACAGGCCAGATAGGTTGCACTGATGTGCCTGGCGATCTCATCGGCGGTGGATCGGTTGTAGGTATGGCTGGTGAGATGACGGTCTTGAATCATCAGCATCCAGGCTTCTCCATCGCTGACCAACCCCAAACGGAAGGCCTCCCGCAAGGTATCGCGGGAGCCAAGTAAATCCTCGTTTCCCTGGCTGCGTAGCAGATCACGCAGCGTATTCCACGCCAGTTCGAACGTGTATTCAAATGCTTTGATCAATCCTTGTTGTTCCCGTTCGTTCAGCGTTGGAGGCTGGAAAAAGGTTTCCAGTTGCTCCAGAGCTTTGCCGTGGTTGGCGAACCGCTGCTGCCAGCGCACATCCAGACCGCTCATGCTTTGAGTCTCCGTTCCAGATCGTCGAGGAGGGCCACCAGCTCCCCCAGAAGCTCACCCCGGTCCCCGGGCAAGGGGGTGTCTTCGGCGCTGTAGCGAGCCTTCACCGCAAACGGTTGCAGTGCCAGCAGCTGGGGGGGCAGCGTTACCTCGGCCAAGACAGCCAGGCTGCTCAGTTCATGGCTCAAGGGTGGTTCCCGATCCGTGTGCACGATGGCGGCCTTCAGCAGCTTCTCCAGGGCTTGCTGCGCCAGAAAGCCCCAGTCTTCCTGGGGAAAAGCCGGGTCGAGCCCCACAGCCAGCGAGCGCAGATGGCGCCGCACCGTGACAAGCAGCAGGGCGGCATCCTCATCGGGCGACATAGAGCACCCTCCCTTGGCGGGCCGCATGTCCGAGCACATGCCAGCGGGATCCAGCCAGTTTCTCGGCTTCCCGTTGGCCGTACACCAGGAGATCCACGGAGACGCCCATGTCGCCCAGGTCATGGCGCAGGCTCTGCCACAGGGGAAGTTGCTCTTCCGGTGCCACATGCTCCTGGCGGCTGATCACCAGCAGATCAAGGTCGGAGCCGGCCGTGGCATCCTCCCGGGCCCGGGACCCGAAGGCCACGATGGCCTTCACATCGGTGCGCTGCGCCAGTCGCTTGAGGCCCGCCTCCAGGCTTTCCGGCCGAAGGCCTGGCCCCAGCTCCGGCCGCTCGGTAAGCAGCTGCGGCTTGGACCATGGCGAACCAACGGCGGCATTCATGGCCTCACCCCACCATGGGCCTCCGCCAGGTAGCGGCCCTCCTGGCAGGTGATGCCGGTGATCAGCGCGGTTTTGGCCATGGTTCGATTCTCCCAGACCTAGCCGGAACGACAACGTTCTGGGCTGTAGGGACACAGGGGCCCTAACCGCTCTCCACCCTCAGCTCGGGAAGGGATTGGCCGAGTACGCCGTCCTGAGGCCGTGACGGCCCCCATTGGGCAGAAGAGGACGACCGCGACCTGCTTGGCCGTGAGCTTCAGACCCTCCGGTAGCAGCAGCGGTACCAGAGCATCGCCTGTCCGATCGATGGCCCGTGAGGGTGGTGCGGGGTCATGGCAGCGACAATCTCTCCACGCCTTCAAACCGTTCGAAATCGCGATCGAAACTCACCAGGCGCCAGCCATTGGCGATGGCTAGGGCCGCCAGATGGGCATCCGTGCAGAACCTGGCCGGGATCTCACCGCCCCGCAGCAGTTGGTGAAACACCTCCCAGCCGTGCTGCTCGGGCTCGGCCATCGCCACTCCCGGCTGTTGGCACAAGGCTTCCAGCAGAGCGGAGGCCTCTGCCGCGGTCGTGACCGCCCTGCCCATCAACTTCGGCTGGCACACCATACGCACCAGCCCCTACGCGGTCACCGTGCAGAACAACACCTCATCAGCGGCCAGCTGTTCCCAGTAGTGAACGGCGTGCCGGTGATGGCTGTGGCCGGTGCAGCCCAATGCCAGCCAGACATTCAGATCGGGCAGGTCGGCTGTGGTTCTCATACATCGAGCAGCTCAAACAAGGCGGCGTTGCTGAGCTGGTGGCCCTCGATGGCCAGGGTCCCAGCCAATCGGGGCAGATCGGCCGCGGTGCGTTTCAGTTGAGCGCGGGCGGGTGCGGTGCTGAGCCCTTGTTCTACGTAGCTGCGCAGCAGTTGCTTGAGGGTGACACGCTCGCTGGCCGCCCGGGCCTTCAGCCGTGCGAACAGCGGGTCAGGCAGCTCCAGGGTGGTGCGCATGCTCCCGGGACGGGGTGTGCGCATCTCAGTGCGCACCTTGGTGTTCCTGGGCTGGGAGTCTCAGGTGTCCAACGTCCCCGGCCATGGATTGAACGTCTGCCCCCCCCCCCATACACCGGCAGCAGCCGATCGCCATACAGCCGCAGGAGCTGATCCAGCCATCTGGTCGACCGCATCGCAAAACCGGCATCGGCGTGGCCATGGCCAGAGATCACCAGGCCCCGCGCCCTCATTCATGCTGGCTCCATGGTCGCCCCCTATTCCATCGTCACCGCGGCCCGCAACCGCAGCGGCCAGCTGCGGCGCACGGCGGCCTCGATCAGCCGCTTCGGCAGCCACGCCGAGCACCTGATCGTCGATTGGTCGTCGGAGCCGCCGATCCGCCCTGCCGATCTGCCCGCCGACCCACGCCTAAGGCTGGTGCGGGTGGAGGGGGAGCGCCAGTGGTGGCTCAGCCGCGCCTACAACCGGGGCTTCCGCGAGGCCGCCCACCCCTGGATCCTCAAGGCCGATGCCGATGCCCTGCTGGAGGAGCCCTTCTTCCGCTGCTTCAATCCGGCGGCGGCTCACCTGCAGATCCGCCACATCCCCGGCGGGCTAGCGGGCCTGGGCAACCTCGACGACCTGGGTCTGTTCGCCGTTGAGGCGGAGGTTTTGCGCGCGGTGGGGGGCTTCAACCCCTGGCTGCTGGGCTGGGGGTTCGATGACATCGACCTGTTTGAGCGTCTGTTCCTTCTCCCCGGCACCACCGTCAGCCACCTCAGCGGCCATGGGAGTTGCAGCCTGCCCCATGGGGTGGCCCAACGTCTGGGGGCCCAGGAGCAGGAGCCCAATCCCCCTACTCCCTGGCGCCACCTACGCCACACCCTCCAGCTCCATGCCGAGCTGGAGGCCAACCGCACGCTGGCGACCCTCAGCCGTGCTGGCCGCTTGCCTCCGCCATCGGAATCCATGGGCCAGGAACCTGCCGATCTGCTGCAGCGTCTCCCGCCTGAGCTGCTTGAGGTCCGCCGCCGCGCCCTGCTGGCGGGTTGGTGCCGGCTCTTGATCGGCCGCCATGCCCTCACCCTGGCCCGATCGATCCCCGCCCCCTGGCTGCGTGAGCTGCTGGGTCTTTTGCGCCTCCCCGAGCGGATTGTGCGTTAACAGCCCTCCAACTCCCGCACCCGTTCGGCGATCCGGTGGATCCAATCGCGCCGTTCCTCCACCCAAGGGGAGGAATCACGCTGGATCTCCACGATCAACCGTGGGTCATCCTTTCCCAGCTGTACCGCCGGCTCCAGGGCTCCCACCAGCTGGTGCAACTCCGCCGCTTGCTCTGTCACCAGATCCTCCATCCAAATCTGCCGCACGGGGGCGATCCGCCGGGCGGCCTCCTCCAGCCAACTTAGATGACCCTGGTACAGCCCGATGGTCTGTCGAATGGCGTAGGGATCGAGGAGGTTGCAAATCGGCAATCCCTGGTGGGTCCACACCAGACCCTGGTCGTAGGCGCCGGTGCAACGGGAGAAGTGAAGCGATGCGATCGCGGCCACCCCATCCCGTCGCCGCAACAGCACCACCAGCGGATCCTCCTGCCGCAGGCCCAGACCCTCCTGGGGCGGTCGGAACGTGCGGCGCAGCACCCTATGGCATGGGCCCCGCCTCTGGTGGGCCTGCAGCTTGAGGGAGAAGAAGGGCGTACCGCTGAACACTGAGCGGGCCGAGCGCTCCGCCACCAGGGCGGCCAGCCAGGCCCTTGTGCCCACCCGTCCCCAGCGGCTTAGGGCGGAGCCGTAGAGCGGGTTGGGGTTGAAGTACTCCGTTGGCTTGCCATAACCCAGCTGCCACAGCAACCGGCAAAGGTGGAACGACCCCGACCGCGGCGGCGCCAGCAGCACCAGCAGGCGCCGGGCCGTGGTGATGGGTGCCTGCTCGGCCTGCATCGGCGCGCTGGCATCAAACCAGGGGGAGAGCATCTCCAGCTCCCGCAGGGGCTCGATAGGGAGGCGGCTGGTGAGGGGCATGGCAGCGATCCTGCCATTAAAAAGCCACCCCCCTGAGGGGGTGGCTGGAGAGGCCCTGCGCCGGGCCGGTTTGATCGATCTCAGGCGAGGAAGTTGATGTCGGAGACCTTGAACAGATCCTTGCCGCTGATGAGGGTTGTTGAGCCACCACCGTAGTTGTCGCCTCCACGCTCTCCCCCATCGCCATAGCGATCATCGCCGTAGCCTTTGCTAACGGCTTTGAAGATGATCGACTTCCCACCATCGACAATCTTGTAACTGGTGCCCTTGTCCAGCAGGATTTTGTCGACACCGCTGGTGAAATCTGTGACCGTGTCAGTGCCGCCCTTGCCTATATCAGACTTGGAGTAATACAGGGTGTCATTGCCAGCACCGAGTGTGATGGAATCACTACCCTTGCCGGCTTGTACGAAGTCATTGCCAGCACCGGCATCAAGGGTGTCCTTGCCACCGGCGCCAAAGATGTAGTCGTTGCCGTCGCCACCAAAGATGAGATCTTTGCCTTCGCTGCCGTAGATCCAGTCGTTGCCGGCGCCGCCATTGAGGGTTTCTTTGCTGTCGTTATCGTCGTCGTCGCCACCGCCGTAGATGGTGTCGTTGCCATCGCCGCCGGTGATGGAATCCTTACCGGCTCCGCCATAGATCCAGTCGTTGCCGTCGCCGCCAGAGATCGTGTCGTTGCCTTTGCCGCCGAAGATGATGTCGTTGCCGTTACCACCAAAGATCAGCTCGTTACCTTTGCCTCCGAAGATCAGATCGTTGCCACCTCGGCCATCGATCGTGTCGTTGCCCTTGCCGCCGTAGATCAGGTCGTTCTTGGCATCATCTCCCAGCAGATTGTCACCCTGCTTGGTGCCGTAGATGACGTTCTCAATACTGGCCCAGACAGGAGGGGTTAATATCGGGTCTGACATTGGGCAGCAGCGGTGGGTAGCGATACGTTACGGGATCACGGGGCGGGAGTCAAGCGGTTAATGTTTTGAAATACTGATAGGTTGCTCGGGAGGGCGTCGACCTCTGTCGAGACCTGTTGCCAGAGTTGATCTCAGTGTGGGGGTTGGCGTGACCAGCTCCTGTGTACCTGGTTACCAATGGCTGTCGGCAGAGCGGCATCGTTGATGCGATGGGGCTCCGGATTTCGGAGGGCACGGCTCAGGAACCACGCTTGGGTTGGGCTGGCTTCGGGCCAAAAAAAACGGTTCACCTGTGAGGGTGAACCGGCTATACAGAGTGCCCCGAGGGGGCGTTTCTTGAGCACGAAAGTAAAACCTAGGCGATAAACAAAATGTCGGTGAACTTGATTGCGTTGCCCTGACTGAGCAGGGTTGTTTGCTCGGCCCCGACTTTGAAGATGATCGATTGGGAAGCAGCCGAGGCATTCGTGAAGGAATTGCCTGCCGAATCGAAAACGCTGATGCCGCTCTTGACGGCGATGCTGTCGGTGCCGCTGAGGAAATCCGTAACGCTGTCGACGTTGAGGCCACCAACCTGATCGGTGGTGTAATAGAGGGTGTCGATTCCAAGGCCGAGGGTGACGGAGTCGCTTCCGGTGCCACCGCGAACAAGATCATCGCCGCCACTGGCATCGATCAAGTCGTTGCCCGCACCACCGCGGATGAAGTCGGCAAAGTTAGAGCCCACAATCGTGTCGTCGCCCGTGCCGCCGTGGGTGTAGAAAGCGAAGCCCGATCCCCCCGATGGAGTAAGAGATCCTGCCGCTGTGGAAATCGATTCTTTGGGAGCAGAGACGTCGTTGCCAGCCACTTGAGATGTGGTGTTGACCACACCACCGTTGTAGGCAACGAAACCGGGATTGGGGGTTACGCCATCAGCAAGGAATGGGCTGCCGCCACCAAGATTGACGGCTTTGCCCAAATCAGGGATGGGTTGGCCACTGGAATTAACTAGTTGAACAGCTTCAACGATGGCGCCGCCACCGACTACGTTCACTTCGGCCGCGCCAGTGCCCAAGTTGACAGAATTGCTGAGACCGTTGACAACGAGCTGAACGGGAGTGGCTGAAGTGTTATCTGACGTGGTAATCGCCACGGCTGTGCCCGTCATCTGAACAGGCGCTCCAGGGGCGATAACGACTGGTTGAGTATCTACGTCTACTGAAAAAGTGAGAGTTGGGGCAGCATTTGGGTCAGTGAAGACCGCATTATTGAAAACTGGGAGACTTGCGTCTGACATTCTTTTTGATGAACCTTCCTTATACGCAGCATAGCCTGCTGAAGCGCTTCTGACGAGGTTCGGGGCTGTTTTTTTAGCCAATTCTCAGAAAATCGGCTCTGACTGGACATTCTGACCCTGGAATTGTGCCGATCTCAGAGGTGTCCCCAAAGCTCATGGGCGCCCGCCAGCAGCGTTTGGCGGCAGAGCTGGGCCAGGCCGGAATCCAGTGCTGGATAGGGTTCTGGGGCTCCGTTGAGCACCGGAAAGCACGTTTGCGCGGGCAATTCTTCAGGGTCGAGACCTAGAAAGGCCAGGGCGCGACGGGTGGTTTGCCCCGGGTTGCGGCGCAGGTCTTCAAAATGCAGCAAGAGCATTTTTCCCTTTGAAAAGTGTTGTCTCCATGACAGAAGTTGTTCGTCGTAGAGGCTCCCGGCCAGACAGTTGGGGCCCCGCCAGCCCAGGGCACGCCGCTCCGCCGCCGGCAGGGCGTTGATCTCCTCGAGCTCCCTGGCGATCACCGTCTCGGCGCTGCCCATCAGTCCGCCCCAGCGCCGCTGGTGGTGGTACCAGCTCAGGGCCCGCTCCACGGGCTCCCGCAGCACCACGATCAAGCGCACGTCCGGCAGGGTCTGGCGCACCCGTTCGGCGATCACCCGGTGCTGCAGGTAGTCGGGGGTGCCCTCCATGCGCACCCGGGGGCCGCCCGGCCGCCGGGGCGGGAACTGTTCGGCGTACCACTGCGGGCCCCAATGCCAGCGGTTGTCGAAGAAATGCAGCTCCTTGCGGGGCTGGGTCCACACCTGCGGATGGGCCCCCAGGTAGGCCATCAGCGAGGTGGTGCCGCACTTGGGCGCGCCGATCACCAGCCCCTCCGGCCGCCGTTCGCCCCCTGGATCGTCGCCGGGGTCGTCGCCGGGGTCGCCGGCCAGGGCCCGAAAGAAGCGCTCGGCTCTGGCGCGGTCCCCCACCTGGTGGTGCCAGTCCGCCAGCACCTCCAGGGCCCGGGGGTGGCGGCACTGCCCCTGGCTCACCAGCGCATCGAGCCCCGGCAGCAGTTCCGCCAGCAGCTCCGGCGTGAAGCGGTGGAAATCCAGGGCCCAGAGGGCCTGCTCGCAGTCGCCCTGGTGGTGGAGGGCCCGCAGGAAGGAGTGGCCCGCGGGGCCCTCCTCCCCCTGCTCCCTTTGCTGTAACCCCAACAGGCACCAGGCGCCGGCCGCCTGTTCCGCCGGCAGCGCCTGGGCATCGGCGCAGGCCGCCTGCAGCCAGGGCCGCGCTTCAGCTCCCTTGCCCTCCCCCAGCAACTGGCGGGCGCGGGACAGGGCTTCGGCTGGCTCTGAACCGATCAGGGGCTCAGCTGCCATCTTCCGCTTCCTCGACCGCTTCCACCGGAGCAGCGCCGGCGAACAGCTCCCAGCCTCCATGGCGGCCGAGCCGGCGCTCCCCCATCTGCAGCAGACCCACCGGTGCCAGCACCAGCGCCCTGCTGCGCAGCGCCGCCCCGAGCCCCAGGGGCAGGTGTCTGCCGGGGGGGCGTTCGACAACGATCAGGCCCAGGCCATCGAGGGCCGCCAGGTGGCGAACGGAGCGCTCTTGCTGAACGCTGAACCCAGTGGCAGCGAGCGCCTGAATCCGCAGGGGGTCACTGCTGCCCACCGGCAGCACCTCGGGCGGCTCCGACCAGGCGCCGGATTCCAGCAGCCATTGGAGGATGCCGCCGCTGCGGCCGTGGACCAGGGCCACCGGGCTGGACACCTGCCGCAGCAGGGTCCGTAGCCGTAGACGGGTATCCAGGGGCAGGGGCGGCGGGCCCTGGTGGCCGCCCAGACCCCTGCGCCCCTGCCAGCGCTGCCGGTGCCGGTCGAGGTCGGCCACGAACGCCGGATCGTCCGGCAGGCCAACCTTCTCTTTCAATTCGTTGTACGTGGTCCAACCCCGGCTGGCCGCCAGGGCATTGGCCCTCAGCTTCAGGCCCCATTCGTGGCCCGGGGCGTATCCCAGCCCGGCTTCGGCGCATTCCAGGGCCTCGTCGATGGCCTGTTGATCCAGCAACATTCGCGCCAGCTGAAACCACATCAGGGGCTGGTTGGGCTGGGCCCGCAGGCTGAGGCGGCTCCACAGTTCCCCCTGGTGGGCGTTGCCGCAGGCCCTCTGCACCACGGCAAGCCGGGTGCAGAGGCTGGCATCGCCCGGGGCCTGGCCCATCAGGGGATCCAGCACCACCAGGGCGGCCCGCGGGGCGCCGGCGCTCAACAGCTGCTCGCTGGTGCCGATCAGTCCCCCCCGCCCCGGTAGGGGCCCCCGCATCAGTTCGCGC
>Ga0194061_1001340_pt1 | contig 14441 bp, 7 predicted proteins | sample SepL2221m_MetaG_FD_163423 | JGI IMG/M metagenome (GOLD analysis project Ga0194061, IMG submission 163423) | Anoxic zone freshwater microbial communities from boreal shield lake in IISD Experimental Lakes Area, Ontario, Canada - Sep2016-L224-21m | ecosystem: Environmental > Aquatic > Freshwater >...
CCGGGAAAATTATTAAGACCGATGTGGATGAGGCCACGCATGAATGTGCCGGTGGTTACGACAACCGTACGCGAAAGAACGCGGATGCCGGAACGCAACTCAACCCCACGCAGCTCGCCATTTTTCAGAAACAGGGACGTAACCTCCCCCTGCTTGAGATCGAGGTTGGCCTGCTGCTCAAGAACCTTTTTCATGCGGAGCCGATAGAGCTGCTTATCCGCTTGAGCCCGAGAAGCCCTGACGGCCGGCCCCTTTTTTACGTTCAGGGTTCGGAACTGGATACCGGTTGCATCTATGGCGCGAGCCATTTCACCGCCCAGCGCGTCAATCTCCTTGACAAGATGCCCTTTTGCCAGACCACCAATTGAAGGATTGCATGACATCAGCGCAATCGCATCCAGATTGATGGTCATCAGCAGCGTGCGACACCCCATGCGGGCGGCTGCCAGGGCAGCCTCGCACCCAGCATGGCCGGCGCCGACAACTATTACATCGTATGCACTCTCGCAGGTCATCATATTGTTCCGGGTTTCACGTGAAACATATTCTCATTTCCTTATTTACCAATACAAAACGACGAAAAAATATGATCGAGTATTTCATCAGTTGTAGTATGTCCAGACACCTGGCCTATCGCCACCAATGCGTCACGTACATCTATGGCACACGTCTCCAGCTCACAGTTGAGGCCGGAATTCAGTTTAGGCATAACACACTGCAGAATATCGCGTGCCGTAACCAGCGCATCACGATGCCGAGCTCGGGAAATTACGGCGAACTGCTGGCTGTCGAGAGTGCCGTGCTTAATAAACATGCCGAGAATCGCACGCTTCAGCTCTTCAATACCTGCTCCAGTTAGTGTAGATATATGGCAACACGGTACTGACCGTAACTGCTCCGGCATGTCGAAGCGTTGGGGTAAATCGTTTTTGCTGCAGACCAGCACTACTCGCTTAGCGGCCAGGGCTGCAAGAATATGACGATCCTCATCGTCAAACGGACGGGTCGTATCAAGAACGAACAGAACCAGGTCCGCCAACGGGATACAATCCAGAGCTCGGCCGATACCCTCCCGCTCTACCAGGTCGTCAGTCTGGCGAATACCGGCGGTATCCAGCAACCGAACAGCCAGACCACTGAAACTGGCAGTCTCCTCGATAATGTCGCGAGTGGTCCCGGCAATATGAGTGACAATAGCCCGTTGCTCGCCCAAGAGCGAATTGAGCAGACTTGATTTGCCGGCATTGGGTTTACCGACGATCAGCACCGCCACACCATCGCGCAAAATTCGCCCTTCATCATAGCCTGACAGCAAAGACGAAACCTCATTACAGGCGGACAGAACACTCGTACGGATACCGGCAGCATCTGCTTCACCCAGGTCGTCTTCAGGAAAGTCGATATAGGCTTCAATCATCGCTAGAGAGTGCAGCAACATACTGCGAACGTTGGCGACGCGGCGGGAGAGCGCCCCCTCCTGCTGCCGACGGGCCAACGCCAAAGATGACTCGCTGCGGGAAGATATGATGTCCATGACCGCCTCGGCCTCGAGCAGGTCTATGCGACCATTCAGAAAGGCGCGCCGGGTGAACTCGCCCGCATCAGCAAGTCGTGCACCGCAACTCAACGCTGCTGCAAGCACCTGCTCCACCACCAGCCGCCCACCGTGGCACTGAATTTCGAGCACATCTTCACGGGTATAGGAGCGGGGGGCTTGCATCACAACCGCCATTGCCTCGTCTATGCGGGTTTCTGAAATGGGGTCTACCACGAGACCGTAGTGAAGATAGTGACTGGAAAAATCGGTCGTGGAGCCACCGAAGCGGAAGATGCGAAGGCCAACCTCACGGGCACGGGCGCCGCTTACCCGCACAATGCCGATGCCCCCCTCGCCGTGAGGGGTACTGATCGCAGCTATGGTATCCGCGATGTACAGTGACATGTCACGGAACCACCGGTGCTGGCCCCCCGCATCTCACGGGCTGAATATAAAGATATGATCTGTGTGCCACGAAAACGGCTCCGTTTCAGAAAAAAAGCGCCCATGCCGGTGCACAGACGCTTCGATAATGCCTTAAGCACTGATCAACGTCAATCCTTGACCAGTTTATTGATGTACATCTGCTGCCCGATCGTCAGTACGTTGTTGACCAGCCAGTAGAGTACCAGGCCCGATGGAAAACTGAGGAACATGAACGTGAAGACCACCGGCAGCGCCAGCATCATCTTCTGCTGCATCGGATCCATCTGCGACGGAGTCATCTTCTGCTGGATGAACATCGTGACACCCATGATGACCGGCGTGACGTAGTAGGGATCCTTGTCAGCAAGATCGGTAACCCAGAGAAAAAAGGGTGCGTGGCGCAGCTCGATAGAAAACATCAACGATTTGTAGAGTGCAAAAAATACCGGTATCTGCACGACCATTGGCAGACAGCCCCCCATCGGGTTCACCTTGTGCTCACGATACAGATCCATGACCGCCTTGTTCATGGCATCTCGGTCATCCTTGTACTTATCACGCAGCTTGGTCATCTCAGGCTGAATCTTCTGCATCCCCTTCATCGATTTGTAACTCTTGTGGGTCAGAGGAAAAAATATCATTTTCAGAATAATCGTGATGATGATGATGGCGACACCGTAATTACCAACATAGCGGTAAAAGAATTTGAGCGTGTACAACAGCGGCTTGGCGATTACCGTAAACCACCCCAGGTCAAGAGACTGTTCGAGCGAATTTCCCTGAGCTTTCAGGATGTCGATATCCTTGGGGCCGACGAACAGGCGATGCGTGATGGTGGTCGACTGTCCCGGGTTGACCGTGAACTGAGGGGATGAAACGATCGCCTCGAAAAAGCCGGCGCTATTTTTCTTAAGTTCGACAGTTGAAATGCTCTGTTTCTCATTCAGGATAGCGGCCATGAAATACTTGTCCGCAAAACCGGCCCAAAGTACCGCCTTGTCGTAGCGCTTCGAGGCCGTGGAAACATCTTTGATTTTGTCGGTTTGAAGGGTGTTATCGGAAAACAGGTAGGAACCGGCAGTATCGAAACGGTTGTCTTTTATTTTCGGCTCAGCCGGATAGGTCATCACCTGCTGGATCGCTCCAACGAGGGGGGCGGCAGAATTGTTATACACCTGCACATCAAGCTTGATACCGTAGGATCCAGGAGCAATCGTATAAATTTTACGAATCGTGTATCCCTGACCAGATACGTAATTGAACACCAGCTGGGCTGGGCCGCCCTTGTCAATCGTGAGCCTGTCTGTCTCTGTAGTATAGATGGTGCTGTCGGGAAGATTCAACCCTGTTGCCCTCGAGGAAAAAGTCAGCAGGTTCGGGTCTGCATCGCTCCCCAGCACGACGTTGGCAGCAGTGGGTGCGTTCTGCTCGCGATAGTACTTGAGCGTCAAACTTTTCAGACTCGCTCCCCGCGACGAGAATACCGCTGAATAGAGATCCGTCTCTACCCTGACATCCCGGGAAGCGGCATTGGTCGGCACCTGACTGGCAACGGGGGCTTGGCCCGTAGGAGCAGGCGGTTGTGGGGAAGGTTGAGTAGTCCGGGAACTTTCAACCTTTGCAGACAGCGGCACGGCAGTCTGTTCAGCACTCTGCTTCTGCGGGCCAAAAAGCATTGAAAACAGATAAAAAACCGCTATCGAAAGACCTACTGCCAGTATGGCTCGCTTTTCCATCGAGGCTCCTGATAATTTTGGTTGCGTTAGGGTACCGGATCGTAACCGCCCGGATGAAATGGATGACACTTCGTTATTCTTACGAAGGCGAGCAGCGCACCTTTGGCAGCACCATGCCGAATCAAAGACTCTCGGGAATATTCGGAACAGGAGGGATAAAAGCGGCAGGCCTTTGGAAGAAACGGTGAAATTATCTTCTGGTAAAACCTGATTACAAGGAGCAAACCGCTCTTGAGCATGGGGATACGCCTATGTGTCGGAAAGCCTGTCTGAGTTCCCGCACCGTGTCGCTATAGGTCATCTGCGCCGATTCCCGCCGGGCGATCACGTTGACATCAACGGCCTCCATCAGGGTGCGGTTTTGTCTGAAAAACTCTCTCAGATACCGTTTTATGCGGTTTCGGATGACTGCCGACCCGACTTTTTTGCTCGCCGTTATACCAAGCCGGGCGCACAGCAAGCCGTTAGCGCGCCACACAACTAGAAACCCGCGGACGGAGGTCTTATGGGGTGCTGACGAAAGCTGAAGAAACTCCGGTCGCTTTCGCAGGCGCGCTGACTTTGGAAATGTCGCCGTCCCGTCTGCAGCCACGTTGCAAGATTACTTAGCTGCGACCCGTACCGACAGGTTCTTACGCCCTTTGGCACGCCTGCGCTTGATTACCAGACGACCGTTTTTGGTTGACATGCGGACCAGAAATCCATGGGTGCGCTTACGCGACGTGTTACTCGGCTGATAAGTTCTTTTCATCTCATTCTACCCCTGCAATAAGTTTTTCAGTAAATGGGCTATTAATCACAACTCCCTGCAGGTGTCAAGTTATATATTATTTTACGGCACATTCAGCTACCAGATTTACCTTGAAAAAGAGGGGCGCCTCTGCTATCCTGCTCCACCTTCACCAAGCCGATTTTAGTCCGATATACATGACAAACTATTGATTTTAAACCACTATCAACTTATCAACAGCTGTTGATAAAAATGTTGAAAAACGACTGGTACATTACTCCGTTCACGATCAATTTTGCTTTTCCCTAAACCAGGTTACCTGTGTCTTTTTACTGTTGAAAACCACCACGACCAGGATTGAGATTTCTTCCGATGCTCGACGCATGGCAGCAAGCGACTGAAAACATAGAAAAGGTGATGTCGGAAGGCGATTTTGGTACCTGGATACAACCGGTCCATTACAGCCATCATGACGGCAACGATGTATTCCTGACGGTTCCCAACTCGTTTATCAAGGAGTGGCTGGAAGAGCATTACCTGAAAGTACTGACCGGTGCGCTCTCCGCAACGTCAGGTTATACTGTTTCCGTTAATTTTGTTGTACGGGGTGACGAAGAGCATCAACTGTATATTTCTGAAGACTTTATTGCAAAAGAACTGGAGCCTTCCGCAAGCAAAAGCACGCCGTTTGAACACGTTTTTACTCCGCTTAACCCCAAATATACTTTTGATCAATTCGTAAGCGGTTCAGGGAATCAATTTGCCCATGCCGCAGCAACGGCAGTTGCAAATAATCCAGCCGACACCTATAATCCACTGTTCATCTACGGCGGAGTTGGTCTTGGAAAAAGTCATCTGCTTAATTCAATCGGCCATACTATCCGTGAACAGAATCCTGAATTAAATGTATGCTACTGTTCTGCTGAAAAATTCATGTACGAAATGGTCAATCATATCCGTCTGAAAAAAATGGATGTATTCAGAAATAGATTTCGAAATATTGATGTTCTGCTTGTTGATGACATTCAATTTATTTCCGGCAATAAAGTAGCTACTCAAGAGGAGTTTTTTCATACGTTCAATGCATTGTACGATGCCCATAAACAGATCGTTATCACGTCGGACAAATTTCCCCGTGAAATTCCCGATCTCGAAGAACGATTAAGATCACGCTTTGAATGGGGGCTTATTGCAGATATTCAGCCTCCGGACGTGGAAACTAAAATGGCTATTCTGAAAAAAAAATCAGAATACACCAAGGTGGTTTTCCCGGAGGATGTGTATTATTTTCTGGCATCAAGCGATACCCGGAATATCCGCGAACTGGAAGGAATGCTCATACGACTCGGAGCATTCAGCAGTCTACAGAATATTCCGGTCACTCTTGAAATGGCAAAAGACAAGCTCAGGGACATTTTGGGGGATCGTCACAAGGAAATAACCGTCGAATTAATTCAAAAAACGGTGGCAGATTTCTTCGACCTGAAAGTGGTTGACCTCAAATCGGAAAAACGGTTAAAAAATATTGTCATGGGGCGGCAGGTAGCCATCTGGCTCTGCAGAGATATGACTAAGGCGTCGTATCCGGATATAGGTTCAAAGTTCGGTGGCAAGGATCATTCAACCGTTATTCATTCATTCAAGAAAATTGACAAGGCCATAACAGACGATCCCAAGCTGTCCAAAGTCATCGACGAAATAAAACGCCAGCTGCTCAAATGACTGATAAGGTGTTGAGTAACTGTGAAAAGGTGTTGACAAGTAATTCCTGTGTGCATAAATCGGCAGTATGCGTCGGTTCATACACATGGAAGGTGAAGCGGTTACATATTCTATTTTAATCAGTTGGATAGTTATCCCTATTTTCAACAGGACCATCAACGTACAACAAGTATTTTAAAAGAATATAAACATATAACCAGCTAAAGCAGGGAGAGCCACCATGGAATTCAAAATTGACAAAGAACATTTTCTGAAATCGCTGCAAAAAATTCAGGGCATCGTTGAAAAAAGAACATCTATGCCAATTCTTTCTAATGTACTGATTGAGGCCTTCGAAAAAAGTATCTTTGTCACGGCAACTGATCTGGAAGTGGGCATGAAAAGCAGTTATGCCGCTGAAGTAACGGTTCCCGGAAAAATAACGGTATCTGCTAAAAAACTGTATGAAATTGTTAAAGAGCTTCCCAACCAGCAGATACTGTTTTCATCGAAAGAAAATGACTGGGTTGAGATCAAATGCGGCAAGGTTCAGTTCAACATTGTGGGCCTATCTCCCGACGAATTTCCCTATTTTCCCGATGTAAAGGAGGAAAAGCTTTTTGAAATAGAGTCATCTCTGTTGCGCGGAATGATCGAGAGGACTTCGTATGCCATCTGCACCGACGAAACAAAGTATAACCTTAACGGGATTTTCACCAAAGTAGAGGTTCTTACCGACGGCAGTAACGGACTGAAAATGGTTTCCACCGATGGCCACCGTCTCTCCATTGCAACTGGAAATCTCAAAGGGAGTGCCGGCCCCGAACTGCTGAAAGGTGTCATACTGCCGAAAAAAGGGATCCACGAAATGAAAAAAATCACCGACGAGGAAGGGGGAACGCTGCTGTTCGGCTTCATGGACAACAGTGCCGTCATCAAGCGGGGTGATTCGTACATGGTTATGCGTCTGGTTGACGGTGAATTTCCTGACTTCACCAGGGTTATTCCCACGTCGAACAACCAGTCCGTGTTTGTTAACAAGGAGGATTTCAGCCACTCCGTCCGACGTATGGCAATACTCTCCAGTGAAAAATTCAAAGGCATCATGCTGGAAATATCTGCCGGCGGAATAAAAATATCTTCCAGTAATCCCGAACTTGGGGATGCGATGGAGGAGCTTGACGTAGAATATACCGGAGAACCGTTTTCCGTCAGATTCAATGCCCGCTACCTGCTTGACGTACTGGCAGTGGCGGAAACCGAGCGGGTTGAGATGAAATTCAAGGACGAACTGTCTCCGTCGATAATAGTTCCCGAAAATTCCGACAGCTTTCTGGCGGTCATCATGCCTATGAGACTCTGATTTTTCCTGATGCGTCTTACCTCTGCGACGATTACTGGTTTCAGAAACATCGGCGCGGTGAATCTGAAACCGGAAAAACGCTTCAATCTGCTGTACGGTCTGAATGGTCAGGGAAAAACGAATCTGCTGGAGGCTTTTTACCTGCTTGGAAGTCCCCGTTCCTTTAGAACCGCGCGATTGCCGGAACTGATCAGGCATGGGGGGATACGGTCAGAAATCCAGGGGATAGTAGAATCGGCCGGTGTTGAAAACGACCTGCGGCTGGTAATCGAAACTGCCGGCCGTAAAGTCGGAGTAAACGGGAAAGCGATTCACAAGGCATCCGAGCTTCACGGTATTCTTAACGCAGTTGTTTTTTCCCCCGATGATACCGGCATGGTACGATCGGGACCCGAATCACGGCGCCGATACCTTGACCGGGCCGTTTACATGGGCGATATAGGTTATCTGCACTGCTGGCATTCCTACCAGAGGATTCTGAAGCAGCGAAATCATCTGTTGAAAAGCGCAGATAGAGCCGGTCTGGACATCTGGACCGAAAAACTTGCCGAGGCCGGGGCGGAGGTCATCGAGCGGCGCTTCAGGTTTGTTACGGTACTGGACGGCAAATTACAGAAATATTATGCAACGATCGCCGGTTGCGGTGAGACGTCCCGCATCAGCTATCAACCTGAAGGGGTGCAGTCACGGGAGCGGGAGCCTGTGCGCGAGGAGTTGCTGAAGCTGTTCAAGCGGCATCAACATTCTGACGAACGGTACGGCACGACAACCGCCGGTCCGCATCGCGATGACCTGATTTTTTCCCTGAATGACCGGCCGCTTAAGGCGTTCGGCTCCCAGGGGCAACAGAAGAGCTTTGTGCTGGCGCTTAAACTGGCCGAGATGGACAATCTGGAGGAAATTTTTGGCGAAGCCCCTCTGCTCCTGCTTGATGATATGAGCTCGGAGCTGGATTCCCGCAGAAATCATAATTTGATGGAGTTCCTGACGGCCCGGGAAATTCAGGTATTCATCACTACTACGGAGCGATCGCCGGCCTTGCTGGCGGACGCACCGCACTGCGCCGTCTTTCACGTCGAAGACGGCAATCTGACGTTTGAAGGAAAATAACCGCATGAGTGAACAGGAAAACACAACACGGGGCTCCGAAGAGTACGGAGCGGATAATATCAAGGTTCTTGAGGGGCTTTCTGCAGTCCGCAAACGGCCGGCCATGTACATTGGCTCCACATCCAGCTCGGGCCTGCACCACCTGGTCTATGAAATCGTTGATAATTCGATTGACGAGGCTTTAGCTGGACACTGCGATGACGTCAAGGTGACTATCAATGCTGATGGTTCGGTTACCGTCGTTGATAACGGCCGCGGTATTCCGACCGACATGCATCCGACCGAGGGAAAATCGGCTGCCGAGGTAGTATTAACGGTTCTGCACGCCGGTGGCAAGTTTGATAATGACTCCTACAAGGTCTCAGGTGGTCTGCATGGCGTAGGAGTGTCGGTCGTCAATGCCCTGTCAAAATGGCTGGAGCTCGAAATCAGGCGGGATGGCAAGGTCTGGCGACAATCCTACCGTCGCGGCGATGCGATTGCTCCGTTGGAATCAACCGGAGAGACGAAAAAGCGGGGCACAAAAATCACCTTCATGCCTGACGAGGAAATATTCGAGACTACGGAATATTCCTTTGACATCCTTTCCCAGCGTCTACGCGAGATGGCATTTTTGAACGCCGGTGTGCGCATAAAAATCAGTGATGAGCGGGTCGAGGGGAAATCCCACGAGTTTTATTACGAAGGGGGGATCAACTCATTTGTTGAATATCTCAATCGTAACAAGGTGGCGGTCAATCCAAAACCGATGTATTTCAAGGGTGAAAAAGGGGGCGTGGAGATGGAGGTCTCCATGCAGTACAACGACTCATATGATGAGAAAATTTTTGCCTTTGCCAACAACATCAACACCCATGAAGGGGGCACCCATCTAGCCGGCTTCAAGGCGGCCCTGACCCGTACCATGAATGCCTACGCCGCGGCCAATAACCTGCTCAAGAACGAGAAGGTCACGGTGTCCGGCGACGACCTGCGCGAGGGTCTTACCTGTGTTATTTCAGTCAAAATCCCGCAGCCGCAGTTTGAGGGGCAGACCAAAACCAAGCTGGGCAACTCCGAGGTCAAGGGGTACGTCGAGTCGCTGCTCAACGAGCGCCTGGCGGTTTATCTGGAAGAGAACCCAAAGATCGCCAAGGACATTCTCAATAAATCCATTGAGGCAGCCCGGGCCCGTGAAGCGGCACGCAAGGCCCGAGACCTGACCCGTCGCAAAGGGGCTCTCGATATGGGCGGCCTGCCGGGAAAACTGGCCGACTGTCAGGAAAAAGATCCGGCGCTCTGCGAACTGTATCTGGTCGAGGGCGACTCGGCCGGCGGCTCGGCCAAACAGGGACGTGATCGCAAAAATCAGGCGATACTGCCGCTCAAGGGTAAGATTCTCAACGTTGAAAAAGCCCGCTTTGACAAGATGATCTCCTCTCAGGAGATCCGAACCCTGATCACTGCGCTCGGCACCGGTATCGGCAAGGACGACTTTAACATCGCCAAGCTGCGCTATCACCGTATTATCGTCATGACTGACGCCGACGTGGATGGCTCGCACATCCTGACGCTGCTGTTGACCTTCTTCTACCGCAATATGCGTGAGATGATCGAACGCGGGCACCTCTACATCGCTCAGCCGCCGCTCTACAAAGTCAAGCGTGGCAAGAGGGAACAGTATCTGCGCAACGAACACGCCATGCAGAACTTCCTGCTGGAAGAGGGGGCCGAAGACTTGATCCTGCGTCTTGAAAAAGGGGATCGGGTCTACATCGGCAAGCAGATCATCCCGGTTATCAAGCAGTTCATCGAGAACCGCGCGATCTTTGACAAAGTCGTCAAGAAGGGCATTTCTCCCGAACTGCTCTCGATTGTCATCCGCAGCAACGTCCCGGCCGGGCTCGAAGAATTGACCCATATGGAGTCATACCTTGAGGGGATGAAGGCCCTCGCGGAAGGTTCCGATTACCAGGTTGAGGAGGAGCGCATCACCTTCCGCATCGGCAATATCCGCTCAGTAGTCGATCAGCAGGTACTGTCGGTGCTGTCTACCCATGAATACGTGATGCTGGTGGAAAATCACCGGCGGGTGGTTGACACCATGGCCGATGGCCGTGCATTTGTGGAGCAGGAAGGGGGTAAAGTGCTGTTTGAAACCACCAATCACCAGGAGCTGCTGACCTTCTTCCTTGAAAACGCCAAAAAAGGTCTGGCGATCCAGCGCTACAAAGGTTTGGGTGAGATGAATCCTGAACAGCTGTGGGAAACCACTATGAACCCGGAAAACCGGGTGCTGTTGCAGGTCAAGATCGAGGACGTGGTCGAGTCTGATGAAATATTTACCATTCTGATGGGTGATCAGGTTGAACCCCGTCGGGACTTTATCGAAAAAAATGCGCTGAACGTGGTGAATCTGGATATTTAATACTTACAAATACGTTCTCATTATCAATGAGGATGCTGATACGAGGTACCAATGCAGACCCCAACGGAAATTCCTGTCAACAAAATTTCGGTAAATATCGAAGATGAGATGAAACGTTCCTACATGGACTACGCCATGTCGGTCATTATCGGCCGGGCGCTTCCTGATGTGCGTGACGGCTTGAAGCCGGTGCACCGGCGTTGTCTGTACGCCATGTACGATATGGGCAACGATTACAACAAACCCTACAAGAAATCAGCCCGTGTGGTCGGTGATGTTATCGGTAAGTATCACCCCCATGGTGATACAGCTGCCTACGACACCATCGTGCGGATGGCTCAGGATTTTTCTCTGCGCTACATGCTGGTTGACGGTCAGGGGAACTTCGGTTCTGTTGACGGTGACCGTCCGGCGGCCATGCGTTACACTGAAATCCGTCTGCGCCACCTTACCCACGAACTGTTGGGCGATCTGGACAAAGAAACCGTCAACATGGCGCCCAACTACAATGATGAAATGCTGGAGCCGACAGTACTTCCCTCCAAGTTTCCCAACCTGCTGATCAATGGTTCAACCGGTATCGCCGTCGGCATGGCTACCAATATTCCACCGCACAATATTGGTGAAATTATTGATGGGATAATTGCTGTCATCAATAATCCGGAAATCGGTTTTGAGGAACTGTTATGCATGGTACCGGGTCCTGACTTTCCGACCGGCGCCACCATCTATGGCCGCCAGGGGATCAGAGATGCCTACAGCACCGGGCGCGGTATCATACAAATCCGCGCCAAAGCTCATGTGGAGGCTTCCAAGCGTTCCGAGCGCCAGGCGATCATCGTTACCGAGCTTCCCTACCAGGTTAACAAGGCCAAACTGATTGAAAAAATTGCCGAACTGGTCAAGGAGAAGAAGGTTGAGGGGATCACCGAAATCCGTGACGAGTCTGACAGGCAGGGGATGCGCATTGTCATTGAGGTCAAGCGGGATGAGAATGCCGAAGTGCTGCTCAACCAGCTCTACAAACAGTCCCAGTTGCAGGTCTCGTTCGGCATCATCATGCTGGCTATTGTCCACAACCGCCCACGGGTGCTGACACTGCGGGAGATGATGGACTGTTTCGTCGAGCACCGCTGCGAGGTTGTGACCCGCCGCACCAACTTTGAACTAAAGAAAGCACTGGCCCGGGCCCATATTCTGGAAGGCCTCAAAATTGCTCTTGACTGGCTCGATGCGGTCATCGAGATGATCCGCGAGTCCAAAACACCACCCGAAGCCAAAATAGGCCTGATGGAAGGGAAATTTGCCAATCCGGAGTATCTTGCACGCTTGAACCTGCCGCGACCGGCAGGGTATGAGAATGAGGTTCAGCTCTCCGAAATCCAGGCTCAGGCAATACTGGAGATGCGCTTGCAGCGCCTGACCGGCCTGGAGCGGGATAAAATTATCGCCGAATATGATGACATCACCCGTTTGATTGCCCGTTTGCGTGAGATTCTTTCCTCCGACATCGAAATCCTCAAGATCATCGTTGCTGAACTGACCGAGATTCGGGATCGCTTCGGTGATAAACGCCGCTCCGAGATCGCCGACAAGAGCGCCGATATCTCGCGGGAAGATACCATCGAAGATGAAGAAATGGTGGTCACAATTTCGCATACCGGCTACATCAAACGGAGTGCTGTTGACCTCTACCGCTCACAGCGTCGCGGCGGCAAAGGGAAGACCGGCATGAAGACCAAAGAGGAGGATTTCGTCGAACAGCTCTTCATTGCTTCGACTAAAGATTACCTGCTCTGCTTCACCGATGCCGGCCGCATGTACTGGCTCAAGGTCTACGAAATTCCGGAGGGGAGCCGCACCACCAAGGGGAAGGCGGTGGTCAATCTGGTTAACGTCTCGGACGGGGAGAAGATTACAACTATCCTGCCGGTCAAAGAGTTCAGCGAGAACACCTATCTGTTTATGGCGACCCAGAGCGGCGTCGTCAAAAAGACCTCTCTCGTTGATTACTCCAACGTCCGCGTCGGCGGCATCATCGCCGTTAATCTTGATGACGGCGACAAGTTGATTTCCGTCGCTCTGACCGACGGTACCAAGGATATTTTCCTCGCTTCCAGAAACGGTAAGGCTATCCGCTTCAACGAAGAGGATGTTCGTCCGACGGGACGCGTGACCAGAGGCGTACGAGGAATGAACCTGTCCGGCGGCGACCGGGTAATCGGCATGGAGATCGTTGATAATACCGCTATCGGCTCGACGATATTCACAGTCTGCGAAAACGGATACGGCAAGCGTACCGACCTTGAAGAGTACCGCGACCAGTCACGCGGCGGCAAAGGGATCATTACCATCAAAACCACCGAGCGCAACGGTTCCGTGGTCAATGTCATGCAGGTTGCCGATGATCATGACCTGATGGTAATCACCGATCAGGGTAAGATCCTGCGGGTGCCGGTCTCCGGTTTCTCGGTTATCGGGCGCAATACCCAGGGGGTCACACTGATGAATACCGAAGAGAATGAAAAAGTCGTTGCCGTTGCCCGTCTGGCCGAAAAAGATGAGGATGAGGATGATGTCGGTGGGGATGAGGGCGACGACGCGCAGATGTAACTGGCGATGATGCAGCTCTAAGCCAGAACAGAATTTTTTACCAGAGGCCTGCCTCTCTCCAAAGCCCCTGAGTGGGCAGGCCGCTTTGCTACCGCAGTGCCAGTTCCATCGTTTCGAGCTTCCTGACTCGGTCGCGCAGCCCGGCCGCTTTTTCAAAATCCAGATTCTTTGCCGCCGCCAGCATTTCCTTGCGCAATTTTTTTATCAATCTGGGAATGTCCTTCGGAGCGATGTATTCTTCTCCTGCTTCGGCCACAACGGCCGGCTGGGTGACGTAATCCTTCTCCTCGATCGAATCCAGAATCGTGCGCATGCTTTTTTTGACGGTCTCGGGGGTGATGCTGTTTTCCCGGTTGTACTCCAGCTGTCTGCTGCGCCGCCTTCCGGTCTCATCGATGCAGGCCTGCATTGAACGGGTCACACTGTCACCATACATCAGCACCCGTCCGTTGATGTTGCGCGCTGCCCGACCGCAGGTCTGGATCAGGGAACGGGCGGAGCGGAGAAACCCCTCCTTGTCGGCATCCAGGATAGCCACCAGCGATACCTCCGGCAGATCAAGACCTTCGCGCAGCAGGTTAATCCCTACCAGTACGTCAAATTCACCAAGCCGCAGGTCGCGGATGATCTGCATCCGTTCGATAGTATCAATATCCGAGTGCAGGTAGTTGACCCGCACGCCCAGTTCGCGGTAGTAGTTGGTCAGCTCCTCAGCCATTCGTTTGGTGAGAGTGGTAACCAGCACCCGCTCGCCTCGGGCGACGGTTTCGCGGACCTCATGGAGCAGGTCGTCCACCTGGCCGTAAATCCCCCCCGCC
>Ga0194061_1001341_pt1 | contig 14425 bp, 12 predicted proteins | sample SepL2221m_MetaG_FD_163423 | JGI IMG/M metagenome (GOLD analysis project Ga0194061, IMG submission 163423) | Anoxic zone freshwater microbial communities from boreal shield lake in IISD Experimental Lakes Area, Ontario, Canada - Sep2016-L224-21m | ecosystem: Environmental > Aquatic > Freshwater >...
CTATGTCTTTGGAGAGAGATAGCAAAAATGGGGTACGAGTACCCCTGATTTTTCTTTCCCTTCTTATTCTTATTGGAATAGTTGGACAACAAACAGCATTTGCTGGAGCAGCAAGTGGGGGGTTAACCCTTAACCCGAAACCACCGGTTGTTGCACCAACTCCACCAGCACCAACTCCACCAGCACCAACTCCACCAGCGCCAACTCCACCAGCACCACTTCCTGGAGAACCAATTATTCCTCCAACGGTTACTCCCACACGCTCCATTGTTGTTGCACCAACACCTGTAATTGCAGATTCAGGATCCGCACTTAAAGCAACTGTTTTGGTTGATGCGTGTACCAAAGTCGGCGCAACAAAAATTGATGCCGAAACAGCTGAGACACTTACTTGTGTCCTTTACACAAAACTTGGTGATCTTAAAGATTCAAAGATAGAAACTCGCTGGGCGAATGTTTATACAAACAGCAAGGTAGTTCATAAATTACTCTCCGACGCACTGGTTGCATACCATCGCTCTTTCCCAACAGAGGATCAACAACTGGCTTACGAAAAACTTGTTGTTAACAACTTAGAGTTTGGTGCATTCGTAGATTTGCTAGTTGCTATGGATAAGAAAGCATTCCCTGGTTTCGCCGACTATCTTTCACGCGATGCTTCACTTGCTGAGGCTATAACACCATGGGCTCAAATGCTTGCACAGCAACGACAACTGCCATTAGACACTTTCAATACTAATGGTGAAGCATTCCTTACCGCTCTAGGCAATAGTCCAGTAACTGTTACCCAGGAAGTATTTGACAAGTTGTTCTTGAAATCAGAAACATTGGGTGTTTACGCTGATTCGATTGATGAGGCGTACTGGCTGAATTTCACAAATCCAACTCTTGCTCAAATTGCACTGCGTTTTGGTTATATCGACTCACTATTAACCCTTTCTGTAGAGCAAGGCAAGGCCACGTACCTAAAGAAGATGCAAACCAATGCCAATAATCTGTATCCAAAATTTGCCTCAGTAATGGCTCGCGGAGGCACAATGGCCACGATTATGGCGCCTTGGGTTGCTTATTTCTCCGCGAAACTCGAGTTGTATCAGTCTGAGGTTGTCCCAATTGGAGAAAGAACATTGCTTAAGGTTGCAATGTCACCTCCAGCAACAATGGCTGAATTCGATGCGATAATTGCTCAAGATGCTCGTTGGCCGCTCACAACAACAGCCAAGGCGCTTGCAGCCGGGAAGCCTTCCTTCTAATCTTTTAGCATTAAGGCGTAAATCTTTAGTCGCAATTCCTGACGGAGCGAACAAATTACTAACCTGGACTAGTTATCAATTGATAATTAGCGTTTTTGCGAGGTCTTTCCTAGGTCAAAACCCCTGATAGGATTCAGTTTCTCAATACACGCGCCCGTAGCTCAACGGATAGAGCATCTGACTACGGATCAGAAGGTTAGGGGTTCGAATCCCTTCGGGCGCACTGTTCGACCTCCGTCGCCTTTCACTTCGGGGGTCGAACTTCTTTCTCTTGGACTTCTAGAATATCCCCCCGGTACGGATCAGAAGGTTAGAGGTTTGAATCCCATCGGGCGCACACTAAGTTCAATTTTTTAAATTTGCGGTCCTACGTGCTCAGTTAGAGTTGATCCATTCTTTAGTTCGACAAAAATAACGTGTGTATCTGTTTTCCCAATGTTCTCACCAGCGTGGATTTGCGCGGGCAACCAACCGGTAGTTCCGGCGGTAATCTCAACTTCCCGAGTTCCGCCGTCGGCATGAAGACGCCTCGAAAAAGTGCTCAAGGTGTACATCACGCTGTCCGGATGCTGGTGAGGCTTTGTCAGATGCCCAGGGTGGTCCAAATATTCCAACACTCTGACTTGATCATTTTCAAAGACCACCTTGTAACTTTCAGGATTAGTTGCAATTGGATCCATACTCACTGGTCACACTCCATTCCTATTTTCCGAGGACAAAACTAATTCCCAGTGCACAGTATCATCCCTTCGGCGCACGGTTCGACCCCACGCCTTCTATTTGAGGGGTTGGAATTTCATTTATCGATTAAACCTTGAGACGGGGCAAACTTTCGATGAGTCTCTTTGTGTAAGGGTGGGATGGTTCTCCCAAAACTTGAGCGGTTAACCCTTGCTCGACTACAACGCCTTTTTCCAAAACGATCATCTCCTTACATAGCGAGGCGACGACAGCCAGGTCATGGGAAACAGTGACAATAGTTAGATTGTTTCTTTCGCCTAGATCACGAAGTAATTCAATAATATGAACGCGTGTGGTGACGTCCAAGGCGCTAACGGGCTCATCTGCTAATAAAATGCGGGGTTTGCAAACAATTGCACGTGCGATAGCAATTCTTTGCCGTTGCCCACCTGAGAATTCGTCGGGATAACGTTTGGCAAGATCAGCTGATAATCCGACTGATTCAAGGGCTCCAATAACTTGCTCTTCAACCCAGGCGCTCTGAAGTCTCTTTTCTGTACTTACTTGCTTGCTTAAACCTAGTGAAATAAGGGGTTCGGCGATCAAGCGATCGATACGTTGCCTTGGATCTAGAGAAGAATATGGATCCTGAAAAACAACCTGTACCTGACTCCTAAATTTTCTGGCTTGTACCTTGTCAGTGAGTTCAAGTTTGTTGCCTTCAAAAAGAATCTCTCCAGCGGTTGGCGATAAAATTCCGAGAAGAAGACGCAGCAGCGTGCTCTTGCCTGATCCGGATTCCCCCACCAAACCTACATTTGACCCTTCCGAAACGTGAACATTGATCTCTTTCAAGATGGGGACACTTGTGCGGTAGGAGAAATTAAGGTCTTTTGCTTCTAGAAGATTTGCCACCTCATGCACCACCCTTTGCGATGTCTAGAGCATCATCCAGAATGAGAGCGTTTTTTACTAAATCTTGGGTGTAAGGATGAGTGGGTTTCTTCATGATCTCTCGCAGTAGACCCGACTCAACGATCGCCCCATCTTTAAGAACAATGACGTTGTCAGTTATCTGACCTACCACTGCTAGGTCATGACTGATAAAAAGTAGCGCCATATTTCTTTCTGAGACTATCGAATCCAAAAGCGCGAGAACTTCAGACTGAACCGTTACATCCAGAGCTGTTGTTGGTTCATCTGCTATCAACAAAGAAGGTTTGCACGCCAGAGCCATCGCTATTGCTGCGCGCTGGCGCTCTCCTCCAGAAATCTGGTGCGGGAAGGATGTCGCAATTCTTGAGGGATTATTGATTCGCACTTCTTCTAAGGCTTGGATTATCGCCTTTTCAAGGGCATCACCGGATAATCCTTGGTGTCTGCGCAATGGCTCGGCTAACTGTCGGCCGATCTTCATGAGGGGATCCAAAGCCGTAATAGGTTCCTGAAAGACGATACTGGCTACTCTTCCGCGAATGGAGTTAAGGACTTTGTCAGAGACTCCAATGATCTCTTGAGGGTTGATATCTCCCAAGATGACACTTCCCGTTGCGCTCAATTGTGATGGGAGAAGTCCGATGCAAGCTAGCGCCGTTAAGGACTTTCCGGATCCAGATTCTCCAATGACCCCTAGGCGCGCGCCGGGAGCAATTAAAAGTGAAACATCCGATACGACTTTCACATTGGCCGAGGTAGTGATCGTTAAGTTTCTAATTTCGAGGATGTTCATCGCGCCCGCCTGAGCGTTGGATCGGCAACTTCACGCAATCCGTCGGCTATGAGATTCACGCTAATAACAAGGGCGACAAGCAACAATCCAGGTGCAATTGCAGCAATAGGTGATGTCATTACCGTTGCCTGTGCCTCTTGCAGCAAGCTTCCCCATGATGCATTCGGCGGCGGTGCTCCAAGTCCAAGGTAGGACAAGCTGGCTTCGGCCAGACCCGCCAAACCAAATTGCAATGCGAAGCTAACAATCAATGTGGGCCAAATATTGGGCAAGACATGCAAAGCAATAATCCTGGGCCAAGAAGTACCAGAGGCGCGAGACGCCGTAATGAAATCTTTTGACAGAACGCGTTTAACGAGTAGGCGAGTAAGACGCGCGATTATTGCTGACATTCCAAAACCGATTGCAAAGATAGCTGATGTTAAAGATGATCCGCGCGCTGCAACAATCAGCATTGCGAGTAACAACGTAGGGAATGCAATCAAGATATCGAGGAGCGCCGAAAGGGATTCATCCAGCCATTTCTGTGCAAAGCCAGCAGCCATACCCAAGGTCAATCCGACAACTCCTGCGATCAGAACTGCTGAAAACCCAACCGTTAAAGCAATGCGTGCACCCACCATTAGTCGAGAAACAAGATCCCGCCCTAACTTGTCAGTACCTAGCCAGTGTGTCGCACTAGGTTGAGATAGGCGCCCACCATCTGTGTTGTCAAGCGAATAAGGCAACCAGAGCCACGATATAAGCGCAACCAAAATAATTGTAGAAATTATCGCCAACCCGATAATGAGCGACCACGAGCGATGAGCTTTCACGGTTTTCATTTAAGACCACCGGACAGATTAGTGATCAATCGTGGATCAACGAGACGTTGAATGAGATCGGCGAAGAAACCAATAATGAGTACAGCAAAGGTGCTAATAAATAGAACGCCTTGAATAACTGGGTAGTCGTGCTGGGCGATAGCGCGCACCAGCAAACTCCCGAGCCCTGGTAGCGCGAAGACGCTCTCGACGACGACAGCGCCGACGAACGTTGTCGCTAATTCGATTCCGACAATAGAAATGACGGGCGCTGCGGCATTGCGCAAACCATGGCGAACCATCGCTTGGGTAAAAGTGGAACCCAATGAACGAGATGTGCGCAGGTAGTCGCTGCCTAGAACATCAAGGGTTGCTGATCGGACATAACGAGTCAGAGAAGAAGACATCACTAAAGCGATTGTCGCTACTGGCAAAATGAGGTATTTCAACATGCCCGGGAAGTTAGCCCAGCCTTCAGGCGGAATCCCCCCTGAAGGCAAAATCATCATTTTGAGCGCGAAAATGAAGATAAAAATGACGCCAACCCAGAAGACAGGGATTGCGATACCTAGTTGTGAGAAGCCATTGAGCAGTGCTCCGTACCAAGTCTTCGCTTTGAAGGCTGCGATGAACCCCAATGGAATTGCGATTGCCACCGCTACAACAAATGCAATGAGCGTGAGTGGGACGGTTAATGAAAGGCGTGATGCAATTTCTGGACCTACCGAATAGCTACTAATTATCGATGTGCCGAAGTGGAAGGTGGAGAGATCGCGAATCCAGTGAAGAAATTGCACAATCAATGGAAGATCGGAACCTACCTGATGCTGAGCCGCAGTTATCTGTTCGGGCGTGGCACCTACAGGAAGTAGAGCATTTGCAGGATCTCCAGGCATGATTCTTAGAAGAACAAATAAAGTGACGCTGGCTAGCGCAAGAGAGACAAGTAAGAAAGCAAGGCGACGAATTACGTACTTACGCACACCAGCTCCTTCGTTTCATCTCACTAGAGTAACGAAAATCCGGCTCATATACCCACGTTGGATATATGAGCCGGATCATTCGACTAATCGGTTCTATTTAACCTTTGACGATGTTGTATGCGTAGAACTGAGAGTTCAGTCCATTGATTGGATACCCTGAAAGTGTTGACGATGCAACAACAATCTGTGGATAGAGGTAAATCCAGTCACTAGCCGCTTCTGTCGCGATGATTCGGTTAGCACGCTTCAAAAGCGATGCCTGAATACGTGCGTTAGGAGCTTGTTCTGCCTGATTAATCAAGCCGGTTACCGACGCGTTGTTATAGCCCCAGTAGAAATCTGGATTGCCATACCAAACTACATCGCGGTCATTGACATGCTCTTGCATGGTAGCTGCAAAATCATGCTTCTTGTAAACATTGTTGTACCACTGATCATCGGTGACAGAGTTGATATTTACAGTGATTCCAACTTTTGCTAGCTCTGACTTAATGAAAGCAGCAGCTGCAGGATGTGGATCATATGTTGGTGTGTCTAGTCGGAACGTGAAGCCTTTTCCATAGCCAGCAGCAGCAAGTTCCTTCTTTGCAAGGGTGAGATCGTAAGGGTTAACACCTGTGAGATCTTCATACCATGGATCTGTTGGAGGAACCATTGATCCAATCAATGTGCCGTAATCGCCCCAGATGGATGCAAGAAGCTTGGCGTTATTGATCGCAGAAGTTACAGCTTTGCGAACTAGCTTGTTATTAAACGGTGCAACACGATCGTTGAAGACAAGAAGAAGCTTCGTTGTCGACTGACCGTTACTGATCTTGTATGCACTGCTCTTGAATTGAGCCAAAGCATCTGGACTTTGAGCACTAGTGATTACATCAACAGCGCCTGTAAGTAGAGCGTTATTTAGCGCAGTTGCGTCATTAAAGTAGTGATAAACAACGGTTTTATTCTTTGGAGCCGCGCCCCAATAAGAGTCATTGCGTACCAAAGTAAGCGTAGATCCACGCTTCCATGCAGAGAACTTGTATGGACCAGTTCCATCAGCTGCGGCTGCGAAATCCTTTGCAGTCGAATTCATAATCCAGATGTATGACAGGTTATAAATAAAGGAAATGGATCGGCTGGAGAGTGTTACAACAACAGTCTTTGCATCAGGTGTCGCGATCGACTTAACAACCTTAAAGCTGCTCTTGCGTGCAGACTTTGAATCAGTTGCAGAGACCTTCTCTAGGCTGAATTTCACATCAGCTGAAGTCATTGCTTTGCCAGAATGGAAAGTTACGCCGCTGCGCAATGTGAAGGTGTATGTAAGGCCGTCTTTGCTGATCTTGCTAGATGTTGCTAGGACGTTCTCTACCTGTCCGGCATCAGTGAGTCGGTATAGACCTTCGTAAACATTTCCATTGAGTGCTTCGACGACGCCTTGTCCGCCTCCGCCTGTGTTGTCTAGGTTCTGAGGCTCATAGAGGGAGCCAATATTAATAGTGGCGTCAGCAGATGCGGCGTTTGCTGGCGCACTTGTTGCGATGAGTCCAAGTGTTACCGCGAGGGCAACTCCTATCACTCCTAGTTTTCTTCCGTGCTTAGCTGCTTTCACCTATTTCTCCTTCTCGTCTATGTCCATCATGGTTTGAACTTTTAGTGGATGTTGTACCCGGCTGTAAAAATGGGAAACTTTTCTCCTGCCTCAACCGCCAGGTGTAGGCGGTTTTGAGGTGGAGGCATGGGGCAGTTGTAATGGATTGAAAAACCACAAGGCGGCACGAAGGCTTGATTGAAGTTCAGAATTACTTTGTTTGAACCTTCTTCTTGGTAAACAAAAAGAAAACGTCCCGCTGGATATGTGTCAGATTTATTGGTTGTATCTCCGAAGACCAATAGCAAGACGCCGTCGTCATCAAAAGCGCTAAACGTATAATCAACGCCGTCAATAGTTGCTTTGATATCTCCAGGTACAACCAGGTCACGAGTGCCACCGTTATCGCGTATGTACTCAAAGGCGACGGCGCGGTTTTCTGGATGAGGGGTGAACGTTGCCTCGATAATCCATTCAGGATTAAATGGGTAGACATCAATAGTCTTAAAAGCTTGGATACTTTCTGAATTCGAATCCCAAAGGCGAATACCTTTGGCGATTACATTTCCATCAAAATCCTTACGATCGAGCTCAGTTGCTATAACACTTGGGGGCCTTCCTTCAGTTGCTTGCGCCAGCGGAAGGTGCTCCCCTTCATTAAGCCATTGAGTCTGGATAAGAGCAAGATTTCCGGAGGGGGCAACCACGCCCGTCAGTCGATCTTTTCGCCATTGATCCCATTGGTCCTTGTTGGTCATTCATGGAACCTAGCAGAGTGGGGATTTCGATACATGCCTGGAGAGAGCAAATGAGAAATCGTTGCACAATCGTTGTATTAGCCAACCAGGAGCAAGATCTAATGCTGGGTTAAACACTCTTGCGGAAGTTCAAACCACCTAAGTAATTCAAAATCATCACCCAAGAGGGTGGTTAGAGCCACATCTGTCTCACCCTTTACGTGGCCTGCCTTTCCTTGCGCCAACATATTTGCTTCTACGATGTAACCCTTCAAGGAACTTTCAGGAGTTCGATCATGCGCTATCGGATAAGTCATTTCGCCAGCATTATTGTAAGAAATTGCGCTAAGTCGAATAGGCGGTTCAATAGTTCCACCGCGATGTCGCCACAACCCTGTATCTGGATTGAAGTGATAGTCCGTGAGGAAAAGATGTCCGCGTTCTGCAATAAACAAAACTGAATCAATAATGTGTGACACGACTGCTTCTGAGACGAAGTAGTTCAAATTGATTCTTACCCAACCTGGCTTAATTCCTTCGCAACCACCGAGAATCTGATTTTCGAACTCGTGGCTCTTCTCTTCACCAATTCCAAGTAGGCGGTGACCGTAAGGTCCTGCGCACGAACAGCCACCTCGTGATTGAATTCCAAAGAGATCATTTAAAAGAGCAACAACAAAGTTATGGTGGAGATACTTGCCGGATGGACCACGCAAAATAAATGACAAGATTGATAGCCGTTGAGCATGCACGTTGCCCAATAATTCAATGCGAGGATCTTGACCAAATGCCTCAATGGCCTGACTCAGATATTTCGCTTCATGGGAGTGAATCGTGGGAATTCCTACGGCTTCTTTTAATTGAAACACCAATCCAGCGCGGATTGATTCGATGATCGCAGGGGTTCCTCCCTCTTCACGGTGTTGAATATCAGAAAGGTATCGATGGTCGTTGGTGTTGACGTAAGCAACGGTGCCACCTCCCGGGACTGCCGGCACGGAGTTGGAAACAATATTCCGGTTAATTACCAAAATGCCCGGAGTTCCTGGACCTCCGATAAATTTATGCGGGCTAAGAAAGATTGCGTCTTTTCTAGCCATCGGATCCGTAGGATGCATATCTATCTGCACGTACGGCGCGGCAGCGGCATAATCCCAGAAGGATAAAGCGCCATGTTCATGCAATAGTCGTGAAACAGCATCTGTATCAGTAATAATTCCTGTCACATTGCTGGCCGCTGAAAAAGAGCCAATCTTCAATGTGCGCGGAGCATATTTTACTAACTCTTCCTGCAGATGCTTTAAGTCAATATGACCATCGATGTCTTCGTGAATCGTGACGACATCAGCAATGGATTCACGCCAAGGAAGTTCATTGCTGTGGTGTTCAAAAGGACCAATAAATACAACGGGACGACTTTCGAGTGGGATGTGCTCGGATAGGTGCCATTTCTTATCCAAATCAAAAGGAATACGAATATTAAGAATTCCGATTAATTTATCGACCGCTCCTGTGGTGCCCGAACCGGCAAAAATGAGAGCATCATCCTGGTTTGCACCCACTGCGGCCCGAATAATATTTCGTGCATCTTCGCGCAGGCGTGTGGTTTGCAGGCCAGTTCCGCTGCTTTCTGTGTGGGTATTGGCGTATCGCGGCATGACTTCATCGCGAATGAAATCTTCTATAAATGAAAGGGATCTCCCACTAGCCGTGTAATCAGCATAGGTAACTCTGCGTTCGCCGTAAGGACCATGCATAACCTGGTCATCACCGATAACGTTCTGGCGTATCTGCTTTAGAAGTGCGGAATCCTCCATGTGGCCATGCTAACCAACGGCGAGAGGGTTTGTCTGCAAATCTTCTCACCTAGGTATTACGCTGAGCGTATCTTCATTATAAAACCTGAGTGTTGGAGGTTGTCGGTGCAAGAGTTCACGGATTTCTTGGCCAAGCAATCACCCTTTAGCGCCCTTTCTACTCAGGAGCTGGAACGGATCTCATCCAAAATTGATGTTGAGTATTTTCCTCGCCACACGGTAATAGTCTCCGCGGGATCTGCGCCACTCGATCATTTATATATCGTCCGCACAGGGGTCGTCGAAGTTTTGGATAAAGGTAATGTCGTAGATGAACTTGGCTCTGGTGATGCCTTCGGGCACATCTCTGTACTGACTGGCCTGCCACCACAATATTCCGTGCGAGCAAAAGAGGACACACTCTGTTATCGCCTTCCAGATCCTAGGGAACTCGTCGAAGACCCATCGGTATTGCAATTTAGCCACTTTGGAACATTGATTACGCGTCACCGATTGACAGCCAGCATGCTGATGTCAGATGCGCAATCCAATGTCACTCGAAGCATGCGCACAATTCTCTGGGTTAAGGCTGACGAGTCAATCCGGAATACGGCCAGAAAAATGACGGAGTTAGAACAGTCCTTTGCTTTGGTTGAATCGAAAGATGGCCTGGGCTTGGTTACCGATCGCGATTTCCGAAGCAAAGTGGGCCGTGGCGAGATTGTGATTGATTCTCCCGTGGGGTCGATGATGAGTTCTCCCTTAATAACTGTTTCCAAGAGCGCCACCCTAGCTTCGGCATTTCTAAAAATGGTTGAGCGAGGAGTCCACCACCTAGTAGTAGTTGATGAATTTGATAAACCACTCGGCGTTGTTCGAGCGATGGATTTATCTTCCGTGCAACTTCGCAACCCTTTACTCATTAGGGCTGCAATCGAATCGGCGCAAAGCATTGAAGAATTATCTTCTGCCTCTCTCTTGCTTAGGCCTTCCCTCGTTGAACTTCATGACAATGGAATTCCTTCACTCCATATTGCTGGGTTGATGTCTGCGATCATTGGTGCGATTTTGACTCGCGTCTTAACCCTTTCAAGTTCGGTAGATAAACCTGTCCCACACTCATGGTTAGTTCTCGGATCTATAGCCAGAGGAGAGCCCTTGCCAGGCTCGGATGTGGACACGGCAATTGTTTGGGCGGATCAAAGTGGTGAGAACGATCCCTCAGATGAAATTAGGAACAATGCAAAGCACATTCTTGATCTGATGGAGCGATGCGGACTGGAGCGTTGCCCTAACGGCGCAAATGCAGATAACGGCTTATTTAGTAGGTCTCGCGCTGCTTGGATTAATGTCTCGAGCGGTTGGTTAACTGATCCAACGCGCGCAGGAGCTTTGCTACTTTCCTCTATCGCTGCCGATAATCAACCACTTACGCAACCAGTATTGGGCCGCACCATTATGGAGAACATTAGAGAGACAACAAGGAGCCGTGAATATTTGGCAGATTCATTGCGCTTTGCTGTAGCCAAAAAGCCTCCACTTGGATTCGTAAAGGATTTTGTTGTGGATCACTCTGGTGAAAATCGTGGTGGGCTAAATCTTAAAGAAGGCGGTCTAGCCCCCATTGCATCACTAGCCCGCTGGCTATCGATTGCCCTGGGCGATGTGCGCGGAGGATCTATAGAAAGAATTGCGCGTGCCTGGGATGCCGGTCTCTTGCACGGGGAAGAAGCAGAAATTCTTTCGTCAGCATTCTCTGGCATTCATCAACTTGTTTTTGATGAGGAAATCGCTGCAATCCGAGCAGGCAGACCGGTTTCTCCCTGGATATCGCCCGACTCGTTAGATTCTGTGACCCGTAGGCATTTACGAGAGACTTTCCGTGCAGTATCAAATATTCAAGCAAGTATGGAAAGTGATTGGTCAGCGCGCCTGCCATGAGATGGTCCAAGGTTGAACTGAATAAACATTGGCGCGATTACGAGTACTGCTGCGTAGATATCGAAACAACCGGTCTTGATTTTAAGCAGGACGAAGTAGTTTCTATTGGGGCGGTAAAAATAACTGATGGTCGTTTTACAAGTGTCAATAATTTCTACCAAGAGATCTCACCCGTGAGTAATCCGTCTGTTTCTTCAATGCAGATTCATGGCCTACGAGGCATTGACTTAGAAAAGGCGCGCCCAGTGGCCCAAGTTATTCCAGAGTTCATCGCACACCTAGAAGATAGATATTTGATCACTCATGCGGGATGGGTCGAGCGAGCATTTCTTTCAACTCCGCTAAAAGAGCAAGGCTATAAATTCCCGAAGCAGATTATTGACACCGCCGCACTTGCTCGATTTCTGGGTCATGCCGAGGCAACAACTGGTCATGAACCCTCACTAGAGTTCCTTGCTCGCAAACTCAATGTTCCTGTATTTGCGCCTCATCATGCACTAGGAGATGCCATGACAACGGCTGTCGTCTTTCTTGCCCTTGCAGGTGAAATCGAGAAAAAATGCGAAGTTCTTACATTGAAATACTTGTTCGAACTATCTCAATAATTATCCGCGTTCTTCGGGAAGTGCGTTTCCTCCGTCAATAACTATGCACTGTCCCGTGATGTATGAAGCGCCTGTGCTTGCGAGCCAAACTATGGCCGAAGCAACTTCATCAGATGTTCCTCGGCGCTTCATTGGTACTGCCGCACCTTGGCGAATTTCATGCTCTGACTCAGTAGAGCTGGCAATCCAACCAGGCGCTACAGCGTTCACTGTTACTGGTAAATGCGCGTAATCCAAGGCGACGGCGCGAGTGAATCCAATGAGGGCGGTCTTGGCTGTTGCGTATGCAACGGTTTCGCGCATGACTAAAACAGGTCCTGTTGCACTAGCGACGTTGATAACTCTCCCTGCTGCACTTGACTTGATAAAGGCAATAGCAGCTTTTGTTACTAACATGGTGGTGTCGATATTTCGCGCAATAGCTTTATGCCAACTTGTTAACGAGTAATCCTCAAGAGGTCCTTCATCAGATTCCGAAGGGGTCGAAACACTAGTCATGCCGGCGTTATTTACGAGAACGTCCAAGGTTTTAAACTTTGCCACAAACCCAGCAACTAAATCATCGGCCTCTGATTCAATAGTAAGATCGGCTACAAATCCAAAAGCTTCAATTCCTAAGGCTTCCAGCTCTTTCACTCGATCCCAAATGCGATCTGTTGTGGAGGTAATGCCGACACGGTAACCCGCGGCGCCCAGTGCCTTTGCGCTAGAAAAACCAATTCCGGAAGGATTTCCAGCACCTGTTATAAGCGCAGTTCTTGTTTCTGAAGGATTTGATGTCATGGAGCCAGCGTAGCTAATTAACGCAAATCAAGACACTTTGACATTAATGGTATGCCAACCTTGCGCCCCATTAGGAACTGTTCCTGCGATATTGCTCGTTTGCACTTCGCCGGAGCTATCTATTGCTCGCACGGTTATTGATGAAGTGCCCTTCTTTGCGTTCCAATCAATCCACCATTGGCGCCACGTTGTAGCAGCAAGTTCTGGCCCGAGCGTCGCGCTCATCCAAGGATCATTATTGACGCGCACTTCAACTCGGGCGATGCTTTTCAAGGATGACCAAGCAACTCCCGCAATCACATTTTTACCAGCGACGACAGGTTTTGCATTTGGAAAAAAACTCGAACGTTGTGGCGTATCGATACGTGACTGTAGTTTCATCGGACCTTTCACAGACCATCCACGCGGGATCCAGAAACCTTGCTGTTGATCAAATCGCGTGACATCTATCCGGTTCACCCATTTAGTCGCTGAAACATATCCGTATAACCCAGGAACGATAACTCTCGCTGGATAACCATTTTCAAGTGGAAGCAGGTCACCATTCATTCCGAAAGCGATCATTGCGCCTCGGCCATCGAGTGCGGCAATGGGAAACCCTGCAGAAAAACCATCGTCAGAAAAGCTCATGATCTGATCAGCGCCCGTTGTTGGGCCAGCCTCGCGAATGAGGTCATCCAAACTGATACCCGTCCAACGCGCATTGCCTGCTAACTTGCCGCCGACTTCATTGGAAACGCAAGCAATAGTGGCATCGAGTTCGTAGGTAGGACGACTCGTTAGTTCTTTGTATGAATATTCGGCCGGGTGATCTACGAGGCCACCAATCTTTAGTTTCCAGGTATCCAGTGTGATGTTTGGGATCCCGTTTCCGATATCAATGCGGAAGAAATCTTTGTTAGGCGTGAAAAGCGGTGTTAAACCAGGCGTCGTGAGAGCTGGATCAACAGGGGGAGCCGGCAAGAATTTCAGCGCCCTAGGCAAAGCAGAGTTGAGCTTTTTTAGAGGCGTTGCAACTGGTGAGACCATTATCTTGTTGACTGCGAAACCAGTGGCAGTTACTGCTGCGGCAATACCTGTGAACTTGAATAGATCTCGACGGCTCATATGAATCATGCTGTGGGCTCTCCTCCCGAACAAGTCTTAACTATAACCTGGTAACAAATTGATCGCCTTGTGAAAAATTAAGGGTTAATGCCTAGCTCCATACTCTTACGCGTTCTTTGCTCAAGCTTTTCAGATTCAGAGAATACTTTGAGGAGAAAAGGATTCTGCCATGTAACGGCTGCTCCAATTCTTACTAAATCACCGGTTGTCGCGGTTACATTCCTTATCTCTGCCGTTCCGAAAAAGCGACCATCCACTGCAATCGGGATGCGAATCCCCACTTGTCGATCACCCCAAGCAGCTACGCTAGCGACAAATGAAGCACCAGAAGTGCTGACATCTACACAGTTTGCATCAATTCCATCTAAGTGCGCGGGTAGTAATACAACTCGCCGTCTTTCGTTACGCAACCAAAAATGTTGCCGAGCGAC
>Ga0194061_1001342_pt1 | contig 14416 bp, 14 predicted proteins | sample SepL2221m_MetaG_FD_163423 | JGI IMG/M metagenome (GOLD analysis project Ga0194061, IMG submission 163423) | Anoxic zone freshwater microbial communities from boreal shield lake in IISD Experimental Lakes Area, Ontario, Canada - Sep2016-L224-21m | ecosystem: Environmental > Aquatic > Freshwater >...
ATAATCCGACAATTGCTCTAACGGTGGTTTTTGTGCCGATGATAATTGGCTCACCGCTTAGGATTTCTGGCTTTCGGGTGACATAGCGGGAAGCGATCTGAATGGGCATAATCTTATCTCCTTATGGTAGTTTATAGTTTACTGCAAATATTGTTTTTTTCATTTGTAAGGTGATCGCCTGTCTAAAAACCTTGTAAAATGTTGTGAATCTGCTCGATTAGGGTGAATTATGATTACGTTTGAAAGTGCGCTTGATGCGGTTAGTCAGTTGTCAATCGATCAGCAGGAGATGTTAATTGATATTCTTAGAAAACGGAATGCTGAGGTGAGAAGGCGGCAAATTTTAGAAGAATGTCGTGAGGGTTTGGCTGAGTATCGCTCTGGTGTTTTAAAGGCTCAGAGTGCGGAGGAAGCGATCGCCGATCTGCGTAGTTATTTGGATAGTGCTGAGGATGCATGAGAAAGCTGATTTTGACTTCTAAATTTAAGAGGTCGCTGAAAAAGTTTGTGCAGCGTAATGTGGGTTTACAGAGACAGGTGGAGAGGACGATGTTACAAATGACGGAAGATGTGTTTGCGCCTAGTTTGATGTCGCATCGGCTGAAGGGTGAGTATGATGGTTTACGGGCTTGTTCTTGTGGATATGATTGTCGAATTATTTTCTCTATTGAGAAGAACGAGCAAACGAATGAAGAAGAGATTGTTTTGTTAAATGTTGGTTCCCATGATGAGGTGTATTAAGTTCACACAAGACAATAATCAATCCATCACCACTAATTAATTTTTTCCTTTTTCCTTTCTACTTTTTCCTTGAACTTATGACAGACGCAGAGTTATTGGCAATAATCGCACAAGCAGAACGAGAGGGCTGGACGGAACTCGATCTGTCGGAGAAAGGTTTGAGAAGGATTCCACCAGAGATTTCCAACTTAGAAAATTTGACTACGCTTAACCTCTCTTTTAACAAAATCATGGTGATACCAGACGTGATCGCCCAATTATCAAACCTGACTACGCTTTACCTTAATAGCAACAAAATCATGGTGATACCAGACGTGATCGCCCAATTGTCAAACCTGACTAACCTTTACCTCTATGGCAACAAAATCACGTCGATACCAGACGAGATCGCCCAATTATCAAATCTGACAGAGCTTTTCCTCTTTAGTAACCAAATTACAGCGATACCAGATGCGATCGCCCAATTATCAAATCTGACTAAGCTTTCCCTCTTTGATAACCAAATCACGGTGATACCAGACGCGATTGCTAACTTAGTCAATCTCAAAGGGCTTTACCTCGATAGCAACCAAATTACGGCGATACCAGACGCGATCGCCCAATTATCAAATCTGACTAAGCTTTCCCTCTATAACAATCCATTACCAATTCCGCCAGAAATTCTCAATGACTATAAGAACCCTACAGCGATTTTGGATTTTTGGTTGGAGCGAGAAAGACAGCCATTAAACGAAGCGAAAGTGATATTAGTTGGACAGGGAACCGTGGGCAAAACCTCACTGGTCAAGCGCTTACTCGACAATCAATTTGATACAGACGAACGCAAAACCGAAGGCATTAATATTCGCGATTGGCAGATTACAGCCAAAAATGAACAAGTGAAACTGCGGGTTTGGGACTTTGGCGGACAGGAAATCATGCACGCCACCCATCAGTTTTTCTTGACCGAGCGTAGCCTCTATCTATTAGTCATCAACACCCGCGAAGACGAACTTGCCAATCGCATCGAATATTGGCTGAAACTGATCGAAAGTCTCGGCAATCAAGCCCCCGTGATCGTTGTCGGCAATAAAATCGATGACCATCCCCTCGACCTCGATCGCCACGGCTTGCAAACCAAATATCCCAACATCAAAGGCTTTATCGGCACATCCTGCGCCACAGGATTAGGGATTAGCGAACTCAAACAAAAAATCACCGAAATCATCACCAACGAAATGCCCCATGTCTTCGATCCCATACCCGTCAAATGGCTAAACCTCAAGGACAAACTGGAACAGGACGATCGCGACTACATCACCTATCAGGAATACGAACAAAAATGCATCGAAACGGGCATCACTAGAGAATCATCGCGCCATACCCTCGTCCGCCTCCTGCATGAACTGGGCATCGTTCTCAACTTCGCCGACGACAAACGCCTCAAAGACACCAACGTTCTCAATCCCGAATGGGTCACAGTCGGCGCATACAGAGTGATAAATGATAACCTGCTGATGACAGAACATAAGGGCGTATTGCATTGGCAGGACTCAGCGCGAATCTTTCAACCAAAATCTCGCAAAGATCGAGACGATTATCCCACCGAAGAATCGCGTAAATTCATACTTAGGATGATGGAAAAGTTCGAGCTATGCTTCCCAATGGAAGACTATAACAAGCAAGACTATCCAGATTATCTAATTCCCGATCTCTTACCCAAAGAAGAACCAGACACAGGCGAATGGAAAGACTGCCTCAATTTTGAATATCACTACGATAAAGTCTTACCGAATAGCGTCATCTCGCGCTTCATCGTCAAAAGTCACGACCTCATCGCCCGCACCAACTATCGAACCTACTGGCGCACAGGCGTAATCCTTGCCAACAAAGAAGGAAATAAAGCCTATGTCAAAGCCGATCTCGAAGATGCGAAAATCTTTATTCACATTTCTGGCAACTCCCCCACTCGCCGCAGTTTCCTCTCGATCATTCGTCATACCTTTGACCAAATCCACGATCGCCCTAAACTAACGCCCGATGAGCGAGTCTGTCTGCCCGATAAACCTAAAGAAAGTGTTAGCTACGATCATTTACTCAAGCTAGAAAAAAGAGGAAAAACAGAATATTCTAATAGCGATCGCGATTACAATATTCGCGAATTACTTGATGGTATCGAAGATAGGCGATCGCGTTTGAAAGATGACTTTCAAGAAAGAGATTCGTATAGCGATCGGCAACCACATCTTCCTCTAACTGTTAACATCTACAACAGCAACCAACAAGCAACCATCATGCCCGAACCTGAGAAGCCCCAACCCGAAAATTTGACTAAACCTCAAAATGTGCAACTTCCTTCCATAATAGCCGTCTCTGTTTCCTTTGTCTTCCTTTTCTCAACTACAGCCTTTCTCGTTCTCACTTTTGCAGGTATACTCAGCGTTCCCGTTTTTGTGATTGCTATGTTTTCGATTTTGTTATTGATGGCGATCGCTGTTAGTTTTGTACTTAAAGCCACAGGGCAAATGGAAGGACAATCCTTTGAAAATATCATCCTCGCTGTCCTGAAACAAGCCACCCTCTACGATGCCCTGCTTAGCAAAATTGGCGATATATTTGGTAAACCTAAAAATTAGAGAGGCAAAAGTAACCTGTAAATATCCAGATCCCCGACTTTTTCTGCTTCATCACAGGGGATTTGCAAGTTCACTAAAAAAGTCGGGGATCTTAATCTATCCATCTTTAATTGTTCAATACTTATTGCATTATGCCTGAAACTAATCCGAATCCAATTAGTGAAAACTTTTCCATTAATGTAACCCTTGATAATAACGGTTATTATTTTTGCCAATTATCAAACCCATGTCCAAATCTATCTCAAAACGATATTAGTGGCTACGGTCAAACCCAAGAACATGCGATCGCGATCGCTTTGGAACAGTTAGCCGAGAAATATCGCCAGATTGCGGAAGAACAGCAAAATATAGATATGCTAACCGTAGAGCGATCGGCTGATGGAGAAGCAATTAACAAGCTTTACCATGTCACACTCAATTTTGAATGCATTATTAATGCAGAATCGAAGTTTGAGGCAATGCACAACACAATTATGGGCAGTACCGTAGTCGAAAACGGCAAAATCACTGTGATAGAAGTTGATGAAAATCTGCCAGGTGCAGATATTTTAAAACTTGGTGATTGGCACTAGAAAGACATATAAGAATTAATCCTTCCTTTTAAGAGCTTTAGTCAACAAAACTCCACTGGCTATAGGAACTCCAAAACCACCACCCAAAAAAACAACCATAGACGCGATCGCCTTACCATTCTGCTCTGCCTCCGAACATCGCTTCGGCAACGCACAACCCATCGGTCCCACCGCAAAAGACATCCACGCCGATGGAATCATGAAAAATGGAAAAATTATCAACGACAGCAAGCAACCAAATGATTCTGGTGGACAGCAACCAGCAGAAGACGTATTTTGATCTTTACTTGATTCTTTCATCTAAGCTTGCACCTAGCGATCGCTACTTAATTTGTGGTGCTAACTCCTGTGAGATAACACCTTGATGCTGCGTCTTCACCCACTTCAATCGCTTCGGCAAAACACACATCCGCAAAGTGACACTAGCAATCACAGGAATCCAATGCAGCATATAGATCATGCCAGGGATAGTCTTCCAAATCGCCGATCGCCATGAAATATGATAGGAACGTCTCAACCCAAAAGCCATAGTTACTGAACTTAATGCCAAAGAAAAACCAGCGATCGCAGGTAACATCGGATTATGTCTGAATACTATCGCCGCGATCGTATCAGGAATGAAAGCGACTGTTAATAAATATTGATTGATGTAAAAGAGCGAAGCATCAAAAGTCTTTCCAAAGCCCATTTTACCGCTCAGCAATAAATCCCAATAGTCGAGATAGCGCTGAAAACCGCCCTCCGCCCAGCGATTGCGTTGATGCCATAGCTGCTTTAGACTCACCACTCCTTCTTCTTGTACCGCAGGAGAATTTAAACAGGCGATATTCCATTGACTCAAATGTAAACGAATCGTCAGATCGAGATCATCTGTAATCGTCTGCTCATTCCATCCACCACAATCTTTTAAGGCGGTCAACCGCACAAATTGACCATTACCGCGCAATTCACCAGTTCCCCCCACCCTGATCCGTAAATCTTGCAAACACCAGTCTAGAGCCATTTCACAGGACTGCCCCGAAGTCCATAAATTTTCTGAGGCATTAGCGATCGCCTTTCGCAACTGCACCGCGCCGATTTGTGGTTGTTGGAATACAGGCACAAGCGATCTCAACACATCATTAGGAACTTGAGCATCAGCATCAAACACACCGATGATATCCCCCTTAGTTAGGGCTAGCACTTGATTTAAAGCCCCAGATTTCCCGCCCTGAGCATCTTCACCGCGCCGCAGGGTTTGTAGTTGCGGAAATTTCTGCTTGAGTTGAGCCAAAACTTCGGGAGTGCGATCGCTGCTATTGTCATCAACAATCCAAACTTCAAAGCGATCGCTAGGATAATCTAACTGACATAAATTTTGGACAAGATTCGCAATCACCGCTTCTTCATTTTTTGCGGATGCTAACAGCGAGAAAAATGGTAATTCTTGTTTGGGAGATTGTTCCTGTTCTGTCGCGATCGCTGGTAAATCTGGCGCAAAAATCAACCGCAAAGCCTGAATACTAAATAGTCCCAACAACACCCACTGACTCCAAGGGGCGAGGTGCAGTCCGATTGTCGCGGCATAGACAATGGTGAGCGCAATAATGGTTTTGAGTCTGCGGCGATCGCCTCCTGTTTGAAGGCTGCTACGAAAATCCGTCTCGTGCATTGGGGCTATCGGTATATTACGAAATGTTTAGTATGAACGTAACCAGAATACCGCTTTTCATGACAAAAGTTTCTACAGGATTTTGCGAATGACAATCAGCATCGCTCAACTTTTTCGTGGCATTAGTTAAGATAGTTAAAGTTAATCCCATAAATAAAACTCATAACTTAATGTTCGGTTTCCTAAAACGTAAATTTCGCAAAAAAATCGCTCGTATTGAAATCACAGGGGCGATTGGGTCAGGCACAAGAACCCGTGTATTAGAAGCCCTTGAATTTGTGGAAGAGCAGAAATTTCCTGCTTTACTCCTGCGGATCGACAGCCCTGGGGGAACCGTTGGCGACTCGCAAGAAATCTATGCCGCGCTCAAGCGATTACGCGAAAAAGTCAAAGTCGTCGCCAGTTTTGGTAACATTTCCGCAAGTGGCGGTGTATATATTGGTGTGGGTGCGGACTACATTATTTCTAATGCTGGGACAATCACAGGCAGCATCGGTGTGATTTTACGCGGCAATAATATCGAAAAACTACTGGACAAAATTGGTGTTTCTTTTAAAGTAATCAAGTCTGGCGCTTACAAAGATATTCTCTCTTTCGATCGCGAAATCACTCCCGAAGAACGAGTAATCCTCCAATCTTTAATCGATAGCAGCTACAACCAATTTGTGGAAACCGTTGCCGAAGGTCGCAAACTTAGCCCCGCCACGGTGCGATCGTTCGCCGATGGTCGTGTATTTACGGGTGAGCAAGCCGTTGAACTTGGTTTAGTCGATCGCATTGGCACGGAAGAAGACGCAAGAGTATATGCGGCGGAATTGGTTGGACTCGATCCCAAAACTACTAAAGTATTCACGATCAAGCCACCTAAATCCTTTGCCAGTAAATTTTTGCCTGGTGGTTCAGAGAATGCGATCGCCCGCCTGCAATTTGAAGCAGAAACTAGTGGAATGCCACTCTGGATGCTGCCATAAAGAATCAATAATAGAACTTACGCAAAAGAACCAAATGTAGGGGCAATTCATGAATTGCCCCTACGCTAAAATCAGGGTTTCAAGTCTTTTTGCGTAAGTCCTAAATTATCTGATCATCCAAAACATATTTCGAGAACTTGATGATTTCCAAAAATATAACAATCGCTACAGCGATCGCTAGTCAAATCAACTTATTGTGAGCAAGTGCTAAAATCAGCTACCAAAAGCTATCAAAGCTTTGTTTTGTAGGTTTTATGTGAGGGTAAGGTTTGTGAATGCCGCCGAACAAGCTAGAAATATCGATGTCGCGACCAAAATCGCCACCGTTGTTAATTTGTTTAAAACCATATATCCTGCCGCAAGTTCTGATTTGAAACCTTGGCTAAATAATTCGGCTACACGCCGCTTACTTGATCCAGACTCGATTGATGTGAGTTTTCATTTTCCTGGGGTAAGTTGGCGGCTAAAGGTTCGCAGCATCCTTTTCCAGATTCGACTATACGAAGATCCTGTCGATGGAGACTTGCGAGCGATCGGTATTGAGGCAAGTGGACATGACTTTAAGGGCGAACAATGGCGATTTTCGACAGTAGACAATTGGCAATTTTTAGGTGAGAAACTGCCGATGGATGACGGCTCAGCAAATCTGCGCGAGTTCTGTCGCCAAACCTTAGAAATTTTCAATAGACATTAAAACTCAAAGATTAGTGGCGCAAAGCGCCGCACCGCTAATCTTTGGGTGGGAAAGGAGTATTATTTTTCAAGGGCAAGTTCTACCAAGCGATCGCATAGTTCTGCAAAAGGAATTCCAGAATATTCCCACAGTTTTGGATACATACTTAAGGATGTGAACCCTGGAAAAGTATTAATTTCATTGATTAAAACCGTTCCCGTTGCTTCCACATAAAAGAAATCAACTCTGGCTAAACCTGCACCTGCGACAGTTTGAAATGCTTTAACTGCCATTGACTGAACGGCTTTGGCAACATTTTCGGGCAACTTACTGGGAATGATCAAATCCGCCATACCTGCGGTGTATTTAGTCTCGTAATCGTAGAAGTCACTGGCAAAAGTAATCTCCCCGATCGCCGAAGCTTGAGGTTGTTCATTTCCAAGTACTGCACATTCAATTTCACGCGCAGTCACCCCTTGCTCAATAATGATCCGTGGATCATAACTAGTGGCGCTAGCGATCGCTTCTTTTAACTGTTGGCGATCGCGTACTTTGGAGATACCTACCGATGAGCCAAGATTAGAAGGTTTTACAAAACAAGGATAACCAAGAGTTGCTTCAATATGTTCGCTCCAAGCGGGTTCATCCTGTTGCCATTGCCAACGATTCAGCGCCACATACTTTACTTGAGGCAGTCCCGCGTTAGCAAAAATTGCCTTCATCGCAATCTTATCCATGCCCACGGATGAGGCAAGCACGCCATTACCAACATAGGGCTTATGCATCAATTGCAGTAGTCCCTGTACCGTGCCGTCTTCGCCATTAGGACCATGTAGGACAGGAAACCAGAGATCGATCTGCTGCACTTCTGTCGGCAAGAAAAAAGCTGCGTTAGTTAATAGCTCTGATTCCTGCAAACGTTTACCAGAGGCTAAAACCTGTGATGATACATCGGGACTACGCCATGTGCCATCGTCTTGAATGTAAAAGGGTTGGACTTGATAACGGGGATTTTCACTCAAGGCTGAGGCGATCGCTCTAGCTGATGTAATCGAGACCTCATGCTCTCCTGACTGTCCACCAAATAACAAACCGACATAAAGAGGAGATTTCACCGTCAAATCTATCGATACATCTGTCATTTGTAAACATCCTCGTCAAGCTGACGTTAAATTTTAAGTATTGATACTTTACCTTGAATTCATGAGTTACCGTACGGACATTGCAAATAAACCCACGCTTTTTGGATTTAAGGTTACAACGCTAACTCTAACAAAATGCCAATTCGACTGTCATAACTTAAAGGCGATCGCCGCCACTCGATCTTGGTTCCCAATCGCATATTATTCGTAATTGCATAGCTCGCAGAAAGGGTAGTCGTACTCATTTCTCGATACCCAGTGGGGTCAGTAAAAGTATGACTTAATCGCAAATCAGAGCTATGGGGAGATAACACCAAAATCCCTTGCAATCCAATATCTAATCCCGAAATTTGAGGCTGCTCCATCTGATTAAATTGCCGATAGCCGACAATGGGTGCAAGATTCCAGTAGGAGCCGAGGGGCAAAACATAGTAACGGAGATGAGCTTCAATTTCACTTTCTCGACCACTCAACTCAGTCTGATAACTCCCACTCACCGTCAAGGGCGTTGAACCCACAAACAAATCTTCAAACCCAGCTTCAATCCCCAGCGAATTATTTCTTGATGTCATCCCCACGCGCAGTTTTGGATTAAAGCTAGGCGTTTTATAAATATCATCCAACAGATCAGGCGGATTTTCTAGCCAACGCCGCAATACAGGACTACTCTCGATCACTTGGCGCTCAAGTTCTAGCTCATTCGCCCGATGAGATATTTTGATATCGGGCTTGATATCGCCATAGGCGGCATTACAAATTTGAAAATACGAAATTGCTGCTAAAGCGATCGCCCAGTTTTTTGCCATGAATTTTTGCGGTGGATGATGCGGTGGTTTAGGAATGAAAATTAAATAATATGTGCATATAAAGCCCAAAACAATTTTGGGCTTTATTAAATTTTTGATTCTTTGGATGAATTGTGAGTACAAATACTTAACGCGAAGAAATTGTTAAATAACTGTAACGTTTTAAAAACTGCTCTTACTATTGATTTTGACTTCTATACATAGTCCTGTTGAGTTTTATAAAGATTCACGAATAAATCCTAAATTCATTACAATTCTATGACTGACTCTTTATCTTCTCCTAAATCAGCATCTAAATCAGCAGGAGTAGCTGAACAAGGTTTATCTTTCAATCATCAAAGCACAAATCAATTTATAGAACCAATTGTTTTGATTCGCAGGATCGCATTTGCGATCGCGATCTCGACATGGATGGTCATGGCGATCGGTAGTGCGACTCGTGTGATGAATGCAGGTTTGGCTTGTCCTGATTGGCCATTATGCTATGGCACAGTTTTGCCTGCGGAACAAATGAATCTGCAAGTATTTTTGGAATGGTTTCATCGCCTAGTTGCTTCTACGGTTGGGTTTGCCACGATAGTTTTATGTGGGGCAAGTTGGTATTTTCGGCAATCGTTACCGAAATGGACACCTTGGGCAACAACGGGATCGTTTTCTCTGGTGGTTTTTCAGGGGATTTTGGGCGGATTGACGGTCACGCAATTATTAAGGTTTGATATCGTTACGGCTCATTTAGGGACAGGTTTATTATTTTTCTCTAGTTTGCTGGCGATCGCGACAGCCTTAACTAATCAGACAACTTCTGAAGAATTACCAAAATCCACACCAAAACTAGCTTGGTTGGGACTAATCGCAGCACTTCTAGTGTACATACAGAGCATTCTTGGCGCTTTAGTTGCCTCACAATGGGCGCTACATCAATGTTTTGCCACGCAAGATATGTGCATTGTTTTGAATACACATTTATTAGGCGTAATTCCTGCGACCATTGCGAGCATTGCGGTTGTGGTGATGTCTTGGTTGACTAAGATGATCCGCACTTCATTACGGCGCATCGCCTCGATTGCAGGTTTGCTGGTAATTGCTCAAGTGGCGATCGGTTATGCTACCTACAAGCTGCATTTACAAGTCGAACCGCTTACCATTGCTCACCAAGCCACTGGTTCAGCATTATTAGGAAGTCTCGTTTGCTTCACAGTATTAGCATTTAGAGATTCTAGACAGGATCAACCAATTCAATAACTTTCATCCAACTGCGAAATATTTTAGGAGTTAATCGTAAATGCAAGAAACAGCGATCGCAGAAAATATCTTTGTTGAAACAAATGTTGAAGCGAATACAGAAATGCCGAAACTGGCAAATCGTAAATGGCATGAGGTAATTCAAGACTATACAGAACTGACGAAACCAAGAATTATCGTGCTATTGCTGATCACTACCGCAGGAGCAATGTGGATCGCGTCAGAGGGGAAGGTTGATGCATTTCTGATGTTTATTACCGTCTTGGGTGGGGCGATTGCGGCGGCTTCGGCAAATGCGATTAATTGCCTTTACGATCGCGATATTGATGCCAAAATGGAGCGCACCAGTTGGCGACCCATCCCATCGGGAAGAATTTCACCGCTTAATGCCCTGATTTTTGCGATCGCCCTTGCAGCAATCTCTTTCACACTGCTTACAGTTTATGCAAACCTTTTAGCAGCATGTCTAGCGATGTCGGGGATCGCTACTTATGTCGGCGTTTACACGATTTGGTTGAAGCGATCTAGCACTCAAAATATTGTCATCGGCGGTGCTGCTGGTGCGATCCCGCCCTTGGTTGGCTGGGCGGCGGTGACGGGCGAATTGAGTTGGGCGGCTTGGGTATTATTCGCGATTATTTTTGTTTGGACTCCTCCTCACTTTTGGGCTTTAGCTTTGATGATTCGCGATGAATATGCCAAAGTTGGTGTGCCAATGTTGCCTGTCGTCAAGGGTGCGGCAGTAACGGCTAATCAAATTTTGTTATACACATTGTTGTTAGTACCTGTGTCGCTATTGTTGGTATATCCCTGCAATGCGATGGGACTGGTTTACGCATTGTCGGCAGTGGGACTGGGTGCAGCTTTTATTTACAAAGCAACTCAGTTATTAAAAGAGCCAGACGATCGCCAAGTGGCGCGTTCGGTTTTTAAATACTCGATCTTGTATCTAGGCTTGCTATGTGTTGCTATGGGTGTTGACAGCTTGCCAATTGCTCATATTTCTGGTGAACAGGCGATCGCTTTGGTGCAGACAACAGTTGCGGTGATTAGAAGTTAATAAATGATCCCCATCAGTTCCCCTTAAACAAAGGGGAAGAAGATAAATTAACCATCGCATGACGTTTATTGGTAATCTGGCGATCGCTGATTCAGAAATTCAATCCGAAATAATCATCGCGTTATCTCTTATGGAAGCCTTCAGTCCAATTCCGCCAGAGTGGGTCGAAAAAGCTACCCATGCCCATGGCTTTTGTTGTTCGCGCTGCGGACAACCACCAAGCAAAGCCGAGGCAGTGTGGGTTAATCGCCGATCGCCTGTGTATACCGAAAATCATCAACGTAAGTGGCAAGAGTTTTATCGTTGCGAATGCCAATCGGTTTGGTGGGCTTGGAGCAATGATCGTCCTCCTTCGGAATTTCGCGATCGGGCGATGCGAAATAATCAAGACGATGATTTTTTGATGGGCTGATAATCTGACTTGACGGTGTAACTAAAAAATGATTTCGCAATGAGTTCGCAAATTGCATTAGTTCTGGCTCTGGCATTTATTGCAGGTGCTTATGCCAGTTTTTTAGAAGGTTGGGCAGGATTTTATACCGTATTTGGTGTTGGTTTTGGCTTATCGCTATTGATCCCCGCATTGTGGCGTTTGGGACCAAAGCGTTGGGTCTATCTCTTGGCGATATTAATTGCATTATTTGCTTGTTTTTATGTCAGGATGCGTACCCCTCAGCCACAAGCTGACGATATCTCTAAATTTGCACCGTTATCTAATGCGATCGTGCGCGGACAGGTAATCGAAGCTCCCAGTCTGACCCGTAGCGATCGCGCTAAATTTATATTAGAAGTCAAGGAAATTAATCCCTCTGGCAAATTAAATATTAAGGATCTCAATCAATCTGCCAATACATCAGGTAATAACGATCCCGAAAAAAATCCTGACAAAAATCCCGATAAAAACCCTGATAAAAAGTTTCAGGCGGTATCAGGTAAGTTATATGTGACTGTACCTTTGATCGAGGTAACAGGATTAAGATCTGGACAAGTATTGGAACTATCAGGAAGGCTTTATTTACCAAGTCAAGCCGACAATTTCGGAGCCTTTGATTTCAAATCTTATCTGGCAAGACAAGGAGTATTTGCGGGTTTAAGTGGGCGATCGCTGGTTATGCAAGGCGAGTCACCTAATTTTGGTGAATGGTGGTTTGTCAGTCGGATCGTCCGCGCTCATGTGATGGGTGCAGGCGTGCCAGAGGGATCGCTGCTTAGTTCCCTCGTATTGGGCAGTCGGGCTGTGGATTTGCCGAGCGATCTCAAGGATGCTTTTATTCAGGCAGGCTTAGCCGCAGTACTAGCTGCTTCAGGTTTTCAGGTAACTTTGGTACTAGGGGCAGCGATCGCCTTAAGTAGCACTCGCACGTTAAAAGTTCAATTTGCGATCGGTAGCCTTAGTTTATTGTCATATTTGTTACTCACGGGCGGCAGTCCATCGATTTTACGCGCCGTGGTCATGGGATTTGGCAGTTTAATTGGTTTGGTTGTCCAGCGCCGCAGCCGTCCCGTCATTGGATTAATTATTACCGCCGTTTTGTTGCTGCTATACCAACCACTTTGGATTTGGGATCTCGGATTTCAGTTTAGTTTTCTAGCTACTTTCGGGTTAATTACCACATCCCGCTCAGTCTCAGAACGGTTAGAATGGCTCCCACCTGCGATCGCTGAATTAATCTCTGTCCCCATCGCCGCCTATATTTGGACATTACCCCTACAGCTATTAATATTCGGCAAACTTACCCCCTACAGCCTCATCGCCAATGTCTTTACCACTCCCCTAGTCTCAATTGGTACTTATGGCGGTATCATCAGCGGACTTTTAGGAATTATCTTTGTCGCCATCGGCGCAGCGATCGCTTGGCTACTGTACCCATTGCTACATTGGACAATCGAAATTGCTCAATGGATAAATAGTTTACCCAATTCAAATATGAGCGTTGGCGCGATCTCGATCTGGCAAATGTTTATCGCCTATGCCTTATTTCTCGCAATTTGGCTTGTACCTTGGTTTGGCAAAATGCAACGGTGGACGATCGCCTTTATTTTGGCTTGTGTATTCCTGTTTGTCCCCAACGCGATCGCGCAAGCTAATATTTTTCAGGTGACATTGCCCGCTTTTAACGATGTGCCGATCATGCTGATTAAAAATCAAAACCAAACTATTTTGATTAATAGTGGCGATCGCCAATTTGCTAGTTTTACACTCCAGCCCTTCTTACAAAAGCAAGGCATTAATCAACTCGATTGGGCGATATCAACCAATAGCCAGCCCGATTATAGCGATGGATGGAATGTATTGATGTCAAATTCCCTAGCGATCACCCAGTTTCGCGATATCAGTCTGGGTGTCACCCCCAAGCCCTATCAAAATCTCCAACAAGCACTTGCCAATGCGAAAACCCCTTTAGCTTCTCTAAAGGCTGGCGAAACTCTAAAAATAAATAATCAAATCGAAATCCAATTACTCAATCAATCGCCCGATGTCTTGAAAATTATCACTGGTGATTTATCTTGGTTGTTGATAAATAATGCTGATGCAAAAACACAACAAGCGATCGCCTCAAATAAAACCCTGCTAACACAATTATCCGCCAATATTCTCTGGTGGACAGGCGGTCAATTAGATCCTACAATAGTCCAAGCTGTCAACCCTAAAGTAGCGATCGCTTCCGCTACCAGTGTGGTCGAAGAAATGGTCAATCGACTTTACGATGCGAAAATCAGGGTATTTTGGACAGGACGTGATGGCGCAATCCAATGGGGTCCCGATAAAGACTTTCAAACTCTACGCGATCAGCAAGATGCGCGATCGCCTATTTGATTATTAATTTTATTAATTACCAATTAAGAACAAATTCTATCTGTTAAAACATCAAAATGGAATTGCAATTACAACAAATTAAATACTTTCTTCAACACAAGTCCTTCTGGGTATTTGCAGCTTTA